>MDTE01150291.1_pt1 | contig 22550 bp, 23 predicted proteins | sample 811231 | NCBI WGS metagenome assembly MDTE01 (sample SAMN05326651, study PRJNA326480) | marine metagenome | isolation source: seawater | place: Indian Ocean: Red Sea | collected 2010 | reverse complement strand
TTTGGTTTTGGGTCTAGAATAATAATTTTAGCTGTTGGGTTTTTGTGCTTTAGGATGTGGGCTATCATTGAGACACGCTCGTAGGGTCCAGGGGGACAGCGATACGGATTGGTAGGGGGAACCATGACAAAAGTTCCGCCTTTTTTCATATTGTGCACTTGACGCTTAAGAAGCTGAACTTGCGTTCCGGACTTCCATGCATGCGGCATTTTAGACTGGTCACCCGCTGAATATCCTGGGACACTTTCATATTTAAGATCAATGCCAGGCGACAAAATCAACCGATCGTATGATACGGCTGCACCTGAACCAAGTCGCACTTTTTTATTGGCACTGTCTACAGAAGAAGCCCAATCATGAATCACATTGATGCCATGGTTAACTGCTAGGCCATAATAATTATGGCCAATGGACCCATAATTTCTAAATCCACCGAGATATAGATTAGAAAAAAAGCAAGTATAATAGCGTTTGGATGCTTCTATTAAAGTGACGTTAAGGCTACCTTTTGAATCTTTTGCTAAATAGCGTGCAGCAGTTGCACCGCCTGCTCCGCCGCCTACAACCACAACTTTTGGCGCTGCTCCAAGTGCTATAGATGGAACGGCGAGGCTTGCGAGGCCTACAGCTACCCTTTTATTAAATTGGCGTCTTGATACTTTTTTCACATTCCCCTCCCAAATCAAAGAAAATTTTTTCTGAATTGTTAAGGTGAGCTAAACGAAACGACGCTCGCCTATATTAATAATAATACCTTATATATTAAATAAGATTGAGAACTGTTATTAATAATAAATTTTTTAGTATATTAAAATACCAAAGTTAAAAGTAGTATATTTTTTTCTGAAATATGCTTAAACTGCGTTCATCTTGGTCCGTGGTAGGATTTGATTTTTTGTTGGATCAAAAGGGTAGAGAGGATAAGCAACAATTATGGTTACAGATATGAGGGGAGGCGCTCGCGAGGCAAGTGTTCTTTTAAAGTCCCTCTCGAATGAAAACCGATTAAAAATTCTCTGTGCCTTGGTCGATGGCCAGAAAAATGTAGGCGAGCTTGAATCAATTTTACGGGTGCGCCAACCGACGCTTTCGCAGCAGTTGGCCAGATTAAGAAATGACAAATTAGTTTCTACTCGTCGCGCTTCCAAGCAAATTTATTATCGTATTTCGAGCGATGAAGCGCTTGAAGTGGTCGGCTTGTTGCATGATTTATTTTGTAATGATGCCACTAAGGCTGAGACCCCATTTCACGTTGCTGCTGAGTAGCTTTTTTATTCTTAGACTGATTCAACAAGCTATTTTATTTTAGAAATCTGCATTGCGTTGATGGTCATTGGGGATGACGTTGGTAGTTGAGTTTTTGCATTAAACCACTGAAGTTTTTTGCTTAGATTAACAACAGATCCAACAATGATCATGGCAGGGCTTTCAATGCCACTAGATTTCGACTTCTTGGCCAAATTGTTAAGGGTACCTATTATTACACGTTGGTTTTCTAGTGTCCCACTTGCAACAATTGCCGCTGGCGTTTTTGCATCTGCGCCATGATTCACAAATTCTCTCATTAGTTGGTCAAGTGCGTTAAGTCCCATATAAATACAAACTGTTTGGTGGGGTTGAACTAAAACCGGCCAGTTTAAATCTAGAACACCGTCTTTTGTATGGCCTGTCACAAAAACACATGCCTGGGCATGATCACGATGTGTTAATGGAATCCCAGCATAAGTTGCACAGCCATTTGCTGAGGTTACGCCAGGCACGACCTGGAATGGAATTCCTCTGCGGGAAAGCTCTTCAATTTCTTCACCTCCGCGTCCAAACATAAAAGGGTCTCCGCCTTTAAGGCGCAATACCCGCTGTCCTTTTTTTGCTAGTTCCGAAAGTAATTTGGAAATATCTTTCTGAGGCAGTGTGTGCTCACCGGCTTTTTTGCCAACAAAAATGCGTTTTGCGTCTCTGCGGACTAAATTTAATATCTTGCTAGAAACCAATCGATCATGAAGAACAACGTCAGCCTGCTGCATTAACCTTAGGGCTCTGAAGGTCAGAAGATCTGGGTCGCCGGGTCCAGCACCGACCAGATAGACTTCCCCCAGTGAGATCTTGTTAGATTTTAAATTAATTTTGGTTAGGTTTTCATTTAACAAGGTTTCGGCTTCGTGAAGCCGGCCTGCAAGTGCCAGGTTTCCAATGGGTCCATCGACAATGCCTTCCCAGAATTTTCGTCTGTCGCTAAGCCCTGGGAACGTTTCCTTTACGCGTTTTCTCCATTTTGTTGCGAGGCTGGCTATCTGGGCAACCCCGCTCGGAATAAAGGTTTCAAGGCGCGCACGTAGTGCTCGTGACAAAATTGGTGCAGCCCCGCTTGATGAAATGGCAATTTTAACAGGATTTCGGTCAACAACAGCTGGCATAATGAAGGTACACAGTTCAATTTTATCAACAACATTGACTGGGATTCCAGATCTTGTTGCAGCTTTAAACACTTTGCGATCAACTGTATCTCGTCCTGTAGCAGAAATTACTAACTGCATGTTTTTCAGGTCGGAGACATTAAAGTTTTTTTGTATAAGAGAAACACGCTCTTTATTGGCAAACACTTCAAATTCTGTGCAAAAGGACTTTGATATTACACGAACTTTACCTCCACCAGAGAGGAGTGCTTCGACTTTTCTAGCCGCCACTGACCCACCACCGACGACAAGCGACCAGCTATCCGAAATGTCCAGGAAGATTGGAAGGTGGGTCATCTATTTGTTTCCGATCCAATGGTTTCTTCTGCCCAATCAATTAGAGCTTGCCCCCAGCGATTTGCAAGATCAGGGTCCAAGTCCAATACAGTGAATCTGCTGCCTTCACGAATATAAAGTCGTAAGAGTTTTATATCTTTTTCAATAACTGTTTCACGTAATTCAATTGTTTGGCCGAAAGGCCCTTTAAAAGATGCGATCGTTCGTGAGATTTTGTCGTCTTCCAGCACTACTTTCGTCCGCTCCATATAAAAGCTTCTTCGATTAATGGTTCCCAGTTTCTTGGTGTGTCTGGGTAATCGGGCTTTATGTCTATTTCTAAAAGACAGTTTCCTTCAAAATTAGTATTCTGAATTAGGCCTATTAATTCTTGAAAAGATGAGACTTCAGTATTTCGTATACAGATTCGACTTAAAAGCATTGTTTCTTGAGGCATCGCATTCTCCCTTTGCAGCAGATATTTAAATTTTGGCCTTGTTAGGTTAACTTATTTGATCAAAAAAACGGGCCCTATACATCAGTCTACCAGCGCCGCTATCTAAAAACCCCTCGCGCTTATGAAGCACGTTGTTGCATATTAGCCCTTGCCCCCCTTCCATTCGATGCACAATTATTTGCGGATCATCACTGTTCAGAATTTTTTCTAACGCTTGCGTTGCAAATTGAACAGTCTTATCCTTTTTCCATAAGACGTTCCGTTTTCTTGCAGTGTAGCGCATTCGAAGTGTCCCGTGGTCAATCCAAAAAACTGGCCCCGTTACCTGTGGGCGCAAAACGCTCTTGTCGAATGTGTTGGCCGGGATAGTCATTGCGTCCTCAAGCATTAGACTGGAGATGTACAATGGATTTAAGTCCCGGAGACGTATATAGACAACTTCCGGGTCTATCAGACTTGATTCTCCACCGACACTTGCCTGCCGGACGCAATGAAGCAAAAAAGATCGCACGGGGTTTTTTTTGGTGGCATAGTAACCATCGGTATGCCAATTAAGAGGTCTGTTTGAATAGGGAATGTAATCTTGACGTGCCCCATCTAAACAAACCCTCAACTCGGTCACAGAGTTTACACCACCACTACTAATTGTCTTTTCACTGTTTTGGAGGCCAAGAGATTTTGCAAAACAGATTATTTGTTCAGTGCTTACGGGTTTTTGCGTGTTGTAAAATGAAAAATTATATTTTTTACAGTGATCTCGGATGGAAGTTAGTTCAGCGTTTGTGGGCTCTGACAAATTTTTAACTTCTACAAAAAGTTTCGGTTTCGAAACAATCGAAGACGCTAGTTTGTTTTTACGCCATGACAAATAAGCGTGATCGTTTTTCAGGCAAAAGGGATTTTCTTTTTTCTCCATCGAGTTAATCAGCCATTATCATTTTTTCAAAAGCACTATCTTGAGAGCATACCATCTATTTTCAAGTGTTTAAGCTTAATGATACTTTTGTTAGAAAAATTTCAAAATAAGCCACTTGGTTGATGTTCAAAGTCTTGATAATTTATATTTTTTGAATATGATATGTCTAGCTGATTATGCGATAGAAAAGTCGGATTAGTTAGTGTGCAGAAAAGAATTAACGGTTTTGTTAGATTTTTTTGCGAAAAGTTTATTAGTATGAAAGTTTTGTAGATTAGGAGAAGCCATGGCCAAGCAAAAACATAAGACAGTGTTGCTCGATGAGCTTGAGAGTGGCCCTTGGCCAAGCTTTGTCTCTGGTTTGAAACGGCTTCGCGACTCCGATGACAAAAAGTATGCACCCATGATGAATGACTTGCTTGGACAGCTCGAGCATTCTTATGAAACAACAAGAGGTTTTTGGAAAGGTGGAACGGTCGGTGTCCGCGGTTATGGTGGTGGTGTAATTCCGCGGTTTTCAGAAGTCGCAGAAGAGTACCCGGAATCAAAAGAATTTCACACGTTACGTGTGATGCCGCCGGCTGGAATGCACTATACCACAGATTTTTTAAGAAAAATCTGTGATGTATGGGAAGAGCATGGTTCTGGGTTAATAGCATTTCACGGACAGTCGGGCGACATTATGTTTCAAGGGGCGTCAACTGAAAATGTGCAACATGCGTTTGATGGTTTGAATGAAATTGGCCTTGATTTAGGCGGCGCCGGTCCGGCACTTCGCACATCCATGAGCTGTGTGGGTGCGGCTCGGTGCGAACAATCATGTTATAATGAGCAGAAAGCCCACCGAACTATAATTAATACCTTTCTTGAAGAGATGCATAGACCAGCGCTACCTTACAAATTTAAATTTAAATTTTCCGGGTGCCCGAATGACTGCGTAAATGCGATACATCGTGCTGATTTTGCGGTAATTGGAACGTGGCGCGATGATATGAAAATCAACCAGGGTCAGGTAAAGGCCTATGTCAAGGAGGCTGGGAGAAAATATACAATTGATAATGTTATCACCCGCTGCCCGACTAATGCACTAAGTTTAAATGACGATGACACACTTGAAGTTGACAATCAAAGCTGTGTTAGGTGTATGCATTGCTTGAATGTAATGCCAAAGGCACTGGCACCTGGCGATGATAAGGGTATAACGATTTTGATAGGTGGAAAGCGGTCACTAAAAATCGGTGATTTGATGGGATCTGTTATTGTCCCCTTCATGAAGCTAGAAACGGATGAAGATTATGAGCGATTTACGGAATTTGCGGAGAGGGTAATTGAATTTTTTGCTGAAAATGCCCTCGACCATGAACGGGTAGGAGAGACGATAGATAGGATAGGGCTTCCTAACTTTCTTGAAGCCGTTGGAGTAGACATTGATCCAAATATGATCAACCATCCCAGAACAAATTCCTACGTTCGGACTGACGATTTTAATGAGGCTGCCAAGCATTGGATCAGCCGGAAAAAGGAAAGAGCCGAGGGCAAGGATAATATCCGTGATGATTTTGTTGCAGCGGCAGAGTAAGTGCGCAAACTCTACATGTTTGAATATTGTTAGATGTGAAGGAAAAGATGCCTGAAGAAAAACAACAGCATAGAAAACCCATTGAAAGTGGTGTTCCGGACCCTATGCAGTTCATGCACCCGGTTTTGAAAGCTAATTTTGGTAACTGGGATTGGCATGAGCGCCCTCGCCCTGGTGTCTTGCATCATGTATCAAAGACGGGAGAAGACATCTGGACAGTTCGGGCTGGCACCCAGCGACAGATGGATGTTTATACAATTCGCAAGCTATGTGATATTGGCGATGAATTTGCAGAGGGGCATGTTCGCTTTACTACTCGCTCCAACATCGAGTTTATGGTTTCAGATCAGGGTAAGGTTGAACCATTAATTGGCAAGCTGCAAGAAGAAGGATTTCCAGTTGGCGGCACAGGAAATTCCGTGTCCGTTATTTCTCATACACAGGGTTGGCTGCATTGTGATATTCCCGGAACCGATGCATCAGGTGTTGTAAAATCCCTGATGGACATGATGTATGAAGAGTTTATCAAAGAAGAGATGCCAAATAGAGTTCGTATAACTACTTCGTGTTGCCAAATTAATTGTGGTGGACAAGGCGACATTGCAATCAATGTGCAGTATACAAAGCCCCCGGTTATTAATCATGGTCTAGTTGCAAAAGTCTGCGAACGTCCTGCAGTTGTTGCCCGTTGCCCTGTTGCGGCTATTCGTCCTGCAATGGTCAATGGAAAGGCAACCTTGGAAGTTGATGAAAAAAAGTGTATTTGCTGTGGGGCATGCTATCCTCCTTGCCCACCTATGCAGATCAATTCTCGAGAATCAACCAAACTGGCGATTTGGGTTGGGGGAAAACATTCAAATGCACGCTCTAAGCCGACGTTTCATAAATTAGTAGTTTCAAACTTACCGAACAACCCCCCCCGTTGGCCGGAAGTTGAAGAGATTGTTCGTAAGATTCTATATGCCTACAAGGATAATGCGCGTGACTGGGAACGAATGGGAGAATGGATCGAACGTATTGGATGGCCTCGGTTTTTTGAGTTGGTCGATATGCCTTTTACCCATCACCACCTTGATGATTTCCGGGGAGCGAGGAGTTCACTCAATTCTTCTGCTCACATTCACTTTTAATTAATAAGCAAGCGAACGGAGCGTGGCATGAAGTTAGGACTCCTTGTTAATGAAGGGCCTTTTACCCACCAGGCATCCGATACCGCCTACCATTTTGCGAAAGCTGCAATTAGCAAGGGACACAAGGTGCTTCGTGTCTTTTTTTATTTTGATGGTGTTAATAATGCTAACAAGTTATCAGAACCTCAATCAGACGATCGCAATTTAGTTAAGATGTGGGGGGAGTTAGCTTCAGCACATAATATAGATCTCGTGGTTTGTGTCGCTGCCGGTCTTCGCCGTGGTCTTAAAGAAGAAGTTTTGGCTGATGAATTCCGCATTTCCGGACTTGGTCAAATGATAGAGTTAGGGATTGCTGCTGACCGAACAATTGTGTTCGGCGATTAAATTGAGAACGTGTAAAAATGCCAGAAGACAACGTTTTTAAAACAAAGGGAGTAAAAAAGAACTTTATGTTCGTTTGTAATAAGGCTCCATATGGAACAATTTACGCGCTTGAAGCACTAGAAATGATAATGATTTCGGCAGCGTTTGAGCAACATGCAGTAATAGCATTTATTGATGATGGGGTGTTCCAGATTAAGAAGGGCCACAATACAAAATCAATAGGAATAAAAAACTTTTCTCCTACTTTCGGGGTGATTTCTATGGAAAAAGAAGATGCGGATGAGGACGATGACATAGATATGGTGTGGCGAATAGTCGTTGAAAAAGAGTCAATGGAATCGCGCGGTCTCAGCGAGGAAGACTTGGTATTAGAAACCGAGGTTCTTAGCAGTGGGGAATTGTCTGATTTGATGGCAAAACAGGAAGTCATTCTGACCTCATGAAGTAGGGTTTTGTTTTATGCGGATATTAAATGTGGTTAATAAATCTCCGTTTGAAAGGAATTGCCTTGAGAGTTGTCTTCGGTTGGCAAACTCAGGCTCCTCGGTCCTCTTAATTGAGGACGCTGTTTATGCAGCTTTGGGTAATACGGCTAAAAGTACCTTGATCAAAAACAATAAAAAGAATCTGGCGTTTTATGTTCTTATTAACGATCTTGATGCACGTGGCTTATCCGAAGTGCCTATGATTGATAGCGTAAGTAGGGTCGATTATGATGGCTTTGTCGACCTTGTCGTGGATCATGATTCAGTTCACTCTTGGCTTTAGGGGCTAGAATTTGGCTTTAATTTTAATAGGAGTTAGATGATATGGCATACGAACTAAACGGTGAAAGTTACGAAGTTGATGAAGAGGGTTATATTACTGACATCAGCTTATGGAGCAAAGAGCTGGCTAATCTTATAGCTGAAGGGGAAGAAATTACAATGACCGACGAACACTGGGAAGTTGTCAACTTTCTGAGGGAATATTATGAGGAATATCAAATTGCACCAGCGGTTCGCGTTCTTACCAAGGCAATTAAAAAGACCCTTGGGCCGGACAAGGGGAATAGCGGTTATTTGTACGAATTGTTTCCTTATGGACCTGCAAAACAGGCATGCAAGATAGCTGGTCTCCCAAAACCCACAGGTTGCGTTTAGTCTTTATCGTTCCCCAATAACCCGGAGAACTATTTTGCCAAATCAGTTAGGGGAAGCACGCTAGGATGTTAAGTGTTTTTTTTGCATGTTTGTTTTATGTAGCGACAGGAATATTATTGGTTGGTGTCTCAGCAAAGGTGGGGCAGTATCTACTTACTCCTGCCCCGTTAAAAATTGCGACGACACCTGCCCCGACCACTAGCTTTGGCGTTTTCCTTAGGATGATGCGGGAAGTTCTATTGTTTGAAAGTCTTTTCAAGTCATGTCGTTGGACTTGGATTTTTGGATATTTTTTTCATTTTGCCCTTGCGCTCGTAATAATTCGGCATCTGCGTTATTTTACCGAACCTATATGGTGGTGGGTTGCACTTATTCAGCCATTTGGGAAATACGCATCTTTTTTGATGTTATTTGGTCTTGCCGGTCTTTTGGCGAGACGAGTCCTTGTGGACCGCGTTCGTTATATATCAGCGCCATCTGATTATCTTATGCTTATTCTGTTTTTAGGGATAACTCTTTCTGGAATTTTAATGACCTTTGTTGAGAATGTAGATGTGATTAGCCTTAAGATGTTTTTTCTTGGGTTAATGTATTTTGACTGGCAGCCTATCCCTTCTCACCCATTGTTGATTGTGCATCTCTTACTAGTGGCCGTATTAATGATTGTTTTTCCATTCTCGTAACTGTTGCATGCCCCGGGGCTCTTTTTTAGTCCTACGCGCACTATGGTAGATAATCCACGAGAGACGCGATACAAACCGAGATGGAAAAAGGATCATGTTCATGGTTAGTAGGGGTTTAGATACTAGATATGTCTAAGATTGATTTTGAGGTTCCGACAATAGAAGAGTTCACAGAAACCCCAAAGATTGCTGTAGACGCAATGGCGCATTCCAGGCCATTTATTGCGGCTCCGGTGCATCAGGAAGCCTTGGGCTTTCCAGGAGAGTTGGTTGAAGATTGGCACGGTAGAGCCATAGGAAAAATGGGGGAGCTGATCAGCAATTATCAGTCCCTTCCTGTTTTTTTAGACTCGTGTGTTAAATGTGGGGCTTGTACAGATAAGTGTCACTATTTTCTCGGTACTGGGGATCCAAAAAATATGCCTGTTGCGCGACAAGACCTGTTTCGCAAGATTTATCGGCGTTACTTTACATTCGCCGGAAAGTGGCTTCCATGGCTTGTTGGAGCTGAGGATCTGACAGAAGAAGTTTTAGATGATTGGTACAATTATTTTCATCAGTGTTCGCAATGTAGACGCTGTTCCGTTTATTGTCCTTATGGAATTGATACAGCAGAGATCTCTATGGCAGCGCGTGAAATATTGGATGTAGTGGGTAAGGGACAGAAGTATTCAAATGAAATCATAGGGAAAGTTCATAAAACTGGAAATAATCTCGGTATACCAGAGCGGGCACTAAGGTCAACTTTGGATGAGCTAGAGGAAGATATTGAAGAAGATACGGGGGTGCCAGTAAAATTACCGCTTAATCAAAAAGACGCGGAAGTGCTCTTGGTAACCCCATCTGCGGATTTTTTTGCCGAACCCCATGTTGATGGACTGATCGGATACGCTAAGGTGTTTCACGCAGCTGGAATTAGTTGGACTTTGAGCTCATATGCATCGGAAGCTGCAAACTTTGCAGTGTTTATTGGTTCGTACGATCAAATGAGTGAAATTACCGAGCGCATTCGGAAGGCAGCAGAGGATTTAGGCGTGAAGAGGATTATTGTTGGCGAATGCGGACATGCTTGGCGGGTCGCTTATAACTTCTGGAATACTTTAGTTGGGCCATTTGATTTTTTAGATCAGAGCTATCCAATACCCCAGCACATATGTGAATTTACAAACGATTTAATTAATAGTGGTAAGTTGAAATTTGATAAATCCCGAAATGACCACATGACGTTAACTTTTCACGACTCGTGTAATGTAGCTCGGGCTTCGCGGATGGGAGAAATTCCGGGGGGTCAATTTGAATATCCACGTGCTGTAATTAGGGCTTGCTGCAATAATTTTTTTGAAATGGCAGAGGACACGATTGGTGAATCGACCTACTGTTGCGGTGGCGGTGGTGGATTGTTGACTGACGATCTTTTGGAGCTTCGGGTTAAGGGTGCTAAGCCGAGAATGGATGCATTGCAAAAGGTTCGCAAAGATCATGGGGTTACTCATATGGCTGCGATTTGTGCAATCTGCAAAGCACAGTTTTCAAAGGTTATGCCTTATTATGATATCCCAATGACGTCTATTGTTAGCGTTCATCAGTTGGTTAGCAACGCGATTATTTTGCCAGGACAAAACCAAGTTGATTCTCAAGAAGTTATGAAAGATACAGAAACAGATTAATTTACTGCGGTGAGACAAATAGTCTGAATTTGGAGCCTAGGATATTCAAAATGAGTGAAACAGCAAAAAAGGAAAATTTGACGTTTCGGCGATATGAGGATGGCGATAATATGCCTCCGCCCTGGGAAGAAAAAATCTTCACTGCAGACTATTCTCACAAGTGTCCGACATATGTTCATCGAACAGCCCCCTGTCAGGCGAGCTGTCCTTCTGGCCATGATATTCGAGGTTGGCTTGCAATTGCCAGAGGTATGGATAAAGCGCCGATTGAAGGAATGACTTGGCAAGAATACGCGTTTCACCGAATGATTGAGGCAAATCCGTTTCCTTCAATCATGGGCCGGGTATGTCCGGCACCCTGTGAAGATGGTTGTAATAGAAATGAAGTTGATGAGTTTGTCGGGATTAATGCTGTCGAGCAATATGTCGGTGATTGGGCAATTGATAACGGTATAAAATTTCTTCCACCTGAAGTGGAAACGGGTAAGAAAGTAGCTATTATTGGTGGGGGGCCAGCAGGTTTGTCGGCAGCATGCGTATTACGAAAACGCGGACACACGGTTGTAATTTTTGAATCACAGGAAAAACTGGGTGGCATGATGATTTATGGCATTCCAGGGTACCGTACGCCCCGGAAGATGGTTGAAGCAGAAATCCAGCGTATTCTTGATCTCGGTGTAAATGTTGAACTCAATACAAAGGTTGGCATTGATATATCCATAGAGAAACTTAAACAAGATTTTGACGCTATACTGTGGTCTATAGGAGCTCAGAAAGGGCGCCCTTTGCCGGTGGATGGTTGGGAGGGCACTCCGAATTGTGTATCCGGGGTTGCTTTTTTAGAGGCGTTTAATCAGGATCGATTGAAATATAGTTCAGAGAAAATTGTCGTTGTTGGCGGGGGAGATACCTCAGTCGATGTAGCTTCCGTTGCACGGCGCCTTGGCCATATAAAAGCACTTGTCGAAAAAGACCGTCCGGAAAATGTAGTGCTTGGCCATACTGCGCACGATGTTGTAGGGACTATTGCACGGCATGGGGTTTCGGCATTTCTAACTTCTTTATTTCCCCTTGACGAGATGACGGCAGCTGCACGTGAGAGAGAGGACGCCCTGCGTGAAGGTGTTCAAATTCGGGGTGGCGTTATGCCTCTTTCTATTGTCAAAGGTACGGATGGAAGAGCCAAAGCTATTAGAATGTGCGATTGCACAATGGATGGAATGACGCCAGTCCCGATAACTGGAACAGAATTTGAAGTAGAATGTGACCTGGTAGTGTCAGCGATTGGACAGGTAGGTGATCTAGAGGGCTTGGAAAGTCTTGATAGTGGAAACGGATTTATAAAAGCGGACAAAGGCTTTAAAGTTTTGGGTTCGGAGCCGCATTTTGCAGCTGGAGATATAATACGGCCCCATCTATTAACAACAGCTATTGGTCAAGCAAATATCGCCGCTGAAGGAATTGATAATTTTCTTAATGGCCGCCCTTTAGAAAAACGTCCAAAAATTGATGTGCATCATTTCAATTTATTAACAGAGTTACGTCAGCGAGACCAAAATATTGATGAATGGAACACTGCACCTACTAGAGGAACTAACGATGCCGCTTTTGCAATTCATAATTATGAGGATCGTGGTCATAACCAAATTATCCCGCATGATGAACTTTTTTTGGGGCATTACAGTTATGACGAACGATTGCGACGTAAGGAAGTCCATATTGATGCTACCGAGGTCCTAGGAAATTTTAAAGAACGTATAGTTGGCTTGAGCGAAGATCAGGCTCAGCATGAAGGCGAACGTTGCATGAGCTGCGGAATGTGCTTTGAGTGTGATAATTGTGTAATTTATTGCCCGCAAGATGCAGTCTTTAGGGTCAAAAAAAATGAGCGAGCATTAGGGCGTTACGTTGATACTGACTACGATAAATGCATCGGGTGTCATATTTGCATGGATGTTTGTCCTACAGGATATATCCAGATGGGGTTAGGTGAATAACTTAAGAGAGCGGTGATTATTTTACACTAGAATAAATAAGTTCTGAAATATATTTGTACACCAATAAATGACAAGAAATCTTAAAAAAAACAGCATCGTTTAGCTTTTAGAGGCGCAGTACCGTGTTTGGTTGTTTTGTAATGTTGAGATAATAGAAATATGCTCGTGTGATGAATTTTCAATTTAGAGTATACATTGGAATCATAGCAAGTTGCATAGTGAGCATGATGGCGCAGTTAGCGAATGGAGCTGACCTGGGGCCAGAGATTTTTCAAGGAAAGGGCTCTGAATGTGTGGCAGAATCCGAGTTCATGCGAATTAACCATATGAATGTTCTGGTGCACCAAGGTGAAGAAACTCTGAGAGAGGGCATAAGGGGGGGCAACTTTAGCTTAAAAGAATGCATATCTTGTCATGTCGTTCCGGGCGATGATGGAAAACCATTAGCCTTCGATAGTGAGCGGCACTTTTGTCGCAGTTGTCATGATTATGCAGCAGTTAGTATTGATTGTTTTACGTGCCATAACTCTGTTCCCGATGTTGAGGAGTTTACTGAAAAAATCCAGAATCTTTCTATAATGCTTCCGTTTCTAGGGTTAATTGAGAATGAATGATAACACGGATAGAAAATGTGAGCCTTGTGATCGCCGCACATTTCTAAGTGGTGCTATTTCAGCGGCGAGCTTAACCATTGCGCCTGGTGTTACTCTTTTTGCAATTCCGTCTTTTGCGCGAAAACCTGGGGAGAGCGCTTCAAACGTGAATCGTTGGGGTCTTCTTATTGATATTAATAAATGTCCCGATGGATGTAATGAATGCGTAAACGCATGCCATAGAGAAAATGGTGTTAAAAGCCACGGGCGTCCTGAGACTGATGCAAAGTGGATTCGCAAGATTTCGGTTTCGGGATCAGGCCGTCGACCTGATTTTGAAATCCCAGTGATGTGTCAGCATTGTGAAAATCCACCGTGCGTCGATGTGTGTCCTACCGGAGCATCGATGAAAAGGGCTGATGGAATAGTTCTTGTTGACAAACATACTTGCATTGGTTGCCGGTATTGCATGATTGCATGTCCTTATAAAGCCCGGTCTTTTATTCATGAAAAAACAACAGGGCAACGATCCTTTGCTCCGCGAGGGAAGGGTACAGTCGAAAGCTGTACATTTTGTGTCCACCGGATTGACCAAAATCGCATTCCAGCGTGCGTTGAGCGTTGCCAGGGAAAAGCAGGAGGTGCAATGATCTTCGGGGATCTTAATGACAAGAACAGTGCCATTTCAAAAGCTTTAAGAAAATATCCATCAAAAGAAATTCGGGGTGACCTTAATTTAAAACTAGGTGTTCGTTACCGGGGAATACCCTAATGCAAGGCATTGATTATCGTGGAATTTCTAGTGTTCATAATTCCTTTTTTATAGTCCTTGGAATTTCGGTTTTTCTGATTTCAGCTGGTTTATATTCAGCATGGTATATGGAACATCACGGTCACTGGGTAACCGGAATGGACAACCAAATTGTATGGGGTGTTCCACATGTTTTTGCTGTATTCTTGATTTTATCAGCCTCTGGAGCGCTGAATATTGCGTCTATTTCGACGGTTTTTGGAAGAACTTCGTATAAACCTTTAAGTCGGTTTTCAGCCCTGGTTGCCATTGCACTTTTAATAGGAGGTCTATCCGTCTTAGTTCTTGATTTGGGACGGCCGGATCGTTTGTTAATTGCCATGACACATTATAATTTTCGATCTGTATTTGCTTGGAATATCTTTTTTTACGTGGGGTTTTTAATTCTGGTCGGGTTTTATGTTTGGTCGATGATAGATCGGAAAATGGCGGCATTCCGAATCTTTGCTGGGGTTACAAGTTTTTTCTGGCGACTTGTTCTCACCTCTGCAACGGGCCTTATTTTTGGATTTTTAATTGCCCGTGAATTATACGATTCAGCAATTCTGGCACCGATGTTCATTGCCATGTCGCTTTCTTTTGGACTTGCTGTGTTTTACCTTTTTATGCAGGGGAGTTTTTTTGTTTCTCGACGTAAAATAGGAAACTACATTATTGGCCGACTCGGTAACCTCTTACGGATTTTTGTTTCGGTTGTTTTATATATTGTAATAATCAGCCACTTAACTAACCTTTATGCTAGCGAGCATCAGGATATTGAAAGGTTCTTTTTATTATCTGGGCGTGAAATTACGGTAATATTCTGGATAGGCCAAATATTGATAGGTTCTTTCCTGCCCTTGTTATTGTTGTTTCCGATTGATAAGCCTTTGGACACTGTACGCATGACATTTGCATCGATTTTCGTAACAATTGGGGGTATTTCACAACTTTATGTCATTATAATCGGGGGGCAAGCTTATCCTTTGATACTTTTTCCTGGTTATGAAGTCTCAAGTTCTTTTTTCGATGGCGTGATAAATGCCTATACACCAAGTTTAGTAGAAACGCTTCTGGGCATAGGAGGTGTAGCATTAGCCGTGAAAATTGTTTTTTTGGGCTCTAAGATTCTTCCGTTTCTCCCTACGAATCTTGAGGATAAGAATACGGACCCACACTATGAAAGTAGTTAATGTTTTTTTCACTAGTTAGTGGACTAGGATGGTTGGCACCATGAGTTTAGAGCACCCCTTTGCACAATACGTAAGAATTCTAGGTAGAGGAAAAAATCTTTCACGTTCATTAACGGAAGAAGAGGCTGAAGCTGCAATGGCCATAATTCTGAGGGGGGAGGCTAGACCCGAACAAATTGGGGCGATGATGATGCTGCTCCGTGTCAAAGAAGAAGACCCTGAAGAAATTGCCGGATTTGTTCGGGGTGCACGCACTACCTTCGAATTGCCCGTAGCTCCATCGGAAGTTGACTTGGACTGGTCCTCATATGCTGGAAAACGCCAACAACTTCCCTGGTTTTTACTTGCTGTTTTTACATTAGTGGGTGAAGGTGTCCGGATATTTATGCATGGAACTGAAGGGCACACCCCAGGTCGTCTCTATACACTAGGGGCATTAAAAACGCTGAACATTGAACCTGCTTCGAATTTAACAGAAGCATCAAATCAAATTAATAAAGTTGGATTTTCTTATTTGCCACTCGAAGGGATCTCTAAGATCTTGCGTGACCTGATTGATCTTCGATCTATTTTTGGCCTTCGGTCTCCAGTCCATACATTTGCGCGCATGTTAAATCCTTTTTCGGCACAATTTCTTTTACAAGGTATATTTCACCCCAACTATATGAAAATTCATCAGGGGGCCGCAAAGCTTCTAGGCCAGCACCATATGGCAGTTTTCCGAGGCGAAGGGGGAGAAATAGAACGTCGGCCTAATAAACCTTTGACTGTTGATACTGTGCATAACGGAAATTTTGAATCGGAAACTTGGCCGCCTTTATTGACTGAACCGCGTCAACCGAAGGATTTGGCTATGGACATAACACGTCTAAAAGAGATTTGGTATGGAGATGAAACTGATCCCTACGCTATTGCTGCTATAACGGGGACTTTAGCAATATCATTAAAACTTTTAGGTAAAGCGTCAGATGTCGTAGACGCTCAGAAAAAAGCTGAAAAAATGTGGCAAGATCGAAACAGGAAAAGATTTTTGCCATGAGGGCGGTTTTGATCGCTGCCGCACATAAATCGTCAGGTAAGACGACATTAGCGGTCGGTATAACAGGGGCGCTTCATCGAAAAGGCTACCAAGTGCAGTCTTTTAAAAAGGGGCCTGATTACATTGATCCCATGTGGCTTTCTTTAGCGTCACGTGGATCATGCTATAATCTTGATTTTCATACCATGGATGCGGAAGCAATTCGTGAAATGTTTTCTTTAAGATCGAGAGTAGCAGACAGGGTCATTGTTGAGGGAAATAAAGGGCTTTTTGATGGTATTGATGTCGAGGGAAGCGATAGCAATGCGGCTTTAGCAAGTTTGCTAGATTTACCAGTAATTTTAGTAATTGATACCGTTGGAATGACTCGGGGCATTGCTCCGTTGATTCTGGGGTATTCAAAATTTGGAGCGGAACTGGACATTGTCGGGGTAATATTAAATAAAGTAGGAGGTGTTCGCCATGAACAAAAGTTAAGACGCTCTCTTGAATACTACACTGATGTTACGGTTTTAGGAGCTATTGGGTTTGATAAAACTATTGGAATTAAGGAACGCCATTTGGGTCTCACGCCAACTAATGAGCTACCCTCTGCCCAACAGAGAATCAAAAAATTAGCTCAGTTAGTTTCTTCAAGCATTGATTTAGATAAGATGTTTCCGCGCGAAAGAACACCAACCCCGTCCTCTTCTATTTCAGCTAGTGGAATTATAAAGGATGTGCGTATTGCAGTGGCAACTGACGCAGCGTTTGGGTTTTATTATCCGGATGACCTTGAAGCTTTAGAGCTAGCAGGGGCTCAGATAGTGCCGTTTAGTGCAATAGAGGAGAAAGAACTACCGGACGCAGACGGCCTCTTCATTGGCGGAGGATTTCCAGAGGAATGTGGTGAGCTTTTATCCGCGAACAAGGCATTGCGCATCGAAATAAGAGGCAGGTTGGAATCCGGATTTCCTGCTTATGCAGAATGCGGGGGGCTAATGTACTTGTGTAGGTCAATTGTCTGGAACAAAGATTGTTTTGAGATGGTTGGGTTTTTTCCAGCCGATGCGGTAATCAACGAAAACCCTGTAGGACGTGGCTACGTCCACCTTCGAGAAACAGGATTATCCCCTTGGCCAGGGACAGCTAAGGGGCAGGAGATCTTTGCCCATGAATTTCATTATGCTTCGCTTCAGGGAATTCCCGATTCAACCCAATATGCTTATGACGTAATTCGTGGCCATGGGATTGACGGGAAAAGGGATGGGGTTGTATTAGGAAATCTTGTTGCTAATTTTACCCACCAAAGAAATATTGGTAATAATTTATGGGTTGAACGCTTTGTTGGCTTTGTTCGAAGCTTAAAGCGCCAATAAATCACCTGTTTTTGACTAAGGATTGTTAGTTATTACAAGTGTATTTTTTATAGGGATAAGATAATATTGAGTGTATTCTATAACTTGCAGGGGGGATGAGATGAAAAGCTTTGGGCGTACATTCATAATTACTTCCGTTTTGACTCTTTTTCCCCTAGCAGGAGTAGGCGCCATTGATTGGATAATATCCCATACTATCTTTTTAAGGGGGGAAGGGGCTATGATATTTTATATAACGACTTAAAAAAATCATTTAGATTGCCTTCCTCTAAATATCTTATTCCTAGGCGTCCTCCAGCAAAAATTGACAACAATGCTATTATTGAGCCAACGGAAAGAGAAGAAACACCTGTGATCCCTTGACCAACCGTGCACCCCAGTGCCATGATCCCACCTATACCCATGGCTGCCCCGCCAGTTAAGTGACGAACCATGTCCGAAGCGTCTGAGAATCCTTCAACCTGAAAAATACCGCGGGATTTTGCGATTATGAACGACCCGAAAATCACTCCAGCAACTGATGCGATTCCAAAATTTATAGTCGAACCTGTAAAGGTCATTAGATACTGCAAGCTATCAGCAGTAGGATTAACAAAAGTCAATGAAGTTAGGGGAGTTGGCTCGAACTCGTCATAACCTAAAATTCCAGTTATTAGCCAACCTATCGGGATAAGAATTCCAATAATAATCCCGCCCGCTATGTTATCTGCAGAGGTTCGAAATTTAGAACTCTTGAAGCAGAATATGAGTATGGCGCAAACAACACCAACAGTTAATAGTATGCGAATTTTTTCAGGGTCCAAATTTGTAAGTGCAGTTATGAGTTCAGGCATTCCCTGTGTAGATGCGCCAAACATAGACAAATCTACATTAGTTTTTTGTTCAATCTCTACTCTTATCACACCAAAAATGCCACGCAATGTCATGTAGGCAAAGAATCCCATCGTAAATATTACAATTAAAGATTTAAGGTTGCCGGCACCAACTCTTACTAATGCCTTGTTTCCACAGCCGCCACAGATAGTCATGCCAAAGCCAAATAACAAGCCCCCAAATATTGCACCGAACCACCCCAGGTTTTTGGTTAGATATATAGAAGACTGTAAATTGATTAATCCTGTAAGGTGAAACATTTGACTTAGGGCTAGCGATATAGCGACCGCCAACATCCAGGCTCGAAACCGATTCCAATTTTGCATCAAAAAAATATCCGAAATAGCACCCATAGTGCAGAAATTAGTTTTTTGAGCCGTGGCCCCAAAAATAGTACCAACAAAAAAACCGCAGATTGCGACCAAATAAGTAGTGGAGACTTCAAGCATGGGACGTTCAGTTAAATCCAGAATAGTTAATTAGTAGCACAGCCTTTATTTATAGTGGTTGCATATTGTGCCCAAATTTAAAAAAAGTCTAGGATTGCTGTACTTAATTTTTTAAATGTTGATTTTCCAGCCACATTCAGAAAAGAAATTTGGTAAGTTTTATTTCTTGCTGTATCCTTGCAAGGATGGCAACAAACTTTGTCGCGGTAAGGTATAAAAAGATAAGGGAAATATTATGGCAACCGAAACACTGGATACTAAAGGGCTAAATTGCCCAATGCCCGTATTGAAAGCAAAAAAAGCTATAAAAAGTCTTAATGTTGGTGATACGCTTGAGATTCTTGGGACAGACCCAGGTTCGGTAAAAGATTTTGAAGCATTTTGCAGCGCCACTGGCCACAAATTACTAGAGTCGGATAGTGTTGGCGATGGAATATACAGATTTTTAATCGAGAAAAGTTAAGTAATTTTTAAATTTAATCTTGGTTAGGTTAGTATAAAATCGGTGTTATTCGAACTTAGTCTCTTTAACTCACTTGGTTGGATTATTGTTTTATTGGCAGCGGTTGTCCTGTTAGTGGTCATCTCTATACTCAAAAATCGGACATTTGTTAGAAAAAGAGCAATTCAAAAGGATAAAGACTTTTCTTTTGGCCATCTTGTAAATCAAATAATTAACAGATATCCAGATGGGGTGTACGGTTGGAATTATGTTTCTCGCAGAGAAATGTATAATGCGGAACTTGCTAAAATTTTAGGATTCCCAGCGAATACCCAACTCCATTATCATAATCTCAAGGAAAAATTTTATGGCGATACCCTTCAAAGCCTTGAAGAGGCAATATCATCTCTAAAAGCCGACGGTAGCTCCTTTAGTATTAGGCTAGAGAGTTTTGATTTTATTTATAATATAAACGGTTTCCGACTTAACACGAGTGATCAAAAACCACTTGCTGATTTGGTTTTGTTGAGGAAAGACGAAAACAATATAAAAACGAGTTTGCATGAAAACAGGTCTGAGGTTAACGACCAACATTTGGTCACTTTATTAAATGCTCTTCCTATTCCGTTGTGGATTCGGGATAATGCTGAGAGTATTGTGTTTAAAAATGAAAAGGCTGAAAAAATCCTACTGTCCGGTGGAGAAAGTATTCCTGATCACGCTAACAAGACAGGTTCGGTAAAGATTGGAAGAAAGATGACGGAAGCTGATCTGCGTGTTACCGAGGTGCCTTTTGCACATTCGAAGTTTAAGGGGTCATTAGCTATTGGTATCCCTTTGCCTGAGGTAACTAATAGCGAGGCAGAGTATAGTTTAAACTTAAAAGAGGTTCTTAAAGGAATTAAGCTAGCTGTTTGCATTTTTGGCTCTAACGGGAATATAAGTGTATTTAATGATTCCTTTTTAGAGTTGTGGGGTCTAGAGTCGGAATGGTTAAATACACAACCAAGCATGAGGAATTTTCTTGAGCGCCTCAGGGATTTAAGACATTTGCCGGAAGTCCCAGATTTTTCTTTATTTAGGGATGCTGAAATAAAACGTCTATCAGAGGGTGTTTCGGGAAATGATATGTTGCATCTACCAGATGGGCGTACAATTAGTCGTTGTTGGCACCCGGATCTTCAGGGAGGTGTAATATTTTCTTTTGAAGATGTTTCAGGAAAATTGAGTCTTGAACGGTCGATAAAATCGTTAGACGCTGTTCAACGTACAACTATTGATAATCTTCCTGAGGGGATAGCTGCATTTGGTCAAGATGGGCGGCTAACAATTTTTAACCCTGAATTTTGTCGTTTGTGGAATGTTTCAGCAGAAAATTTATCTATAGGATTGTCTGTAAACGAATTGGTGCAGATCATGCAGCCTCTTCTCCCAGAAGAAGGTATCTGGGCAGAATCAGCAGAGGCTATTGCAGCGAATCTGCTTGTACGTGAATTTAGGTCTGGACGCATTGATTTAGTTAATGGCAGCACTTTACAGTATTCACACATACCTTTACCTAATGGTGCAAAATTAATTAGTTACTTGGATATTACGGATTCAACACGGGTTGAAGACGCCTTGCGTGACCGAGCTCGAGCATTAGCTGAGGCAGATCGGTTGAAATCCGAGTTTATTGCTAATGTATCGTTTGAAATTAGAACCCCCTTAAACACAATTGTTGGTTTTTCTGAGATGCTTAAACAAGAGTATTTTGGAGAATTAAACCATCGGCAAAAGGAATATGCCGAAGGTATTATTGAGACATCTAGGGGGTTAACAAAAATCGTATCTGATATTATGGAGCTTACTTCAATTGAGGCGGGGCTTGAAGAGTTAGATGTGGGGAGTATTGATTTGCATGCTCTTCTTGCAGAAAGTTTGAGCCGGTTAAAAGAGCGTATTCAGCAGAATAGCTTAAAGCTTGAATTTGATTGTTCGCCGAATATTGGCCGGATAGTTGGAGATGAAAAACGGCTGTTGCAAGTTGTGTATAATTTACTGTCAAATGCCATAAATTTTTCACCACGGTATGGGGTGATTTGTTTAAAAGGAGAACGCTTAAAAGATACAGTTGTCATATCTGTCTCTGATAATGGCATCGGGATACAAAAAGTCGATCGCGAGCGGGTTCTTCAACCATTTCAGGTTGGCTCTGAACCTCGGACGGGAGTAGGGTTAGGCTTAACCCTTGTTCGAAATTTCTTGAATTTGCACAATGGATCCCTTGAGATCACTTCAGCTTCCCCCCGAGGTACTGTGGTTCGCTGCACCTTGCCAATTGATCCAACGGTAATTCATGACGAGGGCCAAGTGATGTCTAGGGTAGATAACAAAAGATAATAGTAAGAAGGATTTTATGTATACCAATACGAATTTAAGTAATCATGGTCCTTTTTTCTAATTAATCAATTTTCATTTGGAGAAAAGTCCCGGACATCTGCTATATGGCCTTTGATGGCTGCAGCCGCAGCCATTGCTGGACTTACAAGGTGTGTGCGCGAATTATAGCCTTGGCGACTTTTGAAGTTTCGATTTGATGTTGAAGCACATCTTTCTTGAGGTTTTAATTTATCGTCATTCATGGCAAGGCACATCGAGCACCCAGGTTGACGCCACTCAAAGCCAGCTTCAAGAAAAATTTTGTCTAAGCCTTCCTGCTCAGCCTGATCCTTGACTAAGCCCGACCCCGGTACTATTAAAGCTCGAACACCATTTGCGACCTTTCTTCCTTTTGCAATAGAAGCAACAGCACGGAGATCCTCTATCCTACCATTTGTACAAGAGCCAATAAATGCGACATCGATCTTAATATCGGTCATATTCATTCCTGGTTTAAGTCCCATGTAATCTAGTGATTGTTTTACTGATTCTTTTTTTCCTAAATCATCGAAGTCTGAGGGAAAAGGGACAGTGCCATTAACAGGCGCTACATCTTCAGGGCTTGTTCCCCATGTAACTTGTGGAACGATTTCCGAAACATCTAAGGTTATCTCCTTATCATACTGAGAGCCTCTATCACTTGACAGTGATTTCCAGTATTCCAATGATGTTTCCCAATCAGCACCTTTTGGTGACATTGGTCGA
>MDTE01069151.1_pt1 | contig 22552 bp, 22 predicted proteins | sample 811231 | NCBI WGS metagenome assembly MDTE01 (sample SAMN05326651, study PRJNA326480) | marine metagenome | isolation source: seawater | place: Indian Ocean: Red Sea | collected 2010 | reverse complement strand
TAGCTTTTGTGGGTAAAGGTGTCACGTTCGATACGGGCGGTATCAGCATCAAGCCATCCAACGGCATGGAAGAAATGAAATTCGATATGGGCGGCTCAGGCACAGTAATCGGCCTGATGAAAGCCTTAGCCGGCCGCAAAGCAACCGCCAATGTGGTAGGTGTCGTTGGGCTGGTGGAAAACATGCCTGATGGCAATGCACAACGTCCGGGCGATATTGTTACCTCGATGTCAGGCCAAACGATTGAAGTACTCAATACCGACGCCGAAGGCCGTCTGGTACTGGCCGATGCGCTCTGGTACACACAAGACCGCTTCAAGCCACAATTCATGATTAATCTGGCTACGCTTACCGGTGCTATTCTGGTAGCGCTGGGCGACACCCGTGCTGGTGTATTCTCTAATAATGACGAGCTGTGCGACAAGCTCAACAAAGCCTCGGAGAAGACAGGCGAGAAATTATGGCGCCTGCCATTGGGCGAGGAATACGACAAAATGATCGATTCGCCAGTAGCCGACATGCAGAATATCGGCGCTGATCGCATTGCGGGCAGCATTACCGCAGGTCAGTTCCTGCAGCGCTTTGTGAATGATGTGCCGTGGGCGCATCTGGACATTGCCGGCACAGGCTGGACCAAGAAAGACCAACCCACCACGCCAAAAGGTGCAACCGCCTATGGCGTGCGATTGCTCAACACTTTGGTGCAGGATTTCTACGAGAAATAATGACCACAGAAATCCAGTTTTATCATCTGTTATCGACCCCACTTGAGCGCGCCCTTCCCAAATTGATGGAGAAGGCGCTCAAGGGGGGCTATCGCATGGTGATAATGACCGATAGCCAACACAAGGCTGAATCGCTCAACGAGCTGCTCTGGACATATGAACCAAGCCGCTTTTTACCGCATGGCGGTGTTGATGACGCGCAGCCAGAAGAACAGCCGATTTATATTACATACCGGCCTGAGAATCCCAATAATGCTAATGTTCTGGTTGTGACAGACGGCTCTATGGTTGAGCAGCTGGAGGGCATTGTAAAGATGCTCGATATGTTTGACGGGCGCGATGATGCGCAGGTACAGTCAGCACGCAAACGCTGGAAAAATTATAAAGATGCGGGCTACACGCTTAGCTATATCCAGCAACAGCCCAATGGTGGCTGGCAGGATATGACCAAAGCCGCGTAATACGCTATCACTACCGTTTTATAGCAACGGTCAGACCTTCAGTCGTCGGAATCAATACAGATGTGAAGCGTGTTTCATCGGCTAATTGTGCATTAAAATCCTTCATGGCCTGCTTCGCTTCTGCTGATACGCGGGCATCCTCTTTCTCGGCATCTGCCACCCCACCCCACAGCAGGCTATTGTCGGCCATAACCAAGCCGCCTTTGCGCAAATGTGGCAATACGGCTTGCAGATAATCCGGATAGCGACGCTTTTCTCCATCGATAAAAATTGCATCTACGGGCGCTTCCGCTGCAATGTCGGGCAAATGCGCCATTGCGTCTCCTTCCACCAGCCGGATACGTTCTTTCACCTCGCTTGTCTCAAAATGCTTGCGCGCCTGTTCAGCATAGCTGGCATTGCGCTCACATGTAATCAATTGGCCATCGTCCGGTAATGCTCGCGCCATCCAAATGGCGGAATACCCCATAAAGCACCCCACTTCGATCACGCGTTTGGCCTGAATGAGTTGCAAAAACACTTGCAGCAACTTCGCCTCGTGCGCATGCACCTGCATGCCGGGGCGCAATGCTTCCCCTGCCTCACGCACGGTTCTTAGCAGTGCGTCCTCACTGGCAAAGGTCGCATCAATATAGTCAAAAATCATCGAAGGTTCGTTGCGCATTAATCCAATATCTCCAATTCCCGTGGGTGAAACAATTCAATGCGTGGGCCGTAATAGGCGTTCACTATACCACGCCCGCGCACTGTCTTGCCAGCAAGCGCGTGCCATTCTGGCCAACCCGGCAGTGTGGCCGCTTTGTGAGAAATAGCGAGGGTAAAATCTTCGCGCCAATTCTCATCAAAATTCACATATACCCACTTGTCCTGCACACTTACATTATGCACACGTCCTTCAACCACTGCAAACTGGTTGAGATATTTTCCCGCCTCGGTATGAGGCACAGTTTGCCCCCATACACCTGCTTTTGAGGCCTTGCCACGCTTCTCGGCCTCTGAATATTCAAACGGAATCGGCTGATCCGCTGGCGCGCAAATAATCGCCTCGCCTTCTTCCAGCCATGCTTCTGCATTCGGCTCCAACACAAATATATCGCCATAGCGATTACCATAGGGGCTGGGTGAAGCAACAGGCGGATTTATAGACGGAATAGGTTGCAAAGGTTGGATATAGGCGGGCCGCACCCGTGTTTGCGCCCATGCGGATACACCTAATGATGCTGTCAAAAGAATAACAGTTATGAAATGAACAAAAATAAACATAGAAGATTTACAGCCGCTTGCCTTTGCGCTAAAGCTTTTATCATCAACTATAATAACAGTTCTAGGAAATTCACATGCGTCTTTTATTATCGGCTGTTGTAGCCAGTTTGTTTGCCCTGCCTGCATGGGCTGATAATAACGATCACGTTGCTTTCTACATGGGCGCGTTTGATATTTCGCAAGGCGATGATGAGGCCATTCAGCTTGGTCTGGAATACCGCTATGAAGATATTTTCTACGGACTGCGTCCTACAGTAGGCGCAAACTACACCAGTGATGATGCTTTCTACGGCTATGGCGGTTTCTATTGGGATATAGCTGTGCTGGAAGATCTTTATATTTCTCCTAATTTCGTCGCCGGCTATTATTCTGACGGCGATGGTAAAGAATTGCATAACGATCTCGAGTTCCGCTCAGGTATTGAAGTGAGTTACGACATGCAGAATGATTATCGCGTGGGTGTGGCGTTTAATCACATTTCCAACGCCTCGCTGGGCGACCATAACCCAGGCTCTGAAACCCTGCTGTTCAGCGTGCAGGTGCCCCTCGCTTATTAGCAATTTGTTCACTTTTTTAGGTAATACTAAAAAAATGACATGAAATTGTCACAATTGTACATTATAAATAGTATAATAAAATATATGTACAATTTAATAATGTTAATTAAGCGGCATGCCAAACAGTTCTACACATAGACCCTATATCGGGGTCAGCGGCCAGAAGCCAGACAGCCATGCAGTACGCATGATTATGCAGCGCATTCGCGAGAATGGTGAAGAGCCGGTCTTTTTGGATCGCCACGCACCCGTAGCAGACGTGGTGGCGCGTTGTGATGGGATTGTGATTGCAGGCAATGATTTTGACATAGACCCCAGCGAGTACGGGCAGGAAGCATTACCCACCACCAAAATCGACGCAGACCAAAGCCGCAGCCAGTTCGAGCGCGCATTGGTGGATGCGGCGCTGGAAAAGAAAATACCTTTAATGGGAATCTGTGCAGGGATGCAGCGTATTAACCTTAGCGGTTCACCACAAGAGCGTGGCAGTTTGCATCAGCATGTGGAAGGTAAAGACCAGCGTGAAGCACACGCAAATGGTCATGACAGCTCTTTACCACTGGATTCACCTTACGAAACCATCACGTTAGAACCGGACAGTCTGGTACACCAATTGGCGGGGGCAGATACGATTCAGGAAAACAGCATGCACCATCAGGCCATAGACAAAGTGCGCAAAGGCTTGCGCGTCACTGCTTGGGCCGACAATGGCCTTGCCGAGGCCATCGAGCAAGAAAAAGATGGCCCTTTTGCAGACCAGCTGGTGCTGGGCGTACAATGGCATCCGGAGTTTTATGCCAGTAAAATCAGCGCCAATCTGTTTGCGCATTTCACCGAGAAAAGCCGTGAATTTGCGCAGCATAAAACAACTGAGCGCCCTTCCCCGGTCGAAAGTGTTTTGGCGGCTGGCCCACGATCTGACGCCGTGCACAGCGTGGCAGATGACGGCGTAGTAGCACTCGGCGCACGCGCGCAAGCCCATGCCGATCTGGCGCTTAGTTAGACAACTAATGCCTTATAAAGTATAAGCGTATCCTGATAACGGTCATCCAGCCCTTTGAATGCATTAGGAACGGTTCCGACAATCTGGAACCCCAGCTGATCCCATATACGTAAAGAAGCCTTATTATCGGCGACGACCCAGTTAAACTGCATCGCCTCATATCCCAGACGCACCGCTTCTTCGAGCGCCCAGCCACCCAATGCTTTGCCATATCCCAACCCCGCATGGGCAGGTGAGATAATAAAACCGGCATTACATATATGGCTACCCAAACAGGGCTGATTCGGACGAATATAGCATGTGCCTACCACGGTTTCGTTCACCCATGCGGCATAGGTGCGTTTGTCGGCGCTGCACCAGATACCCCGCGCCTCCTCGATGTCGGCCTGCGGATTATAGGGATAGGTGCGCGCATCGGAGAATGCTGCTTGCACCAATGGCCAGATTAACGAAAAATCAGCGGCGTCAATCCGCTCCACGCGCATTAGTCTAAGGCGTCATACGCAGGCAGGGTCAGGAATTCAACGAAGTCCTCACGCGCCACCAGATCCAGAATAATCTCACCCGCTTTGGCAAAAGGCGCATTGGCAAACGCCTCCTCGCCGATATCTGCCTTAATGGCGTCTAATTCCTCGGGGAACCAGCCTTTAATCAGCTCCAACGTAATTTCACGCCCATCTTCAAGCTTCACATCGGCATGGTGCACCCATTGCCATAATTGCGTGCGGGCAATCTCGGCGGTGGCGGCGTCTTCCATCAAGTTGAAAATCGGTACTGCCCCGCTGCCCATCAGCCATGCGGTCGTATAACGCACGCACACATTAATGTTGTTACGCAGGCCTGCCTCGGTAATTTCGCCTTGCGGGATAGCCAGCAGGTCTGCCGCACTAACCTGCACATCCTCGCGCTTTTTATCGCGCTGGTTCGGGCTTGGCATCAGGCGGTCAAACACCTCCATCGCCACCGGTATCAGTGCCGGATGCGCAACCCATGTGCCGTCATGGCCATAGGATGCTTCGCGCTCCTTATCGGCTTTTACAGCGGCAAAGGCTTTGTCGTTTGCAGCATCGTCATTTTTCACGGGGATTTGCGCCGCCATGCCGCCCATCGCAAACGCATTGCGCTTATGGCAGGTCTGAATGAGCAGCTCGGAATAGGATTTCAGGAAATGCGTAGTCATGGTGACTTGCGAACGGTCTGGCAACACAAAATCACGGCGCTGGTGGAACCGCTTGATGAAACTGAAGATATAGTCCCAACGCCCGCAATTCAGCCCCACAATATAGTCTTTTAGCGCATGCAGAATCTCGTGCATTTCGAACACGGCGGTAATGGTTTCGATCAGGATGGTGGCCTTGATGCTACCATGCGGCACCGACAAACGCTCTTCCGCATAGGCGAACACATCGTTCCAAAGTGCGGCTTCTTCATGGCTTTCCAGCTTGGGAATGTAATAATACGGCCCCGTGCCACGCTCAATCCGTTCATGCGCGTTATGAAAGAAATACATGCCGAAATCAAATAGTGAGCCGGAAATCGGCTGACCGTTCAGCGTGATATGTTTTTCGTCGAGATGCCACCCGCGAGGGCGCACAATCAATACGGCCAGCCCGTCCTTATTCAGCTCATAGCGCTTGCCGTCGGGATTGGTAAATTGCAGCGTCTGGCGCACCGCATCGCGCAGCGCCATTTGTGCTTCAACAATACGTTCCCATGTGGGGCTGAGCGCGTCTTCAATGTCGGCCATAAACACTTTGGCGCCCGAATTGAGCGCATTAATGATCATTTTGGGCTCAGCCGGCCCGGTAATTTCCACGCGGCGGTCCTGCAGGTCTTGCGGTACGGGCGCTACTTCCCATGCATCTTCACGGATATGTTTGGTCTCGGGCAAGAAGTCAGGCAATTCACCTGCATTAATACGCTGCTGACGCTCTGCACGCTTTTTCAGCAAAGCGCGGCGGCGGTCGCCAAAGCGCTCTTCCAGTTCCTGCACAAATGCCAGCGCTTCCGGAGTGAGAATAGCGTCATAGCCTTCTTTCAAAGATGCGTTAATCGACAGGCTGTTAACCGATGCGGCGGGTGCGTTCATGGAGCTCTCCTCGTCTTGGCATATATAATATAAAGCCATAGCAGACTAACATATCTGAATTCAACTTGCACCCGCAGCCATCGTGAAAACTGGACAAGGCGACGAAAGTTTGGCACTACTTGCCAAAACCAAAGTAGGCCAATGCGTAAAACCACCCGTAAATTACTGTATGTTTTTTATAAAGCAGGGGACAATCTTGTCGAGAATGACGGGGTGGAACTTGCAGGCTATCTGACATTCCTAGCCATGCTGTCGCTGTTTCCCTTTCTGGTGCTCATCGTTGCATTTGCCGGATTTATCGGACAAGGCCAGCTAGGCACGCAGTTTCTTGAGCTTATGATAGCGCATCTGCCAACCGAGGCGGTGGAAGCATTGCGGCCCCGCATTGATGAAATCATCTCCGGCCCACCACAAACCTTGCTGACCGTTTCTATTCTGGGTGCAATCTGGACATCCTCTTCCGCCGTGGAGGGGCTGCGCACGGTCTTAAACCGCGCCTATCAGGTGCGCACGCCGCCCGCTTATATCTGGCGGCGCTTAACCAGCATTTTGCAGATTATTCTGTTTGCGATTCTTATTATCATTGTCATGCTGGTCATCGTACTTGCGCCTATTGTGATCGCAAAAGTTCAGCAATTCACCGGCTTCCCCATATCCGACGAAGACACCGTAATATGGAATAAATATTTCGTCTATTTTGGTGGTGTGTTGCTGTTTCTGGGGGTGGCGAACCTCTATTACTTCCTGCCCAACATCAAGCAGTCACTCGTGTCCGTAGTGCCCGGTGCGTTGCTGGTGGTCGTGCTATGGATTTTTGGCGCGGGCTTATTCACATGGTATATCTCGAATGTGGATCAGGTGAATATTATCTATGGTAGTCTGGGTGGCCTGATCGCATCGCTCTTATTCTTCTTTATTATGAGCATCGTGTTCATCTACGGGGCGGAGTTTAATCACATGTTGCTGTCGGTCTTTGGCGGTAAGATGGAAGAACGCGAGCATGTAGAAGAAGACGAATCAGAAGATATCTCGCTCACCGACGATTAAAGACCACTCACTCCCGGAATCTGATTGTTCCATAGCAATAGCAAAAACGCGGTGGCAATCGCCAGACCGTATGGGGCAGGCTTGCCAAATGTGAAAAGCGGCCAAATGGTCGCATCTTGTTTGTTACGCAGCAGCCATGGCGCTATGTAGCGCGCCACTAGCAGGAACACTGCCAGCAGTCCCCCCAGCAACGCCGTATAGATAACCAGCGAAATGGCTGCCTCACTCAACCCGACCCACAGACCCAGCGCCGTCAGCAGCTTTACATCACCGCCGCCCATCACCTTAAGCGCAAACAGCACAAACCCGATGGCAAACATCGCACCAAAACAATAAAGGGCGGAGCGCACATCCACCTCGTGCGGCGTTACCAGCAGCATGCAGGGGTAAAGCGCTACCACCAGAAGGTTTAGCCAGTTGGGAATGGTGAAACGGGTTGCATCCAGATAAAAGACACAGGCCATTAACCCGCTCAAAATTAGCGCAATGATAAACATATGCCTAGTTAGCGCTCTAAGCCGCAATTTGGCAATGTTTTTTGCAGGAAAGCAGGCTAATAGCCTTTACTTGCTGGCGAGTATTGTCTAAGGTGTGCGCAAATAAACGTATGAATGCGGCTAGCAAGCACAATATCATGACTGACGCTACAACACCGTCCAGCACCGGCGCATCGCCAAACGGCGAGAAACGCGCGCATGTTATCGTATTAGGTAACGAAAAAGGTGGATCGGGCAAAACCACGACATCTCTTCACTTAATTGTCGCGCTATTGCGCCTTGGTTTCAAGGTGGGCACGGTGGATATTGACTCGCGCCAGCGCTCGCTTTCGCGCTATCTTGAAAATCGGCGCAATACCATCACCAAATCGGGCACACCGCTGCCTGTCCCACACCATATTGTGCTGCAAAAAAGCCCGTTTGATTCGGCTGAAGAGGCAAAAGCCGATGAGCGTGAGCGTTTTCAGCAGGCGTTGCGCAAAATCCTTTTCACGAACGACTTTGTAGTCATCGACAGCCCGGGTAACGATACATACCTGTCACGACTGGCGCATTCCTATGCCAATACAATCATTACCCCGATCAATGATAGTTTCGTTGATCTGGATGTGTTAGCCAGCGTCGATCCTGATACGTATAAAATCATTCGCCCCAGCATCTATAGCGAGATGGTGTGGGAGCAAAAACTGGCGCGCGCCAAGCGCGATGGCGTATCGATTGAATGGATTGTGATGCGTAACCGCCTCAGCAATCTGGATGCCCGCAACAAACGCTCAATGGCTAAAGTGACTTCTGATTTATCACGCCGCATTGGTTTTCGCTTGGCCCCTGGTTTCAGCGAACGTGTGATTTTCCGTGAAATGTTCCTGCATGGCTTGACCGTTCTGGATGTGATTGACGAGAAAACCGCCGTAAATGCGACCATGTCCCATATTGCCGCACGCCAAGAAGTGCGTGACCTGCTTAGAATGCTGAAAATCCCTGAAATTGATCGCCGTCTGAACAACACGCGCACGCCCAGCAAGGACGAGGATACAAATCCGAAACCGAGCACCCGCGCCAGCGCGGACACAAGCACCGAAAAGCCTGATGCTGCACCTGAAGCGCAAACACCGCCCTCCCATACCCCACCCGGCCAATCAGAGACCGCAGCAAAAGATGATGCGTCTGCCGATAAAGCAGAACAAAGCGAGCCCAACACGCCAGATGCTGCCCGCACTGTAGCGGCCGCATCGTAATCATTCAGGAGCACACGCATGTGGCTATGGCTTTTATTACTGTCTGGCCTCGCGGTATTTGTTTTTCATCATATAATGCGCTGGTTTGTCCGCAGTGATGCCAGCACCGTGCGCCGCAGCATGCGCTGGGTTATTATCGTCATTGCCATCATTATTACGCTACTGTTACTGCGCTTTGGCGGTCACTATCTGGCCGCAGCATTCTCGGGATTGCTGGCATTGATGGTACTGCTTAATCGCCTGATGGTGTTTCTACCGATCGCACGCTGGTTCATGCATAAGCGCCAGCAAGGGCAAGGCTCCAGCAGCTCAGCCGGATCGCCTGAAATGACCGTGCAGAAAGCGCGTGAAATCTTAGGCGTCAGCCCCAATGCCACTAAGTCTGAGATCAAAGAGGCGCATCGCCGCCTGATGAAAAAAGTGCATCCGGATCAGGGTGGCTCAGAATATCTTGCGCGCGAGCTAAATGCCGCTAAAGATATACTTCTCAAACACGCAAAGGACTAACCATGCCCAACGCTTCAGCACTGCCCCAAACTGGCCACCGTTTTCATCCGAGCATTCTGCGCGCCTATGATGTGCGCGGCGTCATAGATGACACATTATTTGCTGCCGATCTGTTTGCGCTGGGGCAAGGGTTTGCCACCGAAGCAGCGGAACGCAGCGGGCACACACAGCCACGTATTGTAATAGCGCGCGACGGCCGTCTCAGCTCACCCGCATTGGCAGAAGCGCTGTCAGAAGGGCTTCAGGCAGGCGGCGCAGAAGTAGTGGATTGCGGTGTCGGCCCAACACCCATGCTGTATTTTGCGGTGTATCACTGCGAGGCAGATGGCGGCATGATGATTACCGGCTCGCACAACCCTCCCTCGCATAATGGCTGCAAAATGATGATGGGGCGTGCGTCGTTCTTCGGCGATGATATTGCAAAGCTTGGCACCCGCATTGAAGCGGGCGATTTGCGCAGCGCTGCAGGGCGCTATACAAAACAAGACATTCAGCCCGCCTATGTAGAACGCCTGCTGGAAGGGCTGGATCGCACCGCATTGGCTGAGGCCACTATCGCGTGGGATCCGGGCCATGGGGCAGCAGCAGCCGTAGTCGCCGAAGTGATCGCCGCCTGTAACGCTGACAAGCATGTGCTGCTTAATGGTGTTATAGACGGTACATTTCCCGGACACCATCCCGACCCTTCTGTGCCTGAGAATATGCAGGAGCTTGCCGAAGCCGTAACCGCTCATCAATGCACACTCGGTGTGGCATTTGATGGTGATGGCGACCGTTTGGGCGCGGTTGATAATGCCGGGAACCTGATTTCGCCCGATCACCTGCTTATGCTATTATCACGCGATGTGTTGAGCAAAGCGCCAGACAGCACCATTATCGCCGATGTCAAAACCAGCCAAAGCGTGTTCGATGACATTGCCCAGCATGGCGGCACACCATTAATGTGGAAAACGGGCCATTCACACATCAAGGCCAAAATGAAAGAAACCGGCGCCCGCTTTGCCGGTGAAGCCAGTGGCCATATCTTCTTTGCTGATCAGTATTATGGGTTTGACGACGGCATTTATGCCGCCCTGCGCCTGATCCAGTTTGCACATCAGCTAGACCAACCGCTCGATACGCTAATCGCCGCACTCCCTAGCAGCCTCAGCACTCCGGAGCTGCGCATTGAATGCGCCGATGACAAGAAATTTGGCGTTGTCGAAGCAATCGCACAGCGCTTAAGTGACGAAGGCGCCGATTTTTCGACCATTGACGGTATGCGCGTAAACCGCGAAGGTGGCTGGTGGCTTTTGCGAGCATCCAACACCCAACCCGCACTTGTAGCACGCTGCGAGGCAGAGGATCCCGCCGTATTGCAGCAATTGAAGGACGAAATCACCGCCCTCCTGCATCCTTTCAGTCTGCGCTTATCGTAAAACCTATATCCCCTTTATACCACTTATGCGTGTTATGATTGCATTCTAAGGCAAAAAAGCGCATGCTATTTTTGAGCTAGTAGGGTGTTATGAAAGAATCTTTTGACCAGTTTGTGAAAGACACGGTCGACTGTTCGCGCGACCAGGATCTGTTTGATCGGTTTGTTGCATATCTGGAGCAAACCTATCAGGTGGATCTGATCAGCTATCACCTGCTTAGCACCAATCTGCAAGCTTTTGCCCGCGCCGATCATCCGATCTTTCATACATTCCCCGATGAATGGGTAAAGGTCTATCTGAATGACGATAAGTTTGAGATTGATCCGATTATCAAACTTGCGCGCACGCAAGGCGCGCCCTTCCATTGGTTTGACGTATCCAAACATTTAAGTCTGAGCGACGAGCAAAAACGTTATCTGAACGAACTAAAAAATGAAGGATTCGTAGATGGGCTAGCGGTGCCACTTTTTGGCCCGCAGCACGAGATTGGTTATATCGGCATTGGCAGCACAAAACGCAAGCTTGCGCTGAACGAAGCCGAATTGGATATGATTCACCATGCCTGTTACCAGTTCCATAATCGCTACCGCGAATTGGTGGACCGCGAACAGCAAAAGGAACGGCCCAAACTCTCCCCGCGCGAACGGGAAGTGCTGCACTGGGTGGCATTGGGAAAAAGCAACTCGGTCATCGCCGACATTTTGGAGATATCCGAACACACCGTCGACACGCTACTGCGGCGTTCTTACCATAAACTGGATGTTTCCAACCGCATCGGCGCAGTGCTTAAAGGCGTCGGCTACGGCATCATCCACCCTGCCTAATAACGTATCTACGTGACATTACAACGCCGCGATATTTTGCTAGATTGGTTCATGTCGGAAGGGGGCATATAGCACTATCCTAGCTCTTAGACGCATATAACCAAACCGTTTACCTCTTCCGACAGCTCTCCCGCACTACTACCCTATTTCCTGCCTATGCTGAGTTAATGCGTGAATTTGCACGCAAAGCTTGCTAAAACTGGCGCGCATGCCATTTGCGCGCCCTTAGCTCAGCTGGATAGAGCAACGGCCTTCTAAGCCGTAGGTCGCAGGTTCGAATCCTGCAGGGCGCGCCAATTTTATAAGCGGGCACCCGCCCGATGATAAAATTGATGGGCTCATGCTGATTTAACCTTGTTCGACAATAAGCTTAGTGAGCAAAGCGAACTTAGCGTTTGCCACGTTGCGAGGCAAAGCTGCTGCAACGTAATCCTGCAGGGCGCGCCAGCATTATTTCTTTCGTGCTCTTTGAAAAGATCGGGCTAACATGTTTTCATCCAGCATATCGGGTAAGTCATATTTTTTGACCGCTTCACTAAATGCTTCTAAAAAATCATCAAGTTGTACCCATGTTTTCTCAGCCATGTGCAGAGGCCAATCATAGTATGTGCCATCTTCGCGTTGGGTGGTCTCAAGCAAGCGTTCAGTTGGTATAATATATTCAGGGGTATTTTCATCTTTATTGCTTTCTAAAGCGTCTTCAGTCAAAGTCCATTGGGTCATGATCTTTTCATCCTTATGCATAAAAAATAGCTCAATTATGTTTAAGATGTAGGCTCAGTTAATTCGCATTCAACCCATGCGCCTTAGAGCCTAACTTTTGTTTATACAGGTTTTCAATCGCCACAATCTCGCGCTGCGTAATATTACTAGGCAGCGTTTGCAATATCAAATAGCGGCAATGGCGCTGGGTAGCTGGCATCCGCATCCATAGTATTAATAACTGTTATGACCCACTATATTTAGTGTTTGCATTCGCGATTGATAATCATTATCATCTTGGTATGAACACAGATTGCCCCATATACATGCCCAAGCAACAGCTTATGCATCTGCTTTGCGCCTGCACCGATAGTGACTGCACCTGCATGGTGCTGCATTATCGTTTTTTCGACGAACATAACCGCCTGATGCGCGCATGGTTTACCATACAAAAACACACCCTCACCCACCTGCTGGCGGCCAGCCATAATGATCAGGTGGATCTAACGCACGACATCACCCCCATTGCCGTGCTGCCTGATGAATGCTCGGACGATATTGCAGGCTTGCTGGGGCTGCATGGCCAGAGCGACCAGCCCGTCACCCTGCATTAGCGCCACTTACACCGCACGCTATATATAACCGCTCACTTTTCCTGCTACGCATTTATGTATTTTGCAGTATTATGGTGATATGCACCCCACTTCTACCGATCTGTTCTCGTGGCTGTTTCTGGATCTGAACAGCTATTTTGCCAGCGTAGAGCAACAGCTGAACCCTGAGCTGCGCGGCAAACCAGTCGCCGTTGTGCCACTGGAGACCGATGCCACCTGCGCCATTGCCGCCAGTTATGAAGCCAAGAAGCATGGCGTGAAAACCGGCACCAAAATTTACGATGCCAAACGCATGTGCCCCGATTTGGTGTGCGTGCAGGCACGGCACGATGCCTATACCGAATTCCATCATAAAATTCTGGAAGAAGTAGAGCGGCACATTCCTATCACGGTTATTGCGTCTATCGACGAGGTGGGCTGCGAATTATGGCGCGGTCAGCAAACCGAAGCAGAGGCACGCGCCCTCGCATTACGTATCAAGCAGGGCATGGCGCGCAATGTGGGCGAGGCAATCACCTGCTCGATCGGCATTTCCAGCAATCGCTATCTGGCCAAAATCGCCACCGAAATGCAAAAGCCCGACGGGCTGATTGTGCTGCGCCCCGAAGAGTTACCTGCGCGTATTCATCATTTTGATCTGACCGATCTGACAGGCATTTCGAAAGGCTATTTGCGCCGTCTGCACCGCCACGGCATTCATACGGTAGAGCAGCTATTTGCATTGGAGCCAAAACATATGCGTCGCATTTGGGGCAGTGTCGGCGGCGAACGTTTCTGGTATGCGCTGCATGGCGTGCAATTGCCCGATCAGGAAACGCAGCGCCGCACGGTGGGGCATAGCCACATGCTCAGCCCCGAATGGCGACCGCCTAACAAGGCCTATGTGGTGGCACAACGGCTCTTGCTGAAAGCGGCCAGCCGGTTGCGGCGGCTGGGCTATCTGGCAGGTGCGATGGATGTGAGCATTCGGCAGGAATATGGCGACCGTCTGCATGTGGATGCACGCTTCCGCCATGCCTGCGACAATGTCGCGCTCAAATCTGTACTACGCGAAAGCTGGGAGGCGATCATGCAACATAATCAGGGCCGACGCGTGAAAAAAGTGTCGATCACCCTGCATGGACTGATTCCTCAGGGTGCGCGCCAACCGGACCTGTTTGATCAGGAAGATGATAGCACCCAACGACGCGAGCAGGCATCTGTGGCGATGGATACGCTGAATGCCAAATATGGGCGCGACACAGTGGTGATGGGCTTCTTGCCACAAAATGACCACCCGTTTGCGGGCACCAAGATTGCCTTTACCCGGATCCCCGAGCGTGAAGAATTCCACGAATAGCCATAGGCGTAATACGCGCTGAATGCTAGGATGCGCCCATGTCGAATGAATATCACATATTATCGTTCCGCCCCGCTATCGACGCAGTCGATATGCCGCCGGTGCTGGAACAGTTAGCGCAGCAATTGGTGCGATCGGGCAAGCTGCGTATTCATGCCGACACGGTGCGCAATTTTGTGCCTTATTCTGGCCCTGACTTCGACAAAACCTTCAGTTGGCGCGAACTGAATGACCCGGCGCTTTATACCCGCACACGTGAACGCATTGCGCAAACCATTCCGCCCGCCCATGGCGAAGCCGGCATAGACGAAGTGGTTGAACGGCTGCGCAGCAAAATTCCGCCCAGCAAGCAGGTGGAAGAAAAACGTGAGATGCAGATTGCGCGGCTGGTGGTGCAGGCAGCGCACCCTGCCGTCATGCAATTATTGCTGATTGAGCAGGTAGATGTGTTTGTGTCTTATTCCCACACAGTAGGCGATTTGATGGCCATGCATTTTTGGGAAGATGTTGGCCAGAGTGGTGGCCTGCAATCCATCAGCGGCGATGGCACGGCGGTCTATGTGTCGTGCGCAGGCAATCCGTTTGTGAGTGGCGACAACAAAACCCACACCACCGATGGTTTTCCTGCCATGGCGCGATTGCTGGTAATTGCCGGGCAGGAATTGGGGCATTATGCCGATATATTACGCAATGCACGCGGGCAGCTGGTAGGCAGGCATTCGGCCACGCTTGGCCCATTACGCGCCAAGCCTGAGATGCGTCAAAATCGCGAGCAGGATTTGCAGCATGTGCAAGCGCTTATGCAGCAGATGCATCGATGCGGCATTTACCGCTTAGCACGCTTTGAGAAAGCAAAACATTTCTTCGCCGAAAAACGCAAAGGCTCGCCGATCTGGCTATGGTATTTCACGCTTACCCTTTTGTGGCGCGCGCTGGTTGGCCTGCACCGGCTACGGCTGCGCTCGCATTTCATCGGGCAGTTTCCAACGCGCCTCTACCCCTCTACCGATCTGGGCACCAATATGAGCCTGTGCGTAGCCGACATGCTGTTTAACCTTGCGCCCGACGCCGATGCATACCGCCGCCCTGACCCACGCGAAGAAGAAGCCATCATTTGTATTGAAGCACTGGCACGCGTGCCGCAACAGGCAGTCAAATGGGGGCATGCCACCACACGCGCCGCCTGGCCAAAACTCTATGTCATGTATTATGGCCAGGTCATTGAGGCCAACAAGCACGCCATTGCGCAGCGCACAGGCCGCGTTTATGAGCTGAAATTGCAGCCTGCACGCTGGGGAATGCGCCGCATATGGCATTTTTTACGCTATTATCGGCAGAATAAGCGCTATTTCCGTAATAAATAACGGTTTTATGGCCTATTCGTCATCAAGCTGTAACATAGGTTTGCTAGGGTATAGGTTGAGGAAACATTATGTGGTTTTTACTTTCAATGCTTGTCGCTGCACCTGCAGCAGGTTATTTCGGGGCTCAGTATATGAACCCGGAAGACCCAGCCGAAGCGGCCCGTCGTCAGGACTGGCTGTCAGGCATGCTGTTTGAGCGCATGGGCTTTGAAGGGGTTGGCATGTATAATATCGTGTCAATTTTTCTCAATCTTTTCTTACCCGAAGACCGTAAATTAGAGCCGATTGACAGTATCGATGACATGATGCGTCTGGCCGACAATAATGACGGCATTCGCCAGCGTATGGTACGCGAATTGGAAAATGACGTAGGCATGCCTCGCGATCTAGCTATTGCCATGACCGATCCCGCCAACCGTGACATTCTGGATGGTATTCTGGCCGCTGCCGGCATTGATGGCGACCAATTGAACGGTTTTGGCGACCTGCAAGAGCAATTATTCAGCCCTGCTACGCTGCGTTACATCCTCACCGATGATCGCGCGGCCGAGGTGGTGTTGCCTACATTGGTGCAAGACCCCGAGCAATTAGAAAATCTGATGAATCAACGCACCAGCATTGCACAAAATGACGCGGTACTGGGCGCTATTGCGGAAAGCCTGCGTGCAGGTGAACCGGTTACCGTAGAGTCGATTTCAAACAATCTTACCCCGGCCGAAAAAGTAGATGCGCTAATGCAAAGCCTGCTCGCGCCAGAAAGCGAAATGCTGAATGACGAGCAAAAAGTGCAGCTGGCCGAGAACCGTGAGGCAATCGAAACGTTTCTGCTGACTGTGTCGGATGATGGCACGCGCACCAATATTGAAATTCTGGAAGATTTCCGCGAAACCAACCCTGAACTGGCTGATACGCTCATCACACAAATTCTGAGCATGGCCGGCTCGCTGCAAAGCGAAGATGCGCAGCCCATGCAGCAAATAGGTACGCTGGTGCAGGCCATGAGCACGTTAGGCGTCACCGAACAAGAAAAGGCTGCTGCTCAAGCTGCTTTCCAAACTATGGAATTTGATCAGATCGAATTGCCAGAAGACATTGCACAGACATTGGGCGCACAGGAAGTGGAACTCGGCGAAGAAGGCACGCTGGACACATTAGTGAATACGGTGGCCAATAGCATTGGCACCGCCCCGGCATCGCCTGAGCGTTAGACCTAAGTTCACACTATTTTTTCTTAAATATACCTTTCACGTTGTCGCGGATCGCCCGCACATCGTCTTCGATTTTCTTCAGCTCTTGCTTAGCTGCATCACGCTCTTTGCGGATAGCATTTTCGGCATTCTTCATATCTTGCTTCACTGCTTCCTGCGGAGTCGAAGGTGCAGGTTTTTCTTCGGCTTCTGTCCCCGTATCTGTGCCTGATGCCACCCCTTCTAGGCATGAAATATCACTGTCAGTTACGCCCAGCTTGGTAAGCGTTTTGTCGCCGACTATGGCCACCAGCCCAACACCGGAAGCCGTACCCAGAATGACTTTACCAATACCCAGCAATGTACCGGCAGGATCCAGAATCACTTGCGGATTAACCCACCGACCACGCAACAGAAGCGGCGGCACAAAATCGGCCGTGCCGATAAAATCCGAACGGGCTTTAAGCGTAATGTTCATGGTTTCCTGACTCAAATTCAACACCCCGTTACCAGATACGCGAGCGCCTGGTGTATCGAATACAATCGCTTTGGATTTCGCGATGCCGTTTTCCAGCTGGAACGTGCTCACAAAGCAGGACACACCCACATCTTCATTGCCTGTATTGCCGCGCAATGCATCGACAAAATTGATGCCTGCGGTTAGGCCAGACGGCACATCAAATTCGGCATTGTTGAGCACCAAGGCTACTTCCCCCTCGGCACTGTCGAGCCAGCGATACAGATTATCGCCATAGCCCGTTGCATCGATATGCAGCTTGGCGGTGCCCTTTTGCATACGCGATTCACCTGTGGTTTGTTGCAGCAGGTCATTGATGTTTACATCTTTGGCATCCAGCAGAATCGCCATACTATTGGCGTTGGCGTCCATGACGACATTGCCATTAACCCAGCCCTTGCTGGTATTCATACCGAACGGGTCGACGCGCAGCGTGCCATCACGCAATGTAGCTTGCGCCTCAATATTCTCCAGCGACGTTTTAGGTAGAACCAGCTTGGCAACCGCCAAAGTGATGTCGGCATTCAACGCTTTCATCCAGGCTTTCGGCAACGGTGCGTTGGGAATCACACGGGTTTCGTCATCTGGCTTTGCAGGCGCCGTTGACTCTTGCGGCGCTGGCGCAGCATTACCACCGACCGCCAGCTTAATGGTACCACCTTTAAGATCAGCCTGCAGATAGGGCACTTTCTTATTCAAACGCAGCGATGCATTACCTGTTAATGCCTGATTATCATAGGCCAGTTTAAGATTAGTCAGCTGGATTGCCTCCAGACTACCCCCCACATGTGCACTCAGCGATACTGGCTTATCCAGCGAAGGAGCCTCTGCCGTGAAGGCACGTAATAAGCTGCCATCCACCAACTCCGCGTTAAGCTGCAGGTCTGCATCTCCGTTATCGGGTATGTCTGCGACCGTGCCTTGTAAAGTGATATAGCTCGCGCCATTGCCTGCTGTACGTGCATCAATGTGCAATGTTTCATCTTCATACGAAGCCGTGCCGCTTGTGCGCGCCACTTCGTTTAGCACGAAATTAAATTCGATATTCTCGATACTGGCTTCGGTAATAGAGCCAACAGAGAATTCAGAAACGGCGAAACTACGCTTTTGGTCACCATAAGGGTGGTAAACAATAGTAGAGTTTTTTACCAATATGCTGCGCACCGTGTCGCTAATGGTCGAGGTTTCCACCTCTTCCCCTGCGTCGTTTTCTACAACAACTGCTTCTTTCTCCGCGCCATTCTTATCTTCGGTTTTGGCTTCCGCGCCGTCTTCTGGCTTTTCAAACTCCCAGCTCTTTTTGCCTGATTTTGAGGTTTCCAGCGCCAGTGTTGCACCTTCCAGATCAACATAATCGATGACTACATTCTTGCGAATCAGGGGCAATAATTGCAAGCCAACACGCACCGATTGCGCCGTGATCAGGTGATCCGAGCTCGCCCAGTCAGGGTTGGTAAGACTAGCGTCATAAATAGTAAAGGCAGGGGTAAAGCCGAGATTAGCTTCCACATCGCCCTTAATTTCCAGCGTGCGCCCTGTCTGCGCTTCCACCGTTTTTTGCAGTACATTCTTATAATATTCCGCATCCAGCAATTGGATAGCCGCAAACGCGCCCGCCACCAAAAGCACCACAAGGCATACTAAGCTGATGCCAATCCATTTAAGTGTTTTAATCATGATTCCTCTTGTAAAGAGTCTGCAATGTAAAAGCCAGCCCATTAAAAAACCATTAGTAGTAGGCTAAGCCAGCACTCCTCTTACCCGCAGAAAACGGCTGATTTTACTCGGAAATTGAACTCGAAAAGAAACTGGTATATACTACATATACCTAAGCAAGATGCGGCGACCACAAAGTATGCTGGTCGACAGGATATAACATGTAGGCCGCGTAGTCACGTAGATGACGCCCTCCCTGAGTAGGTAACTAGACGATGATTCTACCTTCTTTATCGCAGTCGGCGATAGGATCGCTGGCGTTGTACGGCCTTAATGAGGCTACCCAACAAATCCAATCTTCCACTTACAGACTTTCTTCTGGCGACAGGCTTTTTCGTGCAGGCGACGATGTCGCTGCGCTGACTATTTCAAGCCGTTTGCAAACCCAGATAGCAGGGTTTCGCCAGGGGCTACAAAATTCCACACAGGCTGATAGCCTGCTACAGGTTGCCTATGGTGGCCTCAGCGAGATATCGGATATTCTCGATGAAATGCGCACCATTGCGGTGCAAGCCAATTCGGGCAGCCTTACTGCTAATGAACGTGGCTTGCTGGACCTTGAATTTCAGCAGTTACGCAGCTCGATAGACCAAATTGCCGATTCGACCAATTTCAATGGTGTATCGCTTATCGATGGCAGTGTACGTCAGGACAACACCATCACTCCCGTTAACAGCAATGGCACACAGGCCAGTGGCACCCTCACCTTCACCGCAAATATTGGTGCGGGGCAAACGATCGAGCTGAATGGCGTCACCTTCACCGAAGGGGTTGATTTCAACGCAGGCGGCACCACTGCCGATTCGGTCAGCAATCTTGCCGATGCGGTCAGTGGCAGTAGCGATCTGGCCGTTTCTGGTGCCAGCTATCAGGCCGTTGGCAATAGCCTGCAAATCACGCAGCGCACGGGCGGCACGCTGGGCAATCAATATCTGATAGATCAGGCCAGCTCTACCGCCAGTTTTGTAACCGCAGGCGCTAGCACCAGCATTGCTAACGTGTTCAGCCTGCAAAACGGAGCGGATAACGGTTTCTCTATTGGAGATACCAGCATTAGCGGCACGGTGGGCGACAGTCTGGTAACGGATCTATCGCAAACCACGTCCGAAACGGTGTTGAATGTGTTTGGCAGCATCAATGACAATAACGAGTTGCGCATTGATGATGGTAATGGCGGCACGATCAATTTCCGGTTTCGTAATGCGCCTGCCAATCCGGAAGATATCCAGATTGGCGCTACTACCGAAGAGACATTGCAAAACGCCGTCAACGTGATCGAGAATTACAGCACGACTGACAATTTTGTCCTGAATCAGCTGGAGTACGAAGTGCAGGGCAATAACCTGATTATTCAGGGGCGGCAGCCCGGCAGCGTGCTGGACCTCACTGGCGCCGCCGCCACAGTGACCGAGACCGTCACCGGTGGTGCATTATCGAACGGCACGTTGAATAACGGCACCAACGCCGGCGTAAATGTTGCGGGCATTGCCAATGCCGACTTTGTCGGCACGATCAGCGGTTTTTCGGCAAGCTTCAATGCAGCCAACGACATCACTGCCAGCGTTACCGTCGGTGACAGCACCTATAGTGCAGACATCACCAACACCCAGCCCGGTGCTGACACGTTTGTGCGCTTCAACGCTTCGGATGGTGGCTATTTCGATGTTGAAATTGCAAGTGGCGGGTTAGCGGTGGCCAATCAGGCCGATGCTAACACATTTGCAAATCGGCTGGACGCCGCCTTCTCTACGTTGAATGTGACACAGTCACGTCTGGTTGATAATTTCATTGGCAGTGGTCAATTGGCAGGTGCAGAGGCGCGCTTCCAGTCCGATGATTTTAGCAATGTACGTATCGATGATATTGAAGTCACCGCTCCCGCTGATGCGAGCAGTAATTTTACACTGGATATCACCATCAATGATGAAGTGTTCCGCAGCACCAGTGCCGGTCAGGGTATTGGAGCCTCGGAGACGCTAACATTACGCAGCCTCGACAATGCTGACCGCTCGCTCACCATCACCAATGGCAACACCGCCATCGACGTGACCGATGCGAGTGAGGCCAACACATTTGAGCAAAGCCTGCGCACCAACTTTGGGCTGGGCACGGGTAGCGGGGCGTTGTCGTTCCAGCTGGGGCCTAACACTTCGGACTTTCTGTCTGTCAGTATTGGTAGTGCGACCAGCGATAGTCTTTTTGGTGGCGCCGATCCTGTCGTTAGTACACAGGCCGATGCCGCCGATGCTATTGCTATTATTGACAGCGCGTCCGACTCGCTGGGCGAAATTCTGGCAGAAGTTGGCTCCGCACAGTCATCTCTGGATTACGCATCCAACAATATCAACAATTCGATCGTCAATCTGGATGCTGCACGCAGCAATCTGGCCGATACGGATATTCCGTTTGAGTCGTCGCAATTTGCAAGCGCCCTTGTGCGTCAGCAGGCGGCCATTGCAGTGCTGGCGCAAACCCAGCTACTGGGCTCTAACTTGTTGGATTTGCTAAAATCTAATTAAGGCGTGAAGGCTGGCAGGCGTTCTGTCAGCCCACCCCTTGAAACAGTTTCAACACGTTCTATATGTTATTGCAGGTCGCTGCACAGCGGGGCCTGATTTTGTATAACCTTGCTTCTTTTAGGAGGATATTATGAACACTATTGCTATGACACCCTTATTGCGCCATTCAGTTGGTTTTGATCGTATTGATCAACTGTTTGACCGCCTCGCCAAAGTGGATGAATCCACGGTGAGTTACCCCCCTTACAACATAGAAAAATTTGGTGAGAACCAATATGCGATCACGATGGCCGTGGCCGGATTTGGGGAAGAAGACCTGAACATTGTGCAGGAACGTGAGACCCTCACCGTCAGTGGTAAAATCGCACAGGATGCCCCGCAAGACGAGCAGCATGAATATCTGCACAAAGGTATTGCGACGCGTGCATTCGAGCGCAAGTTTAATCTGGCTGATCACGTCAAAGTGAGAGGTGCAGAATTAAAAAATGGTTTGCTAACGGTAGCGCTGGAGCGTGAAATACCCGAAGAAGCAAAGCCAAAAGTGATTTCCATTAGTAATGGAGATGGTGCCAAAAAATTGCTGAGTAGTAAAAAGTAGGCACATTTAGAAGATCTATGCAGATACGAAAAAGCCCGCCGATTGGCGGGCTTTTTTTGTGTTCTAGCCTCCGAGGCCTGGGCCACCACCGCCACCGCCCGGTCCACCCGGGAAGGCAATACAGCCCGCCAAGTCGGTGATAATTTTCGCGCCGCTGGTTGGATCGAAATCCACCATAATGTCTGGAATACATTCTCCACCACCACCAGGTGGCAACAAGGTCAATGTCACCAGCGCCAGAATCTCATCCGGGTAGAGGAATGGTTTGTTGGTTGCCAGATTCGATGCAATCTCGGTCGAACGCTGTACGTCCAGACTCAGATGCGCTGGCAGATCCAGATTGCCTGCGGTCAGGCGGTCATCGTTA
>MDTE01023060.1_pt1 | contig 22554 bp, 19 predicted proteins | sample 811231 | NCBI WGS metagenome assembly MDTE01 (sample SAMN05326651, study PRJNA326480) | marine metagenome | isolation source: seawater | place: Indian Ocean: Red Sea | collected 2010 | reverse complement strand
GATCAGAGCTGGGATCAGAGCTGGGATCAGAGCTGGGATCAGAGCCGAGGTGGGGTTCTAGTAGCGGGCGAGGTCGGCGGATTGTGGTTCGAGCGCGAGGCCCTTGACGATGTCCGTGGCCGCGTTGAGCATCATCTTCAGTTCACTGGCGATCGCGAGGAATTGCCAGCCCTCGTCAATCCGTCTCTGGACATCTGCCACCGTCTGGACATGCAGGCCGACGGGCGTACCCGTTTCTTTGCCGGTGGCGAGTACGCGTTGCATCATCGCCTCATGTTCCTCGGCGGTGGGAAACGTCCCGTCCTCATCACGCATCTGAAACCGCAGGTCATTGGGACCGACGAAGATGGCGTCGACACCCGGGAGGCTGTAGATCTCGGGGGCGTTCTCCACGCCTTGGGGCGACTCCGTCTGCAGGACGACGAGGATGTTGTCGTTGGCCTGTTCGTAGTAGTCTCCGGCGGCGGCACCAAAGTTGATCGCGTGGAGGCCTCCACCGACGCTCCGGTCTCCAACCGGGGGATACTTGGCGGCGGCGATGGCGGCACGTGCCTGCTCGACGGTGTCCACCATCGGTACGACGATTCCATGTGCTCCGGCGTCGAGCACACGTTTGATCAGGTCGTGGTCGCCGCGTGGCACGCGCGCCAGGGGAACGCAGCCTGCGTCGGAAATGGCTCCGAACACGAGCGCCGCGTCGCTCCAGTCGATCGGAGAGTGCTCGATATCCAGCGTCAGCCAGGGGAAGCCGACGCGTGCCATCAGGCGCGTCGCGTACACATCTCCCAGGCTCAACCACGTGCCCACCTGGGGCTGACCGGCTCGCAGGGCTGCTTTGACGGGATTCTGTTTCATCGCTGTGATCCAACCTTGGGGGGAGGCGTGTGAATGTTCGGGCGGCGGAGCCAGGCGGTGCGTGACCCGGACCTCCCGATGCCCCCGATTCTCTCACGAGCAGCAGACAGGTCAACCGAGCGGGACAGCTTCTCGTCGGGCCGGTATACTCGGCGTCTCGACAACGCGTCGGCCGGTCGAAAAGAGGCACAGCAAGGGGCAGAGGCAAGATGGCGGAATTCCAGACTGTGGCCAGGACGGGCGATATTCCCGAGGGCGAGGGTCGCGCCTTTGCCGTCTCGGGTCGCATGGTCGCCGTGTTTCTCAGAGACGGGCAATACCATGCCATCAACGACAGCTGTCCTCACATGGGTGCTTCGTTGGCCACCGGCTACGTCGACGACAACGCGGTCACTTGTCCGTGGCATGCCTGGCGATTCTGCATCACCGATGGGCTGTGGCTCGACAATCCGCAGTCGGAGCTCAAGACGGACTGCTATGAGATTCGGGTCGAGGGAGACGAGATCCAGGTGCTGGTGCCGGGCCGAGAGGATCAGCCACCGACCGCACCTGATGAGGAGGCCCAACCGGCGACGTGACGGGACCTGCCGCGGTGGGGCTGCGGTGGGGGATGGGGGAGAGAGTCAGAGCGTGCAGGAGTCGCCGGCGGCCAGCACGAGCGGCTCGGCGGTTGTCTCCTGTCTCACCCGTTCAGCCCACGCATCGGCGTCCTGTTCGATCAGTGGCCACGTGTTGTAGTGGTCGGGGATCACTCGTTTCGGCTCGATCAGCTTGACGGCCCGGATGGCATCGTCGGGTCCCATCGTGAAATTGTCACCGATGGGCAAGATGGTCAGGTCGATGCCTTCTTCCCCAATCAATTTCATGTCATAAAACAGCCCGGTGTCAGCGGCATGGTAGATCGTTCCGTCCTCGAGCTTGAGCAGCACGCCACACGGATTTCCCCCATCGGAACCGTCGGGGAGCATCGAGCCGTGGTGTGCGATCGTCAACTTGACCGTGCCCCAGTCAAAGGCATGGGCACCGCCGATGTGCAGGGGGTGTGAGTTGTCGACGCCCTGGGCACCGAGCCACTGCACGATTTCGAAATTGGCGATCACCAGGGCTCCGGTCCGCCCAGCCACCGCGACGGCATCACCGACATGGTCCCCGTGACCGTGGGTCAGGATGATCACGTCAGCCGGCACGTCGTCAGCCGAGACCGAAGCGGCGGGGTTGTCGGTCAGGAACGGGTCGATGAGGACGTGAGTTCCGTTGGTCTCGACCAGGAATGTCCCATGCCCGAGAAAATGGAGGGTGGTCGCCATGGCTGTCGTCTCCCGAGAAGTCGTCTGCTGCTTGTTGCGTGTCAGCGACCCAGTTCGTCCTGCATGTGCCGCTTGTAGGCCTCGACTCCGGGTTGCCCAAATGGGTTGATTCCGGTGGCATAGCCCTCGAGCGTGACGCTGATCATCAGCATCTGCAACAGGGCTCCCAGGGTGTATTCGTGGAGCCGTGGCAACCTGATGTCGGCGGTCGGACGCCTGTCCTCGGCGTAGGCCCTGTTGGTGCCGCCGATGGCCGCTTTGAGAATGTCGTGCAGAGTTCTCCCGGACAGCCGGTTGAGCCCGTCGATGTCATCGGCTCGGGGAGGAATGACCAGCGGGATGTTCCGCGGTTCGTCAATCATCACATTGGTGATCAGCTTGTCCCGTCGACCGTCCTGGTGCTGTTGTCCTCGGCTATGGAGGTCTCGGGTGTTGACTACCGTCAAAGGTGTCGCCCCACGTTCGTCCTTGCCCAGGCTTTCGGCCAACAACTGATCGTGCCAGAGCCCGAGTGGTTCCAGGGCCTTGCTCCAGACACTGAGTGCTCGGATGTCCATGCCATGGTGATGTTCAGCCACGATCGACGTGGCGGCGTGGTCGAGCGGCCCGTTGTGGCCGGGTTCGGCCGAGACGAATTGTGCGGTCATGTCCGCTGCACCGGCGAGCAGCTGGGAGACGTCGAGGCCGAGGATGGCGGCGGGAAGCAGGCCGACGGACGTGAAGACGGAGAATCGACCGCCGATCGTCTCGGGCAGCGTGAAGATGTTTTGGCAACCAAGGCCCGTGGCGAGATCTCTGAGCAGGCTGTTCGCACCCGTCATGATGGCCAGCGAGTCCGCGACGGCCCTGGTGTTGCCGACGCGAGATTCCAGTTCGGCCAGGAAGACACGGAGAGCGATCGCCGTCTCGATCGTACTGCCCGATTTGCTCGCCACCAGCAGGTGCCACCGCTCATCGGCAATGTGTGCCAATCGATCGAGCAAGGCGACCAGGGAATTGTTGTCGAGATTGTCGCCTTCGAAGTACATCCGCGGCGCATGTCGACGTGCCTCGCGGGGCCGCTCGTTATGAAACGGGTCGCACAGGGCCGAAAAGATGGCGCGTGGGCCCATCGACGAGCCCCCGATTCCCAGCAAGACGATTTCGTCGGCGCGCTCTCGAAACGTCGCTCCGACCTCCTCGATTCGGGACAACTCGCTGCTATCCTCCAGCAGGTGCTGGGGCCAGTGGAGGAAGTCGATATCGAGTGGATCGAAGCCAACACCATGGTTGCCGGAGTCCTCACCGGCGGCATCGGCCAGTAGCTGCTTGCGCGCTGCGACCAGTTGATCATTGACCTCGGACCGCGCCGACGGATCCAGGATCAGATCGGCCGCTTCTGAGTCGTAGACCGGTAGTTCGTCTGCCGTGCTCATCCGCCGATTGTCTCCGAGGGGGACTGCCGATTGCCTGTCTAGACGGCCTCGGGGGCCGCGATGCCAAAGTCCTCGATGGTCAGCAGGGCCCGGAATGGCAGGTCGCGGGCCGCAAAGGCGTCGGCTCCGCCCTCGAGGCGATCGACAATGCCGACCACGGCCACGACTCGCGCTCCGAACTCCTCGATCCGATCCACCGCCTGGAGAGCGCTGCCACCGGTGGTGACAACGTCATCGATGACCACGACCCGGTCTCCGTCACCGGCGGGACCTTCGACGTACTTCCCCGTTCCGTGTCCCTTGGCCTCCTTGCGAACAAGCAGGCCCTCGAGGTTGTCTCCCCGTGCGGCGGCGACGGTCAGCAGCCCGCCGATAATCGGATCGGCCCCGATCGACATCCCGCTGACCGCGTCATACTCGATGTCAACGAGCAACTCGAGGAGTCCCTCGCAGACCTGCCGCAGGCCCTCGGCATGCAGCGTGATCTGCTTGCCGTCGAGGTAGTAGGATGAGGTGCGTCCGCTGACAAGCGTGAACTCGCCAAACTTCAACGCCCGCTCGTGAAACAGGGCGATCAGCGCTTCGCGATCGTACATGGCAACGCCGGGTGCGGGGACCAGGATGCGAACCGGGTGTCAACGAGACGCCGATTCGCATGCCCGTGGTGATAAACAGCCCGCCATCTTAGCGGTGGATCACCACTTCACAACCGGTCACGAGCATCCCAAACAGCTTGGCCACGTCGGCGTTTCGCATCCGGACACAGCCGCGTGATTCGGCACGGCCGATCGATTGTGGCTGGTTCGTGCCGTGGATCCCATAGCCTTCTCCCAGGTCGATCCAGTGCCGACCGAGAGGGTTGTCGGGTGCTCGTGCCGGAATCACCCGACCGCTCGGATCGGTGTACTGCGGATCGGGCACCTTCCGCAAGACTCGGAAACGCCCGATCGGGGTGGAATGATCACGCCCGATGCCGATGCGGAACCGGCAGACGTATTCGGTGTCGGTTCTAACGAGCAACGAGAATTCGGACAGGTCGACCACGACGCGGAAGGGGCCGCGGATGACCTTCAGCGATTGTCCCGCGCGGATCCGGTTCGGTGTGACACCGTTGAGTTCCGCGAGGTACTGCCAGCCGACCTGGTACCGCGGTGAGAGGGCTGCCAGCGAATCGCCGGGGCGGAGCGTGTGAGGCGGCAGAATATGGGGTCGAGGCGAGAAGTAGATGGTTCGGGCCGTTCGTTCGATGCGACCGGCAATCTCCTCACGCTGTCCCGGTTGCTGAAAGTAGATCCACGAAAGATCACGATGCGCAGCCGCGAGGTCACCCGAGCGGATCAACCGGTCGATGTCTGCCAGACTGCGTGGCCCGGCAATGATGGCCGGCGGATCGAGCGGGTCGATTTCAGGAGATCCGAGGTGCCGGTCCTCGAGAGGATCGGTGTCAGCCGACGCGAGGGCGGAAGACTGTGAACCGCCAGCTGACGCTCTCCAGCCGTTGCGATCAGCTGTGGGGAACGAGGATGCGGTGGCGCTGGGGTCGATCTGCGATGGACCCCCGGTCTCGACCGGAGGCTCAAATTGCTCGGGCAACGCAACATGCGTTTCCCAGGCGAGCGCGCGGCGGGCTTGTGCGAGAGGGGTTGATACGGCTGTGGGCGAGGTGGCGGCTGGAGCCGTAGCGACCGGCCACCAGCCTCCTCGCCAGCCTAGCCACCCGACGGTGAGCATGGTGAGCAGGCCCAGTCCAAAGTAGGCCAGTCCGTGACTCTTGGAGGATCGTCCGCGTGCCATGATCGGATTCCTTTCCGGGCATTGGGGGGGGGATCGTAGCAGACGCTCTTCGGCCGAGCGATGCGAATCGTCTCGTCAACCGATTCTCACCAGATAGGACCCGGGCAGACGCTCGACAAGTCTCCGCAATTCCAGACCCGTGAGCACCGCCAGCGTGGTGGACGGATCGAGAGGAGAGCGACGCAGGAGGTCATCGAGATGCCGGGGATCGGGGCCGATGCAGGCGAGCACCTGGCGTTCGCGATCGTCGAGAACCAGCTCTCGAGGTACATGGATCGGTGTCTGCGCGCCGACCTGAACCGGGTGCATCAGTGGCCCGAGGGCTTCGAGGACATCCTCGACCGAGGTGATCAGCGTGGCCCCGTCGCGGAGCAGGTCGAGGCATCCCTGGCTGGCGAGGCTGTCGACAGGACCCGGTACTGCCAGAACGTCTCGTCCCTGTTCCATCGCGTGACGGGCTGTGTGCTGCGCTCCGCTGCGGCGAGCGGCTTCGACGACGAGGACTGCGAGAGAGAGTCCGCTGATGATGCGGTTGCGTTGGGGGAAAAGGCCTGGCAGCGGACCCTGCCCGAGCGGGGCTTCGGAGACGATGGCTCCGTAGCGTTCGATCTCGATCGCCAGGTCTACGTGCTCGGGCGGATACATGCGGTCAACACCGGTGGCCAGAACCGCGATCGTGCGCCCACCGACCTCCAGGGCCGCTCGGTGGGCGACACCGTCGATGCCACGTGCGAGGCCGCTGACCACCGTGACACCTGCCCGCGCGAGGCCTCCGGCCAACCGTTCGGCCATGCGTCTCCCATAGGACGTACACCGTCGACTCCCCACAACCGCCACGGACACCTGGTCGACGGTCTCCAACTGGCCTCTCGTATAAAGCACTTCGGGTGGATCCGGGATCTCCGCCAGCAGCGGCAGGTATGACGGAGAATCTCGGGCAATCAAGCCGATCCCGGTCTCCCGACATCGTGCCACGATCTGGGCTGCGTCCGAGCGGCTCATCGCTGTGTCGATCGCATCGGCGATCGAAGAACCAATCCGTGGCACCGCCAGCAGTCGGCGCCGGTCAGCTGAAAAGACACCGGATGCTGTGCCAAAGTGCTCGAGCAGCAACTGCATGAGCCGCGGGCCCACACCACGCACCTGCTGCAGTCGGATCCGGTCCAGCAGCAGCGGCTCCTCGTGCCGATCGTGCTTCACCATGGGTGTTCTCCTCTACGAGTGACGTAGCTGATGAACACCGCAGCACTAAGATTCTAAGCCGGGTGGGGAGAGAATGGCGAGAGGAGAGAGTAGAAAGGAGGGGGAGAGTCGGGGGAGAGTTGAGAGGAGGGTGTTGTGCGGATCGGACTGGTCGGCGTCGGGTTGTTGGGGAGCGCGATGGCAGAGCGGCTGTTGTCGGCCGGCCACGAGGTGGTGGGGTGGGACCTGCAGGCGGACGCCCTGGCCCGGCTCAGGGGCCTCGGTGGTGTCGTGTCAGAGGGGGCGGTCGAGGCGTTGTCGTGCGATCACGTGCTGTTGAGTCTTCCACGCGATCGCGATGTGGCGGCGGTCGTGGACGAGAACCAGGGAGAGATGCGAGCCGGGATCACCGTGGTAGATACGACAACGGGCGATCCGAATCGTCAGGCGGAGATGGGAAGGCGGTTGTCAGCAGTCGGGGTGAAGTACCTGGATGCCACGATCGGGGGATCAAGCCGACACGTGCGCGAGGGGCGGGCGGTGGCGATGGTGGGCGGTGATCTCGAGGCCTTTGAGAGCGTGGAGAGTGTGCTCGCCAGCTTCACCTCCCGGACATTTCACGTGGGGCCATGCGGGAACGGGTCCCGCATGAAACTGGTCGTCAACCTTGTGCTGGGACTCAACCGTGCGTCGCTAGCCGAGGGATTGGCACTGGCCTCCAGCCTGGGGCTCGACCTGGATCTCGCCCTCGACTGCCTCGTGGCCGGTCCCGCGTGGTCGCGCGCCATGGACGACAAGGGCCGCAAGATGATCGACGGTGACTTCTCGCCTCAGGCGAGACTCAGCCAGCATCTCAAGGATGTCCGCCTGATGCTGGCGGCCGCCGATGAACGAGATCTCGAGCTGCCGTTGACCCGGCTGCATGAGACCCTACTCGCAGCGGTCGAAGCAGCAGGCGGGGGACATGACGACAACAGCTCGGTGGTGCGAGCCTGGGGCCTGCATCCGCTGGCCGACGTCCAGGAGCCGGTCACGGGCGAGTCCTGATCGCGCGTGGCAGAATCGCCGCTCGATTGCATTCTGCGGCTGTGGCTATGTAATGAAGCGATGTACGCAAGCACGCACAGATACGGCCGTCTCGCCGCCTCGTTGTTCCCCGTTCTACTTCTGCTGGCGGACGGGGGTACCGTCCGGTCTGATGAACCTGGCCAGGTCGTGATGAAGCGCGGCAGGGACCAGGTGGAGATCCTGGTGGGCGGCACTGCGTTTGCGACCTATGTCTTTAACGATCCGAGGATCAAGAGACCGTATTTTACCGGGGTGCATGCTGTGACGGGACAACAGGTCACGAGGCATCATCCCCCCCGTCCGGGCGTCGACTCGACCGACCACGCCACCATGCACCCGGGCATTCACCTGGCGTTTGGCGACATCAGCGGTGCCGATTTCTGGCGGAATCGCGGCGTGGTGCGACACGCGGGATTCACCAAGAAGCCGACCGGAGGTGAACGGGCCGGGGAATTCACGGTCCGGAATCTCTACCAGGCGGGAAAACGACTGGTGTGCGAGGAGGTGTGTCGGCACCGGGTGCTGGTGCGCCCAGCCGGGGTTCTGCTGACGTACGAGTCGCGGTTCTTGTCGCACCAGGCGGGCTTCGTTTTTGGCGACCAGGAGGAGATGGGACTGGGAGTCCGTGTGGATCGCGCATTGCGAGTGCGTGGCGGTCGTGGAACCATCCTCAACAGCGTGGGTGGCAAGAACGAGAAGCAGACTTGGGGGCGGCAGGCAGCGTGGTGTGACTACAGCGGGCTCAAGGACGGACGCCGTGTTGGCCTGGCGGTCATGACAGATCCCGGGAATTTCCGAGCCAGCTGGTTTCATTCCCGCGACTACGGATTGCTCGTGGCCAACCCTTTTGGGCGCAAGGCGTTTCGCAAGGGGGCCGCGAGCCGGGTCGAGGTGGCCAGGGGAGAGCCTTTCACACTTCGGTTCGGCATCCTCATTCACAGCAGCTCCCCCAACCGACCTGTCGACTTGAAGGCGGCCTACTCGGACTTTGTTGCAGCACTCAAGCGGTGAGCGACGGCGGTACCAGATTTCACAACAGATGTGACCGGGAGAGACGAGCGACGATGAACGACCAATCCAGTCCAAGGGTCCGCTGGGGCATCCTCAGCACCGCCAAGATCGGAACCGAAAAGGTGATTCCGGCGATGCAGCAGGGGGAGTTGACCGACGTCACGGCGATCGCATCGCGGGATGCGGATCGAGCCCGTGCGGCGGCCGATCAACTCGGGATCCCCAGGAGTTTTGGTAGTTACGAGGATCTGCTGGCTGATCCTGATATCGATGCGATCTACAATCCGCTGCCCAACCATCTGCACGTCCCGCTGTCGATCCAGGCGCTCGAGGCGGGCAAGCACGTGCTGTGCGAAAAACCGATTGGCTTGACCTCCGATGAGGGACAGCAGCTGGTGGACGCCGGGGCGGCACATCCGAATCTGAAGTTGATGGAGGCGTTCATGTATCGCCATCATCCTCAGTGGGTGAAGGCACGTGAGATCGTCGAATCGGGTGGGGTGGGATCGCTGAGGACGATCCAGACCGCGTTTGCCTATTTCAATGACGATGGTGAGAACATCCGGAACATCGCGGACATCGGCGGCGGGGGGTTGATGGACATCGGCTGCTACGCGATTTCGCTCTCGAGGTTCATCTTCGACGCCGAGCCGGACCGCGTGGTGGGGATCGTGGAATACGATGAGGCGTTCGAGACCGATCGGCTCGCCTCGGCGATGCTCGATTTCGGCCGCGGCACAAGCACCTTCACCTGTTCGACTCAGCTGACCCCCTACCAGCGGGTCAACATTTTTGGAACGACTGGCCGCGTGGAGATCGAAATCCCCTTCAACGCTCCGCCGGATCGTCCCTGCCTGATGTGGCACGAGACGAGTGACGGTATCGAGGAGATCGCATTCCCCGTGTGCGATCAGTACACGATCCAGGGGGAACTGATGAGCCAGGCGATCCTGGAAGGCACCGACGTGCCGACTCCGATCGCTGACGCTGTGGCCAACATGAAAGTGATCGAGGCCGTGGTCGCCAGTGGACGGACCGGCGGCTGGGTGGACCTGTCATGACGGCCGACGTGATCCGCTGGGGTATCCTGGGATGTGGCGACGTCGCCCGTCGACGCGTCGCAGGGGCCATCGCCGAGGATGAGAACAGTCGACTGGTGGCCGTCTGCCGACGCAATGCGCGCGAACTGGAACGCTTTTGTGGTGATTTCGAGGTCGATCGTGGCTACACGAGTGACGCTGACCTGGTGGCTGATCCCGAAATCGATGCTGTCTATGTCGCCACACCGGTCGATCTTCACCTGCCGCAGGTCCTGGCGTGTGCCGAGGCCGGCAAACACGTGTTGTGCGAGAAGCCGATGGCGATGACGGTCGATGAATGTGACCGGATGATCGACGCCTGTCGTGACGCAGGCGTCACCCTGGGGGTGGCCTATTATCGGCGGTTCTATCCGGTGGTTGACAGGATCCGTGAGCTGATCCGTGGCGGGGCGATCGGGCGGGTCTTTTCCATCACGGCAGTGACGGCGACCCCCTTTGCGTTTGCGCCCGAGGACGACGGGTACTGGCGAGTGGTGCTCGAGCAGGGAGGCGGTGGGGCGCTGATGGATGTCGGCAGCCATCGGCTCAACCTGTTTCTCAACCTGCTGGGACCGATCAGTGACGTGCGGGGCTTCTGTGAAACGGTCGCTGGCGATTTTTCCGCCGATGATGCGGCTGTGTTAGGGCTGAGATTTGAAAATGGGGCCCTCGGCAGCCTGCAGTGCTACTTCGGAGTTCCCGTGGACCCCGACGAGTTGGTCGTGGTGGGGACCGAAGGGCGACTGGCCGCATCGCCTCTCAACAGCGGCCGGCTGCTGATCCAGACGTCCGAGGGCGACGAGATCGAGGAACATCCGCCTCATGCGAATTTCAACACGCCACTGGTGACCGATTTTGTCCAGGCGGTTGCGGAAGGACGTCCGCCGCGGGTCGACGGTGTTGAGGGACGATCCACAAACGACGTGATCGAACGTGCCTACCGGAACGGCGGCCACGTCACGTAGCGCAAGTGGTCACACGTCAGGTGAGTCGCTGGTGGCTCGTCGATACTCTCGCCAATTTCGCGACGTCGCCTAAAGCAACTCGGTGATCAGCTTGCGATCATCAACCAGGTACTGCGGACGTCCGTTGGGATCTGTCAGGGTCATCGTGTTGCAGTCGATTCCCAGCTGGTGATACAGCGTATGGAAGATCGACTGCAGCGAGACCGGGTTGTCCTTGGGGCGCTCGCCACGAGCTGTGGTCGAACCGATCGCCTGGCCGTGAGTGAATCCACCACCGGCAATGAAGAAGAATGCTGCCGCCGGCCAGTGATCTCGACCCTTGTTGCCGTTGACCCGTGGTGTCCGGCCGAATTCACCTGACATCATGATGATCGTGTCGTCCAGCAGACCGCGGGTATCGAGATCCTCGATCAGAGCGGTCAGCTTCCTGGAGATGGGCGGCAACTTGCTGCGCATGGCGTTGAAGTTGTTGCCGTGCGTGTCCCAGCCGCCCCAGGTCATCGAGACGCAACGGACACCCTCCTCGATCAGTCGACGCGCGGCGAGCAGGTTGCTGTCGCCGTATCGCTCTCGAGTGCGAGGATCTTCCTGGTTGGTGTCGAGCGCCTTGGCGATCCGGCCCGAAACGACCAGATCGAGCGCTCGTCCGGTGTAGCTGTCGACTGCGTCGAACATGCCACGTCGGTCGAGACCCTTCTTGAGCCGGTCGAGTCCGCTCAGGAGATCACGCCGGTTGTCGAGGCGATCGAGCGAGACGTTTTTCAGAACCAGGTTTTGCCGTCCCGTGTTGTCGGGGCGGTACGGAGCGTAGGACTGTCCCAGGAAGCCGGGACGAGATCCACCAAAGTCGACGGCTGTCGGGGCCATGCCGTGAGACGTCTGCTGGGCAGGTCCCCATAACTTGGACATCACAGCACCCACACCCGGGCGGCCACCGATGGATCGCATCGCGTTGACGCTCCAACCAGAGTCACTCTGGTTCGTCGTGTGTTCGTTGTTCATGCCGCGGGTCGAGCGGATGATCGAATACTTGTCGGCCACACCCGCCAACTCGGGCATCAACTCGCAGATCTCAACACCGGGGGCATTGGTCGCGATCGGCCGGAACTCACCACGGTACTCCCTCGGGGCCTCGGGCTTGAGGTCGAAGGTGTCCATGTGAGTTGGACCGCCGTGCAGGAAAATGTTGATCAGGTTCTTTCCGCGCGACTTGGCCGCTGCCTGAGCCTCGGCCCTGAGCAGATCAGACAGGCCGAATCCGACCGATCCCAGTGTCACGGCTCCGATCTGCATGGCGTCACGACGCGACATGCCGTCGCAAAAACTCTGCTTCCTGCCTCGGATCGTCAACATGCGAATTGCTCCTTCGGGAAGACCCCTTGGTCCTGACAGCCAAACTCAACCCTCATTCTCTGTATTTCGACCACTCAGATCAATGGGCGTTGATGAATTCATGCGAAAACCGGGGCGAGTGCAGCCAGCCATGTGGCCAATCTGATAACAGATTGGAGGCGTCACCAGCGACCGTCCGCGTTGTTACCAACGCGGCTACATGGGGCTCCTTCAGCGATTGTCCGTTGTCTGTCCTGGAGAGCGATGTGGCGAAGTCCGGAGAGATGAGAGAATCAGGGTTCTGAGGGCATTCTTCGAGTGAACGGGGTAACATGCTGGTCCGGGCGCTCAATCACAGGAGACATGCTATGAGTGATGCTGTGGCCGATGTTCCCGATGGCGAGTCTGCCCCTCCAACTACGATGCCTCCTGCCGCCCCGTCTGAGAGTGGTGGCCACGGCGACGACGGTGGCGGACATGGTCACCGGCTGACCTACATGATCGTGGCGGCGATCGTGCTGGCCATCGTCTCAGCTCTGGTCATTCCGTCCGTGGTGGGATCAGATGCGGCGCTGTCCTTCTTTCAGGCGATCGGCCTGGGTGGCGAGGTCTTCCTGCGGGCCTTGACGATGATGGTGGTCCCGCTCGTCGTTGCCAGCGTGATGAGCGGGATCATGGGGATGGGAGATGTTCGCAAGCTGGGGCGGCCTGGCTTCTCTGCCATCCTGTACTACGTCTCGACAACGATCCTGGCGGTCCTGGTGGGGCTGGTGGTTGTTTATGTGATCCAGCCCGGCACACGAGTGGAAACTCCGCAGGCTCGGTTTGCGCGTCTCGACACCGACAAGAATGGTGCGGTTTCGCTGGAGGAATTCTCGGCGGAATACGGAGCTGACCAGGACCAGAATGCGGACAAGGATTTTGTCGCCAAGGACTCCAGTCGTGACGGCTCCTTGACCCTCGAGGAATTCCAGGGACTGTCGGGGGCGATCAGTGCCGAGGACCGCCAGACCATGGTTTCGTCGATGGCCCAGGAGTCAGGTCTGGCCGAGAGCAAGATCCAGGAGATGTTTCCGCAATTGTCTGATCAGGCCGACGGAGAGCACGGCGACACCGGTCGGGGCCTTGGGACAATCTTCTCGAACCTGGTACTGATGCTCTTCACTGACAACTTGTTCGAGGCGGCCGTCGACACTCAGCTTCTACCCCTGATCGTCTTCTCGATCATCTTTGCAGGGATGTTGACGACGATGGGCAGGAGAGTGGACACGATCGCGGAGATCATCGAGGAGAGCAACACGGCGTTGATGTCGTTTGTCATGCTGCTGATGAACATCGCGCCGATCGGCATTTTCTGCCTGGTGGCATCGCGATTTGGTGAGGCTCAAGCCAGGGGGGAATTCCTGGATACGATCTCCCAGACTGGCTGGTTTGTGCTGACCGTGCTGGTGGGGTTGGGCGTTCATCTGTTCGGCACGCTGCCGCTGATTTACTGGATCTTCAAGAGACAGAGTCCCTACGTCTTCATGCGACAGATGTCGCAAGCCCTTCTCACTGCTTTTTCGACCGCGAGTTCGTCGGCCACGTTGCCGGTGACGATGAAGTCGGCCACCGAGCGAGGAGGCGTCTCCAAGCGATCGGTCGATTTTGTCGTGCCGCTTGGGGCGACCATCAACATGGACGGGACGGCGCTTTACGAGGCGGCCGCAGCCATCTTCATCGCCCAGGTCTACGAGCAGGTCGATCCGGAATTCGAGCTGACGATGGCGAAAATGGTCGTGATCGCGGTCACGGCCACCCTGGCGGCCATCGGTGCTGCCGGGATCCCCGAGGCGGGACTGGTCACGATGATGATCGTGCTCAACGCCGTTGGCCTGCCGCTGCACTACGTGTCGTTGATCCTGGCGGTCGACTGGCTGCTTGACAGGTTCCGCACGGCCACCAACACGTTTGGTGATGCCGTGGGCGCGGCCATTGTGGACGAGACGTTTGTCGACGACTGACGAGAACGACCGTTTTCAAGTCGTCACTTTTTCGGCGCCAGCAACTTGTGTTTGGCGAGCCTGAGGCTGCGGATGTTGAGACCGTTTTCCGAAGCGGTCGTGACCGTCAGCCTGGAGGGGAGATCGAATCGTCCCACGCGTGCCCAACGATTCTGGATGCTCTGTGTACGGACCAGCTTGCCCGTTTTGCCATTCCAGTACTGGACCGTATAAGACCGCGGCAGGAACTTGCCTTCAGCGTTCTTGTCGTTGTCGAGCACGGTGATCGTCATGTGCTCTGGCCCGATGGCCCGGTTGACCACGGTTATCTGTCCATTCCGGACGCGGTAACTTGAAGCCATGGCACCGCCGACAAACGTCATCAATCGTCCCAGTGGGTTGTCCTGGTCGTCGTCGCCAAAGCGGAGCACGGGGCGGGCTCGCTGGCCGGTCCGGGCTTTCCGGTGCAACACGATGGACCCGAGCTGGTCGGTGACCCACTCCTCGGCGTGCTGCTCGTCGATGTCGAGCGAAACCTCGCCGTTGGCAGTCACCTTCGCGGTGCCTCCAAAGGAGCGTCCATCGACCGTACCGAGGACCGCGGCCGTGAATCCGGGAAATGCGGCCCAACTGGCTCGCTGGGCCAATGCCCCCTCAAAGAGCCGAATGGCCTCTTCGTCACCACCACTCGGCTCCAGTGGCCAGTTGAAGGCCAGTGTGGCAAAGTCCCGAGTCTCGACATACTTCTTGCCGTCGAATTCCCCGTCTCCAGGAATCACTCGCTTGGCGTAGACGCAGAAGTGCCCCTCGGTGCCGGGTCGGAAGACGACGCGGCCGTTCTTGTCCGAGGTCATCGTGGTGTTGACCAGATCATCGTCGACGGTCGTGAACTCGATGCCCGAGACCGGTTTGCCGTCTGCCAGCGCTGTCATCTCGATCCGGTCGGCATGGACGGTCGAGGCAATTTGGAAAGGGACTCCCTGGCGCGGCTTGAGTGTATTGAGAGTCTTGGCGTCTCCGTGAATGGCTCCCGGAAAGTATCTCAGGAGGAACGGCACGTTTCTTGTGAGAACGCCCCAGGTGCACTGTCCGCTGATCGCAACCGCACCAGATGCCGGCAGCCGGCTCCTCAGGCGATCAGGCAACTTGCGGACAACCAGCGGCTTGAAGAGACCTGGCTTGGTCTGCATCCACAGCTTGGTGTGGGCAATCCGGCCGACGAATCGAGGGTCACCCGCGCGGGCAATCTCGCTGAAAAACACGTCGACCTGTCGTCCCGCCTCGGCATGGCCGCCGATGCGGATGAAGAGAAAGTGCGCGTGAACGGGAACGGACTGGCAGGCCCAGGTGACCAGGACCAGAGTGGAAAGCGCGAAGCGGTGTCTCATGGGGTGTCCTTTTTCTTGTTGGCCAGTATTCTCGACCAGCCCACCATCAAGTTTATCGCGCCAAGCTGTGATTTCGATGCCAGCGTGCCCAGGACCTCTACATGTCGCCGCCACCATCAGAATCTTCATACGGACTGCTGCTCGATATGGACGGCGTGCTGGTGGACTTTGTGGGGGCGGCTCTTCGCTTGCACGGCCGTGACGAGGTGCTCGACAACTGGCCCGACGGCGTTTGGGACATGTCCGAGGTGCTGGGGATTTCGGGCCGAGAATTCTGGTACCCGATCAACCAGGCCGGCGCGGAATTCTGGGCCAGCCTGGAGCCGTACACCTGGTGCGACGAACTGGTGGCCCTGGCCGATGAAACGGGGGGCTGGTGCATTCTCACGAGCCCCAGCAGCGATCCGTCCTGCGCAGCCGGTAAGATCACGTGGCTGCAGCGCCGCTTCGGAGGCGGATTCCGAGGGTTCCTGATTGGTCCACCCAAGTGGGTCTGTGCCCGTCCCGACCAGGTGCTCGTCGACGACAACGATACCAACGTCGATCACTTCCGCGCCCGTGGCGGCCAGGCGATCCTGTTCCCGCGGCCGTGGAATCGGAACCACCTCCTGTCTGCCGACCCGATGGGGCACGTCCGCGAGGCTCTCGCCGAGATCGTCGCTACCTGACACAACCCGGTAGTCAGTCGGGTTACTCGTCAACCTCGAGTTGTTCCAGCCGGTCGACGAATTCCGGGTCGAGACCGGCTGCCAGGCGGGCGTCTCTCTGAAACGTCTCGCCACGGGCTTTCGACGGTCGAAGCGGCCAGTGCAGGTGACGCGCAAACACGTCCCAGTCGCTGTCGGACGCGGACTTCATCTTTCTGAGCCACTCAATTCCAAATCTCACGTGGCGGATTTCATCCCGGTGAATCGTCCTCAGGACGGCGGCTCCTTTCAGGTCGCCCCCACGCTCAAAGGCGTCGGCGAATGCGAGCGTGTGGTCGAGGTTGGCCCCCTCGAAAACCAGTGGCAGGCCAGCGAGATAATCGAGCGGGCAGGTGAACAACTGCGCCTTCCGCCAGATGTATCCGTTGACCGGCAAGTCTCCAAATCTGACGCCGCAAGCGGCCGCTCGTTCGATGTGCATCCGCGTGTGACGCTGCTCGTCAGCCATCACCTCGACCATCCCGGTCCGGAACGGGGCCGGAGTGTCGGGAAATGCCAGCAGGACCAGGCTCATCACCTCAAGCGCCTGCAACTCGTGGTTGGCCATGATGTGGTGAGCGACCCCACGGGCCTCGATCCGGGCCAAGCCGCCCAGCGCCGGCATCCGGGGTGTCGTCCGCCTCGGAGCGATTTCGAGATCAGGAGGTCGACCGGGCGATTTCGGAAACGTCGGGGGACCCGGTTCGCAGTCTTCCAGTGGGACACCGGCCGAGGAGAGTTTCTCGTCCAACGACGTGCTCTCCAGGACCCGCAGGGCAAACTCGCGGATGGTCTCCATGCTGGGCGTCCCCGGATCACGCCGCGTGGTCCGCAAGCCTTGAGGTCGGTTTACCCCCGGCCTCCCTCACAACAGGTCTCACAGATCGCATGGCAGCGGCTACAGATCAACTTGTGGCGGATCTCGACCAGCTGCCCTCCACAGACCGGGCAGGCGGCCGCCGGACGGGACGTCGAACATGATGGGAGGCCGGAGGCTGTGCCGGGCGTGACACGAACCTGGGGCGTCGGCCGTCGCCGCGCCGGACCGATCAACGAGGAGAGTGGTTCAACGGGGGTCGACATCCGTGACGTCCTCCGGGACACGGGGGTCCGAATCGCGAGGGGGGATTGGGGGGCATCGTCAGGAAATGATGCTGTGGTGTCAAACCCGATTCGATTCGATATGCTCCGACATCATGACAACAGTCCTGGAGTCAATTCGTGCGTGGCTCACCGAAATCAAGGTGCCCTACCGCGAAGTGCATCACGAAGAGACGCGGACGTCCGAGGACTCGGCCCGGGTCCGAGGTGAGGAACTTCGCAATGGCGGCAAGGCGCTGGTCATGAAGATCGATGACCGGTTTGCGCTCTTTGTCCTGCCTGCTGATCGCAAGGCGCATTCGGCGACGATCCGCAGGGAACTCGGAGTGAGAAAGATGAGATTCGCGTCCGCCGAGGAACTCGATCAACTCACCCGCGACGATGATCGAACGGGACTGGTCCCCGGAAGTGTTCCACCGTTTGGCGAGCCGATTCTCCGTTTTCCGCTCTACGTGGATGCCGCGATCGAGCAGAACGAACGGATCGCCTTCAACGCCGGCTCGCTGACCGACTCGGTCATCATGTCGGTGCCGGATTACCTGCGCATCGCCTCGCCAGAGCGGGTGTTCGCATTCGGCCGAATGATCTGATTTTCCGACTCCGCGGGCTGATGATGGCGTCCCGTGTTGAGCTCTACAACCGCTACAATGCGGCCGGATTGACCGGGCGCATTCGGCCTCGACGGCCCAGCAGGCATGCGACGCGCGGCAATCGTGAATCGGCTGGCGGCGATCCGTGAATCTGCTTGACACCCGGCCGGAACGGGGAGATAACGAGAGTAGGTCACCGGCCTGACGGTTCCATTCCGACGTATCAGTCATATCCCTTCCCGGCCGTTCCTGGTGGCATCTCGTCATTTCGCGGTTCTCCTGTTTCCCATCTCACATTGTTGAATGTCCTCGTTGTCCACTGGTCCTGGACCTCAAATGGAGGGCCGGGTGGGTCCGTGGAGACCTGGCGAGATCATGGTGTCGGGCGGGTACGGGGGCCGGTGGCAATTCCGAATCATGGACGCTACTTTGAGAAGCAGCGGGCCTTTGGCTGACGGTGGCCGGCACACATCGTGCTATGCCGCGTCGTGTGGCCAGGGCAAGAGCTGACTGACGGAAGGGACAGTTGGTGGTGAAGAAGCTGGGAGCCAGTGAGAAAGCAGCCGGTCGTCTGCAGATGACGGCTGTCGCCGCGGCCTGTGTGGGCCTGGTGGCAGCCGGGATTTCGGCACCGCCACTGCGTGCCCAGGCGCCTGCCGCCAAAAAGACCCCTGTCGCCCAGCCAGCATCCAAAACGGCTGCGGCCCAGCCATCGGATCCATCGGCCAAAAAGAGCGTGAAGAAGACGGCCGCCCAGGCTGCGGCGACGAAGAAAACGGCGCCCAAGACGAAAGCGGCGACCAGGAAGGTAGCAACTCCGACAGGCCCGGCCCTGCCACCAGGGTTTGTGCCCCCACCTCCGCTGCCCCAGGTGATGGGGCTCAACAACGCCCTGCTGACTCCCAAGGATGACGTCGGATTTCGGCGAACGGCGTACTCAGCCTACATGAAGGCGGTTCGGTCACCGGGTCTGGGGACCAAGGCGCAGCAGGATATCCGCGCGGGCGTGCGATGGGCGGTGGCACGATTGACGATGCCGGCCAGTCGAGAGATCCTGCCGGTGCGTCGACGCGAGATCCGGCAGCTGGTGCAGTTGCAGGCCAAGACGCCGCAGGTTCGCAACTTCATTCTGCAGGAATTGACCCTCGCACTCTCGGAATTGCTCGAGACGGCGCACTTCAAGATCTCTCACAACAATGGCACGCAGATCGTCGTCGAGATCACACGTCCAGACCCCAAGACGGGCAAGTTGACGACCCAGTCGTTCAAGGCAGACAGCCTGCAGGCATTGCGGGCAGTGCAAGGGGCGGCTGAGGCTGTCAGGTATTTCGAGCGGTATTCGAGTCGCAGCGTGTTTGCCGGCCGTGGCGGTCTGCAGAACTTCCACGTTCGTCTCAACGTCGCCTATCTGCTCGGAGAACTCGTTGCCGAAAAAGGAGACCTGAGCAAGGGCATCCCCGATAAGCGATACACGTTGGCGGCCTACCCACTGTGTGATGCGATCGATGAGACGAGGCAGCTGGATGCGATCAAGGTGGTCGCCGTGCGGGGACTGGTGAGGCTGATGAAGACGGGGCTCCCTGAACCCAATTACGATCTCCAGCTGAAGGTCGCCACCTGCCTGGCCAATCAGCTGAAGCGACCATTCCAGCGGAGCGTGATTCGTCAGAGGCTCGACAGCCACCTGCAGCACATCTGGTACCAGGAGGTTCTGGTCGAGGGGCTGGCGGGAGTTGGGATCTTGGTGAACAAGAACGCGCAACCATTTGTGGAAACGACTTTGGCCGGAGTGATGGCCGATCCGAACCGGCACTTCCTGGCCCGGACGTCTGCGGCCAAGGCGCTCGGACGAGCTCCCCTGGCAGGAAGTTTTGATGACGGGTTGAGGAGTTTTCAGCTGGCCGAATTGGCCAGCCAGATGGCGGCTTCCTACAACAAGGGCCCCAGGGCAGGCTACTGGCCACGCTGTTTCCAGAATCTGTACTTCGCCTTCAAGGCGATCAACAAGAGTGACGTCACGGTGACGGGCAAACCGGCTGGCCTGATCGGACAGGTCGGGTCGGCACGTGTGCAGGACGCCTACCGCCAGATCGTCCCTCTGGTTGCCCACGTGATCGTGCAGCCGACCGTCTCGGCCGACGGCCAGCAGGTGTTTCAGCCCATTTCCAGCGACACGATCAAGCCGCTCTCTGACTGGATGGCGCAGAACAAGCCGGCCAACTACAAGCCGATCCAGCCCACCGGTGGTACCGCGCCGACGTCTTCGGCCCAGCCGGCCAGCAGCAAGAAGCCTGCCGGCACGAAGAAACCGACACCGGCCGGGACCTAGAACCGGAAGCGACGCGTGTCGGCCGCCTGGTGCTCCAGGGACGACTGAGATCTGTTGCCGTTGAGTCGTTCTTGACCCTGCTCTCTTGACTCGATTATGGTCCCCCCATCGCTTGGGACCGCAGAGGCTTGTCGGTCCGGGCCATGGTATGGCGGGCATCAGCATGTGTGGCATCGTTGGATACGTCGGGCATCGACCCGCTTCGGAGCTTCTCCTCGAGGGGCTTTCAAGGCTGGAATACCGTGGGTACGACAGTGCCGGCATCGCGGTGGTCGAGGACCAAGAGGTTTCTGTGCGGAAACGACGAGGCCGGGTGGCCGGCCTGATTGATCTGATTGACGCTCACCCCGTCGCTGGCTCGATCGGGATTGGTCACACCCGCTGGGCGACTCACGGTGACCCCTCCGACGTCAATGCCCATCCGCACCTCGATGAAACCGGAAGGGTGGTGTTGGTGCACAACGGGGTGGTCGAGAATTACGATCGGCTCCAGAAACGACTGACGGATGCCGGCTGTGGTTTTCGGTCAACGACTGACACCGAGGTCGTGGCGCAACTGCTCGGGTGGCACCTCGACCAGGTGATCGAATCCGGGCGACGAGCGGATGACCCCGACTCCTGTTGGGATGCGTTGCAGATGACCCTGGCCGAGCTCAAGGGGACCTACGGGTTGGCTGTCCTGTTCCGGGACTGTCCGGGACACCTGTTCACAGCCCGATGTGGCAGTCCGCTGGTGATCGGCGTGGGCGATGGTGAGTATTTTCTGGCCAGTGATACCAGCCCATTGATCGGTTATACGCGGGATGTGGTTTACCTGGACGACCACGACACCGCCCGGCTGGGGCGAGACGGGTTGGAGGTCCGCCATCGGGATGCCGGTACACGGGATGTTTCGGTGGAAACGATCCAGGACGAGGCGGTCGATATCGACCTCGGCGATTTCGATCACTACATGATCAAGGAGATTTACGAGCAACCTCGCAGCGTGGAAAACGCCCTCCGAGGACGGCTCGATCTCGACAACGCGACTGCGATCTTTGGGGGGATCAACGCGGATGTGCAGGAGCTGAGACGGATTGACCGGATCGTGCTCACCGCCTGCGGGACCAGTTGGCATGCCGGGCTCGTCGGCGAATACCTCCTGGAGGAGTTCGCGAGGATTCCGGTGGAAGTGGAGTATGCCAGCGAGTTGAGGTATCGCAACGCGCCGTTGACCGACACGACGATGGTCTTTGCGATCACCCAGAGTGGTGAGACCGCCGACACGCTGGCGGCCCTGCGAGAATGCCGCCGCAAGGGACACAAGACGCTGGCGATCTGTAACACGGTCGGCTCTACGATTGCCCGAGAGGCGGATGGGGGGATCTACCTGCACGCGGGTCCCGAGATCGGGGTGGCGTCGACCAAAGCCTTCACCTCCCAGGTAACCGTCCTGGCTCTGCTGTCGCTCTATCTCGGGCGCATAAGGCACATGTCGCACAGAGCGGGGCAGTCGTTTCTCGAGGCTCTCCGGGCGATGCCTGAGCTGATCAAGAAAACGCTGGAGTGCCACGACTCGGTGAAGCGGGTGGCCAGGCGGTTCGCTGACAGCCAGAACGTGCTCTACCTGGGGCGCCAGTACAACTTCCCGGTTGCTCTCGAAGGAGCCTTGAAGCTCAAGGAGATTAGCTACATCCACGCCGAGGGGTATCCAGCGGCCGAGATGAAGCATGGCCCGATCGCGTTGGTGGACGAGTCGACACCGAGTGTCTTCGTGACGCCTCGCGGCAGCGTGTACGAAAAGGTGATCAGCAATCTCCAGGAGATCAAGTCTCGGGGGGGGCCGATCATCGCCATTGCGGGGCAGGAAGATGACCGGATCGCATCCCTGGCCGACGAGATGATTGCCGTGCCGGATGTGCCGGAGTTTTTGCAGCCGCTGGTGACGAGCATTCCGTTGCAGTTGCTGGCGTACGAGATCGCGTTGTTACGCGGCTGCAACGTGGATCGGCCGAGAAACCTCGCCAAGAGCGTAACGGTCGAGTAGCCATTCGGACACAGCTGGAAAGTGTTCAAGCATTGCGGCGTCGTGCGCAAAAAAACCCCCCGGTGCCTCTGACGAGGCCCCGGGGTGCGACGATTTGGTTGGTGACCGGAACTCCGGGACACGTCAATCGGTTTGATGGACACCGAAGCATCCATCGGATCGTTGTTGACTTCTCTCGAAGGAGAAGTGTTTATCCTTAGAAAGGAGGTGATCCAGCCGCAGGTTCCCCTACGGCTACCTTGTTACGACTTAGTCCCAATCACGGAATTCACCCTAGGCGCTTCCCTACTAAGATCAGAAAACGACTTTAGGCGCTCCCCGCTTTCGTGGCTTGACGGGCGGTGTGTACAAGGCTCAGGAACACATTCACCGCAGTATAGCTGACCTGCGATTACTAGCGATTCCGACTTCATGCAGGCGAGTTGCAGCCTGCAATCCGAACTG
>MDTE01089124.1_pt1 | contig 22560 bp, 14 predicted proteins | sample 811231 | NCBI WGS metagenome assembly MDTE01 (sample SAMN05326651, study PRJNA326480) | marine metagenome | isolation source: seawater | place: Indian Ocean: Red Sea | collected 2010 | reverse complement strand
CAACGCGTCCCCAAACGTCCCCAAAACCATTCAAATGTCACTTTTTCATCCCCGAGCTGTCGCGCGATGCATGCATTCATTCATTCGCGTCCGCACACGCGGGCGCGCTCGCGCGACGACGCATCCATCGCGCGTGATCGATCGAATCGCGCGCACCGCTCGTCGCGATGCCGACGTCGTCGCGAACGCGCGTCGACGACGACGGGGAGGACGTCATCTGTCTCGACGCGACCGATGATCGCCACGGTCGTGACGATTCTCTCGTGGAGGAGAGCGACGACGAGGAGGGTCGTGAGACGCTCGAGGGACGAGGAACGACGGTGATGATGATCATGGACGCGCACAGAGCGCGTGGAGGGGTGGGGGTGGAGACTCGCGCGCGTGGAGGGGAGATCGATGGGGACGAGGAGAGAGACGAGGCGTCGACGTCGACGCGCGACGAGGAGGAGGAGAAGGAGGAGGAACGAGACGCGCGTTCGGAAAGCGAGGATACGGGGTGGGACGACGTGAATCATCGTTGGAAACGAAAACGGTGGTCGAGGGAATCGATGGAGGCGCGCGAGGTGGTGGATGGATTGCGGAGACGCGTCGCGGCGAGACGCGCCGAAGACATTCGAGGAGACGAAGACGAAGAAGACGACGGGTTTGAAATCTCCGATGGGGATGTCTCCGAGCACAGTGAATCGAGTCATGATCGCACGCGAGGCGTGAAATCGTTCAAGGTGTCGGACGTGGCGAACGAGCGGTTCGGTAAGGGGAAGCGCGGGTTGGCGCGACGGACGGCGACGGGCAAGACGGTGGAGGACGTCTTGCGAGAGCGACCGATGGTTTCGGACGAGGATGTCGGCGATGAAGACGATGCCGACGACGCACGAACTGAGTCGTCGCCTCGATGCGTCGAGATGCGCGAATCACCGAGCGAGAGCGATGTTCGGGACGCGTCGTCGAGAAGACGCCGCGGCGCGGCGCCGCTCGTTGAACTCAGTCCGTCCGAGGTCATCGCGCGAGCGTCTCCCGGACGACGAACGCACACGTTCGGGGAGATCAACAAGACGTTTCTCGGCGGTGGGCCGAGGGACCAGCCTCGAATCACGTCCGTGTTCTCGAAAGCGCCCGCGCCGTGGAATTTCGATCACCGCGCGTTCGGCGACGAACGTCGCGACGCGTTCGCGACGTCCTCCCACCCGTCGACGTCGATGGATGACTTCGACGACGCCGCCGTCGCGCGCGCGTGTGCGTTGGAAGACGCCGACCACGAGGGGTCGCGCGCGCTCGAAACGCTCGTGAGAGAATTCATCTCTTCGCGAAGCGTCGGTCGAGTCGGCGCCGCCGCCGGCGACTCGGGCGTCGCCGACGCCGACGTCGGCGCGTGGCGTCGCGCCATGGCGTCGCTCGAACGAGGACGCGGGTTCTGGGCGGCGTTAGGTCGACTCTTGCGCCGGGTGGTGGACGAAGAGTTCGACGCGTGTCGCCGAGCGATGCGAACGGCTCCGCAGACGCCTCTAGAGAATGGCGCGCACGCTCGAGCGCTCGAGACGGCGTGGGAAATCGTCTTCGTCGCCGCGAAACTGTGGCACACCGAGCGCCACAGACGCAAAGGAGACGGTGACGACGGATGGGGCGTCCAAGCGTGGGCGCTCGTGGGATGGGTTCTCGACGAGTGTCGCTTGACGAGTCTTCCCGCGGCGCGAACCGCGGCGCCCGCGTCGTTCGACGGCGCCGCGTACGCCGCCGTCGTGTGCGATCGCATCGCGGAGCTCGTCGCGCGCTGGCCGAGATGTTTGGCGGATAAACATCCCGTGCGCGTGCTCTGGACGAGATTACACGGCACGGTGGACGAGACGGACGCACAAAAAGTGACCCGCGCTCCGTCGCCGTGTTGTTCCGCGTGCATGCCCTTGGCGTGGCGACCGTACGAGGCGACGTTCGGAGCCGCGGACGCGCGATTCGTGAGCGGGGCTCCGTGCGAGTCTCTGTATCGCGCGCTCGGCGATCACCTCGCAAAGTGTTCGATCGAGCTCAAGGTGTTCCGTCGCGAGCTCGGTAAATGGAGTAACGACGCGCGTTTGAGTAAAGTCGCGGACGCCCCGGCTGTCGCGAGCCTGGGCGTCACCGCGTGCGCGTTCAGAGCGCTCGGTGGACACGCGTTCCCGATGACCGCCGCGACGGTGCGCTTACAACACCGAGCGAGCGTGTACGTCGAACTGTTTCGCGCGTGCGTGCGGTTCGGATTGGAAGACCAAGCCGTCTTATTTCTCAAGCGCGTGCTCGCGTCGCTCGCGGCGCAACCGCCCGCGAGCGACGATCCCGCGCCTCGGTGCGCGTTACTGCGCGCGACGACGACGTGTCTTGGAATATGGCTCGCTCAAGGGGCGACGACCTCCACGTGGGGACGCGCGCAACCGCGAGACGAAGCGCTTCGAATCATGCGCGCGCTCGCCGACTCCGCCAAGATGACGGGATCCGCCGAGACGTCCGAACCCGGCACCGCGCGTGCGCTCGACGACGGCGCCGTCGTGGCCGAAGCCTCCGCCGCGTGGTCCACCGCGTACGCCGTGTGCGTCGCCGCCGATCCAGAGAGCGCGTGCGACGCGTTGGAGACGATGGGATCGGCGGAGGCGCGCGCGTCGTCGAGCGATTGGCGCGACCGCGTCTTCGCGGCTCGATCTCTCGCGACGCTGTACGCCCCGGACTCGTTCGCGTCGAGGTACGGTCTCGCTGACGTCAAGACAGGGGTGTGTCTGTGGTTGTCGTTCGCCGTGGACCCCGTCGCCGGCGGCGCTGGACCGCTCGCCGTCGCGTTGTGCGCGCGAGGCGACGCGTCGATTATGAATCAGGAAGCCTCGTCGGCGTCCGCCGTGGGGTGGGCGCAATCGAACGGTGGCGGCGCCGTCGCGTCCGCCTTGGTCGGGAAAACAACTCGTGGACGAGACTCACACGTCGCCGCGTGCGGTGATCGTCCGGGCGCGCACGCACAGGCGAAGGAGTATGACTTACGCGTCGCCGTCGCCGCGCTCGCGGCGAAAGAATTGAGTGAAACGTTTCGGAAGGGTGACGATGCCCTCGGCGCGACGCTCCGACGTCTGTGTCTCGAGTTGCCGTCGCACTGCGTCAGAGCGCATAAACAACGCCTGCGTTCGGTCGACGGAAGACACACGGACGCCGTCACGGATGCGTACGCGCGCGTCGCGAGCGCCGTCGTAGGCGAAATCGTCGCGCGGTGCTCGACGGCGCTGTGTCTCGCAGACTGCGCGGCGTCCGCGCGACTCGTCGACGCGAGGTCGATGACACACGCATTCGCCCGTCTCGTGCCGTTCCCCCCGTCCGTGATTCCCGTGTGGGGATCACACGGCGCGGAAGACTGTCGATCGCGGCTCGGTCGACTCGGAGACGCGGTGGCGGCGCGTCTCGAGTCGCGCGCGCGTCTGGTGTATCGAGAACAGTTGATCGCGATCGACGCGGCGATGAAGAAGACTTCGAACGCGAACGCGTCGGCTGCGCTTCGACGGCACCTCGCCGCGGTGACCTGCGGCGCGCTCGAAGCCGTGACGGGATCGCCGACGGTGAAAACGCGTGAACGCGAGCTCGTTCGAGCGCTCGCGGGCGCGATGCGAGGACACGATCAGAAACCCCTAAACGCCGCCGCGGAGATTACCCTGAAGGAGTATCTTCCGCACTTCATCCTCTCCGCGCTCAAAGCGCCGCAAAAGTGCGCCGCTCGACGCATGATCACGTCGGCGTGTTTCGTCTCCGAATTGATGCGCGTCGACGACGAAGACGACGACGAAGACGAAGCACGCGTCGTCGCGCCTTCGCTCGTGTTGAGCGTCACGGCGTTACCTCTCGTCGTCGTCGCACACGAGACGATGTCCAGGGCGATTTACAGCGATCACCACGCCGTTGCCGGCGTCGAGGCGGTGTTGTCGGACGTGTTGATTCCTCTTCTCGGCGGTCGATTCGCGGCGGAGAGTAAACCGACGACGTCGACGACGACGTCGACGACGACGACGGTCTCGGCGACGTCCTCGACGGCGAAACGAGCGCCAACGCCCGCGTTTCCCAGACCGCAGCCGTTGGCGTCGAATCGAGCACACTTTCCGTTTCCGGGCGGCGCCGCTCGGCCGACTGCCGAGCGCTCGACCGCCGACGAGACGGTTCGCGCGCCCCCGTCGAGACCCGCGTCCCCCGCGTTACCGATCGGGGAGGCGACGGATAAAGAAAAGTTACAGGCGAAAATCTTTCGCGTCGCGCTGAAATCGAATGCGGTGTGGCGAATCGTACGCGCGTACGTCTCCGTCTCGGTGATGAGTTTGGCGCGCGCCGCGCTCGCGACGCCCGCGGCGAGGGAGACGGAGCGATTGTCAACGTTTCAAGCCATCTCGAAGAGACACGAACGGTCGCCGCGAGAGGCGGAGATCGAGCGCGTGCGCGACGTGCTGAAAGCAGCCATTAAATCATCGGAAAAGTCTCTGAGCACGGAACGCAGGGAGGCGGATCGCGCGCTGAGCGACGCCGTCGCGCCTCTCCCCGCCGACGCCCTCGGGCTCGATGACGACGCGTCTTACGATTTAGGACCTCGATGGGGCGACGCGGAGTCCGCGAAAGCACTCACACCGAGCGCGTTTTTCGTGGAAGAAAATGCGAGCGAACGCGAGCGAACGCTCCTCATCGCGGCGACGCGGTTCCTCGCGCATTGCGCCAAGTCGTCAGACGCGCAAGGTTTCGCCGAAGTGTCGGCGAGGACGGCGCAGATTCAAGCCGCCATCACGTTTTTGCTCGAACCGGGGTCGCATCACAACGCGACGAACGCGTCAAAACACTCTCACTTCACCTCGGCGCTCCGATCTCTGTCGCAGACGCTCGGCGATCGCGCCGAGTTACCGAAACGCGATGCGCCGCGCGGCGGCGCCCGAAGTCGACGCCGACGATGACGCGCGCATCCCAGAGCCAGAGCACATGATAGACTAGACGAAATGAAATGTTAGAGTAGCGTTTATATTCAAACGTCGCTAACGAGCTAATGTGTCGATGGATACTCATCCTAAGGGTATCAAAGACGCGCCGACGATTTATTCGTCGTTGCCTTGGACAACCGGGGCGCCGCGAGTGAGCCAGTCCTTGAAATCGTCGAAGAGTTCGCCCTCGTAGTTGGAGTCGACCTTCATGCCTTCGTAGAACTTTTGGCCGACCGCAGAGCGAGCCGCCGAGGTCTTCGCCGCCTTGGCCTTGGATCGCTCCTCTTGCGCGCGCTGTTGCATCTCGCGAGCAACCTTGGCGTACGGGTTGAGGCGCTCCATGGCGGACTTGTTCTTGAGCGGGTTGCGCTTGAGCGGCGCGTGAGCGCGCGTCGCGCCAACCTTCGGCGCGTTGACCGCGCTTTGGACTTCGTCGGAGTTGATGAGACGAGCCAAGTCGGTTTGCGCCATGATGTTGGTCGGCGGCTTCCAGCCCTTCTTGGAGGCGCTCTTCTTGGAGGCGGTGCCGAAGATGGAGTCGAGCTTGTCAAAGGCGCTCTTGGTCCAGATGATGAATCGGCCGACGTGTCCACCCGGAGCGAGGGTGAGCAAGCCGAGACGGTCGACGGAGCACAACTCGACACCCGGAATGTTGCGGAACGCGCGAGTGACGCCGTTGTCCTCAGAGTAGACGACGAGCGGACCTCTGCGTTGGACGTAACGGCGGTTACGCATCTTACCCTTACCAGAGCGCACGTTGCGGCTCGCCTTGACCTTCTCAATGTCCGAGTACGCACCGAGTTGCTTCAACAACTCGACAGCCTTGGCCGTCTTCTTGATGGAGCTCGCAGAGTCGTCGACGACGAGCGGCACCTCCGGAACGCCTTCGACGCGGTGACCGCGGGCGAGCAAAAGGGCCGGAACAGCAGAAGCCGCGAGCGCGGAGCACACCGCGTAGCGCTTCTCCTTGATGTTCACGCGTCGGTGCCAGCGTCTCCAAATCTACGCGCACAAAAACAAACGAATCCCCGTCAGTCTCTCGTCCGCCAACCCTCGCGCGGCGGCGCGGCGCGAAAACCCTAAAACCCCAACCTCGATCATCATCCACCCTCCATCCTCGCGTCCACGCGCGCTCTCGTCGATTCGAACGTACCTTGGTCGGCGCGAACATGCGACCACCGCGGCACATGTTACCGAACGCCCCCTGGCCCGCGCGGTGGGTACCACCGCCCGGAACGCGCGGGATTCGCGACACCGCGCGACCGGTTCCCCACGATTCCGCCGCGGTCTGGTGACCGGCGCGGTTGTACACGGCGTACGCCTACGACGCGTCGAAAACACGAAACAATACACATCACGTCAGTCTTCGTCTCCTCCTCCTCTCGCGCGTCATCGCATCGAGCATCACGAGACATCGATCATCGTCTCTTTCCATCATCGCGACCGCGCGCGCGCGATCCACCGCACCTGACGGTTGTTCTTGTGCAACCCGGTGTGCACGGCGTTCACGATGTCCGGACGAATCGGGGACAAGAAAACTTCCGGCAAGGCGCTCGTCGCGCCGTTGCCGCCTTGGACGGTGACCACGGGAAGCGCGGCCGGCATGGCGTCGGTCGAGCGCGTCGGGGAAAGGCGGACAGCGCGACGAGACGAGACGAGACGAGGGCTTTCGGGGCGGTGTGTGGGTTTTCCTCAGTACACGGGCTTTGGGTTCACGGTGTATGACAACCTCGGTGTGTATGGTATGTATACAGACTTTAATGTGCGCACACTATGTATTACAATGCGCTTTGTGAGTTCTAGAAGCACTATTCGTATGCATGCACGCATGACGTCGTTCGTTCGTCTCTATCGGTCCCGGATTGGTGAGAATCGTCGTTCAATACGAGAAACGACACGCACCCGCGGCTGGCTATTCGTCGTCGTCCGCGACGTTGAACGCGGCGACGGCGCGAGTCTCCGCGCGCGCGGCGGCGAGGGCGCTTTTCAAGGCTTCAGTCTCGAGTCTTAACCCCTCGATGATGACGTCCTTGGTCGCCGCCGACGATTTCGTCGGCGCGCGAGACGGCGTCGACGTCTCGCGCGGCGGCGGCGGGTCGGGCGCCGGCGACGTCGATCGAGACGTCATCTTCCCACCGTTCGCCGTCGCCACTCGAAGACGCCATTCGAGCTCTTGATTCACCGCCTCCGCGTTCCTCGCGCGCCGTTCCCACGTCTTGGCGCGCGTCGCCGCCGCGCGCGCGCGAAGCGCCCACCACGCCGCCGCCGCGCCGCCCACCACCGCCCCCGCGTCCGCCTCCGCCACCGCGCGCGCGATTCTCGACGTCGCCGCCTCTCTCCCCGACGGCGCCGCGCGCCACTCCGCGCGTCGCTCACCGTTTCGCGCGCTCGGCGCCAGACGCGCGACGACGCGCGCGTCGTCATCCATCATCTTCATCGCGGTCGTCGACGACGAGGACGCGTCGCGTCCACCGCGCGCGCGCGCGGGCGACGCGCGTCGTCCACGGGGACGCGTCCACGGCGTCGCGAGCGCGAACGCGACCCGCGTCGCCGTCGCCGTCGCCATCGAATCGAATCGAATCGATCGCCACCGAGTGACGCGGTCGGTCGGTCGTCGGTCGGTCGTCGGTCGTTCGTCACATCTCGCCGCGAGCGACGACCGAGGGACGCGCGCGACGACCCCTCCGTCGCGTTCGCGTTCGTTCGCGCGCGCGATCGACCATGTCGTCGTCGTGGGAGACGACGTACGCGGCGGAGACGACGAGACATCGACGTCCCGCGGGTGCGAACGGATCGGCGCCGCCGTGGTTCTCGTACGGCACGGCGGGGTTCCGAACGGAGGCGACGCTGTTGCGATCGACGTGTTTTCGCGCGGGGGCGTTCGCGGCGGCGCGCGCGATGGCGCACGGTGGGAAGACGACGGGGATGGTGGTGACGGCGAGTCACAACCCGGGACGGGACAACGGCGTGAAACTGGTCGAACCGGACGGAGGGACGTTGCCGATGGCGTTGGAGCGCGCCGCGGAGATGTTGGCGAACGCGGGGGATGATGATGCGGTGGCGCAGATCGAGGCGCTTCGGGAGGCGGCGAAACGCGTGGAGGAGGAGGAGACGCCGCCGCCGCCGCCGCCGCCGGAGGAGGAGGCGAAGACGCCGCGCGTGCTCGTGGCGAGAGACACGCGAGAGAGTGGACGCGCGCTGGCGGACGAGACTCTGGCGGGCGTGCGCGCGATGGGCGTCGAGGCGGTGGATTGTGGCATCGCGACGACGCCGCAGTTGCACTATTACGTCTTGGCGACGAACTCGGGGGCGCCGGATTCCGAACACGATTATTACGCGCGGCTCGCCGCCGGGTACGCGGCGTTGACGGAGGAGGAGGAGGAGGAGGAGGATGAAGACGTCGAGACCATTGAGCGCGCGCCTGGATCTCGAGTCGACGCGTCGCCGCCGCTCGTCATCGATTGCGCTGACGGCGTCGGCGCGCAAAAATTAAAACTCTTGGGCGACGCCGTCGAGCCGTACGGGTTGATGTTTGATTTGAGGAATCGCGGCGACGCCGCGGACTCGTCGCTCAACGACGGATGCGGAAGCGATTACGTTCAAAAGATGAAAGCACCGCCGAAACGCGGCGATTTCGGGTCGTTAAAATCCGGGACGAGATGCGTCTCCGTCGACGGCGACGCCGATCGTTTGATTTATTTCGAGACGCGCGAGGACGGCGATGTCGATTTATTCGACGGCGATCAAATCGCGGTTCTCATCGCCACGCACTTGAACGAACTGGTGGAAAGCGCGGCGCCGTTCTTGACGGACGTCACGGTCGGCGTCGTGCAGACGGCGTACGCGAACGGGGCGTCGACGCGTCACCTCGTCGAGACGCTGGGCTCGGCGCCGGTGTGTGTGCCGACCGGCGTCAAACATCTTCACCACGCCGCCGAACAGCTCGACATCGGCGTGTACTTTGAGAGCAACGGTCACGGCACCGCGTTGTTTTCCGAAACCACCAAGAAGAAGATCGAAGACGCCACCGTCGAGGCTTTGGTCCAGCGATCCATGCCGCACGTCAAGGCGCTCTTGGCGTTGGCGCACTGCCAGCGGTGCATCAATCCGGCGGTGGGCGACGCGATGAGCGGCATCCTTCTCGTCGAGGGAATCTTGCGACGGCTGAAAAGCACGAAATTGCCGCGACCGTACGCGGATTTACCGAGTCGACAGACGAAGATTGTCGTCCCGGATAGAACGAAAATCAAGACGGAGGACGCCGAGAGACGCGTCAGGGAACCCAAGTCTCTCCAAGACGCCATAGACGAAGCGCTCCGCGCGCGCGCCGCGACCGACGCGTCTGTCAGAGCGTTCGTTCGACCCTCGGGTACCGAAGACTGCGTGCGCTTGTACGTCGAGGGCGAACAGGTCGAGAGCGTCGACGTCTTGACGGCGCGCATTCGCGACGCGTGCGAAACCGTCTTGAGCGAGTGAGCGAGGAGCGAGTGAGCAAGTCCATCGATCGAGCGATCTCGCGTTAGGAATTTTTCTTACATGTCATTTGATTCTTTCATTCACCCGCGTTTTCCTCGTCCTCGTCCTCGTTTCGCCGCCGCCGCGCGAAACTCCAATTCCAAGCCTTCGAGTCAGACTAGTCACAGACCGTGCAGTTTTCCACGATAGTAGAGCATTTCAACATTTCAACAAGCAAAATATTGATAGGGCTTAATAGTGCACTAATTGTCCGAATACCAGTCTTCGGGCACTAACATTATTTTTATTCTTCAAAAAAAAATAAAAAATTTTGATAGGCTTAAACGTGTACCTTCAACGGGGCTCGAACCCGCGACCACAAGCTAGCTTTATTCACGCTAATGTATGGCTAGCCTGTATGGCTAGCTGTTAGCTTGATTCACGCTAATGTATGGGTCGAATCGCACTATTACGTGCGGTCGAATTAACGGTACTCCAGACTGAATGATGCAATTTCTCGATGTTTGTTCTCGAGAAGCCACCACCACATATAGTCATATAGTCATATAGTGTAAGAGGCTTGCGCTCTACCAACTGAGCTATGAAGGCTTACTGAATCACGCCCTTCGGCGTGTTCGTGCACGTTGGTTGTGCTTCATACTTAACGCGTGTACAGTCATTTCTTTTGGCGAATTCGCGTGATGCGACCCACGGGGAAAGTTATGGGGCACATCGTCACGAGCGAGCGACGGGACGGTGCGGCGGTGACAATGCGCGCGCGACGACGCGCGCGAGGGTGAAAAAAAAAATTATTGTATCTTGGTGTTACAGAAGAAGGTGGCGAACGAACGTTCGAGGTTCGCGTCCGTGCGTTATGTTATTCGAAATCATCCATCGGGCGAAAATGCGAAAATGCTCTCTTCACACGACGAGAGGCGAGAGCGAGGCGTCGGCGGCTCGAAGGGCGGCGGAGTTCGTCGGTGGCGTCGGCGACGCGACGTCGCGACTCGACGCTTTACCGAGGACGAAACCCACGGGCGTGCGCATCGAGGGAACGTTCTTTTTGTGTTTCGTCGTCCCCGCGGCGTTTTTCCCGGTCGGCGTCGTCGAAGACGCGGAATCGATCGCGGCGGCGGCGATTTTGACGACGCAGGCGAGGACGCCGAGAAACATCGACCCGTACGCGAAGAGCGCGCTCGCGCGTCCCACGAAATCGAGCGCCGCGCGGAACGCTTCGTCGCGCTGTAACGCGCGTTGTAATCGCAACGCGCGTCTCTGCGCGCGCATCAATCCTCCGTAAGAGACGTACGACGTCGACGAGAGCGAGTCCCAGTTGACTTTGGCGCCGAACCACCAGGAGAGCGCAAACGCACCGCCCTCGATGACGCATCTTCTGCCGAGCGAGTCGTTCGAAGACGCGAACGATGTCATCACCGCGAACATTCGCGCAGCCACCTGAAGCATCACCGCCGCGACGGCGCTCGCGCGCGCCATCTTGTACCGCGACGGACGCCGCGCGGTCGCCGCGCCGCCTTCGTCTTCGTCGCGAATATCCAACTTGTCGATGATTCTCTCCATCGTCGCGTTCCACGCGCCTTCGTCTCGTCGTTGCACGCCGATAATCGGGGATACGCTCAGATCCACCGCCGGTTCGTTCGTCGTCGCCGGCGTATTGGCCGGCGTCGGCGCCGCTCGCCTCGCGCGCGCCTCCTCCTCGGACGGCGACGCCGCGAGGTGCGCGAGCGACTTAAACACGGCCAACGTCTCGCTCACGGACCGACTCGCGCGTCGCGCCGTCGCACTTCTCGGCGTCAAAACCACCGTCGAATCCGTGGTATCCGCGGCGTCGTCGTCGCCGTCCCGCGCGCCCGACTCGAACGCAAACGCAAACGCCTCCTCCTCCTCCTCCTCCTCCTCGTCCTCATCGATCATCAACGCCCGCACTCTCGACGCGTGTTTCGCGCTCGCCACTCCCGGCGTCGATCCCGCGAGGTACGCCCGCGGCGACGCGTTCGCGTTCGCCTTCGCCTTCGTCTCGCGTCTCTTCCCCCTCCCCGGGCTCGCGCCGATTCCTCCCGCGTTCACGTCCACGCGTCCGAGCACCTCTCGCGCGCGCGCGCCTCCACCATCGCGCGCTCCATCCTCCCCTCGTCCTTTCCCTCGCGTCGTCGTCGGCATCGCGGTCTCGTTCTCCTCGTCATCGCTCTCGACGCACGCGCGCCAGCTCAATCGCCGTCTCGCGCGGTCCGTCGTCGACATCGAACGCGTCGGGGACGGACGGATGAATGGACGGACGGACGAACGTCGAGCGACGCACGAGGTGTGAACGCACGAGGTATGGACGAACGCGAACTCGAACTCGAACGCGTCGTCGTCGCGCGTCGACGCGAAATGAATCCACGAGATGCGTGGGCGACGGTCGAGTTCCCCCGTCGGGTGGGGCGTGCGTCCGCGCACTGTTTACGCACACACGACACGACCGACACGACCGTCTCTCGAGTCACCATCGGTGGTCGTGTGGGTGGTCTCGGGACGAGGGGACGCTGTCTCGAGTGATGACCCATCACGAATCCAACCACGAGTCCTACCTCGTCGTGTACCCCCCCCAACGGCCCACGCCGACCCGACCGATGGATGGATGGATTTCAAACTGACGGCGGCGCGTCGTCACGAAGAGACGCGCGAACGAACGAACGAACGAGGAAGCGATGAAGAGGGCGCGCGAGACGACCGCGCAGGCGGTGGATACGGTCGTCGTTCTCGATTACGGGTCGCAGTACACGCAGTTGATCGCGCGACGGGTGCGGGAACTCGGGGCGTATTCGGTGCTCCTGCCGGGAGACGCGGACACGGCCAGGATCGCCTCGCACGCGCCGAGAGCGATCGTTCTGTCGGGAGGACCGAATTCTGTGCACGCGGAGGGGGCGCCGAGCGTGCCGAAGGAGTTTTTTGAATACGTCGAGGAGAGGAAGATTCCAGTGCTCGGGATCTGTTACGGGATGCAATTGCTCGTGCACGCGCTCGGGGGCGTCGTGGAGTCGGGCGGGGTCGCCGAGTACGGACGGATGCCGGTGGTGTATCAGACGAACGGGAGCGCGTTGTACGGTGGAAAGAGTCAGATGGGGGAGAAGGAACAGGTGTGGATGTCGCACGGGGATGAGGCGACGAAATTGCCGGCTGGGTTCGCGTGCGTGGGCAAGTCGGAGGGCGGCGCCGTGGTGGCGGTGGAGGACGCCGCGCGTAACCTGTACGGTTTGCAGTATCACCCGGAGGTGACGCACAGCGAAAAGGGTTTGGACACTCTGAAACGGTTTTTATTCGACATCGCGGGCGTCAAGGCGGAGTGGTCGATGGCGAACGTGTTGGAGGAGCAGATTGAAATCGTGAAAAACGCGGTGGGTCCCGACGCGCACGTCATCTGCGCCTTGTCCGGCGGCGTCGACTCCGCGGTCGCCGCGACTTTGGTGCACAAGGCGATCGGTGATCGTTTGCACTGCGTCTTCGTGGATAACGGTCTGTTGAGATTCAAGGAGCAAGAGCGCGTGATGGAAATGTTCAAGAACCACTTGCACCTTCCGGTCGATTGCGTCGATCACAGCCAGCAAATGCTCACGCGTCTCGCCGGCGTCACCGATCCGGAAAAGAAGCGTAAAATCATCGGCGGCGAGTTTATCGAGTGCTTCAAGAACTTCAAGGGCGAAATAGAAAAGCGCACGGGCGTGCGACCGACGTTTTTGGTGCAGGGCACGTTGTACCCGGACGTCATCGAATCGTGCCCGCCGCCGGGGAGCGACCAAAAGCACTCGCACACCATCAAGTCGCACCACAATGTCGGTGGTTTGCCGAAAGAGCTTGGATTCGAACTTGTCGAACCGTTGCGCATGCTGTTCAAGGATGAAGTCCGCAAGCTCGGCGCCATCATGGATGTGCCGCGCACGTTTTTGGCGCGTCACCCGTTCCCGGGTCCGGGTCTCGGCGTTCGCATCCTCGGCGACGTCACCAAGGACAACGCGCTCGACATTCTTCGTCGCGTGGACGAAGTTTACATCAATACCATCCGCGAGTTCGGTATTTACGACGAAATCTGGCAAGCGTTCGCGGTGTTTTTGCCCATCAGGTCCGTCGGCGTGCAGGGCGATCAACGTTCGCATTCGCACGTCGTCGCGCTTCGCGCCATCACGTCGAGCGATGGCATGACGGCGGATTGGTACCCGTTCACAGTCGATTTCTTGAAGACGGTGAGCACGAGAATCACGAACACCGTCAAGGAGGTGAACCGCGTGTGCTACGACGTGACGTCCAAGCCGCCGGCGACCGTGGAGTGGGAGTGAGAAAAAACGCGCGACGCGAAGATCGAAAACCCATCGATAACCATATTGTAATGGACGACAGACACACTGTGAAAAGAAAGAAGCTGTGACGTAAAAAGCCTATGTGAAACAACGTGAACGCCGACTAAACGGCGTCTCTCTCGCATCTCGTTCGCCGCGGACGATCGTAGCCGACGACGACGAACTCAAAGTCTTGAATGCGCTCGATCGCGCGCGCTCAGTGGTCCCGAATCGGAACCTTCAAGCGCGGAGGCGCCTTGTCTTCCTCGGATTCCTCTTTTTCAACCTTTGGAATGGTCACCGTGAGCAAACCGTTCACCATGCGACAATCGATCTCGTTCTCGTCGATGGCGGCGTCTTCGGGAAGTTTCATCTGACGCTCGAGTTTCCCAAAGTGTCGCTCATAAACGAGCCATTTGACATCGCCTTCCTCTTCCTCTTCACTGGCGCGATGATCACGTTTGGCGCTGATGTGCAAGACGCGCTGTTCGGGATCGATTTCGACGGCGACGTCCTTGATCGTGAGTCCCGGAAGCTCGCAATTCACCGTGTACTTCTTCGGTTCCTCGATCGCCTCTGTCGTTACGGTGTGGTCAGTCATCATCTCTCGGACTCGCGTCTCATCGCGAAAAGAAGTCTTCGAGCGCCTCTCGTCTCGTCTCGTCTCGCACCGACTCGAATGCGCAACATCTCCGGCGGCGCCAACACGTGCGCGCGATGGAATCCCGGCGCAGCAGAACTCTCAAACTTCTCGAGCATCCTTTCCATCGGTGTTTCACCGAACATCTCGCCCATCATCTGCATCATATCGTCGATCTGGTGCTGCATCATCGTCATCGGCGACGTCTGCGCCAAGAGATTGGACAAGGGCGACGATGGGTACATGTACCTCGACACCGGCGCTCGCGTTCGTTGTTGCACCGGCGCCTTCATCGACGACACATTTTCACCGCGCGTCTCTTCTCGCGCCGTTTGCGGTGATTCCGCGCGCGTCGTCGTCATCACGCCTCGGCGCGCGCGCATCGCGCGATGCGCGCGGAGAGTCGTCAATCGCATCGTTTTCGTCATCGTTCGCGCCCCTCGCATGTCTCTCGCGCGCGTAAAAGTCGCGGGTATTTTCCTTCCTTCGTTCGAGCGCGTTCGCTCTCGGCGTCCTCGGTCGCGTCCGTCGGGGCGTCGCGTCACACTGTGACGTTTCTCGTTCTCGCGGGGAGGTCTTTGTCTGTATCGAATGAATGAATGGAATGCATGCATGAATGAAATGCATGAGAGACGGGAGACGACGACGCGCGCGGGCGTCCATGCCCGACGCGTCCGACGACGCTCACGCGCGCGCGAACGCGGTGGTCTCGTCCGCGACGACGACGAACGCAACGGCGACGAACGCGACGACCAATAATTCGGATGTGAATCCAGCGCACGTGATGCGTCGCGCGGAATCGATGATGGAGGCGCGCGCGCGTCGACGCGCGAGGGAAGAGGCGGTGCGAGACGGTGCGCCCGGTGCGATCGTTCGAGGGGTGGCGAAACCGGGGGAGGACGATTGGTGCGCGCGCGTGGGTGCGAGCGAAGGCGAGGACGAGGACGCGCGGCGGGACGACGGGGACGCGCGGAGGGACGGGCCGCCGCCGTCGCCGCCGACGGGGTCGCCGACGCGAGATGGGGTGCAACGCGCGCGACGCGTCGTTTCCGAGGACGAGGACGAGGACGAGGACGGAGAGGAGGCGGACGCGGAGGTGGCGGATGAGGCGTTTAAATCGGGCAAGGCGGCGCTGCAGAGACGCGATTTTGAGGAAGCGTTGCGATTGTTCGCGTACGCCGAGGCGAGGTTACCGCGTCGGTTCGGGGACGCCCGCGAGAAATTACTCAAGACGATCGAGCAGACGCGCGCGTTGATCGAACAGGTGGTGGTGGAGGAGGAGGAGGAGGAGGAGGACGGCGGCGGGAAGCAGGACGAGGACGCCGAACGCTACGACGACGCCGAAGCGTACGTCGACGACGACGAGTTCGATTCCGCGACGGACGATGGATGGAGCGAAACGGACGCATCGCTCGCGGACGATGCGTACAGAACCGCGGTGTGGTTGCTCAAGACGGCGTTGGAGGAGGACAGGACGCCGGATAAGGAGAAGATTCGCGATTTATTAGAGCGCGCGAGACAATTTTGTCCTCCATCGCACGGCGACGCGGTGGATCGCATCGACTCTTTGTTGGATCGACTCGATCAGTATTAGTGACTACGTAGCGATACTAGAATACAAACAATAGCGATAGTCTAGGTGGGGGTAAAGAATTGTTTTCACAAACCGTGATCGACGAACATCTCCCTCGCCACGCGGTGTAAGACGGCGTGTCTGCTCGCGAGTTCGTCGATATCCGGCGAGTAGCCACCGCCGACGACGCCCGCGATCGGAATTCCCGCGCCGATGACGGTGTCTAAAACCATGCGTTCGCGCCGATACAAGCCTTCGATGGACATCTCTAAGTGTCCGAGAGAATCGTTCGCCGTCACGTCGACTCCCGCATCGTAGATGATGAAATTCGGTCTAAAATCTTCAATACTCTCTCTCAGCGCGCCGGAGACGACCGACATGAACTCGTCGTCGCCCATGCCTCGCGGAAGCTCGACGTCTCGCGTCGACGTCGCTTTGCGCGCCGGGAAATTTGACTTGGCGTGCGCCGAAAACGTGTACACGCGAGGCTCATCTCGCAGTATCGACGCGGTGCCATCGCCCTGGTGCACGTCCAAATCCACGATCATCACACGAGACGCCGCGCCCGCGTCCAGCACTCGCAACGCGCTCACCGCCAAATCGTTGATGATGCAGAACCCGCTCCCGCGGTCTCTGTGCGCGTGATGCGTTCCTCCCGCCGTGTTCACCGCCAATCCCGTCTGAAGCGCCAATTCACACGTTAACATCGTTCCCGACACCTCCATCAGCGTTCGTTCCACCAAATCGTCCGACCACGGCAATCCGATCTCTCGCGTCGCCTTTTCGCTCAGCGCGCTCGAGCACACCGCCCGCGCGTACGTCTCGTCGTGCGCCGCGCACAATTCATCCATCGTCGGCGTGCGCGCCGGCACGAACACATTCGATCCATCCACGATCCCTTCCGATCGACAGACGTCGTACACGCGCTGAAACACCGACATGGGAAACCGATGATTCGGCGGCATGACTGGTTTGCTATACGACGTGTGATGCACCACGGGAACGCGCCCGTTCGCCCCCGGTCGTCGCGTCTCCTCGTTCGCGCGCACCGCGCCCGCGAACGCGCGAGAGACAACGTTTGGCGTCATGCGCGCGCATCGCGCGAGCGTCGACGCGACCGCGCGCATGCGTCTGGGGCGACGCCCATTCGAGACCCCCCCTGGCGCACGGGCGCGCCACACGCGCGCGCGCCGACATGTTCCCCCGCCTCGTCTCGCGCGTCTCCCGCGCGCGCCCGGAGGCGACGCGACGCGTTCTCGCGCGCGCGTTCGCGTGACGAAGCGCGCTCGGGAACGCGCCGCCGACGCGCGTGCACGTGGAATACGACGAGTCGAGGCACCTCGACGCGTTTCTCGCCGTCGCCGACGCGCTCGAGGAGGCGTTCCCGCGCGTCTTGGTGGATGGAAACGACGCGCGCGCGCTCGCGAGGGAGAGCCCGCGCGAGGGTTCGTTCGAGGTCGTGGTGTGCGATCGCGTCGACGCCGCCGACGACGGGGAGGACGAGGCGTTGGCCTCCGTCGTCGGCAAGACGGCGGCGTTCAGCGCGCTCGCCGCCGGTCGACCGCCCACCGCGCTCGAGGTGCTCGAGGCGGTGGAACGACTCGCCACCGCGGAGGAATTAGGCGTCGACGATGGGTTCTCCTCGACCACCGGGTGCGGCTGATCGCCTCCTCCGATCTCGCGCCCCTCGAGCGAGGCGCCTCGCCGACGAGCGACGCGCGTTCGGCGCGCCGACGGATTTCGTGACACCCGCGCGTCTCAAACGTTTCGCATCTCTCTCGAAACGCGCGCGTCGGTCGATTACATCCTTTTCGCGCTCCCGTTCGCGCTCGCTCTCGTCGTCGCGCGTTGTAATCGTAGACGAACGCTCGCTCGCGCGCTCGCGGGTCAACCCGACAAAAGGACACGAGAAGAGACCCGAACCGTCTCGTTCGTTCCGAGACGCCATGCCCGCACCTCGCGACGCACCGCCGACCGTTCGCGCGCGACCGAACGCGAATTCGAACGCGCATGGCGATGCATTCATCGTCGTCGTCGACGAGCGCGCGCGCGCGTCGCGCCGTCGCGCAGGACGTCGCGTCGCGCGTCAAGAGGATCGACGCGTCGCGTCACTACGCGGCGCAGATCGTCGAGATTCTCGTGGAGATGACGCGCGCGAGCGACGCGCGCGAGCGGAGACGACGGGCGAGGGTGCGCGCGCGCGCGTAACATAATTTTCGCGCGCGATGTCGTCGGGTCGTCGGGGGTCGTCGCGCGTCGCGCGAGGGTGGAGGCCGATCGGAACGGGAGACGCGCGACGCGCGGGTGGGTGGTCGAGTCAACGACCTCGCGACGACGCAGACTGACCGACGGAGACGGCTTTCGCGACGCGACGCGACGCGCAGAGAGAATTGGATCGAGAGGTGACGCGATTGCGAGAACACGCGGAGGCGATGGCGACGGTGTTGATGCGGGATGATTTGGAGGCGTCGACGCGCGAGCGGGCGGAGACGGCGGCGAGGGAGTGCGAGGCGGATATCGCGTGGTTTGAAAAGGCGAAATCGGCGGCGGAGGAGGAGGACGAGGACGAGGAGGAGGAGGACGAGGCGAAGGAGGCGAAAGAGGAACGCGAGGGTGGTGAGATCGATGGAGACGCGGAGGGTGAGGAGGTTGAGGTTGAGGGTGAGGGTGAGGGTGAGGAGGAGGCGCGAGAGCCGATGACGCCGGTGAAGACGACGGAGCGCGAATCGAACGGCGGGCGAAACGGGGCGTCGACGTCGTCGACGCCGGACGGGTCGTCGGGGAAGAAGAAGAAGACGAAACACGACGGTGATCGGTCGCTGACCAAATCACCGAAGCGGGTGGACGGTCCGCACCCGGATGCGTTAATTTTTGATTTACCGGGCGACGGAGCGTTGACTCTGGAACAACTCTCGGCGGGCGGGCACGCGTATCGCGCGCGCCCGTCGCGGAAAGACGCCGAAGAAGACGCCGAACCTTTGCGCGAGAACGACGACAGCGTCGAATTCGACGTGGGCGTGCGCATATGTGGCGTCACCGTGTGCGATCCGAACGTCGATCATCGTCTTTTGGAGATGGCGATGCGAAAACTCGAGCCGGATTCGAAGGACGCGCAGTGGCGTCTCTCCTCGGCGCGCATCGAGGCGAAACGCGCCGCCAAGAACAAATGCGCCAACATTCCCAACTCATATCCCACCAAAGCGCCTCACGGATTGGTGAACCCAGAACTCTTCAAACGCCTCGACGCCGACGCGCTCTTCTTCAGCTTTTACCACGCCGACGACGCCGCGCGTACGCTCGCCGCGCGCGAGCTCGCCGCCTCCAACTGGCGATTTCACAAAACTCTCGGCTGTTGGTTCGCTCGACTCTCCCCACCCGACGTCATCGACGAAAACGAGGGTTTCGAGACCGGTCAGGTGATTTACTTCGACCACAACATGCGCGTCAACGAAGCCGACTCCTCGTCGAGCGGGTGGTGCCAACGCAGTCGAAGCAACTTCACCAGTCGATACGAAGACTTCGCGTGACGTCTACACATCCACACGTCAAAACATCCACACCATCGATCGATCACTTCGTGGAAGACGCATTCATTCACGCATTCATTCATACACACACGCGCGCGTTCCGTCCCGCGCGCGTTCGAACGCCCCCGCCCCGGCTGTCCCTCGCCGTCGCGAACGCGTCGTCTTCATCCGCGGACGCGCGCGCGCGCGCGCTCGCCTCGATCGCCGCCGACGTCGACGCCATGCACGAATACCCCGTCAACGTCACCGACGAGCGCGGAAACGCTCGTCGATTCGTCGTGCGCTTCCCGTACGTCGCGTACGAGAATCAGGTGGATTTCATCGAGCGCGCGCTCACCGCCATGGTTCGCGGGGAATCGGCGCTGTTGGAGTCCCCGACGGGGACCGGGAAGACGCTGTGTTTACTCGCGGCGTCTCTCGCGTACGCGCGCGCGGCTGGAAATCGAAAGAAGAGGAAATTTCGAGAGGATGTGCGGGCGATGAAGGAGATGCTTCGAAGCGGGGACGAGACGCCGCGAGGCGACGAGAACGCGACGCCGCGAGGCGGCGACGCGTCCACGTCGGAGGGAACGGTGGAGAGGATCGATTACTTGGATGAAGAGGTGAAGAGAGAGCGAACGAAGGCGCCGGTGGTGGTGTACGCGACGCGGACGCACTCGCAGGTGAGTCAGGTGGTGCGAGAGTTGAAATTGTTGGATCCGACGACGCGAGCGGCGACGCTCGCGAGTCGAAAGCACGCATGCGTGAGGAAAGACGTGCGCGAGATGACGGGTAAGCGACAGAACGACGCGTGTTCGAAGCTCCTGACGGAGCACAGGTGCAGCGCGAAGAATACGCTTGATAGAGGGTTGGAGAAACGATTGATGGATTTTAAATTGTTTGGCGACGGCGTGGACGACATCGAGGATTTGGTGAAAAAGGGGCAGAAAAATGGACCCTGTCCGTTTTATCTCTCGAGGACGCGATGCGCGAACGCGGAGATCATCTTCATGCCGTATAATTACTTGCTCGATGCCGACGTGCGGAGAGGTTTGGACATCGTGTGGTCGGAGGCGGTGGTCGTCGTGGATGAGGCGCACAATCTCGAATCCGCCGCCGCCGATAGCATGAGTTTCTCGCTCACCGCGGGTAAGCTCGCAAAGGCGATCAAAGAAGCGGAGCGCGCATACGAGACGAAACTTACGTACGACGACGACAGCGGCGAAGGCATCGTCCTCGAAGGGCAGAGGGATGTTTTTGAACGCGGAATGGGCAAGGAGGCGGCGGCGTTCAAGGCGGAAGACTTTGAGCAAATGGCAAAGGTGCTCGTACGACTCGAGCAAAACATCGACTCGATGTGCCGCCAGTCGAAAGAGGGGCAAAAGAACGGCATAGGCGAGCGAGTTGGTGATGGAAACCTCATCTACGAAATCTTGGAGGCGCTCAACATCACAGACGAAACGTACGAGCACTTCACCGAGCTCATGCGAGCGGCCGCCAAGACGGTGCTACTCGGCGGAGACGTCCTCAGTCACGCCAGCGAGAGCGACACTCCGCTCACGTCGTTCGCGAACTTCATCGACCGTATATTCAAAGACAGGTTTCCAGAGTATTTCTGTACTCGACTCGGCCCCGATTTAGATAACAAATTGAACGCGAGCAATCGCGAACGCGAGGGCGCGACGTTGTCGTATTGGTGTTTCTTTCCGGGTCTATGCTTGAAAGAATTGATCGAAAAACAAGTTGGTTCATTTTTACTCGCATCCGGTACTCTGTCACCGATGGAATCGTTCGCTTCCGAACTCGCGATGGAGTTCCCCGTTCGCCTTGAAAATCCACACGTGATCAAGCGGAACCAAGTTTGGGGCGGTGTGGTCACTCGGGGCCCAAACGGGAACGTTTTAAACAGCTCCTTCAGATTCAGAGATACGATTGAGTACAAAAACGAGATAGGTCAAGTTATCCTAAGTGCGATGAAAATGATTCCTGATGGTTTGTTGGTGTTCTTTCCGTCGTACGGCGTCATGCATTCGTGCATCAAGCACTGGAGATTCACGGGAGTGTGGAGGGTCATGGAGTCGAGTAAGATATGCGAGGTGGAGCCATCGAACGCTGAAGAGTTTAAGCTCGCGTACGCTCGTTACAACGAAGTCATCGATAGTGGTACTGGGCCCGGGGCGACGTTTTTCGCCGTGTGCCGGGGTAAAGTGAGCGAGGGCATCGATTTTGCGGATAAAGCGTGTCGCGGTGTGATCCTCACCGGTATCCCTTATGCCGGCGCAAAAGATCCTCTCGTCATGAACAAACGAAAGTATCTAGATCGTCGCAAACTCGATCACGGTGGTTCATATTCTGGAAATGTATGGTACTCGCAGACGGCGATGCGAGCAGTGAACCAGGCGCTCGGTAGAGTGATTCGTCACAAGGACGATTTCGGCGCTGTGATCCTCGCGGATGAACGATTTGCGGATGAAAACGCGCGAAACCAATTGTCACTATGGTTGAGACCTTCGATTCACGTGCATCCAGTCTTCAGTAGCGCCGTGAATAGTTTGAAAGATTTCTTCCGGGGATGGGAGGCGAGCGGGTCGAAGAGCAAACCGATCGCCCAGCCCGCCAAGTTTGCCGATATATCCGCACCGCGAGTGTCGGCGTTGGCAAACACCAGGAAAAAAGCGCATGCGAAAGATGCGCCCAGAAACTCGTCGATTGCTTCGCTCGTTCGACAGTTTACGAAGGATCAGGATGAGGCGGACGCCCCGTCGCGCCAACAATTCGTAGTGTCGACGGCGAAAGTACCACTTCAGTCGACCGCGGCGGAAACTGCTCGAGGTGCACTGAGTAAGAAGACGAAAGAAGCGATGAAGAAGTCTTCACTTCTCACGCAACTCTCTAACTTTCGTGGCGGTGAACAGGGGACTGAAGCGAACGTGAAAGACGAAAACGAGGCACCGACGAACTCGGAGCGTACAAAGTTTTTCATGCGACGCGCTCAAATGGAGCTCTCTCGCGAATCGTACGACGAACTCCTGACAGAGCTCGACAAGGTCAACCTACCGGATTTCAACATCGGCAATCTACTCCGCGTCGCCAATCGCGT
>MDTE01192738.1_pt1 | contig 22561 bp, 26 predicted proteins | sample 811231 | NCBI WGS metagenome assembly MDTE01 (sample SAMN05326651, study PRJNA326480) | marine metagenome | isolation source: seawater | place: Indian Ocean: Red Sea | collected 2010 | reverse complement strand
TGGACTTTTAGGTTTAGTATTATCTTGGATTATGAGAATCCAATTGGCTTTCCCAGGTTTAGGATGGCTTGATCCAGCTGCTTATTATCAGTTTGTCACCATGCACGGAATGATAATGGTAATCTATTTATTGACTGCATTATTTTTAGGAGGTTTTGGAAATTTATTAATTCCTCTAATGTGTGGTTCACGAGATATGGCGTTTCCATATGTAAACATGCTCAGCTACTGGGCATTTGTAGTTGCAGTTTTGGTTTTACTTGCTAGCTTTTTTGTTCCAGGAGGCCCAACTGGGGCCGGCTGGACACTTTATCCTCCACAGGCAATTACTGCTGGTACGCCTGGAAGCGACATGGGAATTATACTGATGTTGATTTCTTTAATATTATTTGTGGCAGGATTTACTATGGGAGGACTGAATTATATAATTACCGTTTTACAATTAAGAGCCAGAGGAATGACTTTAATGCGATTACCCTTAACAATTTGGGGAATTTTTACAGCAACAGTTCTTGCGATGTTGGCTTTTCCAGCTTTACTAGTTGGATGTTTAATGATGACATTAGACAGTTTGTTGGGAACAAGTTTCTTTATGCCTGCAATGGTATCGTTAGGAGAAAAATTGAGTTATGATGGAGGAAGCCCTATCTTGTTCCAACACTTATTTTGGTTTTTTGGTCATCCCGAAGTTTACATAGTAGCCCTACCAGCTTTTGGAATAGTTTCAGATTTATTGTCTGTTCACGCAAGAAAAACAATTTTTGGATATAGAATGATGGTTTGGGCGATCGTAGGAATTGGAGCATTGAGTTTCTTTGTTTGGGCCCATCACATGTATGTTAGTGGAATGAATCCATGGTTTGGCTTCTTCTTCGCCACAACTACTTTAATTATTGCTGTTCCAACCGCTATCAAGGTTTACAATTGGATATTAACTTTATGGAGAGGAAATATTCAATTGTCTCTACCGATGTTATTTTCATTAGGGTTTATAGTCACTTTTTTAAATGGTGGGTTAACTGGATTATTTTTAGGAAACGTTACTGTTGATGTACCTTTGTCGGATACATATTTTGTAGTAGCTCATTTTCATATGGTTATGGGCATTGCACCAATACTTGTAGTATTTGGAGCAATTTACCACTGGTATCCATTAATAACAGGAAGAATGATGAATGAGACTCTAGGAAAAATTCATTTTTGGGTTACCTTCATAGGTTCATATGCGATTTATTTTCCAATGCATTACCAAGGTTTTGTTGGTGTACCAAGACGTTACTTTGAAATTTATGAAAGTCCATACATAGAAACATCTACTTTATTATTAAATCAATTTATAACTATAGCGGCCTTAATAGTAGGAGCGGCACAGCTTTTATTCTTATATAATTTAATAACTAGCGCTCGTTTAGGAAAAAAAGCAGAAAAAAATCCTTGGAAAGCAAATTCTTTAGAATGGCAGACACCACAAATGCCACCAGAACATGGAAACTGGGGCAAAGAAACCCCAAAGGTATACAGATGGGCATACGATTTTAGTGTTCCTGGCGCAAAAGAGGATTATATACCACAAAATCAGCCTCCAAGTGAAATTGTAGGAGCGAAAGTTGAGAAAACGTGAGCAAAAGCAAAAGTATTTTTCAATTAATTTTTGAGAAGCCTTGGGAAAAGGATCAAATCGAACTCGACAATAAACACGAAGGTCAGACATTAAACCTAAGTAAGTATAAATTAGGTTTAAGAACAATAATGATTGTAAGCACAGTATTGTTCTCTTTATTTATAGTAGCCTATTCCGACAGAATGTTAGTGAGTGATTGGAGAAATATGCCAGAACCTTGGCTACTTTGGTTAAATACAGGAATTCTTTTTTTAAGCAGCATTGTGTTTTATTTCACTGAAAATTACTCAAAAAAAGATTTATATGAAAAAACCAAAAACGGTTTATATTTTATTGGTTTCTTAGCTTATGCTTTTTTAATAGGTCAATTAATAGTCTGGTACCAACTCATGGGAACTGGATATTACGCAACAACAAATGTTGCTAATGCTTTTTTCTACCTTTTTACTACTTTGCACGGGTTACATATAATTGGTGGTATATATTTTTGGGGCAGGACGACTTCAAAATTCATTAAAAAAAATATTGATAAAAAAGAGTTAAACCATCAGATTGAAATCTGTGGTATATACTGGCACTTTCTTTTAGTTGTATGGATAGTGTTATTTGGTTTAATGTTATCAAGTTAAAGGAGCATAATGTCTGACTCATCTTTAGAAAAACTTCCAAAAGGCTGGAAAGGTATAGGAAATGATTTCGGTTCTGATCAAACGGCTTTTAAAGGTGTTCAGTGGGGCAAAGCTATGATGTGGATTTTTCTATTAAGCGATACTTTCATATTTAGTTGCTTTTTAATTTCTTACATGAAGGGCAGGGCTTCAACAGTTGTAGATTGGCCAAATCCAAGCGAAGTATTTGCACTTGATTTTATGGGAGTCCCAGTACCTCTTCTGTTGATAGCTATTATGACCTTTGTACTAATTACTAGCAGCGGGACTATGGCTCTAGCGGTTAAGTATGGGTATGAAAAAAATAAGAAAATGTGTGGTTGGTTCATACTTTTGACAGCAATTGGTGGACTAACATTTGTTGGTATGCAGGCATTTGAATGGTCAAAACTTATCCATGAAGGTGTAAGACCATGGGACAATCCTTTTGGAGCTGGTCAGTTTGGCTCATTCTTTTTTATGATAACAGGTTTTCACGGAACACACGTTTCTATAGGTGTAATTTTCTTATTTATTTTTGCAAGAAAAGTTTTCAGAGGAGATTTTGATAGCGGAAAACGAGGTTATTTTACATCAATGAAATCAGATTATGTTGCTATAGAAATATTAGGACTCTATTGGCATTTTGTAGATTTGGTCTGGGTTTTTATTTTTGCCTTCTTCTATCTTTGGTAAGATATTATTATGAATGAAAATACTAATTTAGATAACAACAAAGAAAAGAAAACGACAACTCATAAACTTGGAATTTATCTTTGGATTTGGGGATTATTATTCGTTTTAAGTTTTTTTTCTTACATGGTGGACTGGTATCAATTTCAAGGATTATTAAGATGGACTTTAATTTTAGTTTTTATGTTTTTAAAAGCAGGGCTTATTATGGCCTTCTTCATGCATCTTTTTTGGGAACGTTATGCTTTAGTGAATGTTTTATTATGGCCAATGACAGCTATAGCCTGTTTTGTAGGACTGATGGTTGCAGAAGGAAAGTATACCGTTTTTACAAGATTTATTTATTTTGTTCTAGGTGAATAAATTTAAACAAGGATAATAATTGCTTAACACACACACAAAGACAAGAGGATTTAAATTAGACAACATTGAATATGTAAAGGCTTTATATGATTTAATGAAACCTCGAGTTATGTCTTTAGCTATTTTTACTTGCGTGGTAGGCTTCTTGATTGCTCCTTTCAAAAATGTAGATTATTTAAATTCTGTTTTTTCTATAATAGCAGTTGCCCTCGGCTCTGGTGCTGCTGGGGCTTTAAATTGTTGGTATGAGGCAGATGTAGATTCATTAATGTCAAGAACCTGTTTAAGGCCAATTCCAACAGGAAAGTTAACAAGAAAACAAGCCCTTATTTTTGGAACAATATCATCTTTTGTTTCGGTAGGAGCTTTATATCTCTTTTCAAATCTTATGGCTGCTTCTTTGCTTGCCTTAACAATTTTATTTTATGTTTTTGTTTATACAATTTGGCTAAAAAGGAAGACACCACAAAACATTGTGATAGGAGGAGCAGCAGGTGCTTTACCACCCGTAATTGGATGGGCAATAGCAACAGGAGGTATTTCGATTGAGCCAATTATTCTATTTTTAATAATTTTTGTTTGGACCCCATCCCATTTTTGGGCTTTAAGTCTTTTTAAATCAGAAGATTATAAAAAGGCAAATATACCAATGTTGCCAGTTACATCAGGCGTAGAAACTACGAAGAAAAATATATTTGTATACTCAATTTTACTATTTCCAGTAGCGATTGCTCCATACTATTTAGAATTTTTAGGTCTTATTTACTTGCTATTTTCTTTTCCGTTAAGTTCATATTATATTTTTATTTGTTTCAAACTCTTAAAAACAAAAGATACAAAATCAGAAAAGAATATTTCTAAACAAATATTCGCTTTTTCTATTCTTTATTTATTTGCAATCTTCATATCAATCCTAGTGGATAAATTTGCTTAAAAATAAAAAATTAATCTTTTTATTAATAAGCTTTTTAGCTCTGTTTATAATAGTTCCTTTTTTTTTAATAGAAAATGCAAATAATGGCGCTCAGCAAATTTCCACAAAACTAATAACAAGCGTGCATAATGATTTGCCTTTTAAGTTTAATGCAGAAGAAAAAAACATCATTTTAAAACCTGGAGAAGTAAAAACAATTAATTATTCAGTTGAAAACTTAAGTAAAAAAAGCATGTCAGCAATGGCCACTTTTCAGATTTATCCCCCTGAGCTAAAAGATTACATTACTAAAATGAACTGTTTTTGTTATGAGAAACAAACTTTAAAAGGAGGAGAAAAAGAAAAATATGCGTTGGTTTTATTAGTTGACCCAAATGTGACAAAGAATATAAAAGAAGCTATAATTCAATTTGTTTATTTTAAAAAATGATAATAGATAGTTTAAATTCTGAAATCTTAACTATGTGCGCTGTTTGTATATCAGATACTTCAGGTGGCCAAACTGCTCTACTGATCATAGTACTTTCATTTATACTATTAGGATTATTAAACTCGTCCTGGAAAAAATATTTTAAAAAAGGACAGAAATTGTCTAATTAGTGGAATACATTAGCACAAGGAACAAAAATCAAAGTTATAGCTTTAAAGAAATATTTCTAAGAGGATTGGCGCCAGATGGGGGCCTATTTATTCCAAAAAAAATTAAAACTTATAATGGTTCTGAAATAAAAAAACTTAGTGAATTATCATATATAGACCTTGCAACTGAAATAATTTTTAATTTTTGCTCATCTGATATCAAAAAAACAAATCTTAAAAATTTATTAGAAAAATCTTATAAAAGTTTTTCAAGCAAGGAGGTTATTAACATCAGTAAAGCCGGGGATATTAATTTAGTCGAACTTTATCATGGACCAACCTTAGCTTTTAAAGATATTGCAATGCAGGTTCTTGGAAATATGTATGATGAACTAAAAGTTTCAGCTAGTAAAACTGTCAATATAATAGTTGCTACTTCGGGAGATACGGGATCGGCGGCAATTGCAGCGTTAAATGATAGAAAAAATATAAATGTTTTTGTACTACATCCTCATAATAAAATATCCAAGATTCAAAGAAAAATTATGACAACCATAGGATCAAATAATATTTATAATATTGCAGTAAAAGGATCATTCGATGATTGCCAAAAAATTGTTAAAGAAATGTTTTCAGAAAATAGTTTTAGAGAAAAAATAAATATGTCAGGCGTAAACTCAATTAATTGGGCAAGAATAGTTTGTCAAATTGTTTATTATTTTTATTCAACTTTTAAATTGAGCAGCAAAAAAATTAATTTTTCAGTACCAACAGGAAATTTTGGAGATATTTTTGCAGGATACATGGCAAAAAAAATGGGATTACCAATTGAAAAATTGATAGTGGCTACAAATGAAAATGATATTTTAGAGAAAGCAATCAATTTAGGTGAGTACAAACCAAGTAAGGTAAAACCATCATTGTCTCCAAGTATGGATGTTCAAATATCCAGTAATTTTGAGAGACTTCTTTTTTATGTTTTAAAAGAAGATGATAAAAAACTTTCTAGCTTAATGTCCCAACTTTCCTCAAAAGGCTCATTCAGATTAGATGAAGAAGAAAAAAAAATTATTAAAAAAGATTTTTGCGCTTATAAAATAAGTGATAAAGAAACTTTAGAAATTATAAAAAGTTTTTCAGAGAAATTTGATTTTTTACTGGACCCGCATACTGCAACAGCAGTTGGAGCATCAAAAAAAGTTAATTTAAATTCTGAAGTTTTGATACTGGGTACAGCTCATCCTTATAAATTTTTAGAAACTATTAAAATGGCAACTAATAAAGAGGTTAAAACACCAAATCAATTAATTAATATCTTAAATAAAAAAGAAAAGTATGATATTTTAGAAAATAAAATTTCAGAGGTAAAAAATTATATTTTAGGAAAACTTTCATGAAAATAAAAGTAGGTGATAAATTACCCTCTGCTGAATTTTTTTATCTAAATGATGGAAAAGAAGTTAAAAAGATTTCTACTTCTGATCTTTTTAAAGATCAGAAAGCAATTATTCTTGGAATGCCAGGAGCATTTACTAAAGTATGTTCAGTAAAACACCTACCTGGATATGTAAAAAATTTTGATAGATACAAGGAAAAGGGAATTTCAAAAATAGTATGTATTGCTGTAAATGACCCAAATGTAATGCAAGCATGGGGAGACAATCAAAAAGTCAATGGAAAAATATTTATGGCAGGTGATCCTTTTTGTAAATTTACTAAGTCTATAGGCGCAGAGGTAGATAAATCTGCAAAAGGTTTAGGTATAAGATCGTCAAGATATACAATGCTAGTTGAAAATGAGACAGTAAAAATAATAAAGGAAGAAAAGGAAACGGGTCACTGTGAAATTTCTGCTGCGGAAAATTTTTTGCTGGGAATGTAATTATTTAATTGGAAGGTTATTATTTTGCCACCCAATCTTTTCTTCACCATTTCCTCTAAAACCATCAGAAACATTTAAACAATTATAACCTTTTTCACTTAATAACTCTGCAGCTCTTTGAGATCTATTGCCTGATCCACACATAATGAGAACCTGAAAATTTTTGTCTATATTTAAATTTTCAAATTCTTTGACAAAGTCTTCGTTGATAATTCTTCCCTGGAATTGAGAGGATAAAAAATAAGTTTTTATTCCAATTTTATCACCATCAGGTTTTCCAACCTGATCCCACTCTTCTTTTGTCCTCACATCTAACAAAGCACTTTTTGGATTTTCTTTTATAAATTCTTTAATTTTATTACTTGCAATTTGTTTAATCATTTATTTTTTATAGCTCCTTTTGCAATTTCGTCAACAAGATTATTATATTTATCTTGAGCGTGGCCTTTTACCCAAATCCACTTTATAGAATGCCTTGAAGATAAATTTTTTAATTTTTTCCATAATTCAATATTTTTAACAGTTTTTTTTGAAGCAGTTTTCCATCCATTTTTTTCCCATTTTTTAATCCAAGTTGTTATCCCATCTTTTACATAAGTCGAGTCGGTATAAATTAAAATATCTGATTTTTTTTTAAATTTTTGAATTGCTTTAATAGGGGCTAATAGCTCCATTTTGTTATTTGTAGTATTTTTTTCACTACCAGAAATCATTTCCTTTACCTGATCATTAACGATGATTATAGCTGCCCAACCACCAGGACCAGGGTTACCAGAGCATGCTCCATCTGTATATATTTCATATTTCATATTAAATTAGATAATCTTCATAACTTTTTGCATTTTTATGAAATTCCAATCTTTTAAGATACTCCTCAGGATCTTTTATCTTCACAACTGCATTATCAACAGTATTAATATAATCGAAAACTCTAGTTAGAAGAAATCTTAAAGCGGCACCCTGAGAAAGAACTTTAATTGCTATTTTTTCATCTTTTGTTATTTTTCTAACCTCATTATAACCTTCCATTAATTTTTTTGCTTTAGTAACATTAAAACTCAAATTTTGCTTGAAGCCATCAAAGCATAATGCATTAAAACATATTGCAATTTCAAATGCGTAAAAATCATTGCATGAAAAATAAAAATCAATAAACCCAGAAAATTTATTATTTTTAAAAAAAATGTTATCACTAAATAAATCTGCATGGATGATCCCCGACGGCAGATTTTTTGGCCATTCCTTTTCAATACTTGTTAAATTTGCCTCAATTAATTTTGGTAGTTCGCGATGAATTTTACTACATTTATCTTTAACTTGCGAAAATATACTTCTCCATGATTTTACTGATAAATCATTCGTTCTGACAAATTCAAAATTTTTTGTAATCTGGTGTAATTTGGCAATTTGGCTTCCTACTACTTTGCACTCCATAGGAGTTAGATTTTTTTTAGAGCTTCCCTCTAAAAAACTAACTATCATAAACTTTTTATTTTTAATATCTGATATGTAATTATTATCTCTATTTGAAATTGGTTTTGGACAATTGAAACCATTTTTACTAAGCTCAACCATTAGGTTTGAGAAAAAAGGAAGATCAGTATCTTTAACTCTTCTTTCATAAATTGTTAAAATATACTTACCCTTTTCAGTTTCAATAAAGTAATTTGTATTTTCAATACCTTCTTTTATACCTTCAAAATTTTTAAGCTTGCCTACTTTATAATTTAATAAAACATTATTAATCTCTTCTTTTTCTAATTTTGTATATACAGCCATTTAATTTAATTCTTTGGGTAATTTGAAAACTACCTTTTCGTTTGCTGTTATAACTTCTTCAATAGAAACTTTCATACTTTTTTTAATTTCATAAATAAAATTTTGAACTAGCTCTTCTGGTGCAGAAGCCCCAGAAGACAGACCAATAGTTTTACATTTTTTAATTTTTTCCAAAGGAGCTTCTTTTCCGTAGAAAATAAGTTCAGAGTCTTTGCAACCTGATTTTTTTGCAACCTCAACCAATCTCGCAGAATTTGAAGAGTTTCTACTTCCTATTACAAAAAACATTTCACAATTAGGTGCAATTTTTTTTACTGCAGCTTGTCTATTTGTAGTTGCATAACAAATATCTTCTTTTATTGGTCCTTTTATGTCCGGAAATTTTAACTTTAATGCATCGATAATTTCTTTTGTGTCATCTACTGATAAAGTTGTTTGAGTCACATAAGCCACAGGATTTGTAAATTTTAAATTTTTTACTTCATCAACAGTTTCTACAAGTTTAATCGATCCATTAGGTAGCTGTCCCATAGTACCAATTACTTCAGGGTGATCTTTGTGTCCAATTAAAACAATATCAAAACCTCTTTTATTAAGCTGTTCGGTTTCTCTATGGACCTTTGAAACTAATGGACAAGTAGCATCAATATAAAAAATTTTTTTTAGTTTTGCTTCTTCAGGAACTTTCTTTGGAACACCGTGGGCAGAAAAAATAACAGGTCTTGATGTGTCAGCAATTTCGGAAATTTCTTCAACAAAAATAGCTCCTAGTTTTTTAAGTGACTCGACTACATTTTTGTTATGAACTATCTCGTGTCTTACATATACAGGTGAACCATATTTATTTAATGTCTTTTTTACTATCTCTATGGCCCTATCAACACCTGCACAAAAACCTCTGGGTGCAGCTAAATAAATTTTAATTTCGTTTTTCATTTATTTCTATTAAATATTCTAGCAATATATGCGGAAACGTTAGTGACGCCAAACCAATAAATATTACTTTAATAATTACATCATTTAACCCATAACTATTTGAAAGAAAAACTATAGCCAAAAAATACAATACTGCCGTAATAATAGTCAGTGGCAATGCTTTTCTAATGAAGGATTTTATCCCTTTAAAAAAATTGGTTGGGTCTAATTCATAAGATATCGATATGATGTGTCTAATTGAATGAAGAAAACAAAAATAAATTGTAAAAGCAATTAATGGAGTAAAAACGTAATTTAAAATAAGAATAGAAAATAAGTCTAAAAATAAAATTTCATAATCTTTGAATTTATTTTTATAAACAAAATAAAAATAACCCAAAATACTTAAGCTTAGAAAAATGTTTATTATCCAATGCTCATCCTCGAAAAAAGTTAAAACTTTCTTACTTAATAATAAGGTTTCAAAAATTTTTAAGGTTTCATCAAAGTGGAAAAATAGTGGGGAAAATACGATTAAAGAACCTTTGATCAAATAAAGTATCTGATCAATATAAGAATTCCCTCTATGCAAGAATGAGGTATCTTCCCTCCCAAAATGATATGAAGCCACAAGCAAGAAGAATAACAAAGTTAATGAACTATATAGAATCCAAAGCAGAATAACAAAACTTGAAATTAATATATATAAAATAAAAAATATTGACCTATTATTTATTTTATAAATTATCAATAATTTATTTGATTTAAAATTATCCATCGCACCATGGGATATACCTATTGACAAAATCAAAAATAAACAAATAAATGGAATTATCAATTTATTGGAAAATTCTAAACTGGCTTCAGTAATTAACATAACAGCTGATAATATAATCGTTAAAATAGAGAAATAAAAAGTATGTTTACCGTAAATTTTTTTGATCATTTTCAATTGAAAATAGATTTAATGAATATCCATTTAGGCATTTTTAAAATTATTGATATGTCATCTAATATATTACTTTTGTTTGACAAAAATTTAATAGCAGTGCCGCAAGAAGTATTGAACATATTTAAGAATATTTCAGGCATTTTTTCTGGGTGTTTTTTTAATACTCTCAAAAATATTTCATCTAAGTATTGGTATTTTTTACTTATCTCATATTTTTTTGTATTTTGAATATTTTCAATGTTCATTCTTATATATCTACTATGTTCTTGGATATTAAGAAATGTATAACCGGTGCTTAATCTTGTCATACCTCCAGCTGTTCCAATATTCATCTTATTTTTTTTTCTCTCATTTTCAGGGCGAAAAAGAGGAATAGCTCCCTCCTCTTTAAAGTTTATTTTGTAATTCTTTATCCCTAGACGATTAATATATTTTTTTGTTTGAGATTCGTAATCTTTTAACGAATTATCTTTTTTAGATAACCAAGTTGTTTCTATAATTGCTTTATTTTTACTAAAAGGCAGAACATAAAAGAAATGAACATTATTTCTCTGGTCACAATCAAAATCCATTAAATTTAAAGTATTATCATTAAAAAATTCTTCATTAGTTTCAATTTCAATTCCATGAAAATGTTGCCAAAGATTTGAATTTAACTCTTTGAATTTAGGTATGCTGTTAAAAATAAAAGATTTTTCGGTGTTTAAATCTGAAATATTTTTAAAAAATTCAATATTTTTATTTTTGCTTAGCCTCTTATTAATTTTGTTATAAAAAAGTTGACTATCAATACTTTGATAAGGAAAATTATTACATTTAATAGTTTTAGAACTAGAGGATGTTTTTATTGAAAACTCTCTCCAATTTTTCTTAACACAGTCCTCGAAGTTATGCGGATCAATTTTCCAAAAAGACCAAGTTTTATCTCTTATATATTTTGCTCTTGGTTCAATAATTGCCAGAGTTTTATCATTAAGTTTCTGATGAAGATCGAGCTCATAGGCCAAAGATAATCCAGCACACCCACCTCCGATAATTACATAATCAAATTCTCTCATTTAAACTTACATCCTCATTAATTAGACTATACTGATATTCTTTTTCGAGTTTTTTTGGCTTTAAAAATAAAAGTCTAATTAAATCTATTAAAGAATAAAATGTTTGAATTATTTTACTAAAATTTGAAACATAAATCTTACCAGCTTTTTGATAAGTATTAATATCTTTTATATCAAAGATTTTTTTTCCAATTTGTCTATAAACTCTTCTAGCTACAATTATTGAAAAACGACAATTTAAGGGAACATCCTTTAAGCCCACAAAAGAACTGTCGTAGAAAGTATCAGCCTCATAAATAAGTTTTTTAATATTTGTAAATTTATCTTTAGTATATCTAAATAAGTAAATTCTATTTTTTTTTTCATCTTCTACGACATCTCTACTAATATTAGTTAGTTGCATTGCAATTCCTAAATCGACAGCTCTTCTAAGGGACTCTTTACTTTTAACATTTAAAATTTTTGCCATCATTAAACCAACCGTTCCAGCAACTCTGTAGCAATAAATAAGTAATTCTTTTTCAGTTTTAATCCTTACTTCTTTTTTTAGATCTGAGTCTACACCATCAAATAAATCATCGACTATTATTTTTGGTATATTAAATTCATTCATTACCTCCCACATATTTTTTACTATCTGGTCTTTATAATCTTTATTCTCGAACTTTGTTCTAAATCTAACAAGCTCTTTTTTTTTGAACTCCAAACTAGCCTCCTGGTCTGCAATATTATCTACAGTCCGACAAAAATCATATAATTTTGAACATTTAACATAAATTTTTTTCGGCAAAAAGAAACCAGACCAATTAAAAGATTTTGCATAAATCGATAAGTAATTCTTCATTTTTTTATAAAATTTTATCCAAAACTTTTGCTGATGATATTACACCTGGAACACCTGCGCCTGGATGAGTTCCAGCCCCTACAAAATAAAGATTTTTGAATATTTCCGATTGATTATGAAATCTAAAATAAGCAGACTGTGTAAATTTGGGCTGTATAGAAAATCCAGAGCCATGTTGAGTTGAAAGCTCTTTTTCAAAATAATCAGGAGTTAAATAGAAATCTTCAACAATATTATCTTTCAGCTCGGGCAAGACTGTTTCACTCATTTTTTTTATTACAAGATTTTTAAATTTTTTTCCTTCAATTTTCCAATTAATTTTAGAGAGATTATTTGGTACTGGAACTAAAACATAGAAAGCATCATGATTTTTAGGAGCCATATCTGGATCTGTAGCGGAAGGTCTATGTAAATAAAAACTTATATCTTCTGACAATATTTTTTTAGTAAATATTTTGTCTAAATGCTCCTTATAACTTTTTCCAAAACATATAGTATGGTGAGCTACATTTTCATATTTTTTTTTAGTTCCAAAATAATAAACAAACAACCCCATAGAATAGTTCATTCTTTTCAGTTTTAAGTTGAAAAAAAAATTGTATTTTTTTTTATCTTTAATTAATTTGTTATAGACATTAGGTGGATCTGAGTTACATATTAAATGGTCACAATTAAATATTTGTCCTTTAGATTTAATACCTATAGCTTTTTTGTCTTTTATTAAAATTTCTTCAACCTCGGAGTTTTTGTGTATTTTAATTCCCACTTCTTTCATTAAAGTTTCTAGGGCTTTTACTATTTCACCTGTTCCACCCATTGAATAATGAATGCCCCATTTTTTTTCTAAAAAAAGAATTAAGGTATAAATTGATGTTGTAGTAAATGGATTGCCCCCAACAAGTAGTGGATGCATACTAAGGACTCTTCGTAGCTTATCGTTTTCTATAAAATTACTTACTAATGAGTATACAGACTTATAGCTTTTAAGTTTTAATAAAGATGGTACCTGCTTTGTCATAAACATAAAATTATTAAAAGGCACCGCGCTTAACTCTGTGAAACCTTTATCGAAAATCTTTGAAGTAAAATTTAGTAATTTTTTATAACCATCTATATCTTTTGAAGATATTTTGCCGATTTCTTTTTCCATGTCTTTTTCATCACCGGAGTAATCAAACTTTGATCCGTCATTAAAAACAAATCTGTACCAAAGACCTAATGGTTTTATGTTTACATATTTTTTTATATCTTTATTAAATAAAGCAAACAGTTCTTCTAATAAATGTGGGGCTGTAATAACTGTTGGGCCACCATCAAAAATAAAATTTCCTCTTTTGAAAACTCTTGCTCTTCCACCAAGATCTGGATGTTTTTCAAAAATTGATACATCATAACCTTTTGATTTTAGTCTTATGGCTGAAGCTAGACCGCCAAAACCTGACCCCACAACAATAACTTTTTTTGTCATATGCTGGATCTTACTCTAGATGGATTTGTTTTTTAAAATTTTTTTTGCCTCGTCTATGCTTGAAATATAAATTTTATCGAGCTTTTTCTTATCAATTGAGTTTTTGATAATTTTTTCAACAGAACGAATAGCAATATCAACTGAAGAGTTTTTTACATCTCTAATAGCCTGTATTTTCATTTGTTTAATTTTTTCTTCTGCAGATTTTTTTCTATTTTCAACAACACGGTGAAATTCCTCATTCATTTTAATAATATTCTTTTCTGCGTGACTTTCTGCCCTCTGCATTAAATTTTTTATCTCTTCTTTTGATTTGCTTACTTTAGTTTCGTACTCGCTTAGTAAATTTTTAGCTTCATCTTTCAATTTTTCTGCGTTGTTTACATCTTCTTTAATTTTTTTAATGCTTTCATTTAAAGAATGATCAATTTTTTGAGGAACCTTAAAATAAAAGATTATCCCAATAAAAATTAAAAAAGAAACAGCAACCCAGAATGTAGCATCAATACTCATGATTTTTTAGACTCATGTTCTTTGGTTAATTGTGAAACTGTAGCTTTGATGCTGCTTTTGTTTAAATCTTCTCCAAAAATATCCTTTATTAGACCAGAAACAATTTCTTCTGAAATTATATTGACCTTTCCTGTGACTTCAGCTTTAAATTTTTGAATTTCTTTTTCAGCACTCATAATTTCCTGATCAATTTTTTTTTGAACTTCTTCTTTTTTTACACGAAGATCCTCATTTAGTTTTTGCCTGCTTTCAGAAATTACTTTTCTTGCATCAGTATTTGCAGTCTCAATTAATTTTTTGTAAGAGATCATTTTTTTTTCTGCATTTTCTTTAAAAATTTTTGCTTCCTCTAGATCTTTTCTTATTTTGTCTTGTCTCATATCGATACTACCTTTAATTTTTGGAATAAAAATTTTAGCTATCAATAGATAAATAGATAAAAAAACAATAATTAGCCAAAAAATTTGAGATGCCCAATACTCAGGATCCAGCTGAGGCATCCCAGCCTCAGCTGCAAAAAGATTTTTCTCAAAGAACGCAAGAAAAAATAAAGCGATTAACAACTTCTTCATATTACTAATTACAATTAAAAAGCAAAAAGTATTATAAGTGCCACAACTAGTCCAAAAAGACCAGTAGCTTCAGCTAAAGCAAATCCTAAAAGTAGATTTGGAAATTGCTTTTGAGCTGCAGACGGGTTTCGCATTGCTCCAGATAAATAATTTCCAAATATTAATCCGATACCAACACCAGCTCCAGCTAAAGCAATTGCGGCCAATCCTGCGCCGATCATTTTTGCTGCTTCTAGTTCCATTTTTCCTCCTTTTTTTTATTAGTGATGTAAATTTAATGCATCATTTAAGTAAATGCATGTTAAAATTGCAAAAACATAAGCCTGTAGAAAAGCAACTAAAATTTCTAAGCCCGTGAGTGCAACTGAAAAACTTAGTGGCAACCAACCTCCAATTAAACCTAAACTGACGACAAATCCACCAAAAACTTTTAACATAGTATGACCGGCCATCATGTTTGCGAACAATCTTACAGACAAACTTACAGGCCTACTTAAGTAAGAAATAATTTCAATTATAATTATTATTGGCAATAATATTACCGGAACTCCGCTAGGTACAAATATTTTTAAATATTTAAAACCATGAATTACAAAACCTAAAATTGTTACTCCTATAAAAATGAACATTGCAAAAGTTAATGTTACTATAATGTGGCTAGTAACCGTGAAAGAGTAAGGTAACATTCCAACCATATTGCAAAACAATATAAAAATAAACAAACTAAAAATAAATGAAAAATATGGTTTAGCTTTTTTCCCTGCAGTGTCACCAATCATCTTTGCAATGAAATTGTATAACATTTCTGAAATTAATTGCATTTTTCCAGGAATAATTTTTTTTTCTTTAGTTCCAAATAGAAGCATAATTGTAATTAAGGCACCACTGATAACCATAAAAAGACTAGCGTTTGTGAAAGACAAGTTCACACCAGAGATTTCTATTTCTGGCCCAATTCGGTGTACCTGAAATTGATTCATCGGGTTTGCCATAATCTAATTTCCATTCTTTTGCATTCTTTTTGCTGATCTAAAAACATTTACTATGCCTGCAGCAGCTCCAAAAAGAAAAAAAACAATAATTAATACTGGTTTAGTACCAAACCAATTATCCAAAATAAACCCAATAATTGTCCCAACTACAACTGCTGCAACTAATTCTGTACCGAGTTTAAATGCATTTCCAAGGAATGCCCCCTTTTTTTCAGACTTTTCGGAATCTTGATTTGCTAATTTTGATTTTGCAATTTTAAGGCGAGTTTTAAGATCTTCTAAATCACTCATTTAAATATTCATGCAACCAGCGACTCTGCTTTTTGTAAATCTACTGCTACAAGCTTGCTTATACCTTTTTCAGGCATTGTAACACCGTAAAGCCTATTCATTTTGGACATAGTAAGCGCATGGTGGGTTATAATTATAAATTTAGTTTTTGTAATTGAAATAAGCTGATCTAGTAAAGAACAAAATCTGGTAACGTTTGCATCATCTAATGGAGCATCAACCTCATCTAATATACATATTGGAGAAGGATTAGTTAAAAAAATTGCAAAAACTAATGAAATAGCAGTTAGAGCTTGCTCACCCCCAGATAGAAGGGTTATTGATTGTAATCTCTTTCCAGGCGGTGAAACCAACATTTCTAACCCCGCCTCTAAAGGATCGTCCGAGTCAACTAATTCGAGCTTTGCATTTCCTCCATTAAAAAGTTTAGTGAAAACTTCGTTAAATTTTCTATTTACCTTATCAAAAGCATCCAGGAGTCTTTCACGCCCTTTCTGGTTTAATTCATTAATACTTGCTTTTAATTTTACTATAGCCGAAACAAGATCAGCTCTGTCATCCTCCATTTTTTTTATTACTGTTTTAAACTTTTGTGTTTCAACGTCTGCCCTTAAGTTTACCGAACCTAAAGATTCTCTATCCTTTTTCATATCTGCTAATTTAGTTTCTTGATCTTCAACAGAAGGCATAGTCTCGAAATTAGTTAAATCTGAAAGTGATAATAAATTATTAACATTTTCAATTTTCAGTTCATTTTTAATTAAATAAATTAGATCCATTTTTCTTTGATCTATCCCAGCTATAGTTGCTTCAAGTCTTGCTTTATCTTCTCTAAGAATTGTAAATTTTTCCTGTATTGATTTCATATTCTCACTAATAGAATTATATTTAGCTTCAGCTATTTCGATTTCTTTTTCTAATTCCTCATTTTGCTTTTTTGTATTTTCTAAATTTTGAATATTTTGGCCTTTTCTAATATTAATTTGTTCTGGATTTTTTTGATTTTCTTCTAATTCAATTTCTACCTTTTTTACTCTTTCGTTTAATTCTAAAATCATTTTTTCTGAATTTAACTTAAGATCTTTCCAGTTTTCCAATTCTTGATCGATATTTTTAATTCTTTCTTTTCTTTTAATAGAATCGCTTCTGATCGTTTGATTTTTTCCAAAAGATATTGCATATTTTTCTTGAGATATAGTTATATTTGAAATTAACTTTTTAAGACCAATGTTCAACTCATTACTATCTATAGCCTCAATATTTTGTATTTGATTTTTGATTATACTGCTTAATTTATCTAAATTTTCTCTTGCTTTATCCAGATCAACTTTTTTAAGATTTTCTATTGTAGAATTATTTATTTCTTCAAATTCTCTAAGTTGTTTTAATTGCCCTTTCAAGTCTATAGAGTCCAATTTTTTTTCTAAAAACATATCAAGTTTAATCTGTTCATCTTTTAATTCACTTTTTGAAACATTAAGGTCAATTTCTGATTTTTTCTCAATATCTAAGAGTTGTTTTTCTGTATTTAACAATTCATTTTTTTCTTCCAATATTCTTTTTTCGTTTAAAGATGCATCAAGAGATATACTTTTCTCCCTTTCTAAATCAGACTCGATAATTTTTATGTTATTAAGTAATTTTGTGTTTAAATTTTTTACTCTATCTTCCTCCTCACTTAAACTTGAAATTTCTAAATTTATTTTTTGTATTGTTGACAAATTTTGAATTTTTTTGTCTCTAAGAGGTTGTAGTTTTTTGTTTTCTTCATCTAGTAAATTATTATTATTCTGAATATCAACTTTTATTAAACCTATTTTATTATCAGATTCATTTAGTTTTTCTTTACCTTCAGAATTTTCTTTTTCTATCTGCTGTAATTTTAGGTAGTACAGACCAGCTTCGATAGATTTTATTTTTTCTGAAATATCTTTGTATTTTGTTGCCTCTTCAGCTTGTTTTTTTAAGCTATCTAATTGTTTTTCTTGTTGACGTTTCAAATCATCTGCTCTTTTCAGATTATTTTCTGCAGCATTCAATCGAGTTTCTGCCTCATGTTTTCTTAAGTGAATACCCGAAATACCAGCAGCCTCTTCTAAAACAGATTTTCTTTCGGTTGGTTTTGCAGTTACAATCATTCCAATTTTACCTTGGCTAATTATTGAAGGAGAGTGTGCACCAGTAGATAAATCTGCAAAAAAAGTCTGTACATCTTTCGCCCTAACTTCCTTGTCATTTATAAAATACTTTGATCCTTTCTCACGCTCAATTCTTCGCTTAATGGAAATTTCATCCAACTCAATATATCGACCTTGGCCTTCTTTTTTAGAGTTATCCAAAGTTATTGTTACTTCTGAAATATTTTTGGGAGGTTTATTAGAGGTACCTGAAAATATTATATCTTCCATACCAGATCCTCTCATACTTTTTGCGGAAGTTTCACCCATACACCACCTCAAAGACTCAACTATGTTAGACTTGCCGCATCCATTTGGACCGACTATTCCTGTTAGTCCACTCTGAATAAGAAATGTAGTTTTATCGAAAAAAGATTTAAAACCAGTCAGCTCTAATTTTTTAAAATTCATATTTATTTTATAAAAATTTATTTATTGCTTTTTTAAACGCCTCATATTCATGTGTTCCCTCATATTTTTTTTCATTTATCAAAATTGTTGGTGTTGAAGTAATAGAGTATTTTTTATTTCCATCTATCCTGCTACTCAAAATTTCATCTTCTATTTTTTCATTATTTAAACAGCCATTTATTTTAGCATCATTTAAGCTATAATTCTCAGCCATTTTTATAAGTTGGGAATTAATCTTGTTAATATCATTCCCTACTGCCCAGGTGCCTTGTTTACTGTAAATTTCACTTAAAAAGCTTAATCTTTTTTCGTTATCATTTGAGCAGCGTAATATCTTCTCTGCATTTAAAGCAGCTAAATCTAGAGGAAAGCCATGATGTTCAAATCTTAATATATTTGTATCAATAAATTCTTTTTTTAATTTATGAAAGATTTTTTCATGAAAGTTTGCACAATGAGGACATGTAAGAGAAGAAAAAACTTTTACAGTTACTTTTGCATTTTCGTTTCCAATTGAGACTGTAGCGTTACCTTCTGATGAATAGCTATTATTAATTAAAACGACAGCAAATAATAGTAAATATATAAGATTTTTCTTGAACATTTTAAATTTTTTTGTTCCTAAAAACATTAATTAAACTTCCAAGTTTTTTTTTTAATTCAGAGTTTTCCATATTTTCAATTTTTTTATGATATTTTGAAATCTGATTTTTGTCTAAATCATGTTTTTTTTTAAGCTCCATTTTTTCTCTTATAAGAACAAGCCTAATCTCTTTAACAAATCTGTATCCAAAAAAAGAATTAATTTTATCTATTATTTCCTTTTTGCTATATTCAACATTAAGCTGATCACCATGAGCAACATTTAAGAACAATACGCCATCCTTTAAATCTTTGCCTGTTTTAATTGATTTAGGATAACAAATATTTCCGATTTTTTTTCCAACTAAATTAGACCAGTTATTAATTATCGAGGAATAGTTGTGGCCACCTTTCCTTAAGATTGTTTTTAGTCCACGAGGAAGTGACTTTGACACAGAACGAAGTCCTTGAATAGGGCGTGGTGTTTCATTAGTATATTTTTTTTTGTCATGCATATTAAAATTAATTTATCAAAAAAAATAATTGCTTGGTATGATAATAATAAACGCACTTTACCTTGGCGTGTACCATTTAATTCATCTCAGAAGCTTTATTACAGATTATTAAGCGAATTTATGTTGCAACAAACTCAGGTAAAAACTGTAATTCCTTATTTTATAAGATTTACAAATGAAATTAAAAACTTAAAAAAACTTTCTACAACCAGTGAAAGAAAAGTTTTAAAGCTTTGGGAGGGTTTAGGCTATTATAGGAGAGCTAGAAATTTAATTGCAACAGCAAAAATTCTTGTAAATAAAAAAAAATCTGTATTGCCAAAAACTTTAACTGATATAAAAGCGCTTCCTGGAATAGGTGACTACACTGGAAATGCATTGCTAGCACTTGTTTATAATCAGCCCCGATTGGCCTTGGACGGCAATGTAAAAAGGGTTCTGTCTAGAATATTAAACAAACATGAGAATAAATTAGATTTTGATAAAATTATAGAAAAAAACAAAAGAAAATTATTTTTTTCTAAAAGAAATTCAGATTTTGTAGAAGCTATGATGGAGTTCGGGGCTTTAATTTGTAAACCAAAAGACCCACATTGCAACGTTTGTACCATAAATAAAATTTGTAAATATTCTAATTCAAATCAAAATACAAAGTTAACTGACACACTTAAAACAAGTAAAAAGAGTTATAATATTTTTTGTTACCTTAATAAAAATAAACAAATTGGGTTAACAAAAAAGAATGATCTAGGATTTTTAAGAGAATATAGTTTGCCAATCATAAAAGAAAAATCAAGCAAAGATAAATTTAAAAACTGGAATTTTTTATGTAATTATAAAAATTCTATCTCAAATAAAAGACTGGATATTAATTTATATTATAAATTTTCAAATAAAATTCCAAAAGATTTAAATTGGTTTTCACTATACAATAATAGAGAATTTATACCAACATTTACCAAAAAAATATTTAAAGAAGTGGAAAATTTATATTAATGAAAAAAAAAGTTGCAATAATAGGATCCGGTATTGCTGGTTTAACTGCTGCAAATTTATTTAAGGAAAATTCAAATTTTGAGGTTATGGTTTATGAAAAGGAAAAAACTTTAAGTCTCGAAGAAGGTTATGGAGTACAATTGGCACCAAATAGTATTTCTATTCTTAATAAAATAGGATTTTCTAATATAGATAATAATGATTTTTTTAACCCATCTAAGCTGGACTTTTATTCTAGTGATAACGAAAAGATTTGCGATTTAAATTTAGATAGCATTAACTCAGACAAAATAAAATATACTACTTTGAAAAGATCAATCTTAATAGAATTTTTAAAAAGTAATTTATTTACAAACAATATCCGTTTTGGGAAAAAAGTAAAAAAAATTTCGAAAATAAAAGAAAAGCTCTTGATTAATTTTCAAGACAATACAAATGATCTAGTAGATTTTATAATTGTTTCAGATGGTGTATTTTCTAATACAAAATCAATTATAGAAAATAAAAATATTAATCCAATTTATAATGGATCAGTTGCAATAAGGACAGTGCTCAAATCCTCTACAGAATTTAATTATGATAAAAATAATATATCTTTAGTAATGCTAAAAAATGCACATATTGTAATTTATCCAATCAATAAAAACAGGGAATTAAATTTGGTTTGTATAGTTAGACAAAAATTGTACAACAACATTGATTTGAATACATTAATTAAGAAAGAAATACTTACACAGAACAAAAATTTAATGAATTTGTTCAAAGATCAATTAAAATATTGGCCAATTTATATTACAAAAAAACCTTCAAAATCAATTTATAAAAATTTGTTTTACCTTGGAGATGCTTTTTATACTTTTCTTCCTACCATGGCCCAGGGCGCTTCCCAGTCCATCGAGTCTGCTCATGAATTATTTAATTTAATATTAAAAGAAAAGAAAGAGGTTCAAAGTTTTTATTTACAAAAAAGATTGGCAAAAATCAAACTAATTAACAGTAGATCCAGATTAAATTATTATTCTTTTCATTTATCAAATCCTATACTGGTTAAAGCCAGAAATACTATTTTGAAAAAAATCACAAAGAACAAAAAACTTTTAGATATTTATTTCGGAAATATTTACAAACAAAACTAAGAAGCTGGCCTAAGCTTTTCTCTTAATTCGTCGATTGGTTTTAAATTTTTGCCTGATTGATAGTGCCAATAAGTCCAGCCATTACAGCTTTCAGCCCCAATCATCTTTGCTGCAACCTTATGAATTGAGCCTTCAGTTTCCCGACATTTTAAACTTCCATCAATCATTATCTTTGCGTTAAATTTCCTTTTTGGATCAAAAAGTATCGTACCAGGTTTTATTAATCCCATCTCAACTAAAAATCCAAAGGGTACTCTTGGTTTAGATTTATTATTTGGTAGAGTATCTAAATAATCATCCTCGATTATAGTTGTTTTATTAATCCTTTCATAAGCTGCTCCAAAATATTTCTTATCTTTTTCTATGCCAAAGTATTTTCTACCCAATTTTTTTGCAACAACTGCTGTAGTTCCAGTACCTAAAAATGGATCTAATATTGAATCGCCTTTATTTGTAGTTGCTAATATAATTCTGTGTAATAAAGACTCTGGTTTTTGTGTGGAATGAACTTTTTTTCCATTCTTTTTTAATCTTTCTTTTCCATTACAAATAGGCAGATTCCAATCGGACCTCATTTGTAAATCATCATTTAAACATTTTAAAGATTGATAATTAAATGTGTATTTTGATTTTTTATTTTT
>MDTE01136806.1_pt1 | contig 22566 bp, 18 predicted proteins | sample 811231 | NCBI WGS metagenome assembly MDTE01 (sample SAMN05326651, study PRJNA326480) | marine metagenome | isolation source: seawater | place: Indian Ocean: Red Sea | collected 2010 | reverse complement strand
CACCATCTGAAGGCATTTTTCAATTGAGGCTTTATTAGTACGAGAGACAATGTCAAGAGAGAGGAAAAGAGCACTTTCTAACGGCCGCCGCAAACACGCTTATTACCCCCCCGCACCTCCTCGATAATCTCTGACCGCCGAGACAAGGACTACCCTGACTGAGACAAGGCGGAGTTTAGGAGAAAGAAGAAGGTGTTAGAAAATGTCGGAAAATATTTTCGAGCATCTTCTCGACATCGGAGGACTCTTCAAAAACCGCGAGGTGCTTCATCATGGATTCACTCCGAACAGCCTTCCTCACAGAGATAGTGAGATCCAAGCCTTGGCATTTAACCTGCGTGAGGCACTGGAAGGTCACATACCTTCCAACATGCTCCTTTACGGCCAACCCGGTTCCGGTAAGACTGCTGCCACTCGCTTCGTATACCACCAAATGTTGGAGATGGGTGCCGAGAGTGGACGCTCTGTCAATGCTATCGAAGTTAACTGTTGCACGGTCGACACGAAGTACAGGGTACTAGCTCACATTGCCAACTCGTTAACCAATGATAGGCAACACTTGGTACCATTCACCGGATGGCCCACAGACAAGGTGTTCGATAAGTTACGAGAGAACATGGATCGCATGGGTGGAGTCCATGTCCTAGTACTAGACGAGATAGACCATCTCATTGAAAAGAACGGAGATGACATCCTCTATCTCCTGACTAACCTAAATTATCAGCTAAGGCAATCCAAGTGCTGCATCATAGGGATTACCAACGACCTACAGTTCACAGACATGCTCGATGCGAGAATAGCTTCCCGACTTGGTTCTGAAGACCTCGTGTTCTCACCATATTTGGCGAGTCACATTGAGGATATCCTTGAGTTACGTGCACGCGCGGGCGTACGCGAGGGAGCATTGGAAGCAGGAGTCGTCCAACTATGTGCTGCCCTCGCAGCTCAGGAACATGGTGATGCTAGGAGAGCACTCGACTTGTTACGCATCGCCGTCCAAAAAGCCGAGTTAGGCGGCGGCGAAGTAGTGGGGGTTCAACATGTGCGTCAAGCACAGAGCCAACTCGATTTCGACCAAATCACTCCCGTAATCGCAGGGTTGCCTTTCCATCAGAAATTGGTTCTTTATAGCGTACTGCTCAACGAATCGAACGGCCTCAACAACATCTCGTCCGGCGAGGTGTACTCGGTGTACCAGATGTGCTGCAACAACGCTTCGGTCTCACCACTCGTCTCCCGGAGCGTCAACAATGTGGTCAAGAATCTAGATTCTCTCGGCCTCATCACTGCCAAGGCGATCAGCTTAGGTAGATACGGAAGGAGCAACCGAATCAACTCCTGCATCCCTCAGAACATCGATGCAGTAGCCATCATGAAGGATGCCGAAGAGGACATGGAAAGCGTGGTGAACGCCTCTTACCGCCTTCAATCACGCCTCTGAACCCTACACATGGGCTCTTGATTTCGCTGAGAATCGTTAAGACGGGAGGGTCGGTCGCCCGCTCCGATGAGCGACAACGGTATTGAGGGTGAGAGCGCATCTAACCCGTTCCTTGACCTAGTCAAGTCACCTAGCCAGACCTTGGGTACCTTGGTGTTCTCACTGGGAGTCTGGGGATTGATTCTAGGTATCGTCAATGTCCTCTGTGGTGCGGTTGTCGCTGGTGAGAGGAAAGTCGTTTGGGCCGGCTGGTTAACTATGGGTTACCTATGGGACGAGCCTTACTCCGAGATGATCTATCGACCTTACTCCGACACAGTCTTCCTCGGCATGGCCACCATTGGGACATTATACGGTGCATGGGCTCTCCATCAGAAGGTCGAAGGCGGATTTGTCGCGTGGTTGAAGGGAGTCTTCCTCAACCCAGGTTGGACCAGTCTGGTTTCAACCAAGGAGGAGGGGGGACTCAACATGACCCTCGCTTCTTGGCTAATTCTAATCGGTTTCAGTTTCTACGGATATTGGGCAATCGTTCACTGGGCTTGGGTCGACATCGGCGTTTATGCAGTCACAGCACCACTACTTGCATTCGGGTTCGGCCTGCGCTACCTCGCTCTCGTCGAAGATGAAAACGACGCAGCAGAGTTGTAATGTGGCCACCGTCGTGTGACAATGCCCTTTGTCAGTGGCCGTTTCTTCCGAGTAGGGCGTCTAACCCACCCATAAGCAATCCATGCCACAATGCTGTGGACCAACAGTTTACGATGAATATCAATTGTATAGAGGTGCGAATCCTTTTGCTTGATGTCAAATCGATTAACTTCAATCTGAAGACTAGAAGTGTAGTCACGACAACTCCGGGTAAGAGAAGAAGTAAGATCTGCCAAGACAAGGCATCCATGTAGGACGATGGGTCACTAGCGGTCTGCCACCCTAGGTTCGAAAGGAACATCAGTATGGCAACCAGTTCAAACAGATGTGTGGGCAACAAAGTCAGCAGGAGGGCGGAATTACCAGTGAAGTCATGCTTCACACCACGGTACCTACGCACTATTCTGGTGTGTGCGCGGGAATCCCGCTTGCGCTTATGGTAGAATAGTGAAATTGAACTCTCAGGAACATGGTTGACAACTGCTCCCGGAACATAGCGAATCTTGCCATCTGATGCGATGATTTTCATCGAGACCTCCATGTCTTCGGCATGATACCAAGATGGATCGAAACCCCCTACTTCCAGTAGCTTATCTTTCCTAAACATCGAACATGGGCCATTGGCCAGAGTGACGAACTCTCCTCTTCCTGCATACTTTTCAGCGATTATACTGGAGCGCAGCGCGCTGGTGGGTGTACACCCCTTGTCGAACACTACCCTTCCAGTGACTGCCTGAACTCCTTCAGTAGTAGCGGCCATGTTGGATATCCAATCCGGCTCTGGTCTACAGTCAATGTCAGTTATCGCCACCCATTCTCCATTCGCTTTCTCTAGTGCTAGGTTTCGACCAGCGGAAAGCCCGCTTGGTTCCATAGCCAGAACCCTGATTGGTATCCCGTTAGAAGCTACATTCTTTCCTTCCGGATCGTGCCACTTCTGTAATCTATCTCGTGAACCATCGGTAGAACCATCATCGACAGCTACTATCTCCAACGGTCGATGGGTTTGCATCGCCAGGGCCTCCATACAGGCATCGACCCAACCTACACCGTTTCGAACGCAAACAGTCACGCTGACCAAAGAAGAGATTGTCATACCTCCTTGGTGAATACATCCAAGATTCTGCGACAATTATCCTTCGTATCCTCTTCGGTGAAGCGCAACACGACCCCTTTCCCTGGTTGGCCATATACCACCGCGGTTCCAAAGGGTGCGAGTAGATGGACGACTATCGGTGCTAAATCCTCCTCGCCATCAACTATCATCAGTGTAGGTTCCCTGTTTGAAAGAGCGACCCTTGTGGCTAGTTTTAGGTCGGCGGTGAGCATTCCAGCGGGATTATGGCAAGATGATAGATTATCGAATCCCGAGCGATCCAAATCTGCTGCAGGGAGCCACTCCTCCCTCTTGGTCATACCATCGATGAATCCGATATCTGGTACACGCCCCATCTTGACTAAAGTGTCAACGCAAATGTCACCTACTGCAACCAGCCTAGTACCTGGCGGAATAGCGGCTAGAGCCTTACCCATGGCTTTCTCGGGTTCACTCTCAGTGCCTTTGAACAGGGTTCCAAAGGGCTGCTTGAGTTCATCATCCAAGACTGGAGGCATCCTCTGATCAATCCTCATCTCCGCCTCACCCAGCCAAGGAACTCCTTCACGGTTAATCTCACCATTGCGAATCCTCGATGACGAGATAACCTTGCCATCTATTCCCTGTGAGTGGGTGACTTTTACGATCCTTAAGATCGGAAGACCAGCAGCAGTTCTCTCTCGATTAATTGACTCACATGCTGATTCAGTCTCAGGGGTACAACCGATGTGAGTGGCATCTACCCGTTCAATTGCTGGCCCATATGGTGTATTCAGAGTGTGAACCGAAATCCTCGATTCGAAACCTGCTTCCCAAGCCCATTCAAGGAGTTCCTGCTTCCGCCTCTCCCAATCCAATATTTGACGGGATTTCTTTACGGCCATTTCCGACGAAACCAACCACACTTCAAGTCTTGAAGCCTCATCGAGGCAGGACTCAATCAAGCGTCGATGACCAGCGTGTAACCTGTCGAAGGTGCCACCGAGCAGGCAGAGCGAACCCTCTTGCATCAATATAGGCGTGGAATCGAGATGCTATCTCACTTTGGATAGAAAGAGATGTGCCCCGGGGTGTAACGAACCTCCTCATCGCCGTAGCTTGGAGGTTCTGACCCCCCCGGGGCGTCTGTCGAACGAGTGGGTAGTCCCATGAATCATTCCACCCGTAGCGGTCAACTGGGGACCTTTCTCGTCCTGCCACCGATTTGCACCACAAGTCATTCCCCGAAGGGTCCTAGTGGTCTTCGACGGCGGCGTACCCCGTACGTGGTGCCGTGCCTCATCTCCTCGCCGGCGAAGGCCGAGGATCCACACGGTGTTGCCGTCGGGGCGAACCGTTCGCACGAATCTCCGTTCTTGAACCCTCTTGTCAAGTGAAAAACGCTAGAATCGCATCTGTGCATCGGATTCCAGCGCTTCAACATAGGCACTTTCTCGGCGAGTCAATAGAATCCCTACCTCAAAGTCCCCATCGAGTGTATCACTTGCTACGAAGAGTGGCCAACTTTCGATTGGGCGCACTAACCAACCCACATGCAAATGTGTTCTTCCCGGAGACGGCATCGTACCAGATCTCAACGAATCGATAGCTTCAGTCACATCCATAAGATGGTCGGACACAACCAAATCGTCAATTCTCTCAGCTGACCTGACAAGCCTGAGTAGCCTGTCAATTGTCTCAGTGCAAACACCAGGGTGCTCAATCTGGCCAACACCTGGAACTTCGTTAATCGAACCTGCTCCTCTCAGAAGAGCTGACGCCCATGATATCTCTGATTCCAATAGAAAGCGACGAGAGATGGGATCCTGAATCATAGTTTGAACCAATCTTGGAGCCAAGTGTGACCACCATTGAGTTGGCAGAGTGGCCAATGCTCGGAGAGAAGGAAGATCGGGTTCATGCTCTGTGCTTGACATACGAATCAGTGTTTGCCACCCTTTGAGAGCTGACTCGTCTTGTTGAAGTCCCATGAGTGCATCTACCCATTCATCACCGATAACTGACCTTCGCTCAAGTGAGGAAAAACCAGCAATCATCCCAGTGTAATCGTCAACCAACGAGGTAGGTATGGATTCAAGTAAATGATTTGCGAGATTTGTTGCCAACTCATCGGATACCCAAGGTGAATGCGTGACCAACACTTGTGCCAACCAAAGAAGACCCTCTTCACTTCCTGTAGTTGTCCTCGACCTCAACCTAATCGCCAAGTCTGGATCAGAGCGCAACTGGCTTGCCATGTAGTCGCCCGCAGCCTTCCTCCAGCTTCTTGGAGAATGCGCAGCGAGAGAAGGTAATTCCTCTACTGGAACCTGTTCAGGTAGTAGGAGATGAACCCAACCCTCATCCAATTCTCCCCCTCTACGATTCCAATAGGACCACCTATTATGACTTGAACAAGCAAACCACCCTGCAAGAGGGTCGCTAGTCTCCAAAGCGTCAGCTAGCATTGAGTTACCAGACGGCCACCAAGCCAAAGCCACCGCTCTCCTCCTTCCTACCATTGGTGGAGTCGAATCGGTCACACCTCTAAGTTCGGGGAACAGGTGAGACAATCCCTCCCTCGCCGAGTGGAACTCATCGTAGGTCTCTGGAGCGAGCCAACCCTCAGGAAGGGGTACGGTGGCACCGAGCGAGCGGTTAGAGAGATCTACCTCTATCTCCACATCCTGTGCCAATCGAAGACGAAACCAAGGCACCCTCCTAACCTGACTAACCCTAAGCGAAGGGTGATCTATCCTTACTTGTGGCTCACTGGAGATTATCGACAGACGCGTTCGGCCATCCGCGAGGAGGCGTTGCAGATCTTTATCTGAATCTGAGTGAAGTTGTAGTACCAATGGAGTCTGCCCCTCTCTCTCAGTAGCCCATGCCGATAGGGATCTCCTAGCAAGTTTCCCGAGACCCTTGACATCTATCACCTCGCCCAAACCAGGTTCATCTCTGGACCAATCCCTGTCACCCCAATCGGATACGAACTTCCGCCATGTCGAGTCACTGACCCTAAGGCCTCCCCCTCTCTTCCTACGACCCTTTGTAATCGAAGCAATCAATCCCTCTAACCTCTCCAATCTGGTAGCGTTGTCGAGGCGAGGATGAGCCAATTTAATCCAAGAAGGAATGATGGAGAGGGGCAAGGCAGATGGACGTTTTCCCACTAGGCTAGCTTCACCTATCGTCAGCGCTCCCTCAATCGCGGCGTTGAGAACCATCGAAGTAGAGAGCCTGTCCGGCAACACAGCGAAACTAGGTGAACGAAGGGAAAGGGGTGGCACCTCGGGGTGAACCGTCCCAACCGTCCAAGCTGAGGAATCACCTAGTGGAGATGCTAGAGTTGGCCACTCTCCAGCGGAGGGAGAACTAAACCAAGTTCCGAGGGCGAGGCGGGTCGTCTGCCGAGGATCCAACATCTTCGCTCGAAGCAACCCTATTCTCTCCTCATCTGCAGACCAATCTCCAAGCTTGCTTCCATCCCTATCCTCAGATGGTGGATCACAAGGGTTCAGCGTGTTGCGGTCGTACCATCGAACATCCCTCTCCCGAGCCACCGCCCACACCCAATCGCGCATGACCCCCTCTTTTCCACTGGAACGCGAAGTGCCTCGCGAAGAGGAGGCCATACCCGATACTGGTACTGGAATTAGTGGTGAATCAAGATGCGAGTCGTAAGCAAGAAGCAGAAGAGGGCCATCTTTCGCAAGTAGGCAAACATGGGTACCTGGTGGGGCTGGGTCAATTCCAAGCGCGTTCAATCTTGCCAACTCATCATCCACAATCGCATCCCAGCCCAAGGTAGTGAGGTGTTGTTTCGCACCTCTTCTCGACACACCCTCATCGGATTGAACGAGACCCTCTTCCCTCAAACGCTTGAGCTCAGCCGAGACGTGAGGCATTCTCAGCCCTATTGAAGAAGTAACCTCGCTAACTGTACCGGGAGCATCTGACAATCTCTCGAGAATCCTTCTCCTGTAGCTCCCCCTGATTCTCATTGGTGTGGGGAGGTTGGGCTCGGGCATGTGATCACTCCTGACACCAATGGGATTGGATTATTACAATGGGTAACCAGTCAGTACTTCAATCATTTGTTTAGTTACATTTAATTACGAAATTCCACTGGAGATTGTAAGGAATTACAAACTTGCATCAGATAATAACCTCTGAACTAGGTAGAATTCATGTTACAAGGCGTAACTAACGACCGCTGTCTGTAGCAATGGTTATATCAGCAACATCTGTCCATCGCTTCAGACGGTGCTACCAGACAAGTGAGACCGCTGAAAATGACAAGGAGGAGAGCAATTGAAGACAGTACGAATTCGAGAGAAGATCAAGCAGTTCTTAGCGGAGAGACCACGAAACACCGCTGAGATTCTAGAACACATCAACAGCACGATGAGGCATGGTACAACCAGCCAACAACTCGGCAATGTACTCTCCAAAGACAAAGACATAGTCAAGGTAGGCTACATCAAGAGAAGTGGCATACTTTCCGGCGGATACGAAATCTGCGAATGGGCCACTGTCGACTGGGTCAAGGGCCGAAGCCCAGAGTGGAGCCCAGGAGATCCCTTCCTCATTGAGAAGGATGGAAAGGGACGCTACTGAAATTCGCAGAACGAAGGCATTCCATTAACGGCAACATCGACATCGTCGATTAGCAACCAAAAGAGATGAGCTTGCAAACCTTGGTCATCCTTCGAGTTCTTCCGACCAATCCCCAGTTCTTGCTAGGCTGTTCATTTTAGCTCGGTGCGAGAAGGCTGCTTGACTGTCAGCTGGAGTCCCTGCTGCCCACGCCTTCAGAGCGGCCGCCTGTAGAGCTCGCCCGTACGAGTAAGATAGTTGCCAGGGAGCGGAGCCCGACGAAATATCGTTCATGATGTTGAGATGAGCGGTTGCATCCTCATCACTTTGGCCACCACTAAGGAAGACTACTCCAGGAATATCGGAGGGTATCGATTCGGAGAGGCAATCAAGAGTCATCTGAGCCACATTATGCCTATCTGCACCTTCGCCGGAATCCTTCCCAGCGATGATCATGTTTGGCTTGAGCAGTGCACCAGGGAAGTGAACACCTTGCATCGCACACTCATCGAAAGTTGCCTTCAACACCTTGGATGTCACATCGTAGCATACCTGTGACGAGTGAGACCCGTCCATCAAGACCTCTGGCTCGATAATCGGCACTAATCCCTGCTCCTGACATATTGCGGAGTAACGCGCCAGCGCATGTGCGTTCGCCGACACACAGGCCTCGGACGGTTGGCCATCGTCAATCTTGATGACTGCTCTCCACTTTGCAAAGCGTGCTCCAAGTGAGAAATACTCAGCACACCTATCTCTAAGACCATCAAGACCCTCAGTTACCATCTCACCGGGACTTCCAGCTAGCTCCTTTGCCCCGGTATCAACCTTGATACCAGGGATGATGTTCTTTGAAGTGAGGAACTCGGGAATCGTCCTGCCATCATCTACGGATTGGCGTAGGGTCTCATCATAGAGAATCACACCGCTGATTGCAGACTCGCAACCGTCGGTGGCGAACAGGTTGGCGCGAAACCTACGGCGAGCATCCTCGGTGGATTCCATACCAACCGATTCCAAACGCTTCGTCATTGTACCCGTACTCTCGTCCGCAGCCAAGATCCCCCTGCCTGGAGAGACCAACTTACGTGCATTTGATTCCAAGAGTTCCTTGTCCATACCAATCTCCAACAGCGACGACATGTACGCATAACTTCAACCATTCGCCAATGGGACTTGAAGACTCTAAATGTAATTTACAAGAGGAAAAATGGGGCTATTTATTCTAAAATACAAACCATCTCTTTACATACATTAGCCTACTCCAAGATTTGTTCAACATGGTTCGTATTTGCAGTGCATGTGGAGAATCTGGTCACAATGTCAGAACTTGTCCACTTCGTAACCCTAAATCAGCCGAAAGAAGAGTTGAGCGAATCGAAGCGAAGAAGAAAAGTAGGCGAGTTTGTAGTGAATGTGGAAAAAGAGGACACAATACGAGAACCTGCCCCATACTTCACCCGGAAAAGGCAATGGCAAAAAAGGCCAAAGCACGGTCGCGAAGAAGGCGTTGTAGCGAATGTGGAGCAACCGGGCATAACACCAGAACCTGCCCAATAGTAAACCCAGTAGCAGCCGCCAATAAAAGGGAAAGATTAGGTCGCAGGCGAGGTCGTTTTTGTTCCCACTGTAAAAGCAAAGGGCACAACATAAGGACATGCCCTACGCTACATCCAGAAAAAGCCAAACCAACCAAGAGAAAAGGTGGCAGAAGAATTTGTTCAGAGTGTAATAAACCGGGTCACAATACCAGAACCTGCCCCATCCTACACCCAAATAGGGTGAAGAAAATCAGACGCAGAAGAGGTAAGAGGATATGCTCTGGATGCGGTAAGAGTGGGCACAACTCCAGAACCTGCCCCATCCTACATCCCGAGAAAGCGGAAGCGAAGGCTCGACGCAGAGTTAAGCGGCGCATTTGTGGAGTCTGTGGCAAAAAGGGGCACAACGCTCGCACTTGTAGCCTGGCTTGATTCATCAAAGAGGATACTCTGTTGAAATGAATTGGCGAATTCCAGTGGAGACATGGATGACTTCAGAGTGTACCGCTACTCTGTCACCTAGACTCTCGACTCCAGGAAGATAGCCACTGCATACACCACTAGCAACGAACACGGCATCATCACTGGCGCACAACTCATCACGTTGCCATATCTTGTAGCCATCATCACCCAACATCTCTGCTACCCGCCTCTCGTGATCTTCGTTCTTAGTCACAAGTTGCCCTTCAAAATGACCACCTAGACCACGCATAGCGGTTGCGGTAATCACACCTTCAGGTGCAGCACCAACGCCCATCAAAAGGTCGACATCACTGTTGGGATTAGCGGCATCAAGTGCCGCTGATACATCGCCATCGCCAATCAGAGGTACCGAAACCTCGAACGAACGAAGTTCTGCAATGAGGTCGAGGTGGCGATTCCTATCCATCACGACTACTTTGAGATCATTAACACTCTTGTCGAGTGCCGATGCGGCTGCCTCGAGGTTGTAGGCAACATCCGCCTCCAAGGATATCTCACCCTCAACTTCAGCAGGCCCAGCTATCTTGTCCATGTAGCAGTCTGGCGCGTGAAGGAGAGTACCACGAGGTGCAGCAGCAAGTACAGCGATTGCGTTGGGGAGATCCTTAGCTACATGATTGGTGCATTCCAGTGGATCGACTGCGATGTCAACCTGCACAGCTCCTTCCACCCCTTGCATCGAACCCAGCGGCTCTCCGATGTACAACATCGGCGCCTCGTCACGTTCACCCTCTCCAATAGCCACTCGACCATCGAAGGGAACATCGTCGAAGACCGAACGCATCGCTTCTACCGCGGCTCCGTCCGCCACCTTACCGTCTCCATGACCACGGTATTCGGCTGCGGCTATAGCCGCTGCTTCGGTGGCTCGAATGAAGTGCCCGACCAAGTCACTGGTACTTCCCATAACACCCGCGAAGGGAGAGGGGTTCTCAATCCTGTTGTCAGGCCTGCTTTCTCTTCTCAACCACATAAACAGACTCGATACGCGCGGTCGGATACTGTCCGTTATCGTCCTTCTCAAACGACTTCAGCATATCAAAAACACATAACAAACCAGCCGAAACACCTGTCATAGCCTCCATCTCGACGCCGGTCTTCCAATCGGCAGACACCTCTACCTTGCAGAGAATACCGTCGCCCTTGAGTTGCCAATCAACATCGCATGAAGAAATTGGAATCGGGTGACAATGGGGGACTATTCTAGGAGTCTCCTTGACCGCTTGGATTGCAGCGATTGTCGATGCTTGTAACACATCACCCTTGGGAACTTGACCACCTTGCACCGCTTGGATGGAATCATCTGAAAGACGGAGAAACCCCTCAGCTACCGCAGTGCGGGAAACTATGGGTTTCGAACCGATGTCGACTATTGCTGGAATCGTCTCTTCCATCGAATCACCCGAGCCCCGACTTCCATACAGTACCATCGGCGCGAATCTCCTTCTTCCAAATCGGCGCCTGAGCCTTCAACTCATCAATCAACCAACTGCACGCCTCGAAGCCCTCCTTACGATGAGGGCTTGCGACATGAATTGCTACAATTGGCTCGGCTGGACTGACCGAACCTACTCTATGCGAGAGAACTACTGACGAAACTGAGAACCTAGATACAGCCTCCTCACCCAATCGTGTGAGAACCTTGGGTAACTGTTCCTCCCACGCGTCGAACTCTAGTCTCTCAACCGTTACACCTTCGTCTACCCCTCGTGTTATACCTACGAATGAGACGACGCTGCCACAGCCCCCGAGATCCAAATATTGACGAATCGAATCTGGGTCTAGAGCCTCGGCTGCGGGTATTACCGTGACCCTACCACTCGGCTCCATGTAGCCACCATCACCTGCTCTCGCTTCAATTTGACTACGGCGGAGAGTTCATCCCAATATCTCGACTCGCCACCCCCCATGGGAGAGGATGAGGGGGCCTCTAAGCCGATCAAAATCATGGGAGCGGGTCTCTCAGGTTTGGCTGCTGCCACCATACTCGCCAAAGCGGGCCGTGAGGTTGATGTATACGACATCCGCGAGGACTCGGGTGCCCGATTCGATGGTGACTTCCAAGGGCTGGAGAACTGGACTAGCGACATCGACTTCCTCGACGAGTTGCGAGGCTGGGGAATCGACCCAGACGAGTTCAAGGCGACTGCTTTCCATGAGGTCGATGTAATCGCCCCCGATGACAAGATTACTCAGGCCTGGGGGCCTAAGATAGCGTTTCGAGTGGTCGAGCGAGGCACCTCCGACCACACCATCGACCAAGGCCTCAAGCGACAGGCTTTGGCAGCTGGTGCCAAGATTCACTACAAGACGCGCGTCGACGCAAGTGAATGTGACATAGTTGCCGCAGGACCCAAGGACACCTCAGCCGTGGCCTACGGTGAAATCTTCAAGACCTCGTATCCAAACAAGGTAGCATTCCACTTCAATGACAAACTCGCACCCGGTGCGTATGCATACCTAATCGTCATCGACGGTATAGGCCTGATCTGTACCTGCCTTTGGAGAAAACAGAGGAAGAGTGAACGATTCCTGAACGAAACCATCGCATGGTACGAGGAGCACTATCCAGATCTTGACAGAAAACCGATCAAGAGAGTCGGAGGGAAAGGAGACTTCACACTCAATCAACGCTACACGGTCGACGGCAGACACTTTGTCGGAGAGGCAGGTGGACTACAGGACTTCATGTGGGGATTCGGAATGAGGTACGCAGTCACAAGTGGAGTATATGCAGCCCAAGCGATACTAGGGGAGTGTGACTACGAGAAGGAAGTCCGTTCCAATCTCCTACCTACAATCGAGACCAGTGTCGCCAATCGTTGGTTAATGAATCGCGTTGGAGACAAGGGATTCAATCGACTAATCGCACGCTGGATGAAAGATCAGGAAAAACGACAGGACGGACTACCTTTCATCGGCAAACTGTTCCGACCTGATTTCGCAAGGAAGGTTGTATTCTCGCTATTCGGCAAGAGAATGCTCGACAAGGTGTCCACACAAGATGGACGAACCGTGTATAGGCTCCCATTCCGCCCGGCTCTAAAGAGAGATATTTGGGATCAATCCGAAACTGCTGAAGCGATTGCAAAGGAGTGGAAAGATGTGCGAACTGGTGGTGGAACGAGCTCATTCACCAGCGAAGAAGAGTGATATCACCGGTATTGCCTAGTAATATCTGAACCAGCGAACTGATCCTCAGACTCCCTGTAAATGGTTCTCAGATTATTGATGAAGTTCATCTCCTGCGTCACGATGAGGAACTCGTCGATACCTTCGGAGTCGGGCCCATCCATCCAAGAGAGAACTATCTCCATCGTCATACGAGCACCCTCGCGGTGCGGGTAGGCGAAAACATCCATGCTGAGTGGGGGGGTCGCAATCGTCGAGACCTTCTTCATTGCCTGCAACTCTTGGAAGAGAGCATCGTAGGCCTTCTTGAGCAAGCCTCTCCTACCTTCGTCCTGATTAGGACGCCTGCAATCGGGACCCACAACATGAATCAGTTTACCTGCATTTAGGTCAAAAGCATCTGTTACAACAGCGGTTCCCACTGGACAGGGCTGCAGGTTCTCCTTCCTTCGCTCACGTGCAATCTCATCACACGCCTCCCTCAAGCCTTCTCCTGCTGCTTGATGTATTTGCGAGTCAACACCCTCACGTCCCGCGAGGCGGTTGTTAGCGGCTGTTGCCATGACATCAGCCTCTGTCTTCGTGATGTCACCGATAAGCACCTTGACGAGGCCATTTCGGCACTTGCGAGCGAGGAAGACATCCGCCATGAGACTAGCAGGAAAGGCCGTTCGCAATATACCTCTCGCCTTATGAATCTCCCATACACCAGAATCACGCCTAATCGTGCCGAGTGAAGTTAGAGGGCTCCTAAGAGCGATAGGGTCTTGATGGACGCTACGCGTCCAAACTTCATGAGTGATAGGAGGTTGGCACTTTTCCTGACCTTCCTGTTTCTCGCCCCACTATTCATTCACGGTGGAGAAACCCGAGAACTAAGACTTGCCGAGGCCGAGCCTTCACAACTGACCAATGACCCATGGAACCTGAGCACAGTGGGCGATGTTGCCATCCCCGAAGGATTCACTTTCCTATCCTACATCGACTACTCCGATGTTGGCGTGCTAATCAACAACGAGAGCGAGGTCAGCAAACAAATCGGTTACGCTTTCGTCCAAGCACGGAACATATCCCCTGACCGAATATTCCTGTTTGACAATGAAAGCACCCCCACAGGGGAGACCATCAACCCTGATCAGTTCGATCAATACTTCGCTGAACCATTGAGGATGATGCTGAGCGACAGGAACCTTTCTGGTACGCTCAACTACTTGGTTACTACGAAGGGTATCCCCCTGAGAGTGAATGGTCCAGGGGATGGAAAGGCGGCTTTCGACCAAGAAATCGGCCTAGTAGACGGAATCTACAACGCATCGATTCATCAGAATTGGTGGGATTCCCATACCTATGGTCCTGGAGCTGGTGAGGAAATGAAGCAGTTTTCCCGAACCGAGGAGGGTTTCTACCTAGTGACCCGGCTCAACGGATATACCGTCGAAACAGCACTTGGGCTGATAGAGAAAGCAAACAACTCGTTCGGCAGCAGAGGCGGAGCGGTGCTGGATCTCGCCACCAATCGAAACGGATCAGGATACAAGTGGTGGAACGACATGTTGTACGACACCAACACGACAATGAACGGAACCATGGGGTTACCTGTACACTTCAATCAGAACTCGACATTCGTAACCAACCAGACTGACATCATGTTCTACGCATCCTGGGGTTCAAACGACGGGTCATGGGATCAAAATTGGCTCCCCAACTCGGGCTTCGATAGTAGTGATTCGAGTTGGTCCACTGGTTCGAAGTACTGGACAGGAGTCAACCCTCCTGTAAACATCGACGAGAGCTTCTCTTGGAATAGGCAGACGGCAATCAAGAGAAACGGCAATGCAGCTATCGAAGGTGCCATCACCTCGGCACCCTGTACACAGACTACAGCCAATCAGACGAACGGATTACTGGCCGAATACTTCGACAACGCCGGAGTTTCCTACAACAGTTCGACTATGCCCGATCTAACTGGAAGGACACCGGACTTCACCAGAGTCGAGTCGACCATCAACTGGCCTGCAACCTTATCCACTTGGACCGGACTCGACAGCCGCTTCCTAGACTACTGGTCAGTAAGATACACTGGGGCAATCGATGTTCCAACGGCAGGCAACTGGACATTCTATCTTCGAAGCGATGACGGTACTGTCCTCTGGATTGATGGAGTCGAGGCCGCCTCCAACCGTGGCGTTCACGGTATGTCCGAAACATCGAACACAATCTGGCTCGACGCCGGCAAGCATCACTTACGAACGGAGTTCTTCGAACATGGTGGCTACGCAGGATTCCAACTCTACTGGTCGGGACCAGGCATTAACAAGCAAATTATCCCAGCAAACGCATTATTCCGTGGTGATGGAAAGCCACCAACCAACCAGAGCCTGTTGCATCACTGGGCGTTCGACGAGACGGCTGGAACCAATGCGGCCGATACAGCGCTCTCTTCCAACCTAACATTCTTCGGAACCAACAATGGTTCGGGTTGGACAAACTGCCTATTTGGTAACTGTTACGAGTTTGATGGTGTCGACGACTACGCAAAAGTCGATGTCCAAGACTGGGGAGGAGCGTTCACAGTCTCACTGTGGGTCAAGACTGACAATGTCAATCAGAGTAGGCACTCTTCTGCAATTGCAGTCAACGATGTCGCAGGTGACTCAAACTCGTTCCAAATCCAAGCGAGTGGTGGGGCAAATGGAGATTGGGAGGTTTACCACAATGTCTCGTACTCTTTCGGAGAGATGCCTCTGGGTGACTGGACAAATCTAGTAGTGACTTTCGCCAACTCGACTGTCACTCAATTCATGGATGGAGTGCAGGTAAGAATGACTCAGGTTCCTAACGGAACCATAGACAGTATCGAGTTGTACAAGTTCGGTGTAAACAGGGCGGGCAACGCCTATTTCGAGGGAATGATCGATGATGTCCGTATCTGGAACAGAACACTAAACAGTACCGAAATAGGAGACATAGCAAACGATATGGCAATCTCTTGTCCTTCCTACAGCGGTTCGGGTTCAGCAACCGCTGCAGTATCTCAAGACTACGACTTCGAAGATGACCTCAAAAGCCACGCTTGGATTGTTTACGGCTATGCAATGAAAGAGGGATGGGTAAACGGTGACTGGTGGATAGAGGTTGATGGGTTGGACACGAATGGCACCGTTCTCTCGACTAACATCAGTTCTTCCCGCGAACTCTCCACCTCCTGGGAGTCGCGAACAATGCGATTCCGTCCCGATGCGAACGCAACTATGTTTGAAGTGAGGATGGTTAACGACTTCGACAATGTCACAATCAACGGTTCCGTGTTCTTCGATACGATGAACCTCAGAGCCATCAGACCACATTTTGACTGGGTGGATGGTAGCATTGCAGAAACCGCGGTGAGCACTGGGGGCAGATCATTTGCTTGGGGGACTAATTACGGACAGAGTCTCGTAGCAGATCTGCTTGAAGATGGAGTATCGGGAGTCAAAGGGTATGTCTACGAGCCATATTTGTCTGCTGTAGGATACCCTTCCATACTGTTACCTTACTACGCCTACGGCTACAATTTCGCCGAAGTGAACTACGCCGCCAACCCGATGATTTCGTGGATGGGTACTGTCGTGGGTGACCCGAAAATGTCGCCATACGCGGACATCCTGCATGATGTCAATCTGTCCGCAGTGAGAACCAACGGAACCCTATCAATTGGTGTGAACGGCAGCCTTGAACTCCTTGTCGAGAACCTTGCTCCAGGAGAAGTGAATGGGTACATCGAGGTCAGAGACAGAATAGGAAACACACTGATGGCTAACCATACACTGCAGATGCCGTCGGGTGACTCTCCCGGATCACGCCAGGTTATCTCTGTGAATATCACTCCAACGAGGGTGGGCTTCAACGAGTACATAATCGTCTACCGCTCATTGGATTGGTTGAAACCAGAGCGTGTGATTAGCAACAATGTCAAGACCCTCAACTTTCAGGTCAACCAACCACCAGTTGCCGAATCTCTGCTTTGCTCGACTTGGGTAGCGAACCGCGGGGATACCATCGGCTGCACAATGACCACTTCTGACGATTTCTATGTCGACAGGGTTCGGCTCGGTTGGAGACTAAACAGCTCTGGCGAATCTTGGGAGTTCATCAACGCCACTACAACCGACCAAATACAGTGGTATGTACCACTCAAGATCCCGACGAACATTCCCCTAGGTAGTCTAGACTTGATCTCCGAGGTGAGGGACGCACAGAATCAGATTGATCACCTGTTACTTGAGTCCGCGGTGCAGGTCAACGATGCCCCTCAAGTCTGGTTCGGCGTTCATGTCGATGGTATCGACATAGCAAACTGGAACGATGTTACACACCTGCAACCAATGGGTGATACATCCTTGGTTCGTGACCGAAACTACACTTTACGTGCATGCGTTGACGATCCGGATCACGACCCAGCTACACAACTACCGATGATTATCTCAACTCAGGGGCAGGCGACACAAGTCGTCCCAACGGAGAGCATCTTCGAAGACATAAGCTGCTACGAAGCAATTTGGAGAACAGAGTGGGGTGGCTCGAAGGAGCCAATCGACATTGACCTATTCGATTCGGATGGTCTACTCCATACCACCAGAAGGTTCAGCGTACACGATGAGCCATTCCAACTAGACATAGAACTCGTAGACTCAGAAGGAATCAAGAGATACCTTGCACATGGCACACACCCGCCACAAGGAGAAATGCTGAGTTTCACTATCAGTGATGTCGACGACCCGTTGTCAGAGGAGTATTCCTTCACATGGGAAGCGACTTGGCCAGGCCACGACCCTGTTGGTTTCTCGGCCGAGATGGGCGGATCTTCCATCCCTAATTCACAATGGACTCTAGCAGCGCCCCCCCCGGGTTTGGAGGCTGGCATCTTGGAAGTCACAGTTACAATTACCGACGAAGATTCCAAAATTACTCAAATCTTCGATGCTGAGTGGCCAATTCATCTTCAATCAACTGAGGTGTTCGATGTCTTCTTCTGTGATTTGAATGAGTTCGAATTGAACCGGGGTGTATCTTACCTTGGTCTTGTGCAGTTCTCCCCACACAGATCGGTTGATACTATGTCACTCATGGTCTCTCAAGACGGGACTCTCTCACAGTTCGGCACCAAGGATGTAAACTCTCCCGAATTTGAGGGGTGCATGGTGAACGACTCCTCAGGAATTTCACTAATGGGGTTCGAGATTACGCTATCCAATCAGTTCACCCGAGGTGACGCTACCTTGAGTGTCATGACAACTGATGAGGACGGCCTACGCGGTTCCACCGATTTCCCAATGACGATACTCTTCAGTGAACCTACGGTAGTGAATCAATACGGTGACCCCGTCGAAGGCAAGTTGGGCATCATGGGAGCTACCATATCAGACCCTGATGGGCATGACGGAACCACCTGTACATTCCTGATACTCAACGACAACGGTTCCACAGTGATGGAATCGGAGGGGGCACTGCCTAACCATGGATTGTACGAAGCGAATTGGATGCCACCTACTACCGGGGCGCCGTTCACCTCTACGATAGGATGTACCGACGCGCAAGGCAACCAAGTCGCAAACACACGTACGGGTATAATGCCTGCATCCCCGCCTGAAGGGGACAAGAGTGAGAATCAAACCAAGGTTGAAGGAGAAACAGATGATGAAATGGGAACTACTATTATGATAATTACAGGAATCATACTACTATTCATAGTCATAATTTCGGCTACTGCCGCGGCAGTGAAGATCATGAGAACTGACGACGATATTGAACAGGATGCTGATGATGGAAGTAGCTCAGTTTGGTCTGCACCTACCGAAACCAGAGAAGAAGGAGAAGTCAATGTAGCATTGCATGAAATGGCAATGAGCATTCTTGGTCAAGAACAAGATGAATTGGTAACAGAAGAGACTGTCGAGACCCTTGAATCGGAAGAGCTTGAGGAGGATTCCAGCCTAGACTGGGTGGACGAAAGTTTGGCTCTTGGAGATGATGAAGAGCCGAAGCCTTGATTTTCGATTGGCACAGGGCAGACCGATGGCAGTTGGATATGTGCTAGTCAATGTGAAGCCAGGTTCAGAAATGTCTGTCTTCGAGGAAATCAAAGGTTTGGACTTAGTAGAAGACGCTACCCTCCTCTTTGGTGACTACGACTTGTTGGTCAAGATGTCTGGGGAGACAATGAGCGACATAGCTGCGGGTGTTGTGGAATGCATCCGATCGGTCGATGGAGTGATTGATACCAAGACCCTAGCGGGCGCTGAACTCTGAGTTCATCGCTCCAATGTAATGCAGTCTATCGAATGCATACTTTACCAGATATGTTTGTAAATATATTTTTATTTTTGCTAACAATCCTTCATTTTACCGTAAAACGGGGATTCTCTAAATTCGGCCATTCTGACGCCTTGGTATTCTCAAAAAACACCGAAATGGGGAGCAGTGTCCCGTTCATCTACCCTAATACTTAAGTAACCTTCAACGAAGGCTGCGCTCACGGAGGTAATCCGAAATGAGTGGAAAGAAGTACTTCGTCCTAATGTCGGGCGGAAAAGACACGAGCCAGGTGTTCGCGAGCAAGCAACCTAGGGGCGCAGCCCTGAAGGCGGCAAGTCGCGGCGAGACTGATATCCGTCTACGTGAGCGTGGTACAAAGCGCGTACACGTCTTTGAGGGATGGCGAGAGCAGAAGGCCAAGCCAGCAAATGGCCCTGCTTGGCTACCAGACAAGGTCTGGAAGGCCAACGTCAAGAAGCTAAGAGTCGATCACCTCGACTGAGCCTCGACACACACCTATCAATGAAAGACAGCCGACGCACGGGGGAGATTGGGGGCAACGCCTCCCTCCCTCGTGCTTTTTTTTATTTGATAATCTTGGACTGATAGATATGAGCCCGCCCCTCCATGTAGTCACAGGAGCTTTCGGATATACTGGACGATGGATTGCCCACGCCTTGTTAGAGAGGGGTTTCAGAGTAAGGACACTGACCAACTCAGTGGGCAGGGATGACCCCTTCGAGGGGGAGGTAGAGGCTCACCCCCTGAACTTCGATGACTATGATTCACTGGTCGAGTCGTTACGTGGAGCCGAGGTTCTCTACAACACCTATTGGGTGAGATACAACGATCACCGAAGATCTTTCGACCATCAAGAAGCTGTAGACAACACAATCCTGCTCTTTGCCGCAGCCGAGGAGGCAGGTGTAGAGAGAATAATCCAATTCTCAGTGGCACACCCCGATTTAGCGCCAGACTGGTCGTATTTCCGTGGCAAAGTCGCAGTCGAGGAAGCACTTGCTGCCTCAAACCACTCCTACGCTATATTGCGGCCGACAGTTCTGTTCGGTGGTGGCCGTAATGTGTTAGTGAACAACATCGCTTGGATGTTGCGGCGTTTTCCTGTATTCGGCCTGTTTGGACGAGGCCGCTATCCCATACAACCTGTTCATGTGAAAGATGTAGCGAGGATTGCCGTGGAACAAAGTGTGCCGCGGGAGAATGTAACATTGGATGTGACGGGGACTGAATGTTTCACCTACCGCGAGTTCGTAGCCCTGATTGCTCACTCGATTGGGGTCAAGAGGTTGATCCTGCCGATGCCACCTACTGTTGGCTGGATGGCTGGTTGGTGCATGGGTTTACTCCTTCGCGATGTAGTCATCACTCGTGCGGAGATTAAGGGACTGATGAGAGGTTTGATGGCATCCGACGAGGAACCGTTGGGAGAGAAACTCTTCTCGGAGTGGGTAAAGGAAAATGGTTCAGAGTTCGGCAAATCATATCAGAACGACTTACGTGAAAGGAAATATCGTTCACTTTCTAAGACCTAGTTTTTTGGACAACATTGCTAACGGGTCGTAATATTCAGTGACGACTCTCTCCTTCAATGGAATAATCGCGTTGTCAGTGATGTTAATCTCAGCTGGACAAACCTCAGTACAGCAACGGGTGATGTTGCAGTAGCCGAGACCATAGTCATCCTTGATCATCTCCAAGCGATCACTCTGATCCATAGGGTGCATCTCAAGATTAGCCAGCCTGACGAAGAATCGTGGCCCTGCGAATTCATCGAACATCTGGTGCTCCCTGATTACATGGCAGGTGTTGATGCAAAGCATGCATTCGATACAAGCTCGGAACTCCTGAACCCTGTCCGCCTCCTTCTGATCGAACTTCCAATCCATCTCATCCGGGCCATTTAGGGGTGGAATCGTCTTGTTAATCTCGTATGTCCATGAAACATCACTGACCAAATCCTTAGTCAGAGGGAAGGCCTGCATCGGCTTGACAACAACCGGCTCACCCTCCTGAGTCTCCTCCTCAATGTCAGCCATTCTCGTCATGCACATCAAGCGAGGTTTGCCGTTAACCTCAGCAGAGCATGAGCCACACTTGCCTGCCTTGCAATTCCACCTGCAAGAAAGGTCTGGTGCGTGCTCAGCCTGAATCTCATGGATGACATCGAGAACTACCATTCCCTCATCCATCTCAACAGTGTAATCGACCATCTCTCCGAGTGGTGTACCATCCTCATCAGGTTCGCCGCGGAAGACTCTGAAGGTCACATCCTTGCCCATCTTCACTCATCCTCCTCATGCAAATCATCGGTGTCGAGCAATGACTTCAGCCTCTCCTCTACCGCCGGGTACGACTGGTGGCGCATAGCCATCTCACCCGACTCGTCCATCCAGATGACGCTGTTGATCTTGCCCCATTTCTTGTGGTTAGGGACTGGGAAATCATCACGTGTGTGCCCGCCTCGGCTTTCTTCTCTTGCGAGTGCTGCCATCGCGCACATCTTACTTACATCGACCATTGCTGAAATCTCCAATGCCTGATGCCAACCAGGGTTGTAGATCAGGCTTCCACCGGGTGAGGTTTTCTCTCCACGTGCGCGAATCTCCTCCAAATCATCGAGCGCCTCAGCGAGTTGCTTACCTGTTCGAATGATACCTACCTTCTCCTGCATCATCGCCCTCAGATCCTGAACGACTTTTGCAGGGTTCTCTCCATCCTTTCGCTCGAAAGGTGCCATTGTCTCAGAAACAATTTCTTCAATATCCGATTGTTCGATAGCCGCCCAACCATCCATCTCACTAGCCGCCTTGGCGGCAAACTCACCGGCTCTCTTGCCAAAGGTGATTAGGTCTGAAAGGGAGTTGCCACCGAGTCGGTTGGCACCGTGCAATCCTGTGGCTGCCTCACCAGCAGCATAGAGACCAGGTACTGTCGACTCTTGGGTCTCAGGGTTCACCTTGACACCGCCCATGACATAGTGAGCAGTGGGGCCAACCTCCATCGGTTCCTTCGTGATATCGACAGCGGCGAGTTCCTTGAACTGATGATACATTCCTGGCAGCTTCTTCTTCACTTGCTCCTCATCCCTCCAAGAGATATCTAGGTAGGCGCCTCCATGCTCGCTGGATCGACCTGCCTCACGCTCGGAGTTGATTGCCTTGGCAACTACATCCCGAGTCAGAAGTTCGGGTGGTCGGCGCTTGGTTGCTAACTTCCCTGCAATGACCTCGTCGACCCATTCCAAAGCCTCCTGCTCAGTGTCGGCGAACTCCGCCCTGTACATCTCAGGGACATAATCGAACATGAATCGCTTACCTTCGGAGTTG
>MDTE01020794.1_pt1 | contig 22567 bp, 17 predicted proteins | sample 811231 | NCBI WGS metagenome assembly MDTE01 (sample SAMN05326651, study PRJNA326480) | marine metagenome | isolation source: seawater | place: Indian Ocean: Red Sea | collected 2010 | reverse complement strand
TCATCATCGACGTACGATGAATACCCCTCACTCCGACCCGCGGCGCTCTTCGGCATGATGGCGCGGCGGAGAGTGGGGCCGTGCCAGCCTGGACGGCTCCGGAGAGGAAGTGTTATCAGGTCTCAGATCTTCCATCCAGCCGAGCAGTTCAGGGTCCAGGTTTTCGGCACTTTGTAGGGCGCCGCCTAGGGCCGACGACAGCAAAGGGGGAAAGATGGGTGACTCCAGCATTCAGTTTATGATCACCAGTGCCATGCGCGCTACTCTGATCGACGAGCTCGAGTTCAAGCCCGAGGAGGTGGACGTGATGCGGCCCGAGGTGGCCGCCGAGCTCATCGAGAAGAAAATGAAGAGGCCTTTCGGGAACCGCGAGATGCCCGACGCGTGGAAGAAGGACTGGAAGGGCCTCGCGGACGGCGAGGGCGGTGGCCGGGGCGGGTTCAGTCTCGGGCCCGTGGGAGATTTGTTCAGGAGCCTCTTCTACATGACCGCCACGGCCGGGATCATGCTCGGTGTGGCCTGTGCAATCAACGAGGAAGCCAGGCTCGGGGTGAAGGACCTGTGGAAGGACGTCAAGAGGATGCTCAAGGGTAAAAAGCGCCGGAAGAGGCGGCGCCGGAGCAAGGTGTCCTCCTCACACGGACGCGGAACCATGGTGGAGCGATAGGTACTAGCTAGCCACATTAGGTGTCGAGTACGAAGGGAGTGTTCGTGTTGCGATAAATTTTTTATTGACAGAGATGGATCAGTTGCGGAAAAACGGGTGCCTCATCGCGTAGAAGCCGCCGACGAGTAAGATACCGTTGCCCGCGGTCCCTGGGTTGAAGAAATAGAGGTACGCCATCAACGCACCGAATAGCGGCTTCTTCGACTGTTTCACCATGTCCGCGGGGGTTGGCAACGCCCGGATCGTGTCCCTGTACGCCGTGAACAAGATATCGGGCGCAAAGACGAGCAGCATGAGCTGGTCCCAGGCGACGGTTCCCACGACGGAGACCGCCAGAATGGACAGGATCGTGGTCCTGAACGCGGTATCCGGCATCGTCACCAGTTGCAGCCAGTTGTTGAGCCACGGTATAACCTCGAACGCGCACACAAACGCACCGATGACCATCGAGGCAATGGACAGAAGAAACGTCTTGTTCTCGATCGCGCCCATCATGAACGGGCGGCCCTTGTAGTTGACCAGCATGACGCACACCCTCTGAACAGTCTCCACCAAAAACACCACGGTGTTGAGCAGCGACGGCTTGAACGGCGGGCCCTGCTCCCAGAACGATCGCTGCTCCTCGGTGGCGTTAGCCTTTAGCTCCTCGGGGATAATCGCGACTGGGACGTTCTCCGGGAACTCAGCCTCCTCGCCGGTGGCCGCCTTCACGAGATGAACGGCATAGACCATGCACCCGAGGTGGATGACCAGCTGGCCAGTCAGAGAGAGGAAGTTGGCGGGGTGGAAGATGGATCGCAGCGGTCTGACGTGCGACAGCGTGTGCACTGGCGTCGCGTAGGAGAACGCCAGAGAAGCTGCGGTGAGCGCAGAGCCGGACGCGATCATCTGGTTATCGCTACTGCGGATGCCGTCGAGGTAGAGCACCGAGAGGGAGTAGGCGCTTATCAGGCAGGAGAGCACGAGAACCTGCTGCATCTGGATCGCCGACACGAGCGTGCACCGACCCTGCCGGATGATGTCGACCGCGCTGCGAACGGATGGGATGCGGGAGGTAAACGGCGCCGCCATGGAGGCGTCGCCGAGTTTTACCTGAGGAGTCTCCTGGTCCTCGAGGCCCTCCATCTCCTGCATCATCTGAGACCACCCGGGCGCGGCGCCCACGCCGCCGTTGGCCCTCGCGCGCGCCGCCTGCCTGGCCTTGGTCTCGGTGATCATGCGCGAGGTGGCGGCCTTCATGGCGCTGAACTGGGCCCACTGCTCGCCGGCGGCGGTTCGCCGCGCGAGCTCCTCCTCGAACCAAACCTTCTGGAGCGCGACGAGTTCCTTCTGGTCCTGCTTCCGGGCTGCAGCCTCCCGGGCGCGCGCCTCTTTCACCTTGGCGGCCTGCTCCTTGATGCGCTCCATCTTCTGCGCGAACGTCTCCGCCTGGGCCTCCGTGGGCACGGCCACGGCCTTGTCATCCTTGGCGCCTTTTTTGTCCTCCTCGCCGACGGGGGTCACCTTCTTCGTGTTTGCGCCGCCAAAGCCGCTGAGCAGCGCCACCCCAACGTGCGCCTGCTTGAGCGCGCCGACGTCGTTAGCGCCGTCTCCGCACATGAACGTGTGCCTGCCCTGTTGCTTGAGCCGCTTCAAAACGCGCTCCTTGTCGTCCGGGGACATCCTCGCGAAGATGACGATCGAGTCGAGGTAATCCCAGAGGCCTCCGTGGCCGCCGCCGCGACCCGTGCGCTTGTTGTCCTTCATGAGGCTCTCCTTGCCGAGACTCACGCCGTCGATCGCCGCCGCCGCGTTGAGGCTGGACCCGGTGACGCACAGTGAGTACTTCTTCGCGAGGTCCGGGATGGATCCGTCGGCCCTGTACGGCTGCCTGTGCACGGGTTCGCCGGTGTCCTCGTCAGTCTTGGCGCTCACCCACTCCAGACCGTCGTCCTCGTCCTTCACCAGCATCATCGCGCGCTCCAAACCGCCCTCGGCGATGTGAACCTCGTTGGCGACGTGCAGCGCGGTGAGCGCGCTGTCCCCGGTGGCCATCATCACGGTGTGGCTGCTCGCCCTGAGCGCCTTGACGACATCCGGGGTGTCGTTGCGAACCGGGCACGCGAAGGCGAGAAACCCGTCGAAGGTCAAGCCCCTCTCCATCTCGTCGCGGGTCAAGGGCGCCTTTTGGTCCCGGAGCCTCGCGCTCTCGGCGTCGGTGAGGACGCGGTGGGCGAGCGCGATGATGCGCATGCCCTCCTCGGCGAGCCTGCGGTAGGCGGCGTCGTACCCTTTGGGCTTCTCCACCAGCAGCGTCGCGACCATCTCCGGCGAGCCCTTCACGAGGACCCAGTTTGCGGCTCTCTCGCCCGAGGTTTGCGAGGTGGCGGCGACTGTGGACATGCGCTGCAGCGCGCTGCTGAAGTGGTTGCGGACCAGGATCTTTACCGAGGGCGATCCCCTCCACGTGCGCTTGGGGGGCTTGGGTTCGGGCACCGGCGGAACGGTGTGCGCGCGGTCGCGAGGAAGCTTTGCCACCATCTCGGCTCGTTTGGCTCTCGCCTCCGCCAGCGCCTTGTCCCGCGCGGGATCGGGAAAGTTCTCGGTGGGAAGCGCCGTCTGCGACCGCGGGTCGAACCTCCACTTGACGCCCATGAGCGCCGCCTGCTCCAGCGGATCTCCGAAGGTTTTGCCGTCCACCTGCACGAGCGAGTGGCAACCGGCGACGACCAGCGACGCGGACTTGGTCGCCTCGGGGCACGGCGTCAGCTCGGTGAACGAGCCGTCATCCTTGGGCGTCACGATGCCCATGGCCACGAGCTTGTCGGAGGTGAGGGTACCGGTCTTGTCGAACAGGGTGGTGTCCACCTTGCCGGAGATGGGAACCCTGAAGGGCTCGGTGCAAAAGACGGACGCTCGCATGAGCGCGATGAGAGCCGTGTTGACCGCCATCGCCGTCTGCATCGGCAGCTCGGGCGGGACGACACTGGTGAGGATGAGGATGCACCGAAGCACAAGCTCGTACTGCGACCGCTTGCCGTCCTTCATGCCCATGACAAACACGTTACCGGACGCGACACAGGCGAAGACGAACAGGATGAAGAGCAACACCAACGTCTCCCAGGTATCCCCCGTCACCTGTTCGCTGCTAAACTCCATCATGCGCATCAACTTGCCTTGCGTGGACGAAAATCCAGTCTGGAGCACGTAGCACAGGCACCCGCCGTCAGGGGTCGCCGGGAGACCGTGCGCCTGCTCGGATTCGCCCTGGCTCTGCTGCATCAGCATCGTGCCGGAGTAGAGCACGTTGACCTTGTGCTCGCCGTTTATGTCCAGCGGCGCGGCTGGGTCGCCGGCGACCGTCTCGCCCGACAGCGAGTCCTTCATCTGCGGCACGGACTCGCCCGTGAGGCTCGCCTCGTTGACCACCGCGGAGCCCCTTAGCACGAGGCAATCGCACGGGATGGGCGTATCCCCCGCCCCCGGGGGCCTCGCGACGGAGATGATATCCCCGGGCACGAGCTCCTCGCTGGACCTGACTTCCCATCTGCCGTCGCGGTACACGACGATTCGCGTCGGCGTGGCGCCCATGCCCCGCAGGGTGCGAATGTTCTTGATGCGCGAGAAGGCGGTGGCGGCCTCGAACATGAGCAAGTTTGCCGCGGAGAACAGGGCGTACTTCCAGTACTCGTCGAGGAGCCAGAGCAGGGTGGTGAACACCTGGAACACGCAAACCGGCGACATGAGCTGCTCCTTGTAGCACTTGAGAAACGTGGGGAGCGGCACGCGAAGCGAGTTATCGCCGAAGCGGGACGTCGACGCCGCCACTCCACCGGCGCTCATCCCGCGCGTGGGTTGCAGGTAGCTCGCCAGGGGCTCCGCCACAGGCGTCTGTACCTCCCTCACCTCGCCCCGAACCTTCCCGTCGCCGCCCACCTCGGTGGTGACGTATTCGAACCTCTGCCGCTGGAAAACCGTCCAGAGCATCTTACGCCGGCCGCCGGGAGCCTTGGGATCGGAGATCTCGAGCTCGCGAACGTCCACGATCTCGGCTTTGCCCTGGTGGGGCATCGGGCAGAACATCAGGGCGTTCCCGGGCTTGACCTCGTCGGCCTCGACGTAGTTCACAAGCACCCTGAATCGAACGCTCCAGTGTTGGCCAAACATGAGGAGGACGTGCGAGACCGCGACGACGGAGAAGTAGATGACGGCCCAGAACTCCGGGAGCCAGGACGCCGGGAGCGCGGGCGGGGTCTCGTACTTGATCTGTTCCTCGAGCGCGGTAAGGTTCGCGGGCGCCGGGGCCTCGGCGGCGTCGGGGGCGGTCGACGAGGCCTCGACCGCGGCGGCTGCGTCGGGGGCGTCGGGCGCGAGATGCTCCTCGTCCGCCTCGAGGTCGCCCCAGGGATCGTCCTCGGCGTCGCCGCCTCCCCAGTCATCCACGACGGTCTTGCCGCGCTCGGCGCTCGCGGCGGCTTTCGCGTCGAACGCGGCGGGATCGTACCCTTTCTCCTTGTGATGCGCGAGAGCCACGGCGTAGGGATTTCCCGACGTCTCGACGCACGCTTTCAGCGCGAACACGTACAGGATCAGGAACGGCAGGTGATGCAGGCCCAGGCCGAAGAGGTTGAACCGACGCTTCTGCGAGGTCACCTTGGCGATGTTGGCCGGGTAAGTCAGGTGAAGCCTCCCCATGGCGACGACCCTCGGTGCGGATGCGCGGTCAATTCCCGATCCCGAACGCCCGATCGCTTTTCGACGCGGACGGTACCCCCGGACCGATGGGCGATCTTACGCGCGCGCGATCAACGCCGACGAGCGACGCGAGTCGTCTCGTTACGCCCACGAGATGCTCAACGGAACAAGCGTCGGGAGTTTCGGCCTCCTGAGCGCGCGTCGCTATGAGATCTCGCGCGACTCTCCGATCGGAGAAGAGCCGGCCGGAGTTCGGGAGCGCTTCAAGTTGATAACGGCGATCTCGATCTTTATCCGCTCGCCTCCCGTTCCACTTAGAGGCGCACTAGGCTTCACCCCGCGCGTATCCGACGACGATGGGCATCAAACTCGGCTGCAAGGAGGACCTGAGCGGCAAGGTGGCGATCGTCACCGGCGCCAACACCGGCATCGGCCTGCAGACGGCCAAGATGCTCGCCGACGCCGGTGCGCACGTCGTCCTGGCGTGCCGATCCGCCGAGCGCGCCAGGCCCGCGATGAAGCTGGTCACCGAGGGCCCCAAGGCCAGCGCGGAGGTCATCCCCCTGGACCTCAGCGACGTCGAATCCGTCAAGTCCTTCGCCGCCGCCTTCCTCAAGAAGCACAAGACGCTGGACATCCTCGTGAACAACGCGGGACTCAACACCACCGGCGCGTACAAGGGACCCACCACCACCAAGCAGGGCTACGAGATCTGCATGGGCACCAACTACTTCGGACACTTCGCCCTCACCGCCCTCCTCATGCCCGCGCTCCGCGCCTCCCCCGACGCCAGGGTCGTCGCCCTGTCCTCCGTCACCACGTGGTTCGCGTCCAACAAGTACCAAAACTACGTCAAGGGCGCTTCCAAGACCAAGGGCAACTACGCGGCGTCGAAGCTCGCGTGCCTCGCCGCGACGATCGAGTGCCAGCGGCGGATGGACGCCGCGTTCCCCGACAACAACGTCAAGTTCGTCGCCGCGGACCCGGGCTTCGTCGCGAGCGACGTGTGGCGAAACTACAACGTCGTGTTTCGCACGGTGGCGGGAGCGCTGGCGCTCGACACCGCGGAGGGCGCGCTGTGCTCGGTGGGGTGCGCGGCTAAGGTCGACATCAAGCCCGGGGCGCTGTACATGCCCTTCGCAGGGGTCAAAATGTCGACGCTGTTCGGTCTGAACAAGAGGCTGGCGTACGACCTGGGCATGCCGTTCCTGACGAGGCTCTTCCACGGGTTCGCGAGCGACAGGCCGGCGCCAAAGTCGAAGAGTAAGGAGGCGACGGAGAAGCTGTGGGAGCTCAGCGTGGAGTTCTGCAGGGATAACGGCGTCGGCGACAGCGTCCTCCTCTCGGTGTGACGGGAGACGGAAGCACTCGTCGATCGTGGGGACGCGAGGGACTGAATCGAGCGCGTCTCTTCGCCGCGGACGTCTCGCGCCTTCAAACTTGCAATTTGCTGAAATACGATAAATCGAATCGACGACCAAAACCCCTTTGACGCTCGTCACGCCTCCACCACGCGCCAGGGAATCTCCTGACCGGCCATGAAGGGCACCACCACGTCACCGCCGAACTCGTACTCCCCCGGGCACTCCCACCCCTCGCGGACCAGCGTGACCGTCCCCTCGTTCCTGGGCACGCCGTAGAAATCCGCCCCGTTGTGCGACGCGAACGCCTCGAGGTTCTCCAGCTTGCCCTCCTTCTCGAACGCCATGGCGTAAAAGGGGAGCGCCGCGTGCGCGGAGAACACTCCAGCGCATCCGCACGCGCTTTCCTTGGCGCCCTTGGGGTGGGGCGCGCTGTCCGTACCGAGGAAGAACTTTTTGTCGCCCCCCGTCGCCGCCGCGGTGACGGCGACGCGATGCGACTCGCGCTTCAGGATGGGAAGGCAGTAGAGGTGGGGCCTTATCCCGCCGATCAGCATTGCGTTCCTGTTGAGCAGAATGTGCTGGGGCGTGATGGTCGCCGCGACGTTGTCTCCCTGCGCCTTGCAAAATTCCACCGCGTCCTCCGTCGTGATGTGCTCCATCACGATCTTCAGCCCGGGCACCTTGTCCACGAGCTTGGAGAGCACCTCGTCGAGGAAGACGCGCTCGCGATCGAACATGTCCACGCTCCCGTGCGTCACCTCGCCGTGAACCTCCAGCACCAGGCCGAGCTCGGCCATCTTCTCCAGCGCGGGCATGCACTTGTTCACGTCCGTGACCCCCGCGTCGGAGTTGGTGGTGGCGCCCGCCGGGTAGAGCTTGCAACCGCGCACGAACCCGGACGCGGCGGCCGCCTCGATCTCGGCGGGCGAGGTGTTGTCGGTGAGGTAGAGGGTCATCTGCGGCTCGAACGACACGCCCTCGGGGACCGCCGCGAGGATCTTTTCCCTGTACGCGCCCGCCTCGTGCGTGGTGCGGACGGGCGGTACGGTGTTCGGCATGATGAGCGCGCGGCGGAAGACCCGCGCGGTGAAGGGCACCACGCTGGCGATCTTCGCGTCGTCCCTCACGTGCAGGTGCCAATCGTCCGGGGCGGTGATTGTCAGCCTATCGGAGCCGGCGGTCGCGGAGACGGTCGCGTGGATGCGCCCGAGCGCGCGGCGAGTCGCGCACGGCGCGGCCCGGCGGAGCGCGCCGGCGACGGGGAGCGACAGGGCGGCCATCATGGTATCGGCGTCGCGTTCGTCGAGGCTATGTTCAAAAAGCGCCGCGCTCCGCCGAGTTGGTTATTATTTTTGGTTTTTGGCTTTTGGCTTTTTCGTTATTTTTTGGCAGTTGGGGCGGTGAGGATTCGGCAACCCCGTCACAAGATCCGAGACTGGCGGACGCGAGAGCTTCGGCGGTGGGAGGGCGACCGCGCGCGCGCGATCCGAATATGACGTCTCGAGGAGCGCGTAGACTCATCGGGCTGGCGTCGCTGACGCCACCCAACGCCTGGCTCGCCGCTCAACCGGGAGCTCAACGGGCGCGGTCGACGATTGTTGGATTGGTGAATCTCCGGGGGTTTGGTGCGGCCCGGGACTTCCACACTCCGGTGCTTGCGGCGGGTAACCTGAGCCTGGAGGTCCCCGCGTTCTGCGTGTGGGGCGCCAACACCGCGGTGGGCAAGACGCTGGTGTCCGCGGGGCTCGCGCGCAGCGCCCGCAGGCACGGCCTCCCGACCTTCTACCTCAAGCCCGTTCAGACCGGATTCCCCGACGACTCGGACGCCTCCTTCGTCGCGGAGAAGGCCACGGGCGCGCGAGGTCAGGGACCCGGCATGAGCACGATGGGTCACCACGCCGCCACCGCCGCGGGCCGGGCGCAGGGCGGCACGAATCTCCCCTTGACCGACGGGGGGGGACCCGCGGGCAACTTCTGGGCGCACACCGAGTACGCGTGGCGTCGCGCGGTCGGACCCCACGTCGCCGTCGCCGAGGAGGGACGCTTCGTATCCGATCGAGCGTTACTCGCGTCCGTCACCAACCAGCTCGCGCAGTTCGCGGACACCGTCGTGGGCCCCAACGAGCGCTCGGGGGGCGCCGGGATCGCGTTCGTCGAGACAGCCGGGGGCGTGTGCTCGCCCGGTCCGAGCGGCACCCCGCAGTGCGACCTCCTTCGCCCGATGCGAATGCCCGCGATCCTCGTCGGAGACGGAAACCTCGGAGGGATATCCACCACGCTGGCGTCGCTCGACGTGCTGTCGATGCGGGGGTACGACGTCGTCGCCGTCGTCGTCGCGGACGGCGGCGCGGGCTTGGGTAACTCCGACGCCATCGGCAGATACGCCGCGACGTACCACGGGTGTCCCACGTTCCGGCTACCGCGGGTCCCCGAGCGAAGGGTCGTCGGCGGCGGCGCGACCGCGGGCAGCGGCGAGGAGATATTCGAGTGGATGGACGAGGGCGCCAAGACGTTCGACGCGCTGCTCGGGAGGCTGGTGCGATGGCACGACGCGAGAATCGCCAAGTTGCGAGGCGCGGCGGACGAGGCTCGCGAGATCCTGTGGTGGCCGTTCACGCAGCACGACATGGTTCCCAGGGAGAACGTGGCGGTCATCGACAGCAGGAGCGGGGAGGACTTCGGGGTGTACGTCGAGGACGCGGAGGGCGCGGGACCCGGGTCGGTGCAGCTCAGGTTCGACGGCGCCGCGAGCTGGTGGACGCAGGGCGTGAGTAAGGAGCTCCAGCACCGGCTGGTGAGAGCCGCGGCCGCCGCCGCAGGTCGATGGGGGCACGTCATGTTCCCCGAGAACGCCCACGAAGCGGCATTGGACGCCGCTAGAGGTTTACTTCTCGGAGCCGGCAGGTCGTGGGCCACCAGGGTGTTCTACTCCGATAACGGGTCAACCGCCATGGAGGTTGCGGTGAAGATGGCCATTCGCGCGTTTTACGTTCGAAAGGGTCACGTGGACGCCGGCTCCCCTTCCGCGATCGAGACCGCGGACGCCCTCCCGCAGGTGCGGGTGCTCGCGCTGGACGGAAGCTACCACGGCGATACCCTGGGCACGATGGACATGCAGGCGCCGAGCGTTTTCACCGGTCCGCTGCAGACGCCGTGGTACAAGCCTCGGGGTTTGTTCATGACTCCGCCGACGCTTCAGCTGCGAAAGGGGCGATGGGTGGTGACGCAGCCGCGGGGTGGAATCAGGCCCGAGTTCGCGGGCGAGTCGTGGGGTTCGGACGAGGCGACGCGGGGCTGGGAAACCCGCGCGGAGGCTTTCGATTGGGCGACGAGAGACGGGAGCGATCTCGCGAGGCGATACCGATCCGCCGTCGAGAAAATCCTCGACGACGCCGCCGCCGACCCGACCGCGGCGCCGGTGGCGGCGCTCGTGATGGAGTGCGTGCTGCACGGCGCGGGCGGGATGGACCTCATCGACCCGCTCTTCCAGCGCACGCTCATCTTGGTGTGCAAGGAGCGGGGTTTGCCCGTGGTCCTCGACGAGGTCTTCGCCGGTATCTGGCGATTGGGAGCGGAGGGCGCGTGGGAGCTCCTCGGCGACGACTGCGCCCCGGATATCTCCTGCTACGCCAAGCTACTCACCGGAGGGCTGGTCCCGCTGGCGATCACCGCGAGCACCGAGAACGTCTTCGACGCCTTCAGGGGACCGACCAAGACCCACGCGCTGCTCCACGGACACTCTTACACCGCCTATCCCGTGGGTTGCGCCGTCGCCGCCGAGGCGATGCGAATATATCGCGACCCGGAGGCGAACCCGAACTTGATCGTCGAGGGCGCCGAGCCGGTCGGTGGTGAGGAGGGTTTCGAAAGCGGCGACCACCATGGGGGTGGGCTGCGCATCGACCGCGAGCGGCCGAGCGGGCCCGTCGCGTCGAGTCCCGACCGCAAGCTCAGGCTGAGGGAGCTCTGGGACGAGACGGCGGTGCGAGACATCTCTCTCCTCCCAAACGTCGCCGGCGTGACCGCCATCGGTTGCGTGCTCGCCGTCGAGGTCGACGACGGCGGCGGGGGAGGGTACAGCAGCGGCGCCGCGAAGGAGATCGTGCTCAAGCTGAGGGCGCACTCCATACAGGCCAGGCCGCTGGGTAACGTTCTGTACGTCATGTGCGCGCCCACGACTGCGCCCGAGAGGTGCGCCCAGATTCTGCAGTCGGTGACGCGAGAGCTTCGCGCGAGCGCGATGGACGACGACGACGACGCCTGGTGAAGACGTGACGCTCTGAAATTTTGAGTCGACGCGTTACCGCTGCTTGAAATACACGTGGCTTTTTTAACTTTTTTTTACACGCTGACACGTCATCGCCAGACCTTCACAACGCTGTCGACGTCCTTGCGGCAGATCGGGCACTTGGGCAGCACCTTTTCCATCAGCGCCCCGGCGCACGTCTCGCACATGGACAGGTGCCCGCAAGGGTGCATCAGATGCGTCCTCGCCGCGTCGAGGCACACGACGCACTCGCCCTCCTTCAAGGAGGCGCCCTTGGCCAGCGCGGGTCCGCCGTTCTGGTCCATCAGGCTGGTCTCCTCCCTCTCTCCATTCGCCACCACTAGGCGACTCTCCGTCGCGATGTCCCTCTCCTCCATCTCGCGCTGCTGGAGCTTATCTCGCTCCAGCTCCCCCCTCAGCTGCGCCTGGTCGCGCCCGTAGTCCACCACGTACTCTGGGATGGGTTCCACCGGGACCTCGTCGCGAACCCCGCTTCGCCTCGGTCCCTGCGCGTACGAGCCGGCGGGCGGGGCGCAGTCGTACCCCATGTTTTGCAGCTTGCGCTGCTCCGCGGCTTTGATGTGCGCGTACTCGGACGCGGACACGCGCCGAGGGCGGTCGCGCTCGTCGTAGACGATGACGGTATCCTCCTGCTTACTCCCGCACACTTTATTACCCATGGTGGAACCCTTCGCTCCTATCGTGCCCGTGCCGAAGGCGCCTTCGGCTGCTGATGAGCAAGAAAATAGTGGGACGTGGCGACTTTTCGAGCCCCGCCAAAAGGCAGTCTCTTGGGCCAGTCGGCACGTCAAATCTTGGGGCCCTCGGCGAAAGTCCAACACCCTTTCGCCGATCCACTTTACGTACTTTCAGACGGCGCAGGGCGAACGGATACCATGCCGACCCCGGATCAGACCGAGAACCCGTTCCTGGGCATGCCCCACTACGTGACGGGCACGTACACGCGCAACAGCACCTTCCTCAACGACGAGGAGTACAGCCGCGCGCTTGACTGCTTCGTTAAGGGCTGCGCGGATATATTCCTCACGGACTCCAAGGGCAACGCGATGCTGGGCAAGCGCAAGGTGGAGCCGCAGCCGGACTGGTGGTTCCTCGGAGGCCGCATGAAAGCGGGCGATACCATCGAGGAGGCCGCCGCGCGTAACTGCAAGCGAGAGACCAAGCTCGACATCGACCCGTCGCGATGGTCGTTCGTGTGCGCGCAGACGATGCTGTGGCAGTTCCGCAAGCAGGAGCCGTGCGGGAACGGCACGGCGGACATCAACGTCATCATGACCGCGGAGATCACGGACGAAGAGAAGGCGTCGATGGTGATGTGCAACGAGGAGTACGAAACCTGGGGCTGGTTCCAGCCCGAGGAGCTGCTCTCGGAGGGCAGCGAGATCAAGCTCCATCCCGTGCTCAGACGCGGGCTCACGGAGCTGGTGAACAACCACATCAAGCAGGAGCTGCACAGGAAGGTGTGCGAGGGTGGGACCGACGCGGAGATTGCCGCGCTGGTGAGGAAAATATACAGCAAGGGGCACGACCACTACGTCTGAGCACTTAGTCGCGTGGCGACCTCCTCGGGCTCCAAACCCAGATTATTTTATTGAATCGTATCGTTACACATTCGAGGTGTTTCGAACCTCTCCACAGTACGCGGTCTCACTTCGTCGCGTCGGCGTCCCTCTTCCCGCCTTTCCTCTTCCCCGCCATCGCCAGCGTCGCCGCGCTGAGGCCCCTGCTCTTCCTCGCCGTCTGTTTCGGCCGAATGTCAACCGCCGCGGCGATCGAGTCAAACTTGGAGCCGACGGCTGGGTTCGCGGTCTCGGCGGCGCCCGCGGCGTCCCCACCGGACGCGAGCGTCGCGCCCGCCGCGAGCCGGGACCCGAGCCCGCCGCCCCCCAGGCCCTTCCCGCCCCCCAGGGCGCCCAGGCCGCGTTCGCCGCCCCCGAGCCTCGAGCGCCTTCCCTTGCCGTGGCCGAGCGCGGGAGCGGCGGCGGCGGCGGCCGACCCCGCGCCCCCTCCCTCGCTTTGGTCTTCCCGCTTCGTCTTCTTCGCGCGATCGTTCGACTCGTCCTGCTTGAACAGATCGTTCAGCGCGTCGTAGTTGATCTTCGAGGAGATCTTCTTGCTCGAGAGCATCTGCTGCGCCGCCTCCGCGGCGGTGTCCGCCGGGACCTGGTGCGTATACTTTTTCCGCTTCTTGCCACCCTTCCCGCCGTCGCCCTCGATCCCCGGCAGCGCGGGCGGCGCCGCCGCGACGGCCGCTTCCTTCGCAGCCTGCGTTTCCAGATAATCTCTGTTGAGCTCCGACCAGATGACGCGTCGAAGCTTAACCTCCTCCGCGGTGTGGATGTAGTTGTCAATCTCCTCGTCATCCACGTCTGAGAAAGTTTCCGGCTCAGCGTCGGTGTCCTCGTCCTCCTCCTCACCCTTGACCTTGAGGATGGACTTGGCCTTCTTGTCCGGCTTGGGCTGCGGGATCGTCGCGGCGACCCGGCCCGGCAGGGACACCGGCGGTAGGCCTATGGTGACGTGCCGCTTTATCGGCAGGGGCGTTGCCAGCATGTAGTCCACATCGTGCTTCGTAAACTTTTTAATCCTCGCGATGGCGCTCGAATCGAAGCACCCGGCGGCGACCAGGAAATGGAGCTGGGTCTCGTCCGCGGCCGCGATGCGCCCGCCGGATCCGATCCCCTTCTTATCGGTCTTCGCGTCGGGGTGCGCGGAGGAGAGGTGCTTGCCGTTAGCGGCCCCCTTAGCCTTGCCGTCCCTCGCGAGCGGCAGGCAAACTTTCTCAGCCCGCGCGTCGCCGATGAGGGACCTCAGCAGCTGCACGGCGGCGTCCGCAACCTCGGGTGCGACGCTCTTGCCAGGAACCTCCGCCTCGGGGGACATGAGCCGCTCGCGCTTGAGGATGCCGTCCCCGGCGCCCTCGTTCTTCTGTCTCAGGCCGGTCATCACCGCAAACTCGCCGAGGTGCGTGTTCTCCTCGTTGAGAGCCTTCTCCATCTCATCCTCCAGAAACTTGTCCGAAACCTTCTTACCCGCGCCGGCCTTGGCCTTCGCGGCGGTCTCCGCCTTGGCCTTCGCCCTTGCCTCGCGTTCGATCGCCTCCATGGCCTCCCTGGCTTCCTTCGCGGACATCTTCTTCCCCTTTTTGGCGGCGGGAGCCGGCAGCGCGAGCGTCGCCTGCGGCGCGGGTAGGGCCCGCTGCGCCTCCCTGTCGCGCCGCGCCTCCGCCGCCTGGAACGCGGGCGGGTCCTCCCCGCCCCTGGCGCCGCCGCTCACCCTCGCGTACTCGAGGTAGCACTGCCGGCACATTCCGTGCGCAAAGTGCGTGGACCCGTCGTGATCCTTGTGGATGCAGGTTAGCGCGGTGATACCGCCGGGCGCTCCCAGGAGAAGCGGCGCGCCGCTCTCCGCGAGTGCCGCCTGCTCCTTCTCGTAGTCCCTCGCGCGCACGTCGAATTCCTCGACGGATAACATCGCGGACGGGGTGTTCTCAAACTCCGTCACCCGCTTTCGCAGCGTCGCCTCGCCGACGTGCACGACGGCTACGACGTCGCGTTTGCTTCGTTCGTACCCGTGAAGCAACGCGGCGACCCACAGCGCGGCGCCGCACACGCCCGAGGGTCTGCGCCCCGTCTGCATCCAGTCCCGCTTCATGGACGCCACCAGGCGCAACGCGGTGTTGGCCACCGCGTGCATCTTGCGCCCGAGCGTGAGCCGATCGGCGAACCTGTGGATGAAGAGGCTCGGGTCGATGGGTTTGCTGATCAGCGGGTGTTGCTCCAGCCGCAGCAGCCGGCACAGCTGCAAGAAGACCGCCCCTAGCACGTACACGTTGGTCTGCACCACGTCGGAGAAGTCGATGAGCATGTACGGCCTGGACTCCTGCCGGCAGATGATGTAGAGGCACGCCGCCGCCACCTGCTGCGTCCTTCGCCCTCGTGTGAAGTTGCGCTGCACCGCGAGCTTGTACAGACGGTGCGCCGCGTTGGCGATGTCCTCGCGTGGCCTGATGCCGAGTCGATCGGCAACCTTCGAGATTTCGTACTTTCCCTTGTTAATGGTCTTCTCGTGCGAGTCTACCTGGAGGCCGAAGATGCGACCGCCCCTCGTGCTTCGGCCGACGTTGGCGGTGACGCCGCTCTCCGGGACGAAGTTGCCGTCGACCTGGGTGGCGCCGCCCGCGGTCTTGCTGAACGTGGGGTCGGTGCTGAAGACGTTGTCGTCGAGGATCTTACCGCACTGGGTGCAGCATCTGCGGGAGGCAAGGCGGGGAGGGGGCGAGCGTTGAGCGGAAAGTCGGCGGGGAGCGACAATTATGCGACGACGGGGGAATCTCTTCGCCGTGGGTGCGCGTAAGGGCGCGGTGCGGTGGGGATATTCTGACTCACGTGAAGCCGTTTGACTCGTTGGTCTCCGCCTCCACCTCCTGTTTGCAGTTCTCGCACCACGGCAGCGCCGAGAGGTGGTGGCCCGACATCGTCTCCCCCTCGCGCCCCAATTACCTTAACCAAAAGTCCGGGACTCTCCGCCGCCCTCTCGCCCGGGGACGGTCACCACCCTCGCGCGCTCCGCCAGATGTCCTTTCACTTATGTGCCCTGCTCCTCTTTGGGTTGGCTAAGGACGCTTCAAGCGGGCGCGGATAGAGCGGCTCCTGGAAGTGGCAGAGCGCCCCGCAATTTTTTGTCGTTGGCCTTGGAAGCCAGATCCTGACGGCCTGGTTTATTTATGGTTGGTAACGAGCTTTGCCCATACGAGCCAAATAAAAGTTTGTGAGTGTATCCCATAGACGACGAACTCGTCCAAAATACATTTGTTCCACATCGGATCTCTCGTCGTTCGGCTTCTTCATCCGCGTCAGATTATCGCTTTTTCGTAGGTCCGAGGGCCGCGGCTCGGCACAACACACGCGTCCCGTCTCAAGTCTTCCGAAGAAGGGAAACTCGCGTCATGGCCGAACAAGTCATCGTCGTCGGCGGAGGCCTCGCGGGGCTCTCCGCCGCGCACACCGTCCTCGAGCACGGCGGCCGCGTCCTGCTCCTCGACAAATGCCCCTTTCTGGGCGGCAACAGCACAAAGGCGACGTCGGGAATCAACGGCGCGCTGACCCGCACGCAGGCCAAGGCCGGCATCGACGACAGCGCGGACAAGTTCGAAGCTGATATCATCAGGGGTGCCGCCGGAGTTGGCCACACCTCCGCCCCCGCGCACACCATCCCCCTCGCAAAGGTGCGAGATCTCCCCGGCGGGGCGCCCCGAAACGCCGCCTCTTTCTTCCTCACAAACCCAGACCGAGCCCTGGTCGCGAGATATTTCACCTCCGACCCGCGCGCCTCCCGCCTGTCGCTGACGCTCACTCGTCCCGAATCGCGCAGGTTCTCGCGCAGGGAAGCGGCTCGTCCGTTGATTGGCTCATCGAGAAGTTCGGCCTCGACCTCTCGCTCCTCTCGCAGCTCGGTGCGCGCCTTTCCTCCCCAGCACCGACAACGCCCCAGACCCAAATCTCGCTGTGGTTTTCCGCTCGACCCGAAAGTTAACATTTTTACCCTAATTGCCCGTCGTCGCAGGCGGCCACTCCTACAAGCGCACGCACCGCGGCAAGGAGCGCTTCCCCGGATTCACCATCACCTACGCGCTCATGGAGGCGCTCGAGAAGGTCATGGAGGACACCAACGGCGACCTGGCCAAGATCGTGACCAAGGCGGAGGCGAAGAGTCTCCTCACCGACGAGACCGGCGGCGTCGTCGGCGTCGAGTACTCGAAGGACGGCTCCCTTCACAGGGCGTTGGGTCCGGTGATCATCGCCACCGGGGGTTTCGGCGCGGACTACAAGAAGGACTCGCTCCTCACGAGGTTCAGGCCCGAGCTGCAGAGGCTTCCCACGACCAACGGCGAGCACTGCACGGGCGACGGCATCAAGATGGCGATGGCCATCGGCGCCGGCACGATTGACATGACCTCCGTGCAGGTTCACCCCACGGGCATCGTTCACCCGGGCGAGCCCGACGCCAAGGTGAAGTTCCTCGCCGCCGAGGCGTTGAGGGGAGTAGGGGGATTGCTTCTCAACGCCGACGGCGAGCGCTTCTGCGACGAGCTCGGCCGCCGCGACTACGTCAGCGGCGAGATGAACAAGAACAAGGGCCCGTTTCGCCTGGTTCTCAACGGGAAGGCCAGCAAGGAGATCGAATGGCACTGCAAGCACTACTGCGGCCGTGGGATCATGAAGCGATTCAGCAGCGGCGCCGAGGTGGCCAAGGAGATTGGCGTCAACCCCTCCAAGCTCGCCAAGACGTTTGCCGACTACAACCGCGTCGCGCAGACCAAGCAGTGCCCGTACGGCAAGAAGTTCTTCCACAACCTTCCCATGGACATGAACGACAACGTGTGGCACGTCGCCATCGTCATGCCCGTGGTGCACTACACCATGGGCGGCCTGCAGATCAACACGGAGTCGCAGGTGACGAACGAGCGAGGCCATCCCATCGCCGGGCTCTACGCCGCCGGGGAGGTTGCCGGCGGGATCCACGGCCGGAACCGCCTCGGCGGCAACTCCCTCCTCGACTGCGTCGTCTTCGGCCGCGTCGCCGGGGACACCGCCAGCAGGGATCTGCTCCAGACCGCCATCAAGGCGTTGCGCACGGGCGTGCGACCCGGACAGGACGTCGCGCTCAACCGCGTGGCTAACCTCAACGGGCACATCAACCCCGGAGCTCACGTCGAGCAGCAAGCGAGCCTCGGCGTTGGCGGCGGCGGCCGAGTCTCCGCGCCGTCGCAGTCCTTCAACGCCGGTGGTGGCGGCGGCGGCGGCGGTGTGAGTGCCGGCGCGCTCACCGAGGCCGAGGTTGCCAAGCACAACACCGAGGGCGACTGCTGGGTGATTATCAGCGGCAAGGTTTACGACGTGACCAAGTTTTTGCCGGACCACCCAGGTGGCAAGAAGGCTATCATGCTCTTCGCGGGTAAGGACGCCACGGAGGAGTTCGACATGCTCCACCCTCCCAATGTGCTCAAGAAATATCTCCCGCCCGAGGCGTGCCTCGGACCTCTGGCTTAATGTTCGAATGCGAGAGCGATGAGGAGACTCGCCCGCTGTATGATAAACGCCCCTGTATGATTTACGATTGTATGAGGACGGGCCGGGAACTCCCCGCGACGATGAACGACGACGCGATACGACACGCAGCCGAACCCCGAACGCGGGGCTAATATTGATTGTTATGATACGCCGAGCGCCATTTTTGCTTTAACGAATTGTTTTATTACGCTTCTCATCCACGGACCAGACGATCCTGGGTAATAAATGGTTGATGACGGGGACTGAACGCTCGAGCGCGCACGGTGGTATTAACGAGCATCACTGCTGATACTTGTCCATGCGAACCGTTATTATGCGACCCTCGAATTCGGCGCCGTTGAGCGTCGCGATGGCTCGCGCGGCTTCTTCCTCGCTCGAGAACCGAACCGTGCCGTACCCGCGGGACCGCCCGTCTTCGTCCGACGCAATCTCCGCCCTCGTGATGGCCCCGACGCCGGCGAAAAACTCCTTGAGGGCCTGCCAAGTGGTCTGCCACGGGAGGTTCAGCACGACGACACGCTTGCCGCCGATGGGTCCACCCTTGGTCCCCGGCGGGTTTCCGAAGCCGCCCCCCAGCGGCAGCGGCAGCGGCGACGGCGGCCCGCCGCCGTCGCCGTCACCCATCGCCGGCCCGTTGGGCGGCATCATTCCCACGGGTCCTCCGGGTCCATTGGGCGGGGACCCCATCATTCCCCCCATTCCCCCCATCATTCCCATGGGTCCTCCGGGTCCCATTCCTCCCATGGGTGGCCCGCCCGGTCCGCCCGGGTACCCCGGGATCCCTCCCATCATAGGCGACATCATCCCCGGGAAACTCATCCCCGGCCCCATCATGCCCAGCTGACCGTACGCGTCGAAGCCGCTGAAACCCACGCCGTTGCCCATCATCGTCATCCCGGGGCCCCGCATCCCGCCCCTGGCCATGGTGTAGGGGCCTCTTTGTCTGTAGGAGTTGCGGGGGAGCGCGCCTCGGACGAACGCGCCGTCTGGGCCGGTCACCTGCTTGATTGGACGCGGCGTGGAGGACTGGTCAGCACACGCCATATCGCCGTCTACGGGATATTTATTTCGTGGTATCTCAGGGAGGTGTCGGGCGATATTAGACCGTCGTTTCCTGAGTCAGGCGGAGAAAGAGGCCCAGAAACGCCCGCATAAAATGACAAATATCCGGGAGTCTTATCTTGGATTTTGGGGAGCTGGCAAACGCACCTTGACGGCCTTGTACCTGCCGTCGCCCATGGGCTCGAGCTCGAATTCGACGGGCTCCTGGTCGCGCAAGCTGCGGAAACCCTCCGCGTAGATGTCGGACTGGTGCACGAACACGTCGCCGACCCCGTCGTCGCGCGTCACGAAGCCTGCGGGGGGGCGCGAGGATGGACGAATCAGTTTTCCGAGGAGGTTGGTACGGTGGCAAGCCTCGAAGCGCTTTTTTCCCTCGGAGGTGGCGAGGACGCGCGCGATGCGTGAAGGGCGATGCGGTCGCGCCGGGTCCCGACGTGACCGTCAAAAGCCAAAGTAGCGAGTGGTGTTTGCATTCGGGTGACAAAAAGTCCGGGGGAGAGCCCGCGGGTCCCGCGGGGACGCTGGGACGCGGCCGTGACGAACGAGAAAAAAGTACTTCGATGAGGGAGATTGCCAGCTCACCGAATCCCTTGGCGACGTTGAACCAGTTCACCACCCCTTTGTACTTGACGCCGGTCTTCGCGTCGTCGTTTGGCTCATTTGACTCCTCTTTAGACTCTGCCGCCGGTGCATCCGGGTTGCTGACCTCCTCCGCCCCGGGGGTCTCCTCCGCGGTGGCGACCTCGTCCGCCATGTTTTGAGTGTGGAGAACGAGAAACAAACGCAGTGCGCTTTTGTACGCAAATTTGGCGCAAGGGTGCCCCGGGCAGTGGGTCTCAGAGCCAGTCGTATTTTATCGCCCGTGTGATTTGTGACTCTGATTGCTCTTCGGCCCTTCGGGAAAAAAGGTGTGTCATGGAAAAAACCGCGCGACGTCAAAACCTCTCGACTGAAAAGAGTGGTGGTACGACTCCCGAGCCGCGGGAAATTTTACGAGGTCGTAAACCGTCAAACCTGAAGTTGTTTTTGGTCGGACTTTTTTTGGTCGGTTGCCATTTTCGTGCCGTTTTCCGTTACTCTTGGAATCCTCCGCTGGAGAACGACCCTTTTGCGGTATCGGGGAGCGAGCAGAGTGCGGGCGCGCCGGCGTCGGCTAGGCGAAGCAGTGGAGGAAGAAAATTTGCGCGTCCCTTGATCGAATAAAGTCGGATACGCCGATATCGCGCGCCGGCGCCGTTCGATCTCGATCCGCCGGCCATGAACAAGTACGAGGTGATTGGAGTCGTGGGCGAGGGTGCATACGGGACCGTCCTCCGATGCCGGAACAAGGAGACGGGCGAGGCGGTGGCGGTGAAGAAGTTCAAGGAGAACGACGACGATCCCGCGGTCCGTAAGACCACGCTTAGGGAGGTGAAAGTGTTGAGAACGCTCCAGCAGGAGAACATCGTCAGCCTGAAGGTGCGCCGCGCGTCCTTTCATCCGTCACGGCGTTGACCCTTCTCCGATGTTTCCCCCGCGGTGCCCACGCGGTTCCAGGACGCGTCCCAAACGTACCCCGCTCACCCCTCATCCCTCGTGTATCGCAGGAGGCTTTCCGTCGCAAGGGTAAGCTGTACCTGGTGTTCGAATACGTGCCGCGTAACCTGCTGGAGGTGCTCGAGGAGCGCCCGGGAGGCCTAGACCCGGACCTCGTGCGCAGGTACACCTGGCAGCTCGTCAAGGCTGTCGCGTGGTGCCACCGACACGACATCGTGCACAGGGACATCAAACCCGAGAACCTACTCGTGGGTTCCGACGACACCCGATCGGACGCTCTCAAACTGTGCGACTTCGGCTTCGCGCGCCAGCTCAAGCGCCACAAGGCTAACGAACCTCTCACGGATTACGTAGCCACGCGGTGGTACAGGGCGCCGGAGTTGCTCCTGGGTTCGGCGTCGTACGGCTTGGAGGTGGACCAGTGGGCCGTGGGGTGCATCATGGGAGAGCTCACCGACGGGCAGCCGCTGTTCCCCGGTGAGTCCGACGTGGATCAGCTGCACATCGTGCGCGAAGCCATGGGCGCGATCGACGAGAAGACCCCGGGACGCGACGATCGTCTCGGTCGCGACCGGGGTATGGAACACCTGAGGCGGCGCTACTCTCCCAAGTTGGACGACAACGCGCTGAGGTTCATGCGGGGCACGCTCGCGATGGATCCGCGCGAGCGCCTGAGCTGGCAGGGCATGCTCACGCACGCGTACTTCGAGGGCATGGACGGCTGGATGGCGCGGCCGCCGCTGCACGAAAATCAAAAAGCCGACAACGCCGCCGTCGCGCCAAATTCGAAGTCGACGAGCCACCCGACGGAGAGGAAACATCCGTCGCCGACGACGTCGCCGATGACGCTGAAAGAGCGAAGGGAGAGACGGATGAAGGAGAACGCGGAGGCGCGACGGACGGCGATGGAGACGACGGCGGCGGCGGCGGCGCAGTCGGAGCTCGAAGCCGCCGCGAGAGAGGCGAAGGCGTCGAGGGAACGCAGGGAAAGGGAGCGCGCGGCGCGGGAGACGGCCGCCAAGGCGAGGGCGTCGGTCGCGGAGTCGGCGTACTCGACGTCGGTGGCGGCGAGGCGGCGGAGGGAAAAGTTTGGCGTCGGCGGTGGAGCGTCCAGAGCGTCCGCCCGCCCCGCCGCCCTTCCCCCGAGCTCGAGGGTGGACGAGACGGCGACGGGAACGGGGACAGGGACGGAGACGGAGACGACGGTGGAGTACGTCGCGGGGACCAGGAGGTACGGCAGCTTCGGCGCCAAACCCGGTGGCGTCGCGGAGCTTCGATCGAGGTACGCGTCGAGGGTTCTCGGCGCGACGGCTGCCGCGACCGACGCCCTCGCCCGAAGCCGCCGCTCGACGACGCGACGGACTCGACTCGCGCCCTTCGCGGATGTCTTCGTCGACGAGGACGACGCGGGATTCGTGGGGGGACGCGCGGGATTCTGCGATCGCGCGTCGTCCTTCGCGCGTCTCGCGTCCTTCGCCGACCCCGTCGGCGCGGGGTCGGCGAAGGACGCGAGGAGGCCCCTCGCCGCCGTCGGCGCTCGCGCGGCTCCGGCGCTCGCCCAACCGCCGCCCTCGATGGCGCTCAACGGGAGGGCGATCGGGGTTCCCAAGGCGACGCGGCCGGCCCGAGGCGGGGGCGGGTATTCGGGCGGGTTCGGGTCCGCGGCGGCGCCTCGGAGCCTTGCGGCCGGATTAGGAGGAGGAGGAGGAGGAGCGCGGGCAAACGCCGGGCCGACGCCGCACTTGGTATTGGGGCCGCTGCCTGATCGATTCGGGGCGGGACCGGGCGGGGGTTTCGAGGAGCGGGGAAGAAGGGTCGCGGTGGGCGGGGGTCTGGGAGCGGGTTGGAGGTAGAGGAGTCGCGGGGGATGCGCCGTGACACGTCGCGCAGCCCTCGAGAGACT
>MDTE01019977.1_pt1 | contig 22581 bp, 25 predicted proteins | sample 811231 | NCBI WGS metagenome assembly MDTE01 (sample SAMN05326651, study PRJNA326480) | marine metagenome | isolation source: seawater | place: Indian Ocean: Red Sea | collected 2010 | reverse complement strand
ATCAATTCCATCCTCATCAAATTCTAACTCAACCTTTTCAGTTCCAAGAAGTCCAATATATTGTTTAATTAGACTGTTTTGTGTTTCTGTTAAAATAAGCTTAAAATCATTTTTCGATAAACTTTCAAGTTCAACACGTATTGGTAATCTTCCTTGTAGTTCGGGAAGCATATCTGATGGTTTAGATAAATGAAATGCTCCAGAAGCAATAAACAAGATATAATCTGTTTTTACTACACCGTGTTTTGTAGATACTGCAGTTCCCTCAATAAGCGGCAACAAATCTCTTTGCACACCCTCTCTTGAAACGTCCGCACCACTTCTTTCGCTTCTAGAAGTTATTTTGTCTATTTCATCTATAAAAACAATTCCGTTTTGCTCAACATCTTCCAAAGCTCTTGAGGTTATTTTATCTTGGTCTAATAGTTTTTCAGTTTCTTCTTGTAAAAGATAAGAGTGCGATTCACTAACAGTCATCTTTTTCATCTTTTGTTGTTTTCCAAAATTTTTACCAAACACATCTCCAAGATTTATCATTCCCATTTGTGAGCCAGGCATTCCTGGTATGTCCATAGTAGGTAAACTAAATGAAGAATTTGCCTCTACTTGAATTTCAATTATTTTGTCATTAAGCTCTCCGCTTCTGAGTTTCTTTCTAAAACTTTCTCGAGTTGATTCACCAGAAGATTTCGAAACCAAACAATCAAGCACACGTTCTTCAGCGTTTTTTTCAGCAAGCGCCCTGACTTCTTTTCCCATTTTTATTTTTGTTTTGTTTATACTTGTTTCAACTAAGTCTCTGATTATTTGTTCTACATCCCTTCCTACATATCCCACCTCTGTAAATTTAGTTGCCTCTACTTTTATAAAAGGTGCGTCGGCTAATTTTGCTAACCTTCTTGAAATTTCTGTTTTTCCACAACCAGTAGGACCCACCATTAAAATATTTTTGGGCAAGATCTCTTCTTTTAATTCTTCTGGCAATTGTTTTCTTCTCCACCTGTTTCTTAGTGCAACTGCAACAGCCTTTTTGGCATTTGTTTGCCCAATAATAAATTTATCAAGTTCTGAAACTATTTCTCTTGGACTAAAACTTGATTCCATTTTATCAATCAATTTTTTCTAAAACTATGTTGTGGTTAGTATATATGCATATATCGGCTGCAATTTTGATAGATTCCCTAGCTATTTTTTCAGCATCCATTTCCGTATTTGCCATAAGAGCCTTTGCGGCACTAATTGCATAAGGTCCGCCCGAACCAATTCCAAGTATTCCATCATCAGACTCAATTACGTCCCCAGTTCCTGAGAGCAAAAGACTGATATTTTTGTCAGCAACAATCATCATAGCTTCTAAACGTCTTAAATATCTATCAGTTCTCCAGTCTTTTGCTAATTCTACACAAGCTCGTTTTAATTGACTTTTGTATTGTTCCAACTTAGATTCTAATCTTTCAAATAAAGCAAAAGCATCTGCTGTGGATCCAGCAAATCCAGCTATTACAGCATCATTTGAGCCCAACCTTCTTACTTTTTTGACATTTGCCTTCATAATTGTATTGCCTAGGCTTGCCTGACCATCTCCGGCTATGACAATTTGGTTGTTCTTTCTTATGCCTATTATTGTGGTAGATTTAATAAGGTTTTTTTTCATAAATTACATCTTCAATATCTTAAATGGCTATTTAAAACAAATTATCAAGTGATTGATCTGGAATAAGGCAGTTTATACTGATAAAAGGCAAAATATTATGAGAAAAAGCGAAGTGCTTAGAGAAACCAAAGAAACGAAAATTCAATGCAATTTAAACATTGATGGTAAGGGAAATTCAGAAATAAATACTGGAATTGGGTTTTTTGATCACATGTTAGAAATTTTTTCTCATCACAGCTTGATTGATCTGCAATTAAATGCATCGGGTGACACCCATGTTGATTTTCACCACACAATAGAAGACACAGGATATGTTTTGGCGCAGGCAATTACTAAGGCGCTGTCTACCAAAAAAGGAATAAGAAGATTTGGTTTTTATTACATTCCAATGGACGAATGTCTTTCGCGTTGCGTAATTGATTTTTCGGGAAGGCCCGAGCTTGTTTGGAAGGTTGAATTGGGTTTAGAAAAAATAGGAAACATTGAAACAGAATTATTTTATGAATTTTTTAAGGCCTTTACGAATGAATCAAAGTGTAATTTGCACATAGAAAACTTTTATGGAAAGAATAATCACCACAAAATCGAATCTTGTTTCAAGGCCTTTGCAAGGAGCACCAGAGCGGCTGTTGAGATTGATGAAAAAATTCCAAACACAATCCCCTCTTCTAAGGGCAAAATCTAAAATTAAATGAAAAAACAAATAATTGTCGTGGATTATGGTCTCGGCAACATTAGATCAGTAAAACAATCTTTAAACAAAATTGTTGAAGAAAATAATATCAATGCTTTAGTAAGAATAAGCAAAAACCTAAACGTAATCAAAAATGCCACACATACAATTTTGCCTGGACAAGGAGCGTTTGAATCTTGTCTTAAGGGCATGAAAAAAATTAAAGGCCTTATTGATCTTTTGTCCGAAAATACTCTTATCAAAAAAAAACCATTTCTAGGTATATGTATAGGCATGCAACTTTTGGCAAACAAGAGCTATGAAAATGGAAAACATATGGGCCTTGGCTGGATACCAGGAGAAATAAAAAAATTACCAGAAAAAAACAACAGACTTCCTCACATGGGTTGGAACAATGTAATGTTTAACAATCAAAACAATCAACTAATCAAAAACACCAAAAAAAAAGATTTTTATTTTGTCCATAGTTATTATTTTTCTTGTAAACACAAGAAAAACCAAATTGGAACCACAAAATATGGTTTAAATTTTGCTTCAATAGTATCTAAAGAAAATATATATGGTGTTCAGTTTCATCCAGAGAAAAGCTCAGAACAAGGACTTAATATTTTAAGAAATTTTATTAACTTACAATGATACAAACACAAAAAAAAGTTCAAATAGAAATTGAAGTTTTAAGTAAATTAAATAATCAAGATTTGGCAGATCTTTGCAATATTACTGAAGAAGCTATTAAGGCTGGCGGAGGTTTTGGTTGGCTAAAACCACCCCCAAGACTTGTGCTAAAAAATTATTGGAAAGGCGTTGTTTTGGTGCCCAGAAGAAAATTAGTTGTTGGAAGACATAATGGCGCAATAGCAGGCACGTTACAAGTTGCCTTTCAGCCCCCTAACAACGAAGCACAACAAAACATATTTAATATAATTTCTCATTTTGTTGTGCCTTGGGCACGTGGATTTGGTTTGGCTAAAAGAATGATAGACAAGGCAGAAAATATAGGAAAAGAAAACGGTGCAAACATCGCTTATCTAGATGTGAGAGAAACTCAAGAGGCTGCAATAAAGTTATTTCAATCAAAAGGATATGAAAAGTGGGCAACAAACAACTATTATGCCTGTGTAGATGGCAAAAATATTAAAGGTTACTACTTTTTTAAAAAACTTAAGTGAAAATAATACCCGCAATAGATTTAAAAAATAATAAGTGTGTAAGGCTTTCAATGGGAAAAGAAAACACAGCAGATATATTTAATGATAATCCTATTGAACAGGCAAAACTTTTCGAGAAATTAGGGTGTGAAAGAATTCATATAATAGATTTGGATGCTGCGTTTGGAAGAAGTGAATTAAATAAAAAAACTATTCTAAAAATTAGAGACGCTGTTTCTTCAAAAATTCAGCTAGGCGGCGGTATTAGAGAAACGGCGCTAGTTGATTTTTGGATCAAAGAAGGAATCAATTATTTAATCATCGGATCTTTGTCTATTAGCAACACAAACTTAGTTTTAAATATAAGCAAAAAACACCCAAATAAAATTTATATTGCTGTAGATAGTTTAAATAAAAAAATAATGATCGAGGGTTGGAAAAAAGAAACAGATGTTGCTTCTGATCAAATAATTAAGGATTTTAACAATAGTGATGCGCGAGGATTTGTTTATACCGATATAGAAAGAGACGGAATGTTAAGCGGCATCAACATAGAAAAAACCAAAGAGGTTTTAAAACACAGCAAAAAAAACATTATAATTGCAGGAGGACTATCGGATTATAAAGATATAAAAAATCTCTTAAATTTACAAAATAATAAAATTGAAGGTGTAATTGCTGGAAAGGCATATTACTTGGGAAAAATAGATATTTCTGAAGCTAAAAAAATTATAAATAACAATGCTTAAGGTTAGAATAATTCCTTGTTTGGATGTTAAGGATGGGAGAGTTGTAAAGGGGATTAACTTTTTAAATTTAAAAGATGCTGGCGACCCTGTTGAGCAAGCCGACTTTTATTCTAAAAATGGAGCAGATGAGATTGTTTTTTTAGATATTAGCGCCTCAATTGAAAAAAGAAAAACGTTAATTAATATTGTAAAAAAAACCGCAGAAAAGGTTTTTATACCCTTAACTGTTGGGGGAGGAGTAAGTTCAATACAGAATATACGCGATCTTCTTAAAGCTGGGGCTGATAAAGTTTCCATAAACACAGCAGGTATTTTAAACAAACAATTAATTAAAAAGGCTGCAAAAAAATTTGGAAGCCAGTGCATAGTCGCAGCAGTAGATGCAAAAAAAACTAACGGTGATTGGTATGTTTATACACATGGAGGAACAAAAAAAACAAACTTGTTAGCAATTAATTGGATAAAAAGTCTTGAAAAATTAGGAGCTGGAGAAATACTTCTCACATCTATGAATAGGGATGGTACAAAAAAGGGATTTGATTTAGATTTATTAAAAAATGCTGCAAAAAGTGTAAATCTCCCAATTATTGCTAGTGGAGGGGTTGGAGAACTTAAACACTTTAAAGATGGCGTACTATTAGGAAAAGCAAGCGGTCTTTTGGCTGCTTCAGTTTTTCATTTTGGAACCTTCCGCTTTAAAGAAGTAAAAAATTATTTAAAAAAAAATGGTATAAATGTTAGATTAGATTAATGAAAAAAACAGATATCAAAAATTTTATTGAAGAACTTTACTTAATAATTGAAAGAAGAGCAAAAGCTTCTAGCAAAAAATCATATACTAAAAAATTATTAAAAAAAGGACCAAAAACTATTGCTCAAAAATTTGGCGAAGAATCAGCCGAACTACTAATAGAATATTTGTCTGGTTCAAAAAAAAGAACTATTGAAGAGGCCGCAGATGTTTTCTATCATTTGATAGTTTTATTATATTCCAAAAAAATTTCTTTAATTGAAATTAAAAAAGAACTAGAAAGAAGAAAAAAAAATGTACGATAAAAATAACATATTTGCAAAAATCATAAGAAACGAAGTTCCTTGTGAGAAAATTTATGAAGATAAAAAAGTGTTGTTTTTTAAAGATATTAGTCCTTCAGCTAAAATTCATATACTTGGAATTCCTAAAAACGATGTAATAAATTTTAGAGAGTTTGTTATAAAAACTGATAAAGAAACAGTGAAGTATTTTTTTGATAAGACAACTGAAGTAATTAAAAAACTTGGGCTAGACAAAACAGGCTACAGACTAATTACAAATGATGGAAAAGATGCAAATCAAGAAGTGCCGCATTTTCATATTCATATTCTTGGTGGTGAGAACTTGGGCGGAGTAAATTCTATTCTTTAATAATTACATAATTAACAATTTCTTTAACACCCTTAACTGTTTTAATTGTAGATATTAAGGTTTCAAGCTGATCTTTATGACTGGTTACTCCAGCAACGTATACCTTCCCCTTTATAGTTTCAAAATTAAAGCTAAGAGATCTTAACCCTATATTTTTTGCTGCTAGCGCCCTTATTTGTGTTGTTATCCATAAATCATTTGCATATTCTTTAATTGTGGTTCTATCACCAACCTCTATTTCATTAATTACCTCTTTTACCCCATTTACTTCCCAAACTCTTCTAACAGCCTCTATTCTGGTTTCTTGGTCTTTAACTATGCCCGTTAACAAAACTCTTCCTTCAATTACCTTAGTATCAATATCTAAAAATAAATTTTCATCAGAACTTAAAAAACTTGCCGATACCTTAACTTTTATTGTTGCATCATCAACAACAGATCCAACACTTCTGTCTCCTTCAGCTATTACCATAGAAGAAGCTCCTGTTCCAGCTACTACGCCAGCTGGTGTACAACCGTAAAATAATTTCGAGAAAATTAAAATAAAAATAATCAAAAATATTTTATTCATTTTTTAACTTTATTGCAGTGTTGTAAATTTCTTTTCTAGAAATTTGAGTTAAATTATGTACTATTCTTACGGCTTCAGTCAAAGAATATTTTTTTAATAATTTCTTTATTTCCTCCATTGTCTCATAATCTATTGATTTTATTATTCTTGTTTCGGGTGAGGAAATCACAATTGTGAACTCTCCTTTAAAACTAAAAGATTCATTACTTAATAGATCACATACTTCTCTTCCAGTTCCCCTGACAATAGTTTCGTTAATCTTGGTTAATTCTTTACAAATAGCAATCTGCCTCTTTTCAAAATGTAATAAGAACTCATTTAATAGTGTTTTAAGGTTCTTTCCCGATATAAAAAAAACACTAGCAGCATCATCTTGTTTTAATTGAGTTAAAAAATTATCTATTTTTTGTTTTGTTTTAGGCACAAAACCATAAAATTTAAAACTATTAGAGCCTATACCTGACAGTTGTAGAGCTGAAATAACTGATGAAGGCCCGGGAACTGAAGTAACAAATATTTTTTCTTTTATATAATATCTAACCAATTTGTATCCAGGATCAGAAATCAATGGGGATCCAGCATCTGTAATTAATGATATAACCGAATTATGTTGGTGTTTTTTAATTTTATTTATAATTTGTTCTTCATTATAGTCATGCATTGCCAACAACTTCTTTTTAATGCCTATATTGTTAAGTAGTTTAATTGAATGATTTGGGTTTTCACATATTATTATGTTTGATTCTGTAAGAATTTTAACAGCACGCTTGCTGATATCATCTAAATTTCCTATAGGTGTTGCTATAATGTACAAGCCCCTTTTAAAAGTTTTATTTTTTTCAATTTTGTTACTCATTATTTCTTCTTGTACACCACAATCTATTACACAGAAAGAAATATTATCTAACAAAGATGAAACACAAGATAGTCAAACACTTGAAATTATAGTTAATAACGAAAAGAAAGAAAGTCAAGTTGTTGCACCAATCAACCTGCCTGACATTGAAATTTCAAGAGAAGTTGAAATCCTTCTTCCAAAAAATAAAAACCAAACCATAACAAAAAATTTTATTAATTCTCTTGAGTTATCTTTATACAAAAAAAAGAATTCAGAAATTTCTTTAAGTATAAATTTTTACTCAGATGATGAGGATTTACAAAACATTATTTCCTCAAAGACTGGTCCTGGAAAAATTTTTATAGGGCCCTTAACTTCTGATGACAGTAAGGAAATTAATAAATGGTGCAAAGACAATGTATTGTTTTTTTCTTTTGCATCAGATAGAAGCTTGGCTCGAGACTGCATATATTTAATTAATTTTTTTCCAGAAGATGAATTGGAGGCCCTTTTTAATTTTTTTGGAAAAAATAAAAAAATCGCCCTTCTTTTTCCTGAAAACGATTATGGAATCTATATAAGTAAAATAATTGATGAAATAGCCAACAACAGTAATTCAGTTTTGGTGAGCAAGGTTTCTTATAAAGAGGACCTATCAAATGCAAGAGTTTCTATAAAAAAATTAAGCAAGTACGAATTGAGAAAAAAAGAACTTAAAAGACAAAAAAATATCTTAAAAAATAAAGATGATGAAGTTTCAAAAAAAGCTCTAAAAAAGATCGAAAAATTTGAAACTATCGGAGAGCTAGATTTTTCCCACATAATAATTGCAGATTACAACATAAGACTTCTTCAAATTGCACCACTTTTGCCATTCTATGATGTTGATCCTAATAGAATAAAATTTGTTGGAACTGGTGTATGGGATGATGAGGTTTTTTTTTATGAACCTTCATTGCAAGGAGGCATTTTCCCAGGAATCCCAAAAAACAAAAGAAATTTTTTTATTAAGGATTACTCAGCAACATACAAAGAATTACCTATAAGAACATCAACTATAATATATGATTTAATTGGACTGTTGAGCTACTTTTATGAAAACAATTTTCAAATAAATGAAGTAAAAAATTTATTAAATGCTAGCCAAACTAAATTTGATGGCATTGATGGAAAATTTGTTTTTAAAAACAATTTAATTAAAAGAGAGCTTAGTATATTAGAGATATCTAATGGCAAGACAGAATTAATTAAATAATTCTTTTAATTTATTTTTTAGGCCGCAAAGAGCTATTGCCCTATGACTAATTTTGTTTTTTTCAGAAATATTCATTTGAGCATAAGTTTTGTGATAACCGGAGGGAACAAATATTGGATCATAACCAAATCCCGATGTACCAAAAGTTGCACAAGAAATATTCCCATTAACCACGCCATCAAAATATAAATTTTTTCTGCTATTTATTGTGAGCGATATAGAAGTTTGAAAAAAAGCCCTAGTATTGTTTTTTTCTATAACTTTTTTTTTTATTATTTTAAAAGATTTTTTATGTCCGCCGTTTGTTACTAAAAAATTTTTAGAATTTATGCCTGGTTTGCCATCTAAAGCCTCAATACAAATACCAGAGTCATCTGAGAAACAAGGGATGTTAAATTTTTTAAAACCATAAAGTGATTTTATATGTGCGTTTTTTCTAAAATCTTTTCCTATCTCTTTTGGACTTACTATGTTTGGAAAATTTCTTAAGGTTAAAATTTTTATATTTAAATTTTTAAAATAATCTAAAATTTCGTCAATTTTATTTTTGTTTTTTGAAAAAAAAACAATCTCTCTCATAATTATTTTAGAAGTATTTCTTTTTGTTTTGCTATAATTTGCTTAACACCCTCTTTGGACATAGCAAAAAGATCTTGAAATTGTTTGTCAGAAAAAAAGTGCTCTTCACCAGTTACTTGAATCTCAGATATTTTTCCATTTTCAGAAATAACGAAGTTGGCATCTACTTCAGCGCCTGAATCTTCGTCGTAATCTAAATCTAAACATGGGTTTGATTCTACAATTCCTGCTGAAACTGCGCCAATAAATTCCTTAATTATTATTTTTTTAATGTTATAATTTTTTTTTAGAAGTTCGATAGATTCATATAGGGCAACAAAACCACCGCAAATTGATGCAGTTCTTGTTCCTCCATCAGCTTGTAAAACATCACAATCTATTTTTATTTGTCTTTCTCCTAAATTTTCCAGATTTACAACAGATCTCAAGCTTCTTCCAATTAACCTTTGAATTTCTTGAGTTCTTCCACTTTGCTTACCTTTCGTTGCTTCTCTATCCATTCTAGTATTTGTTGATCGCGGTATCATTCCGTATTCAGCTGTAACCCAACCCTTACCATTATTTTTAAGCCAATTAGGTATTTTTTCATCTATTGTTGCAGTACATAAAACTTCAGTTTTTCCAAATTTAACTAAACATGAGCCCTCTGCATGTAAATTTACTTTTGTTTCAAAAGAAACTTTTCTTAATTCCGAAAATGTCCTGCCTTCTCTCATTGCATTATACTATTGATGTTCTTTATAATATGTTAATAGCCCTATATAATATTAATTGGCACCAAACAATTTTATTTAATAACCAAAACTAATTTATGAATAAAAACAAAGAAAATTTATCAAAAATTAAACAAAATGATGGAGACAAGCCAAAAGAAAATTCTGACACGGGAGAAATTTTAAATGCTGATAATGATATTGAAAGCCAAAATGTTAAAAATAAAGATTCTGAAACCGTAGAATCTACAAATACGGAACAACAGCCCGCTGAACAGTCCATTGAAAAAACTGAAGAAAAAATCAATTACAAAGAAGAGGTTTCAAAATTGCTTGAGGAAAAGCTCAGACTTTTAGCTGAAATGGAAAATTTAAGAAAAAGATCACAAAAAGAAAAAATTGACTCTTCTAAATATGGCAGCTCTAATCTTGCAAGAGATATATTGTCCCCTGGTGACAACTTAAAAAGAGCTTTAGAAAGCTATCCTGAGGACCAGCAAGAGTCACCTGCCCTAAAAAACTTAGTAGATGGCATTAAAATGGTGTTGAAAGAGTTTGAAACAACATTAGAAAAACATGGAATAAACAAAATAAATGCTGTTAATGAGAAATTTGATCACAACCTCCATCAGGCTATGTTTGAAGTTGAAACAGATGATAAGCCAGAAGGAGTTGTTGTTGAAGAAGTACAATGCGGATATACCATGCATGACAGACTTTTAAGGCCGTCTATGGTAGGAGTTTCAAAAAAACCAAAAAAAGACAAAAAATAGCTTTTTTTTAAATTTTACCAAATTTTCTTCTTGTAAATCAAATATGACTCCCCATATTCTTAGATATCTAACAATTTTAGGATCAAATTATTATGTCAAAAGTCATAGGTATAGATTTAGGAACAACAAATTCCTGTGTAGCTGTTATGGAGGGAAAAAGTGGCCATGTCATTGAAAATTCAGAAGGCGCTAGAACCACCCCGTCAATGGTTGCTTTTACTGAGTCAAAAGAAAAACTAGTAGGGCAAGCAGCCAAAAGACAAGCTGTAACAAACCCTGAAAATACCTTATTTGCTATAAAACGTTTAATAGGAAGAAACTTTACTGATTCAAATGTTAGAAGTGATAGCGACCTAGTTCCTTATAAAATAATTAAAGGAGACAATGATGACGCCTGGGTTGAATCAAGAGGAGAAAAATATAGTCCCAGTCAAATAAGCGCTTTTGTCCTGCAAAAAATGAAAGAAACAGCAGAGAGTCATCTTGGCTCAAAGGTTACGCAAGCAGTAATTACAGTTCCGGCTTACTTTAATGACTCACAGAGACAAGCAACTAAAGATGCTGGTAAAATAGCTGGCTTAGAAGTTTTAAGAATTATTAATGAGCCAACAGCTGCAGCTTTGGCGTATGGTTTAGATAAAAAAAAGACAGGGACAGTTGCTGTTTATGATCTTGGTGGCGGAACATTTGATATATCTATTCTTGAAATAGGTGATGGGGTATTTGAAGTTAAATCTACTAACGGCGATACACATTTAGGCGGAGAAGACTTTGATCTACAGATTATAAATTATCTTGCTGATGAATTTAAAAAAGACAACACTATTGATTTAAGAAAAGATAAACTTGCATTACAAAGATTAAAAGAGGCTGCTGAAAAAGCAAAAATAGAGTTATCAAGCAGCACCGAAACTGAAGTAAACCTGCCTTTTATTACTGCCGATCAAGATGGTCCAAAACATTTAAACATTAAACTATCTAGAGCTAAGCTTGAAGCAATTATTGGCGATCTTTTAAACAAAAGTATTAAACCTTGTGAGACTGCACTAAAAGACGCTGGATTGAAAGCATCTGATATTGACGATGTAATTCTTGTTGGAGGAATGACACGAATGCCAAAGGTTTTTGAGATTGTTAAAAACTTTTTCGGCAAAGAGCCTAACAAAAGTGTTAATCCAGATGAAGTTGTTGCAACAGGAGCCGCAATTCAAGGCGGTGTTTTGCAAGGAGATGTTAAAGATGTGCTTCTTCTTGATGTTACGCCACTTTCATTGGGTATTGAAACCTTAGGAGGTGTATTTACAAGATTAATAGACAAAAATACAACCATACCTACAAAAAAGAGCCAAATTTTTTCAACAGCTGAAGATAACCAAAGCGCTGTTACAATTAGAGTCTTTCAAGGAGAAAGAGAAATGGCAGCCGATAACAAGCTGTTAGGACAATTTGATCTAGTTGGAATTCCACCAGCCGCAAGAGGAATGCCACAAATAGAAGTTACTTTTGATATTGATGCGAATGGAATAGTAAATGTTTCTGCAAAAGATAAAGCAACTGGGAAAGAGCAACAAATTCGAATTCAGGCTTCTGGCGGTCTTTCAGATAAAGACATTGAAAGAATGGTTAAAGAGGCCGAAGAAAATGCTGAGGCTGACAAAAAGAAAAGAGAGTTAGTTGACTCCAAAAATCAAGCAGATAGTTTAATTAATGAAACTGAAAAGAATTTGAAAGAACATGGAGACAAAGTTCCTGAGTCAGACAAAAATAAAATACAAGAAGATTTAGATGAATTAAAAAAAGTAAAAGAAAGCGACGATGTTGAGGTTATTAAATCAAAATCTGAACAACTCGTTCAATCTTCGTTAAAATTAGGAGAGGCAATATACAAACAGAGCCAACAAGCTCAATCTCCACAACCAGACGATCAAGGCGAAGAACCTTCTTCAAATAAAAAAGATGACAAAGTAGTTGATGCTGAGTTTGAGGAAGTTGATGAAAACAAAAAAGAATAATATATTATTCAAATAAACATTTAGGGTTTCTTTATGTCCGATAAAGATTTTTATGAAATTTTAGAAGTATCAAGGACAGCAAGCGATGAAGAGATTAAAAAATCTTATCGAAAACTTGCAATGAAGTATCATCCAGATAAAAACAAGGGAAATAGCAAGGCTGAAAAGAAATTTAAAGAAATTAGCGCTGCTTATGAAATTTTAAAAGATCCTCAAAAGAAAGCTGCATATGACCAATATGGTCATGATGCATTTCGGCAGGGCGGTATGGGGGGAGCACAAGGTTTTGGTGATTTTGCTGGAGGCTTTTCAGATATATTCGAAGAATTTTTTGGAGGAGGATTTGGAGGAGCAAGCAGACAAAGAGGACCAACAAGAGGAAGCGATCTAAGATACAATATGTCTGTATCTCTGCAAGATGCATTTAGTGGAAAAAAAACCCAAATAAAAATTCCAAGCAACATTAATTGTGAGTCATGTAATGGCACTGGAAGTGCTGATAAATCGGGTCCAAGCACTTGTTCAACTTGTAATGGTTACGGCAAGGTAAGATCAACTTCTGGTTTTTTTTCTATCGAACGACCCTGCCATTCTTGTGGAGGAGAAGGTGTTACTATAAAAAATCCATGCTTAAAGTGTAGTGGAACAGGTCAACAAAAAAAACAAAAAACAATATCTGTCAGTATACCTGCCGGAGTTGATACGGGGACAAGAATAAGAATTTCAGGTGAAGGAGAAAGAGGACAAAGGGGGGCTGGAAACGGAGATTTATATATTTTTTTAGATGTAAAAAAAGACAAGCTTTTCAATAGAGAGGACGAAAATATTTTTTGTACCATTCCTATTTCTCTTACTATGGCCATATTAGGTGGAGAGATAGAAGTTCCAACAATTGATGGCAAAAAAGCAATATTAAATGTTCCAGCCGGAACACAATCAGAAACTCAGTTTCGATTAAAAGGAAAGGGCATGTCTATACTACGTCATAAAAATAGAGGAGATATGTATGTTGAAGCAAAAGTTGAAATTCCAATAAACTTAACAAACAAGCAAAAAACGATTTTGAAAGAATTTGAAAAAGAGGGAGGGTCTTCAAAAGCTCATAGCCCAAAAAGCCAAGGTTTTTTTAAAAAAATAAAAGAAGTTTGGGAAGATTTAACTTAATTTCTTTTCAACTGGCAATCTCCAAAGTATATGCATTATTATGACAAAAATTAAAATAGCAATTTCTGGATGTTTAGGCAGGATGGGTCAAGAACTAGTAAATAAAGCTAGTAATAGCAAGCAGATAAATTTTGTTGGTGGTTTTGACATTAACAATGATAAAGATTTTATAAATAAAATTTTTAAAACCGCTGATGTTGTTATTGATTTTTCATCACCCCAAGCAATTAAAAATAATTTAAGACTAGCTAGTTTCCACAAAACTGGAATTGTAATCGGTACGACTGGTTTAAAACAAAAAGAATTTAATTTGATTAAAACAGCTTCAAAAAAAATTCCTGTCTTATATTCTTCTAACATGAGTCTAGGAGTAAACCTACTCTTTAATTTGGTTAAACAAACAGCCTCAACCTTAATTGACAAAGATTATGATATTGAAATAGCTGAAACTCATCATAAACACAAAATAGATGCGCCTTCAGGCACAGCCTTGTCACTTGGAGAATTTGCCGCAGCAGGAAGAAAAACTAATTTTCAAAAAGCCAAAGTATTTGACCGAACATCTAAAAACTTAATAAGAAAAAAAGGAAAGATTGGATTTTCAGTTACAAGAGGTGGGGAAATAGCCGGAGAACATACTGTAAGTTTTATTGGAGAGAATGACAGAGTAGACTTAGTTCATAAGGCCAATAATAGATCTATCTTTGTAAATGGAGCAATAGATGCTGCTATATTTATTTGCAAAAAAAAATCAGGTTTTTATACAATGAATGATCTATTATTTTCCAAATAACTTATTTTTTTATTACAATTAATATAAAACGATTTATGCGCAGTCAAAAAATTGATTTAATCTTTAAAAAACTGTCGAGCTCTATACCAGTTCCCAAAACTGAACTTAAATACAAAAATTCTTATACATTTCTTGTGTCAGTAGTTTTGTCAGCTCAAGCTACTGATAAATCAGTAAATGCAGCAACTAAAGATCTTTTTAAGCATGTAAAAAAACCACATGACATGATTAAGTTAGGAGAAAGAAAATTAAAAACGTTTATAAAAACCATAGGACTTTATAATTCAAAAGCTAAAAATATTATGACTTTGTCAAAAATTTTAATTGAAAGACACCAAGGCAGGGTTCCCGAAAAATTTGAACAACTAACCAGCCTTCCGGGAGTAGGAAACAAAACAGCTAGTGTATATCAAAATGAAATTTTAGATATTCCTAGAATTGCTGTTGATACTCATGTTTTTAGGGTTTCTAATAGAGTTGGATTGGTTAAAACAAAAAATCCAGACGAGACTCAAAAAAGTTTAGAGTTAAAGGTTCCGTGTCAGTGGTTGAAAAGCGCACATCATCTACTAATATTACATGGTAGATATACTTGTAAGTCACAAAAACCTAAATGCAATAAATGCACTATATATAAACATTGTGAATATGAAAAAAAATTAACTTAGTCTAATATCTTTATAGCAAGCATTAATTTCTTCTTTAGTTTTTAATAACTCACCATTATTATTTCTTAATTCAAAATAATCAGATTTGAGTTTTGATTTTGAAATATCAAAAAAAATAAATATTTTACAGTTTCTGTGATCAAACCGCGCCGTTTTAGTATTGCCGCTATTCCTAATTAGTTTAGGCTCACCAAGTTTATCAATTAATTGATCAAGATTTTTATTAAGAAAATCAACTTTTGTAATTTTAGTTTGGTTCAAAACAATTTTTTGTTTCTTTTTTTTGTCTTCGTTTATTTTTTCTTTTTCTTCAGCTACTACGACAACCTTCGTTTCTTCTGATGTCTTTTTTGTTTCACTTTTACCTATCTTTTTTATGGACGTAGAAATACTCTCAGTTGCTCGACTTACTTCTTTGGCAACCTCAATGGTGGCGCATCCTGATAGCCCAAAAGCTAAAAAAATTTTTAATATGAATATTGCTCTCACTAGAAAAAAATTATATTCTGTTTTTTTAATTATGCTTACATTAATCAGCTCACATTTCATAGATTATAAATTGTCTATTTTAAGAAATAAAAAAACCCCAAATTCGTTGTTCAGACAAACTATGGATGAAATTAGTTACTTGATTGCTTCAGAAGTTCTAAAACATCTGAAATATAAAAAAATTACAGTTAATACTCCAATGCAAAGAACAATTGGGAAAAGAATAGCCCAACCAATCGTAATTGTTCCGATATTAAGAGCGGGATTAGGTTTAATAGAAGGATTTGTAAAATTGATACCCGATGCAGAAAAAGGACATATTGGCCTATATAGAGATGAAAATACCTACAAACCGGTTGAATATCTTTGTAAACTTCCAAAGGTAAAAGATAAGATGTTTATAGTTTTAGATCCTATGCTTGCTACTGGAAATTCAGCAGTTGAGGCAATCAATCTTTTAAAAAAGTCTGGAATATCAAACAAAAATATTTTTCTCGTCTCACTATTGGCAGCCCCAGAAGGGGTAAATAATATTAAAAAATCTCACAAAGGTCTTAAATTTTTTACTTGCAGCTTAGATAAAGGCCTAAATAGAAAAAAATTTATAGTTCCGGGTCTCGGCGACGCAGGAGACAGATATATGGGCACTTAATAGTGGATTAAATTAGAAAAAAGCCCTTTGCCGTTGTAATTTTTTATCATATTATCTTTTTCATTCAACATACAAATATTAGAGGAAATTTATGAAAAAAATTATTAGTATTATATTTCTTTCTTTCACTCTTTTGTTTTCATTAAATGTATATGGTGCAAAAGTTGCACTTATTTATGATTCTGGAGGAAAGTTTGATAAATCTTTTAACGAGTCTGCATACAATGCTGCAGAAAAGTTTAAAGCAGACACTGGAAATGACTATATGGAATTCGAGGCTGCAAACAATGCTCAGATCGAGCAAGGCTTGAGAAAGCTAGCTCAAAGAGGAGCTAACGTGATTGTAGCAATGGGTTTTGCTATGGCTGATGCTGTTGCCGCTGTTGCCGCTGAATATCCTGAAACTAATTTTACAATTGTAGATGTTAATTGGTTACAAGGTGATAATCTTCAGCAAATTGTTTTTAAAGAACATGAAGGATCTTTCTTAGTAGGAATGATTGCTGCTATGAAATCTGAAACCGGAACAGTTGGTTTTGTTGGTGGTATGGATATTCCATTAATAAGAAAATTTCATGGAGGCTATGAACAAGGCGCCAAATATGTAAATCCAGATATTAATGTTTTAATGAACATGACTGGCACAACACCAGAAGCTTGGAACAACCCTACTAAAGGTGCTGAATTAACTAAAGCACAAATTGATAAGGGTGCTGATGTTATCTATCAGGCTGCTGGTGGTACGGGCATAGGTGTATTACAGGCTGCTGCAGATGCAGGAGTATATGGTATTGGAGTAGATGCAAATCAAAACTATATGCACCCAGGCAGCGTTTTAACTTCCATGCTTAAAAGAGTTGATGTGGCTGTTTATAATGCTTTTAAATCCACTATGGATGGAACATATCAAACAGGTGTTTTCACACTAGGTTTAGCTGAAGATGGTGTTGGTTGGGCTCTAGATGAACACAATGAAAGCCTTATAACTGGTGATATGAAATCAGCAGTCGAAAAAGCAAAAGCTGAAATTATTAGCGGTAAAATTAACGTCGTAGACGTTTCCGCCCAATAATAATATAAATTTAGGTTGTGAGACTTAAAATTTCTATTTATTAGAAATTATGGTCTCGCAACCGATACTTGAGCTCGAAAATATAAACAAATCTTTTGGGCATGTTCACGCAAACAAGGATGTTTCTTTTGCAGTTAATAAAGGAGATATTCACGGTATTATTGGAGAAAACGGAGCAGGAAAATCTACATTAATGAGTATAGTGTTTGGTTATTATCAGGCCGACTCAGGAATAATAAAAGTTAATCAAAAGCAAATAGATATAAAATCTCCTCACCAATCAATATTAAGTGGCATAGGAATGGTGCACCAGCATTTCATGCTTGTTGAAAATTTTACTGTTTTAGAGAATATAATATTAGGGTTTGAGGAAGAGTTTGTTTTCGGAGAAAAAATAAAAATTGCAAAAAAGAATCTTGAAAGCCTATGTCAAAATTATAATTTAAAAATTGATTTAGATGCAACTATTTCTGATCTTTCAGTTGGCTATAGACAAAGAGTTGAAATATTAAAAGCCCTCTATCGTAAAGCTGAAATATTAATTTTAGATGAGCCAACAGGAGTTTTAACTCCTCAAGAAGTAGATGAACTTTTTAAAATTTTAAGATCATTAAAAAATGAAGGAAAGACAATTATTCTCATTACCCACAAACTTAATGAAATTATGGCCCTTACCAACAAAGTAACAGTAATGAGACAAGGAGAAATTGTTGGGGAAAAACTAACCACCGAAACTTCTTCAGAGCAATTAGCAGAAATGATGGTTGGCAGAAGTGTGTTATTGAGAGTCCAAAAACAAAAGGCGGATATTGGAAAAAAAATATTAGAGGTAAAAAACATTACAGTAAGAGATGATTTAGATGTTGCAAGAGTTAAAAATGTAAGTTTTGACCTTAAGGCAGGGGAGATATTGGGTCTTGCTGGAGTTACAGGTAATGGACAAACAGAGCTTCTAGAAGCTTTATCAGGAATAAGAAAGGTAGAAGATGGTCAAATAACCTTAGAAGAAAAAATTATTTCTGCAAAGAATTTTTTTTTAAATCCTAGAAGTTTGAGAGAAAGAGAAATTGCACATGTTCCTGAAGATCGACAAAGGATGGGCTTAATTACCGAGTTTAACGCAAGTGAAAACACTATTTTTGGATATCATTACAAAAAACCTTATTCTAAATCTTCTGTTTTAATGGGTGAGAGCATTTATAATCATACAAAAAAGCTAATGAATCAATATGATGTTAGACCTCAATCTCCATTTTTAAAAACTTCCAATTTTTCTGGCGGTAATCAGCAGAAAATAATTTTAAGTAGAGAATTAAATACAGAACCTAAAGTTTTAATTGTTGGTCAACCGACAAGAGGTGTGGATATTGGGGCAATTGAATTTATACATCAGAGGATTATTGACATGCGTGATAGAGGTGCAGCCGTACTGCTTGTTTCTGTTGAGCTTGATGAAATTCTATCATTATCTGATAGAATTATAGTTTTGTATGATGGTTCTTTGGTAGGTGAAAAATTGAATGAAAATGTATCTGATAGAGAAATTGGATTATTGATGGCTGGTATAACAAGTTAATTTATGGCAAAAGCAGTTGATAAAACAAAAGTACCTTGGTGGGTTTCAAATGTAATCGTTCCAATTGTAAATTTATCTTTAGCATTATTGGTTTCAGGACTTTTTATTTTTATTGCTGGAGAAAACCCTTATAAAGCCATGCAACTAATTTTATATGGTTCATTTGGTTATATTGAAGGTTTTGGTTACACACTTTACTACGCTACAAATTTTATTTTTACAGGATTAGCTTTTGCGGTAGCTTTTCACTGTAGACTTTTCAATATAGGTGGAGAAGGACAAGCTTATCTTGGTGGCTTAGGTGTTTTTTTATTTGCTTATTATTTTACCGGCTTACCAATAATTGTTGTTTGGCCTCTCGCGATTTTGGGATCTATGTTGTTTGGTGCTGCATGGGCAATTGTTCCAGCTTATCTGCAAGCATATAGAGGAAGTCATGTAGTTATTACAACAATTATGTTTAACTTTATTGCGTCTGCTCTTATGGTTTATCTTCTGGTTGATGTAATTCGTGATACTAGACAAATGGGACCTCACACAGTACCACTTGTTAAAGAGCAATGGTTTCCAATGTTTAGAGATGTTGCTAGTTGGTTTGGATTTAAAGTACAATACTCCCCTCTAAATATTACTTTCTTTCTAGCGGTTTTAGTATCTTTTGCTGTTTGGTTCCTGATTTGGAAAACTAAATGGGGATATGAAATGAGAGCTGTTGGTCACAATACACAAGCAGCAATTTATGCTGGCATTTCACCTCAAAGAAACATAATTTTAGCAATGGCAATATCGGGCGCTCTTGCAGGGATGCTTGGAGTCAATGAAATATTAGGGGTGCATCACAAAGTAATGGTTAATTTTCCAGCTGGATATGGATTTACTGGAATAGCTGTTGCATTGATGGGAAGAAATCACCCTATAGGAATTTTTTTAGCAGCCTTGTTGTTTGGAATGCTTTATCAAGGCGGCTCCGAAGTAACTTTTGAAATGCCAAACATAACTAGATACATGTTTGTAGCTGTTCAAGGTGTAATTATTTTGTTTAGTGGGGCGCTTGAAAACTTATTTAGACCACAAATTGAATATTTTTTTGTAAATAAACTGAATCTGAGGTCAACATAATGGAAATAGGAGCTGATATTTTGTCACTTTTGTCTGCGACTTTACGAATATCTACACCACTTGTTTTTGCTGCAATGGCAGGACTTTTCGCCGAAAGATCTGGCGTAATTGATTTTGGACTTGAAGGAAAAATGTTAGCGGCTGCGTTTGTTGCGGCAAGTGGGGCAGCTGTATTTGGATCTGAGTGGTATGGTCTGATTTTAGCAATTGTTAGTTGTGTTGCTCTATCAATGTTACACGGCTTTGCATCAGTAACCCATAGAGGTGATCAGGTAGTTTCTTGTGTTGCGATTAATATTTTAATGATTGGATTAACAACCGCATTGGCAGCAGCATGGTTCGGTCAACAAGGCTTGACACCAACACTAACAGATGAGCAAAGATTTTTTGAAATTACTCTGCCTTTTACAGAAGAACTATCCTTTATTCCGATCTTAGGACCTATTTATACTGAAGTAATAAGCGGTCATTATATATTTGTATACATAGTTTATGTGATCGTACCAATTGTTTATTGGATAGTTTTCAAAACAAGTTTTGGTTTAAGGATTCGTGCCGTAGGAGAAAATCCAAGCGCTGTAGATACAGCGGGTATCAATGTTAATTTTATGCGCTACAAAGCATTAGCGGTTAATGGTGTTTTGATTGCTTTTGCCGGTGCTTATTTATCAACGGCTATTAATGCAAATTTTTTTAGAGAGATGTCCGCTGGTAGGGGTTATTTAGCTTTAGCAGCATTGATATTTGGAAAATGGAAACCAAAAACAGCTTTGATCGCTTGCCTATTATTTGGTTTTACTGACGCTCTTCAAATCAGATTACAAGGTGTTCCTATTCCTGGGATAGGCTTAATACCAGTTCAATTCATTCAGGCTACCCCATATGTACTTACAGTTGTATTACTAGCGGGATTTGTTGGTAAGGCTATTGCTCCAAATGCTATAGGACAACCATATATTAAAGAAAGATAGAAATATTTTTAGTTTCAACTATATACATTCATACATATGAAAAAAAATATAGAAATTTTAAAAAAACATGGTTTAAAAAACACCAATCAAAGAAAAATAATGTCAGATATTCTCTTTGCTGGAAAGGATATGCATTTCAGCGCTGAAGACTTAAAAAAATTAGTTGAAAAAAGGGGATTTAAAATGTCTCTTGCAACAATTTACAATAATTTACAACATTTCGTAAATGCAGGTTTATTGAGAAAAACTATCGTTGATAGTGAAAAGTCTTATTATGATAACAATCTTAAAAATCACTATCATATTTACGATGAGGCTGACAGAAAACTTATTGATATTCCAAATTCTTCAATTAGTTTTTCAAAGTTACCAAAACTTCCAAAAAATAAAGTAATCAAAAACATTAGTGTAATTATACAAATTGATAAAAATTCAAGATAAATATTATATTAGAAGCTTTCTAATTTATTGACAATATAGTCATTTGAACTAAATATTTAAGTATTAATTTTACAAGGAGGGTTAATGAGCACTGATGAAAAATGTCCTGTTATGCATGGATCACAAACTAGCAATAGTTCAAGAGGAACATCAAATAAAGATTGGTGGCCTAGGCAGTTAAATTTAAACATTCTTCATCAACATGATAAAAAATCTAACCCTATGCATGACTCTTTTGATTACAGAAAAGAATTCAAAAAACTAGATTACAATAATTTAAAAAAAGACTTGAACCATTTAATGACTGACTCTCAAGATTGGTGGCCTGCTGATTATGGACACTATGGACCTTTTTTTATTCGTATGACCTGGCATGCTGCAGGAACATACAGAACTGGCGATGGAAGAGGAGGAGGAGGCACTGGCGCACAGCGTTTTGCTCCTCTTAATAGTTGGCCTGATAATGGTAATTTAGACAAGGCTAGAAGATTGCTTTGGCCAATTAAACAAAAATACGGCAATAAAATAAGTTGGGCAGATTTATTAATTTTAGCCGGCAATGTTGCCATAGAATCAATGGGTGGAAAAACTTTTGGATATAGTGGAGGACGTGAAGATATATGGGCCCCCGAAGAAGATATTTACTGGGGCGTTGAAAAGGAATGGCTTCAAAATAAACGCTATAAAGGAGATCGTGAACTTGATAATCCATTGGCAGCTGTTCAAATGGGTTTAATTTATGTTAATCCAGAGGGCCCAGACGGCAACCCTGATCCACTTGCTAGCGCAAAGGATATCCGAGAAACTTTTGGTAGAATGGCAATGAACGATGAAGAAACTGTTGCTCTTACAGCCGGAGGACATACTTTTGGAAAAGCTCATGGTGCTGGAGACCCAACACTTGTAGGACCTGAGCCCGAAGGTGCAGAGATTCAAGAAATGGGCTTTGGTTGGATAAGTAAACATGGCTCTGGGAAAGGCAGTGATACTATCACAAGTGGTATCGAGGGTGCGTGGACAACAAACCCCACAAAATGGGATAATGGTTATTTTGATCTTCTGTTAAAGTATGAATGGAAACTTGTAAAAAGTCCTGCAGGAGCAAATATATGGCATGCAGTAGATCAAAAAGAAGAAGATCGCGCTCCTGACGCAGAAGATTCTTCAAAACGAGTACCAACAATGATGACAACTGCTGATATGGCAATGCGTGAAGATCCAGAATATAGAAAGATTTCTGAACGT
>MDTE01108056.1_pt1 | contig 22598 bp, 14 predicted proteins | sample 811231 | NCBI WGS metagenome assembly MDTE01 (sample SAMN05326651, study PRJNA326480) | marine metagenome | isolation source: seawater | place: Indian Ocean: Red Sea | collected 2010 | reverse complement strand
ATTTTCTGCGGACGATCGAATCTTGTGAGGAGTGTCCCATGTCTGTGCGAGCACGAGCGGCCAGTTGGGTAGGAAGTTATGGGTTAGTTGCGACCTTGCTGGCGAGTGGTTTGGTGTGGTCGAACGGGGCTCCCGCCGCCGAGCCGCCTGGCAAGGCAAAACGCTACCGGGTGATCTTCAATTGCGACGGGCACGCGGTCGCCAAAGATGCCCAGGGGGATCTCGGGCAGTGGCTTGAAAATCTGTTTGGACCGCTCGCTGAGAGTCATGTGGACGCCCTCTTCTGGTGTGACGGTGCGGGGGGCAACACGGCGAATTACGACAGCCAGGTCCTGGAACGAACGGGGGCCCGTGCCAACCTGCCGAGAACCTATATTGACCGATGGATCGCCGAAGGAAACGACCCGCCTGCCGTGGTAGTGCGGGAAGCGAAGAAACGTCAGATCGATGTGTTCTACTCACTTCGCTTCAATGACATTCACGATTCGTTCATCCCTGATGAGATGCCGACTTTCAAAGTGGAGCACCCGGAGTGGATGCTGGGCGAACAGGATTACGACGGGGTCAAGAGTTTCAAGACGTCTTTGAATTTTGCCTTTCCTGGCGTCCGCGAGTTGAAATTTCGCACGGTCGAAGAGCTTTTCCAGAAATACGACTTTGACGGACTGGAAATCGATTTCTTGCGGGGTGCGCCCTATTTTCTTCCCGGCACGGAATCCCAGAACGCGCCTTTGTTGACGCAATTGCTGACGCGGATCCGCCGCCATCTGACGCAACGCGCCGCAGAACGGGGACGGCCAATCCGCTTGGCGGTGCGTGTCGATGAAAGCCTCAAAAGCTGCCGTTTGAATGGATTTGAAGTGTCGCGATGGATTGAGCTCGGCTTGATCGACATGATTGCGATGGGGAGCGGGGTCATGGACATTCAGGTGGAAGAATTCAAAGCGCTGGCCGCACCGAAAGAGATTCAGATCTATCCTTGTCTGTACGGTTGGCCCAGCCGCTACAGCCCTGTTCCTGCCGCGCTGGCCGCGGGCTTGGCGCTCAATTATCACGCTCAGGGAGCGGATGGGATCTACCTCTTCAACTGGTTTCCCCACACCAAGAATAACAGTGAGAGCACCGGTCCGTATCAGAAGGGGTTGCTCAAATTACTGGGAGATCCGGCGGTCCTCCAACGCCAGCAGCAACAGTTACTGTTTGCCGCTGACCGGGGGCGGCCGCAGCGCGCGTACCAGTACAACTGGTTGCATTGTGTGTTGCCCGAGAAACTGCCGGTGGACAAGCCGCTGGAGGTGGCGTTACGGGCGTTTGCTCGGTTTCCCGAGCGCACCGAGCTCTCGTTGCAGATCGAGGTGGACGGTTTACAGTCTGAAGACATGTTAGCCGTTACCTGCAACGGGACCCCGATCACAGGTTGGCAGCGTTCCAAGGGACGGCTCCAGGCCAAGATCGGTGCTGCTCAACTCCGGTTTGGTGTGAATCGCGTTGGTCTGCAACTCGTTCCGCCGGCAACTGGCGCGGCGACTCCCCGGACCGTGACCGCGCTGGAGTTGCATGCCACCCAGCCGGCCGCTGCACCGTAAGTTCCGCTTGTTGGACTGGACCGGGTGGGTTCCATCCCGGTTGGGATGATCAGGCCAGGCTGCTGCTGTCAGGCGATGATGTCGTCGATGATCTGGCCGCTCACATCGGTCAAGCGGACGTCGCGGCCACGGTGATGGAACGTCAGCTGTTCATGGTCGAGTCCCAGCAGGTGCAGACAGGTCGCGTGCAAGTCGGGGATGGAAACGCGATTTTCCACTGCTGCGTAGCCGAATTCGTCAGTGGCGCCGTATGCGGTCCCTCCGCGGGTCCCTCCCCCGGCGAGAAACATCGAGAAACCACGTGGGTTATGGTCGCGCCCCGCCGTTCCCTGGTTGGTTGGCATCCGGCCAAATTCCCCCCCCCAGATAATCAGGGTTTCATCGAGCAGGCCACGTTGCTTCAAGTCCTGGATCAAGCCGCCAATCGGCTGGTCGATTTCCGGGCAGTGTTGCTCGAGGTTACTGCGCAGATCGCCGTGGGCATCCCAACTCAGCATCTGGTCTCCGCCACCGGAGTAAATCTGGACAAAGCGAACGCCCCGTTCGACAAGCCGGCGGGCCATCAGACACTGGCGTCCAAAACGCGTACTAATCGGGCGATCGATACCATACATCTGTTGGGTTACCGCGGTTTCCTGGCCAACGTCGACCGCTTCTGGAGCGGCCATCTGCATACGATAGGCCAGCTCATAACTATAGATTCGCGCCGCCAATTCCTGTTCGCCCGGGTTTTCGGCCAGGTGCTGTTCATTGAGCTGGGCTAGGAGGCGCAGGCGAGCGCGCTGCTGCTGGGGCTTGATTTCGTCCGGGGGGTGCAAGTCGATGATCGGCTCACCCTGGCTGCGAAAAGGTGTTCCCTGGTAGGCGGCCGGGATGAAGCCGGAGGTCCAGTTCTGGGCGCCACCAATCGGTCCGCCGCGATGATCCCACATGACCACAAAACCCGGGAGAGATTGGTTCTCTGATCCCAGCCCATAGGTGACCCAGGCTCCCATGCTGGGACGGCCTGGCAGCAGGAATCCGGTATTCATGTGGAATAGCGCCGGGGCGTGATTGTTGGACTCGCAGTGCAGCGATCGAATGACGCACAGATCGTCCGCACAACCGGCGATGTGGGGGAACAGTTCGGAGATCGGTAAACCAGAGGCACCGTGCCGCGTAAACCGGTAAGGGCTGCGCATGGCGGTGTCTTTGGTGGTTGTGTTGAACGCATCTTCCTTGCGAAATACCGGGATGGCCTGGCCGTGCCACTTGTGGAGGGCTGGTTTCGGGTCCAACAGGTCGACGTGGCTGGGTCCACCGTAGGCGAAGATAAAGATGACCGACCTGGCCTTGGGGGCGAAGTGCGCGGGCGCGGGAGAGAGTGGATTGGTTGCTGCCAGGCGTGTCTGGGCGAGCAGCCCTTCCTCCTGAAGTAGATTGCGCAGCGCCAGTCCTGCGAAACCACCGCCGGCGGTTTGCAGCAATTGTCGCCGCGACCAGAAGCGGTCTGTCAGGTGGATGCTCATGTGGCCTTTCGAAAGGGGACCGGCTTTCACGAACTCAGTGACCAGGCCGCCTCGCGCGCGTGCAGCCTAGTCGACGTAGATAAATTCATTGAGGTTGAACATTACATGGCAAAGATCGGTCAACGCGCGCGCCTGGGCCGTGGTAGACCGATTTGCGGTCTTGCTGTGGAATTCGCGCTGTTGATCGAGAAACGCTAGGCAGCGTATCAGTTCTTTGCTGGTTGGTGGACGTGACAGGCAGCGACCATAGATCGTGTGGATTTGCTCCGCCGCTGAGGTTCCCACAGTCGCCAGCAGTTCCTGGGCCATGCTGGCGGCGCGTTGGTTGGTGAAGACGTCGTTCAGCAGCTGGAGCGCTTGCGTAGGTACCGTGGTCGTCAGGCGGCGGTCACAGCTCTGCGTGGTTGTGGGCGCGTCGAAGGATTCCAGCATTGGCATGAGGACTGATCTGCGCGCAAAAACGTAGATGCTGCGCCGCCAGTGCTCGGATCTCTCGCGGATCACAGTGGGCCATTTGCGTGTGGTACTGGTGGCAATCACATCGGGGTGAATCCGCGGACGCACACCCGGTCCATGCATCGTGGTGTTCAGGGATCCGCTGGCGGCCAGGATTTGATCTCGGATGAGCTCGGCCTCGAGGCGGCGTTTGGGGAATTTCCACAAAAGTCGATTTGCTGGATCACGGGTTGAGTCCGTCTGCTTGTTGGGTGCCCGCCCGTCAGCCGTGGTCGCGTGTCCGGGCGACGAGGTCTGGCCGTACACGCTGGAACACATAATCAAGCGGTGGATGTGTTTGATACTCCAACCGCTTTCGATGAATTCAACTGCCAGCCAGTCGAGCAGCCGAGGGTGGCTGGGCGGGCTGCCATTGAGGCCGAAGTTACTCGTGGTCTCGACCAGCCCGCGTCCGAAATGATATTGCCAGATCCGATTGACCATCACGCGGGCGGTCAATGGATTGCGTGGTGAGGCCAGCCACTTGGCCAGGTGGTGCCGCCGGCCTGTGGTCGTGGCATGTTCAGGCGGGTTGGGGAATGAGAGTGGCGTGGCAGTCAGGACGGCGGGTACGCCAGGCGCCACGGTGCCACCGGGCCGACGGTGGTCTCCGCGCTCGAAGAGGCGGGTTTCCCGCGGCTGGCGACTGTCATCGCCAATCGCCATGGCAATCGGCAGTTTTTCGATTTCCGCTTTCAACTTGCGGATTTGCTCATTGAGATCGTCGACCGTCTCCTGGCCGGCGGTAAACTTCGGTGAGCTGGTTTGTGCCAGATTGGGGAAGCCGTCCAGCAGTAGGGATCCCCGGGCATCGCGCACCCGCAAATTGCGCCAGCGGGTGGTGGACAGCCAGTTACCAAACCCGATACGACCGTGTTGCAGTCGCCGGTCTTTGACCTGGAACAGCAGGCGGTCATCGAGCCACGCTTGCAGTGATTCGCCCTGCACGCGGATACGGATTCGGTACCAGCGGTTCGGTTCGATTCGGCCGGGGATGGTACGGGTGATGGGGGCCCGGCCACCACGATCGTCGATGGCCAGACTGTGCTCGCGATTGTCAGAAATCCCCAGGCGGAGCCAGTAAAATCGATTGATTTCCGTGGCCCGGAACATCAACGAGACCCCCGCTTCGTAGTTGAACGCTTTTTCCGTACCCGCCGTCTTGAGGACTTCCACATCGACCGTGTAGTCGGTCCAGGCGGGGTTGCCCACGAGCAGGCGGATATCGGCGGCCAGACGCTGCTGGACCAGTTCTCTTCCGCGGATCTGCCAGTCGCCAGCAGAGGGGTGGTTCTGGAGCTTGGAGATCTGGGCCCGGACCTCGCGAATCTGCTTTTCGAGCTGGGAACGTCGCTGTCGCTGTTGTGGCGTGCCGATCAGTGTTTCGCGACGGCCGCTGCTATTGAAGATGGCCAGCATCGCATAGTAATCGCGTTGCGAAACGGGGTCGTATTTATGGTCATGGCAGCGTGCACACCCGAGCGTGAGACCGAGGAAGACCTCGGCAGTCGTGGAAATGACGTCATCGAGTTCGTCCCAACGGTGCTTTTCCAGACTCTGGTTACCGACGGTGGGTCCGTTTCGGCAGAATCCGGTTGCTACCAGCGCCTGGAAATTTCCGGGCGTGATTTCGTCGCCCGCGATTTGTTCCATCATGAACTGGTCGTACGGTTTGTCGGCGTTCAGGCTGTCGATCACCCAGTCGCGGTAGTGCCAGGCGTGCGGTCGTTCGAAATCAAATTCGAAGCCGTTGGAATCCGCATAGCGGGCCAGGTCGAGCCAGTGGCGGCCCCACCGTTCACCGTAGTGGGGTGAAGCCAGCAGCCGGTCGATCCAGCGGGCGCGGGCGCGCCCGTCGTCGACGAGGCATTCGCGCTGGAAAAGCTCGACATCGACCAATGTCGGGGGCAGCCCCAGCAAGTCGAAAGCGGCCCGTCGTAGCCATTTGCCGGCAGGGGCTGGTGATGCGGGTGTTACGCCGTTGGTTTCGAGCTTAGCCAGGATGAATGCATCGACCGGGGTACGGACCCAGTCTGTTTGTGCGACGTGGGGTACCGGCGGGCGGGCGGGTGCTCGAAAGGCCCAATGTTCCGGGTCGGCTGCGGCAGCGCGTGGAACTCCTGCCACAACCGCCAGCAGCCACAAGATCCAGCAGCAGCGTAAGGTGAGGATGCTCATGGCGTCCATCCTATCAGACCTTCCAGAATCTGGGGGTTGGCGGCCCGCGGCGCGAACCGGTGGCAAGCCATCGAACGCTCAGGCGAGTATGTCGGTCAGTACTTCACCGTCGACATCCGTCAAACGAAAATCCCGGCCACTGTAACGGTACGTCAACCGTTGGTGGTCCAACCCCAGCAGATGGAGCATGGTGGCATGCAGGTTACGGATGGGGCAGGCGTTTTCGACCGGGTAATACCCCAGCTCATCGGTCGTTCCATAGATGGTACCACCGCGCACCCCGCCTCCGGCCATCCAGATGGAGAAGGCGTGTGGGTGGTGGTCACGTCCGTCGCTGCCCTGCGCGGCGGGGCTGCGGCCAAATTCGGTTGCCCAGATGACCAGTGTTTCATCCAACAGGCCACGCTGTTTGAGGTCGCGAATCAGGCCTGCGATCGGCTGGTCGACTTTCGGCGCATTGGTGCTGTGGTTGTTCATTAAACCACCGTGCGCATCCCAGTAATTCCGCGGATGACTATGGTTAACCTGGACATAGCGTACACCGGCTTCCGACATCCGGCGTGCTAACAGGCATTGGTAGCCGAAATCGTCTGTGGTTGGCTGGCCGATCCCGTAGAGTTGTTTGGTGGCCGCGGTTTCCTGCTGCGTGTCCAGTACCTGGGGTGCCGTCATCTGCATGCGAAACGCCAGTTCAAACGCTTCAATGCGGGCTTGCAATTGGGCGTCTGTTTGTCGAGTCGCGAGGTGTTGTCGGTTTTGTTTGTTGAGCAGGTCCAGCTGTAGTCGTTGCAGTCGGGGTCGCTTCTCAGCTGGTTTCAGGTTCTTGAATGTGGCGGTCCGCGGCGCGGTATTGCCGTCTCCGATCGCGGTTCCCTGGTACACGGCTGGCAGGAACGCGCTGCCATAGTTTTGTCCGGCGCCGTGGTAGGTGGAAGGACTGAGTGTGACAAAACCAGGCAGGTTCTGGTTTTCGGTTCCCAGTCCGTACAATGTCCAGGCACCCATGCTGGGCCGAATGGCGACTCCGTCACCCGTATGCAGCATCAAGGATGCGCCGCCATGGGCGACCTGGTTGCCCACGATCGTGCGAATCACGGCAACGTCGTCGATGACGCCGCCAATGTGGGGGAACAGATCGCTGACAGGAATCCCACTTTCACCGTAGCGTCGGAAGGTCCACGGTGAACGGAGAATCGTGCTCGTTGGTGCGAAGCTGAATTCGGGTTTCTCGATGGGCGAAGGTTGCCCGTGGTATTGATCCAATGCAGGTTTGGGATCAAACGAGTCCACGTGGGAAACACCGCCGTGCATGAACAGGAAAATCACGCGCTGCGCACGGGGCGTAAAGTGCGTATGCTGCCCGGCTGGAACACGGGCCGCTTGTGCTTCCGTGGCTAGCATACCGGCGAGTGCAGTATGGCCAAAGCCGCACGCGACATTCTGGAGGGCTTGTCTGCGGGAAATCTGCCCGCCATGGGTTGGATCAGTCCACATAAACGAACTCGTTTAAACAGAAGAGGAACTGGCAAAAACTTTTCCAGGCCGCCAACCTTGCATCCGCGGCAGCAACCCCTGCTGCCAGGGTTTCGTTGAGATAGGCATCGATGAACTGCCTGGCGTCGTTGGCTTCCGCTGGTGACGCGGCCCGCCCCAGCGCGATCCAGTAGCCGTGTTGTATACGTGCCGCGTCGTCGCGGCTTTCCTTTGCCAGTAGCCGTTGGGCAAATTGCTCTGCCAGGGCAGCTACAAAAGGGCTATTCAACAAGAAGCTGGTTTGCGTGGAAACCACACTTTCGGTGCGTCTGGTGGTGACTGCGTTCGCGTCCGCGGCGTCGAACACCGCCATAATCTCATTTTGTGCATTACGGATCACGGGCAAGTAGACACTGCGTCGGGGACTCGCAAAAGCAGCAATCTGGTATTGATTGGCTACAGAAGCCAGCCCGAGGTCGCGGTCCACGGTTTCGCCCGCATCGTACAGTTGCATGACCAGTTCGCCGCCACCGAGATAGTCGGTGTTCAGCGTGCCGCTGGCTGACAACAGGCTGTCACGGATAATTTCCGCTTCCAGTCGCCGCCGCGGATACTTCCACAACAAACGATTTTCCGGGTCAATCTCCAGCGATCTTTGTACGTTGGCAGGATTGATCAGGGAAGTTTGCTGGTAGACACGGCTCAGCAGAATACGTTTGTGCAGTGCTTTGATGGACCAGCCGTCCTCGACAAAACGTTTCGCCAGATAGTCCAACAAATGGGGATGTGAGGGCCGCGTGCCGATGCGACCGAAGTTGTCACTACTGGCGACGAGGCCTGTACCAAAATGGTGCTGCCAGACGCGATTGACCAGGACCCGCGCGGTGAGCCGATTCGCTGCACTGGCAATCCAGCGCGCCAGCGGTAGCCGACCACTCGACGGCGTGTCGATTGCTACGGAGGGGACACCTGGAAACAACGACGGGGTTTGCCGCGGGGCCAGCGCGCCGAGCATTTTGCGATTGCCGCGGCGGTGGACTTGCAGGTCGCGCCCTCCACTTTCCTTGGCAAACATAGCGGGCAGGTACTCGGCGGTTGCACCGATTTGGGCAATTTTGTTCTGCAACGCGTCGTGTTGGCGCACTAACTGCCGGAATTCGGCATCCTGTTTTCGCAAGAAGAGGCTGCGCAGGTACTGGTTCTCCGAAGGTGTGCGTTTGGCCCGCGGCTTGTGCAGTACCACGCCCAGCTGGTTGGGGTATGCGCCAGGCAGCTGATACTTCGTTTGCAGCCACGCGCCGACCTGGGTCTCTTCCTGTGGAGAGAGCGCGCGGTCGAATAGCAGCAATTCCGCGACGTTCATTGTGGGTCCGTTGGCCATCAAGCAAGCGGCTGTCGTGTCACCACCCAGAATCAGGGCGCCGGATTGGAATCGGTGTTGGTGGTTGGCAGCTCCGGCGTGAATCTTGAGCTGTTGCAACCTCCCGCTGACGCGCACCGCTGCATCGACCAGCTTGCTGCCGGCGTAACGCGCTGACCAGATTTGCGGGGTTCCCAATTCGACTTTGCCGGCGGTCGCGTCAAAGCTGTGGCCCGATGCCAGATCGAGTCTGGGATAGGGTGTATCGACGGAGTCAATTTCCCAGATCATACCAGCACCTGGCTGCTGGGGGTTGCCAAACAAGACGGCCTGGTGACGTTTGACAGTCGTCGCGAGGGGAGTCACGACCAGGTAAATGGTGTACGGATGGGCTCCTGCAAAATCGATGGCCGAGGAAGTTTTCAAAAAATGCTGGCTGGACTTGAAAGCAACCGCTGGCTGACCGTTGATCGACGAAGTGCGAAATCGCGGAGCGCTGTCTGGTTGGCCGCGCAGCTCCAGACCGTGTTGATTAAAGCCGCCAGTATCCTGCTTGTTGTGCCAGACGGTTACCGTGGCTCCTTCTTCCAGGTTGAGTGAGTCTGCGCTGTACCAGGCGAGTAATCCAGCCAGTTCCGCCGGTTCGCGCAAGCCATTGAACTCCGCTGTCACAGGCTGCCAGGTTTCTCGCAGTTTGATCTCCCACTCTGTTTGCCGTGCATCGACGGTTTCCAGGGCAGTGGAAATCTTGTCCTGCTGTGACCGCAGTTCCGCCTGCAACTCGGCCCGACCACTATCCTGGGAATCGCTATCAGCCGCCAGCTTGCCTTCGTGCCACATCGAAGTCGGTCCGCTTTGTCCGTTGAGCATCGCCAGTCCACGGAAGATCCCTGCCAGTGCGTAGTAATCTTTGGTGGGAATCGGATCGAATTTATGGTCATGACAGCGGGCACACGAAAAAGACATGCCCAGAAAGGCGCGGGTGGTGACATCGATTTGCTCGTCCACGATATCCATCTTCAATTGTTCTTTGTCTGTTTCGGCGAGCCCTTTGGGGCCGAGCATGAGAAAGCCCGTGGCCAGATGCCGTCGCAGGACCTCGCGGGCCTCGGCCGCGGGATCGAGTCGATCTCCGGCGACCTGCTCGAGGATGAACTGGTCGTACGGCATGTCCTGGTTGAATGATTCGATGACATAGTCTCGATAACGCCAGGCATACCGCATCACGAAATTTCCATCATTGGCAGTGGTATCTGCGTACCGTACGACATCCAGCCAATGCCGTCCCCAGCGCTCACCGTAATGCTGCGAGTCCAGCAGTCGATCAACCACCTGTTCCCAGGCATTGGCATCCGAGGACTGGGCAAAGGCCTCGATGTCGGCACGTGTTGGAGGTAGCCCGATCAAGTCGAAGGTGGCGCGCCGCAGGAGATTGGCACGGGTGGCTGGGGGAGCCGGCGCCAGTTGCTGCTGTTGGAGTCGTGCCAGGATGAACCAGTCGATATCGGTTTGCGGCCAATTTGATTCGGCTGGGCGGGGTACCACCGGATCTCGGACCGGTAACAGTGACCAGTGAGTGGATGTTGCTACCCGGGACTCGCTGGGAAATACGGCGCCGTCCGCAATCCACCGCTCTATGGCGCGAATCAAGCCACTGTCGAGTTTGCGGGTGGGGGGCATCTCCAGCGACTCGTGGCGAATGGCCGCGACCAGCAAACTGGCGGTTGGTTTGCCTGGTACGATTGCTGGCCCTGATGCGCCTCCGCGCAGCAGCCCGGCGCGCGAATCAAGCCGCAATTCGCCTTTGAGGACGCCTTTGTCGAGAGCCGATTGCGAGTGGCAGGAGTAACAGTGTTCTGCGAGTGCGGGGCGGATCTCTTTCTCGAAAAACGTGCTACGTTCATCGGCCGGCAATGCGCCGCCGCTGGCAGCGAGCACAACCGCGACAACGTAGATCAGAGCGTGATTCATAGCGGTGATTCGGAGAGGACCTGTCCCGACAGCGACGGGTGCCGCTGAGCATCTCCACAGGCGGTCACCCCATTGTCGATGCCACACGCTGCGGTGTCTAGAACATGCAGCAGAGCGAGCGGAACTGCCGAGAAAAAACGACGCTTGCCAGTTGGCTTGCTGCGGGCAGGACGACAGAGTGACGCGTTCAGAGAGCGTTGTGCAGTGACGGTTGTTCAGGGACAATCCTTGTCCACTACCCAGATGGGATTCCCTTCCGGATCGGCAAACCCACCGAACCAGAAACCATGCTGCTTGTCACGAGAGGGACCAAAGGTGATGACGGTGTCCGCCTGGCGCAAGTGCGCAAACAGCTCGTGGAGATCATCGACTTCCAATTGCAGCAGGACCGTGTTCTTGCTGCGGTCACCTGGGACGACCCTCATCCCTGCAGCCGGGGCGATGCCAAGCTTGCTGCCCGAGGCCGTTTTCAGGCAGCAGTAATGGAATTCGTCGTCGAAGGTGTCCGTGACCCGCATCCCGAGGACGTCCCGGTACCAGCGGACAAGTTTCTCATAGTCACTTGCCAGGAAAACGATCTCCCGCGGTCGGAGTTCTTACATGGGCGGTTCCAGGACTGTTGCGGATTCTCCGTCGGTGTGCGGATGCGGCGCCGATTGTCAGGATCTCGGCGGTAGAGGCTGCAAACGGGGTGCCGCAGCGTCAGCGGTAACAGGGCGTCCCCCTTCAACGAAAAAGCTCCGCGAAGAATGTCTTCATGTGATTCCAGGAACGTTGGTCGGCCCGTTTGTCGTACTTGATGTTCTCGATGCCCCGCTGGTCGGCGCCGGGATTGGTGAAACTGTGCCGGGCACCGGCGTAGTAGATCATCTGCCAGTCGGCACTGCTCTGACTCAAGGCACCACGGAATTTGTCGATTTGCTCTGCGGGGATAAAGGCGTCGGCGGCGCCGTGGCAGACCAGGATCCCGGCCGTCAGTTTTTTCAGTTGTGCTGGACTGGCGGCCGGCAGGGAACCGTGGAAACTGACGACTCCTTTGAGCCGTTCGCCCCCATAGGCCAGCTGCAGCACAGTCGATCCCCCAAAACAGTAACCGATGGCCGCCAGCCGGGAGTGGTCCACGGTGGCTTGCTGACGGAGGATATCGAGACCTGCCCGTGCCCGTTGCTGCCAGGCATCGGTGTTCTTGCGAATCGCGCTGGCCCACTCTCCGGCCTGCTGCGGATGCTCGGTTAACTTTCCTTTGCCGTACATGTCCAGTGCGAAGGCCACATACCCGAGTCTGGCGAGTTGTTCGGCGCGGCTACGGGCGTAGTTATTCAGCCCCCACCATTCGTGGACGACAAGAACGCCAGGCCGTTTTCCAGAGACCGCATCGTCCCAGGCGAGATGCCCGGCCAGGGTGACATCTTGATCGCGATACTCAATCGACCGGGTCTGAATTTCACCGCGCACCGCAGAGCCATTCAAGGCGAGTACCAGTAAGGGAAGTTGATACCATTTCATGGGGAGGCTCCTGGTCCTGGGATCTCTGGTGAAGGCCGCGATTGGGGCGGCTGACGGCGCAACCGGAAGCCGTATTCTAACGACCCGGTGGTCTCCCGGTGAAGCGGATGCAAACGATAACGCCGCGCCATCGGTGATGCTTGACGTGTCGGCCCTGGCCATCCGTAGGTTTCGTTGAGCCAATCAACGCGCATGGCGCTACTCCAAGGCGCAGGTTATGGACCGCGTAAGCGAAATAGATAGCGACCTCCGCCGGCGACGAATTCCAGTGCCTGATCGGCTGTCCGTCCCTCGGTAATCCCGGCAATGCCAGGCTGGTAGGCGCCATCTTCCCAGAGCGTGACGCCCGACTCCGTGAGCCGGAAATCCTCCAGTCCCAGTGTGGGCAGGGTCAGGGTCGCGCGGGTGTTGGTGGGAATCGTGATGCGCAGATCGAGCCCCTTTTCCACCCGCCGCCAACTGGCCGCGATCGGGCCATACCCAGTTTTTACCGAGCCCTCGACCCAGTCGAGTCCGGCGACCAGCTGGGGGGCAATGGCGATTTCCCGGAAACCGGGAGCCGCCGCTCGAATCCCCGCCAGGTCGTGGTAGAGAAACTTCTGGGAGCTGCCGAGCATTTTCATATTCAAGCTGAACTGTCGCTCCGACGGGTCTTCCCAGGATTCCCACAGCGTGGTCGCGCCTTGCAGGACCTGGTGTCCCCAGCTGGGAAAGGTGGTCTGGGTGGCGATGCGGAACATCACATCGCTGCGTCCCTGGGCGGGGAGCACTTGTTCGAGGGCGTTGGTTCCCACGATGCCGGTTGCCAGATGGCCAGCCCCGCGGACCTGGATCGATTCGACCAGATTAGCCAGGACGGCCGCACGGTGTGCTGGGGGTACCAGGTCCAGCTCGAGGGCCAGCGCGTTGGCGGTTTGGCTGCCAGTTGCGTATTGATTCGTCTGTAGATCGAAAAAGGCCCGGTTGAAGGCCGCCCGGATCGTCTCCGCCAGGGTCGTGTAGTGGAGTGCCTCGTCGCGTTTTCCCAGTACCTGGGCGGCCTCGGCAACGATGCGTACGTCCTCGTAGAAATAGGCGGTTGAGGTCAGGGCTGCTGGGGTGCGGACCGGTCCACTGCTACTGGTTCCGTCCGCTTGAGGTTCCATATGGTCGCCCAGGCCGCTGCGAATGATATGGTCTTGGGCCTGGGATTCCAGGTAGGCCACCAGCTTCTTCATGCCTGAGAAATGTTCGGCCAGCACCCGGCGGTCACCGTAGTAGCGGTAGACGGCGCGGACAAACAGTGGGTAGGTGCTCTGCCAGACCGGCAGCAGGTTGTAGGGTGAGAAGTCGTTGCGCCAGTGGATCGGGCAGACAAACGGTAACGCTCCGTCGGGCCGCTGGGCGTCACGCAGATCGTCCAGCCATTTGCGCCAAAAAGCGGCGGTCTGGAAATTGTAGATGATGTCTTCGGCCACCATGCCGGGATCCCCCAGCCAGGCCACGCGTTCAGCCCGGTCCATCGCATCCTGTGGCATGCTCTGCAGACAACAGGCAAACGTCCGCCGGACCGTATCGTGAATGCGATTGAGCAGGGGATGGGAACAACGAAAAGACCCGCTGGAACGGACAGCCGAATGGACGGACTGGCCTTCCACAAGCAGGATCTCAGGGGTACTGGGATGGGCCGTCACTTCGACATACCGAAAGCCGTGGAGCGTGAAGCGTGGTTGCCAGGTTTCTTCCCCATCGCCTTTGAGAATATAGGTATCGGTCTGGCGGGCGACGTGCGTGGGATGGGTGTTGGAACGCGTATCGAGTGTGTCATCTGCGAAGACACGGCCCCCATGTCGCAAGCGAACGCGGGTTCCCCGTTTGCCGCGCAGCCGGATTCGAGTCCAGCCGCTGAGCATGCGGCCCATGTCGTAAACTCGTACACCCGGTTTGGGGCTCAGGACGCGGATTGGCTGCAGGGTCTCCACGACACGAATCGGTTCCATCATCTGCGGAACCAGCCGGCCATCAGGGCCTTCCGTGGTGACGGCATAGTCCCAGGATGTCGCGTCAAAACCTGTCTGTTGCCAGCCCGGTTGTTCCCGTCGGGCGTCGTAGGTTTCCCCGTGGGAGTAGTCGTTGTAGGTGATCGGACCGGCCGACGTTTTCCAGTTGGCATCGGTCCCGATACGCTGCTTGCTGCCGTCGTTGAATTCGATTTCCAATTGCAAGCGGACACACGGTCGGTCGGCGTACGGCTGGCGGTGATGGGGTGAGCCCGGAATGTCCGATTCGGCACTGTACCAGCCGTTTCCCAGGACGATTCCCACGGCATTGGTGGCAGCCTGCCACAAGTGGGTGACATCGTGCGCCACATACAGTACTCGGGACCGGAGTGGGAAGTCCTGGTCGTGGTGGTAGTAAGTCGTACCCGGGTCGAGGACGTGGTCCCCCGCCTTGTGCCCGTTGATGTAGAGTTCAAAGTAGCCGACACCTGCCGCGTAAGCCGTGACTCGCTTGACAGGTTGCTGGAGGGTGATCTCCTGGCGTAGCAATGGTGCGGAAATAGCAGGATCGGCCGCGGCAATCCACTGGGCCTGCCACTTGACGTCGCCGGTTTCCTGGTGCTGGTCGGGTGTTGGTTGCGGGTCGACGATGCCGATTCCAAAGGAGGCGCTGGGGCTGTAGGGGCTCACCCGTTCCACCCGCAGGGCTGCCAGCGTGGCTGGGTCATTGTACGCCTTGACGGCGTAGCGGCCATCATCACCGGGATGGTTCCAGACACGGACTTTCCAGACATAGTGGTGGCCTGCGGTCAGGGGTTTCCCCCGGTAGGTCACTTGCTGGTTCTGGTCTGACCGCACCTGGCCACTGTCCCACAGATCGCCCTGGTTTTGACGCAGTAACTCGGGCGAGCTGGCCACGAGGATCTGGTAGGCGGCCTGCCGCTGTCCTCTTCGGGAAGAGTGCAACTGCCAGCTGAACCTTGGTTGACGTGTTTCCAGGGCGTGCGGGTTGACCAAGTATTCACAGCGCAGATTGTCTGCGGTGATGCCCAGGCGGGCAAAGATGGGACCGTAGGGGTCTTCCGGAGGTGGCGCGGGTCCCAGGTAGCGGGCCACGTCCCGTAGCGCAATCACGGTGCACCGCTGGTCTTTTAGGTAGCGGACGATCTCGTCGAATTTCTGCTGGGTGGTGGAGCAATGCGGGTAGACGTCAGGGACACCGTGCATCGTCAGCACGGCGATCTTGCCAGCGGTCGCCTGTCCCACGGCCCAGGCCAGGTCGGCGAGGTCGGTGTTGGGGCCGATGACCAGGGTTGAGGGGACCAGCAGGGGATGGTCGCGCCTGGGATCGTAGGCCGAACCGCGGCCGCCCATGTCGATCAGTGGCGCTTCCGGGTCGGTGCCCCGTCGCGCGAACTGGTAGTTCAGGTCGCCGAGTACGCGCACCGCATGTCGATCGTGATGTCCACCCGGATAGGCAAAACTGACCGGGCGGGTGACCCGTTGTTGTAGGCAGTGTTCCGTAAAGTCGGCAATTTGCGGGCGCACCTGTTGCGGGGGGATCAACAGTAGATTGGGGTGCGAGATCGTATGGTTGGCGATTTCAAAACCCATCTGGTCGAGTTGCCGCACATCGTCCCAGGAGAGCCGCTGCGGGCCGCCAAACCCGAGTCCTTCGCTGACGAAAAAAGTGGCACCAAATCCCAGCCGCTGGAGCGCTGGTGCGACGTAAGTGATGTCCGATTTGTTACCATCATCGAACGACAGCACGACCAGCCGGTCGGGAATCGGTAGCGGCCCCGGGGGGTGCTGTGGTTCGTTGGCCGTAACGAGCGAATGCGTCAGGGCCAGAGTCAGCCACAGCCAGCGGCGCGTGCTTCTTGCGTTTCGCATGAGTGGTCATCTTTCGAACGGGTGCGTGATCATCACGGCTGCGATGGATATCGTCTGCCAGGTCGGGTCGTGAACCCGCGCATGGGGCACGTTGATTGGACCATACATTGTTCCAGTTCAGTAGCCCAGCGCGCCAGTGACCCGGTTTGGGTGTGGGGTTCGCTTTCATGTACGGAATGCTTGACAACGGACGTCGCAGCGTCGGACAATAACGTTGAATAGTGTATGTCTGCCGCTGCTGGCCTGTTGCTTTTCCGGGCTGCATGATGGGCATCCTGTGGCAGCCACTGTGGCGAGCCAGCTAAATGCGGCGCGTCTCCCCGAAATGCAATGCAGTGGAGTCCGTCTGATGAGTGAATCCGAAGAGCCGGATGTCTTTGCCAAACCGACCGGTTGGGTTTCGTTGGCCCCCGCGACGCTGGGGATTGTCGGCGTGGTGATGGTCTACGGGACGATTGTATTTTACGTGCTCAAGGCGATTTTCACGATAGAAGACACGCCTTGGTGGGTTCGTTTCGGCGTACCCGCCATCGTGTTCGGATTTACGTTGACTTTGTTGACGGTGTTTGTGCAACGGTTGAAGAGTGCCAGGACAGATAAATACACCGATGTAAGGGACTAAATGCGATGGCAGACGAACGAATGCTGGTAGTGACCAGCCCCCAGATTCCCGGAAAACGGATTGTGCGCACCTTAGGGATGGTCGCCGGCAACACCATTCGGGCCCGTGGCATCGGCAAGGATATTGTGGCGGGACTGCGCATGCTCGTCGGTGGCGAGATTCACGAATACGGTCACCTGATGTCCCAGAGTCGCGAACAAGCGGTCGATCGGATGACGGCCAAAGCGGAGAAGCTGGGCGCCAACGCGGTGATCAGTGTCGATTTCCAGAATTCGGTGATTGCCAAGAGTTGCGCGGAAATGCTCTGTTATGGTACGGCGGTGGTTGTCGAGGACGAATAACGCGGGTGCCGTCTGTTGCAACGGGCTATCCGCTGCCAGCGTTTGCCAGGGCAGTGCGATCGTGTGGACTACGGTTCTTTGCTTGATGCGCAGCGTCAGTGCGGATGCCACTTGCCGTTGAACGAACGGAGTCCTCGACGGGTAGTCACTGCCGGTTGAAACGTGCCGTCTCCCTGGCCGGCTAGCACCGAGACGCTCTCCGCGCGGTAATTGGCGGTGGCCGCGTCGAGATTACCGTCCTGGTTGAAGTCGAGCAGCGCGACCCCGTAGTTGCCGCTGCCGGTCTGATAATCCTGGCGGGGTACAAACTTCCCGTCTGATTGATTCAGCAGCACCGAGAGAAAATCCTCGGTCCAATGGGTCACCACCAGGTCCAGGTCGCCATCCCGGTCGAGATCCCCGACTGCCAGAAACGCTCCATTCTTGCCTCCCTCCAGCAGCTGATCCGGGTGGAAGGTGCCATCCCCTTTACCCAGAAACAGGGAGAGCGTGGAAGTGCCCAGGTTGGCCGTGATCAGATCGAGATGGCCATCGCCATTGAAGTCGGCAGCCCGGACGTCGTTGACTGCGTGGGAGCGGCGGCCGGGGATCTGGGTGGCCCGCACCTGGGCGCGCCTAGGTAGTTTCCGCTGTTGGAAAAGTGCGCTACCGGAGTTCATGAAGTAGGTGACAGTCGAGTCGTGTTCGTTGGGAATGACGATATCCAGGAAGCCGTCGCCGTCCAGGTCGGCCGTCTCCACGTAGTAGGCAGATTTACCGGCGTCGCAGACGAGCGCCGGGCCGAATTCTTGCGTGCCCAGGCCCTGCCGCAGATACAGGCGACCGACCTTGATGTCGCCCTTGTATCCGGAACCGCGCGCGGTATAGAGCAAGTCGAGCCGCCCGTCGTTATCGAGGTCGGCCAGGCGGATCCCCTTGGCTTCGCTCGGGACGGTGTACTCGACGACCGGCTGAAACCGCCCCTGGCCGCGGTTGGTGGCAAGTAGAATACGACCTGGCTGGGCGGGGCCATTGCCTCCCAGCGTGAGCGCCAGGTCGGTCAGGCCATCTCCGTTCAAGTCCCGATCCTCCAGGTTGTGAACGTGTCGCGCTCCCAGCGGGACTGGCACTGTCAATGCGTTCAGGCCGATGCGTTGCAGCTGCCCCCGGTCGTCGATTTGTTCCACGGTGACGATGCCGATGCTGCGGTACCCTACGACAAGTTCGCTCCGCCCATCACCGGTGACATCGGTGGCTAGCAGTTTGTAGGGGCCTCCCACATAGCCATCTGGCAGGGTTTCCGCGGGCGTTTGAGCCAGGGTTGTCAGCGTCCAGGCAAGCAGCAGGCAAATGGCTCGCAAGGCGTGGGCCTGATGTGGCGCGCGCCAAACAGTGAATCGACAGGCGTGGAACATATGCCGGGTTCCCTGGCGGAGCAATCGACTCGGTGGTGTTGTGGGAGGCGTGCCTCCACGTCCGTTGCTACCCGAGCTCAAACGGTTCGGGAGTGCGGATCACAAAGAACTTGCGGATTGCTTGCTTGACGTGCCAGTGCGCTTTCATCCCCAAGGGAAAGTGGGCCATGTCACCGGCGCGGAGCGTCTGTGTGTGTTCGCTACCTTCCGCGGTAATGTCGACTTCGCCTTCCAGGACGTGTACGAACTCGTCCCAGGAAAAAGTCCATTCAAACTGGCCCGGTTCGCAGGACCAGAGTCCGCTGGAAACCCGTTTGTCAGCGCTCTGAGTCAACACGGCACCACGGGCGACCGGATTGCCCTCCTTGATCCAGGAGGTCTCGATAGGCATGTCGGGCAAGGCTCCGGTGGGCGTCGCAGCAGCTTGCAGTGTGGCAGTAGACATTTCTCTTTTCCCTGTCAGGTGCGAAGGTGAACGGATTGGCCATGCGCGTCGTGCCGCATTTTCGGGCTGTTTTCTAACACGCCCCTGTGCGGATCGCAATTTCTCCCGCGCGATGCGGTCGGCAAGAAATTATTGTCCCAGGAACAACGGTGACAGATCTGTCCGCAAGGATCCCTGTTTTTGTCAGCTGTTTCGGCGCTGCGCACTCGCAGGTCAGGGGCCCTGCACGCCGCAGGGTTGGGTGGCTCGGATCGTGAAGGTCAGCGGGAACCGTCCGTCCAGTGGGTCGGGCAGTCGATAGTGACCATCCGCTCCCTCCTGGAATTCTGGCGTGACGGGGTAAAACCCGGCGGCGTGTTCATGCAGATGATTGATGGTCATTCCAGCGGTGATGAATGCGTTGACGACGTCGCCCAGGCTCCAGGACCATTGGGTGGTTTCGTTGGCTTGTGTGGGGAGTTCCCGGTCGGCGTAACTTCCGGTATCGACGAAGGTACCTGGTTGGTCCTGAGCCAGATAAGGAAACCCGAGGCTCAAACTCGTTTCCTGGACGGGACTCTCCTCTGCCAGTGCCCAGACCAAAGGGTGGCTCTCTGACAGGTAGAACTGGCCGCCCGGTACCAGGCAACCCGAGATCTGTCGTGCCCATTCTTTCAGGTCGGGAAGCCACGACAGCACACCGTGCGATGTGAAGACGAGGTCGAAGGCCTCTGCATACCGTGATTTCAGTGATGTGATTTCACATTGTTCGAACGTGGCCGGGATGCCCAAATCGAGAGAAAGCTGGCGTGCCTCTTGGATGGCGACTGCGGAAAAGTCCACGCCAGTCACGGTCGCCCCGAGCCGTGACAAGGAGAGGGTGTCTGTGCCGATGTGGCATTGCAGATGCAGTACATTGAGCCCGCGAATGTCACCAAGCTCACCCACTTCCAGGGGAAGCAGTGACAGGCCACCTCTTGTCAGGCGGGCGATGTGCTTTTGGTAGAAACGAGTTTGCCGATGGAGTCCTGCACGCTCATTCCACCAGGCTTGATTCAGCTCGGTTCTCGAATCCACAGACGCCATGACACAGGTTCTCACTATCTTGTTGCCACCGGCACGTTGCGCCGGCAGTGCGTTCGTTTCCACGCTGCGCCGCGGCGGACGAGCATCCTTCTCGAAGCCCACTGCCAGCCGTGAAGTTGATTGCGGGGTGTTGCAGCACTCGGACCTGCCGTGTCCTGCGAGTTCGTTCAACGTTTCAGCGGTAGCCCGGCCAGCGCGCCACGCAACAATTGAAGTGCGGCTTTGGTGACGCCATCGGCGGTTTCTTTCCGCAGTGGGTGTTGTTCTTTGACATCCTTAGACACGTCGTAGAATTTTCCCGACTGGTAGAGCTTGAAGCGTTGCGTGCGCACCCAATGTCGGTTCCGCAGGCCCGCGTAGCACCAGCTGCGCTGGCAGCCTGGCTGGTTTTTCAATAGCGGGGCAAAGCTGTGGCCGTCGAGTTTGATATCCGACGGTGGTTGCACTCCTGCCAACTCGAGCAGGGTGGGCAGAAAATCGCTGCTGTCGACCAGCGCGTTGACTTCGCGTCCAGCTGGTGTGACACCCGGCCAGCGGACCAGCAGTGGGACCCGTGTACCGTCGTCACGGAGGTTGCCCTTGCCCCCTGGAATCGACTGGCCGCCCCGCAGTGAGACGACGGGTTCACGGTACAGCCGACCGTTTCGCACGCCGGCGATTGAGCGTTTGGGCGTCCCGTTGTCGGTGGTGAAAATCACGACCGTGTTATCGCGCAAATGGGCTGCTTCCAATGCCGTCAGCAACCGGCCTACCACACGATCCATCTGGCGTACCATTTCGCCATAGTTGTCGTAACGCGTTTTGCCCGGACCGAAAGGTACCGGCTCTGACAGATCGTCCGTGACATCGTGGCAGAGAGCCATCGAGAAATACGCGAGAAACGGAACCTCGTGTTTTTGTTTCATGAAATCGATCAGAAAGTCGGCGTAGATATCGGGTCCGTAGTGTGCGGCCAGGTTCTTGCGCAGTTTTCCGTTTTGCCAGATCAAAGGATCGTAGTAGCGGGGGCCTTCGTGCCAGGCAAACAGGCTGGACTGGTCGAAGCCGAGCCGCTGGGGATGCTGTGGATCGCGCTGCAATAACGCCAGTTGCCATTTGCCGGCGATGGCCGTTGCATAACCGGAACGTTTCAGAATACCTGAAAATGTCGACGACTCAGCAGCGGCCGGGAAACTTCCCCAGGCTGGTTGGTTCAGCCGCACCGGGTAGCGTCCGGTCATTAAAGCAATACGCGTCGGATGGCAGACTGGCATGCTGTAGGCGTGGTGGAACTTCATGCCATCCCGCGCCAGTGAATTGATATGGGGCGTGCGATAGGAGCTACCGCCGTAACATTCGAGTACCTCTTGTCCCACATCATCGGCCAGGATGAACAGAATATTGGGGGCGCGGGCGGCTGCTGCGCTGCCCTTTTGTGGGGCCGCTGGCGACGCCGTGGCTGCCATTGCTGCGGTGAGCAAGAGACTGGTCAGGAAAGGCATACTCGGTTCCTCGACAGGCTCCGGCGTGGCCGGGTCGGCACGAACAGATTTAGTTTCCAGGCGGGGATGCGTCGGCCGCGCGATTCAACCAGGGAACAAATCCGGCGGTGTTTACCCGGATACTCCAAAGCGTGTGTCCGGCGGTAATGAAGAGTGTCTTCAGATCCGGACCGCCGAACGTACAGTTGGTGACCTCGTCTTCTGGGATCGGTACAAAACCGACCTGCTTGCCTGTGGGAGTGAAGACATAGACCCCACCGGCCACTTCGGTGGTTTCGTGAGGTGGGTTCGCGATCGTCCGGCCCGCTGCGACATAGAGTCGGCCGGCCACGTCAAGCGCCATGCCATCGCCGCCGCGTCCGCGTCCGAAATCGTGTATTTTTTGGCGGGTTCCAGGGACCACCGTACCCGCGGGGGTGACATCAAATCGCCAGACGGCGCGCGGTACGTCGGGAGTATTATTGTTGTTGTCGACGACATACAGATGGCGATCGTCTGCGGACATACAGATGCCGTTGGGACGGTTGACCTCGTGGGTCAACACTTGTGTGACCTGACCATCGGGATCGATGCGGTAGACTCCTTCAACGTGGCGGCCATTACCATCCTGGATTTCCAGGCCGCGGCGAGAGCCGTAACGGGGGTCGGTGAAATAAATGCGACCCTTGGAGTCAATGGTCAGATCGTTGGGGCCTGCGTAACGTTTTCCCTGAAAGTGATCTGTCAGCACGGTGATCGTGCCGTCCGGTTCGGTGCGCGTGATCCTCCGGTGTCCTTGTGGTCCAGGACCTTCGCAGGCGAGTAACCGTCCCTGCAGATCAAACAGCAGGCCGTTGGCGGCGCCGGAAGGTTGTCGGAACACATGCATAGCGCCCGTGCGGTCGCGGCGCATGATGCGGTTGTTCAAGCCATCGCTAAAGTAAACATTTCCAGTGGGGTGCCAGGCAGGGCCTTCGACAAAGGCCACGATACCTACGGGACGAGGGACTCCCGGTGCAAACAGCTCTTCAGCAGTTGCCTGGTAAACCTGACCGATTTGCCCGACCAGTGCAAAGACCATAATCGCTGCCTGGCCGGACCTGAAGGGACAAAAGAGCTGACGCAGGGTTTGACAAACGGGGTGGATCATGCTGGTTGCCTTCGCAAAAGGAAACAGGTGGCTGCAGCCTACCGCGCAGTCTTTCGGATGCAATCGGGCTACGGATGCAATCGGGTAGCCAGCGATGGTCGTGTTGACGCGGTCTTTGCGGCACCGTGGGTGCTCTGCCGCAGGCAGCTGGCAAACCCCTCTGGTGGAAACT
>MDTE01008441.1_pt1 | contig 22600 bp, 20 predicted proteins | sample 811231 | NCBI WGS metagenome assembly MDTE01 (sample SAMN05326651, study PRJNA326480) | marine metagenome | isolation source: seawater | place: Indian Ocean: Red Sea | collected 2010 | reverse complement strand
ATCAAAAGCTGATCTAGGATCGCCTGTTCTGTCAGCAGTACTCTCTCACCAAGAGCTGAGTCAAACCAGCGTCTGATATCATATAGCGAATCAAGGGACTCCTTGGTAAGGGTCGAGGGCAAAACAAGTTCCTAGCGAATACGTAGGGCCAATTATATACGTGCGTTTTGCCCAAAATCAGCGATTTCGTCGATATCTTTTTCGTAGTTACACTGTATACTCCGCTCGTTTACGCAGTCAGATAAAAGAATAAATGAAAATCGTTAGTCGTTGCCTGCAACTAGGATCGCTGGTAATGGTTGCAGCCTGCGAGTTTACCATCGTTAAAGAAACTAACGATATTGCTGGGGCAGCGCCTAGTGTGAATGTAAACCCTGCAACTGGAGTTGAGTCGGTTAAGAGAATCGATAATCTGGTAAATGTGTCAATACCGGCGACGCGTGTATCGGAATCAACTACACCAAAGAAACCGGTCGACCTTTGGCAGCGCCTGCGAAATGGATTCCAACTAGAACATCAGACGCATCGAAATCGCGTGCAACGCGAAATCGACTGGTTTAGAAAGCACCCTGATTATATGCAACGCGTTGTAGCGCGCGCAGAAAAATACCTCTACCACATAGTCAATCAGCTTGAGTTAAACAATCTGCCTTTAGAGTTTGCCCTACTACCCGTCGTGGAAAGCGCCTACGATCCTTTTGCTTATTCTCACGGAAGAGCGTCCGGCTTGTGGCAATTTATTCCAGCTACTGCGCGACTACAGGGTCTCAAAATAGACTGGTGGTACGACGGTCGTCGTGATGTTGTCGACTCAACAGAAGCGGCAATGCGCTATCTTGATCATCTGCACCAACGCATGGGGGAAGACTGGCTCCTCGCGCTCGCTGCCTATAACTGGGGAGAGGGGAACGTACGCGCCTCCATACGCAAGAATAAACGACGTCAGCGACAAACAGATTTTTGGTCTTTGGACTTACCGAAAGAAACAACAAGCTATATCCCAAGGCTACTTGCGCTTTGCGCGATCGTCGCAAATCCCAAGGCCTTTGAGATTAACCTTGAAGAAATAGATGATAAGCCTTACTGGGAAGTCATTGATATTGGTTCGCAGCTAGATTTAGGCAAAGCAGCCGAGCTTGCCGAGATCACAAATCGAGAGCTATATCAGCTAAACCCAGGATACAACCAATGGTCAACTCATCCTGATGGACCACATCGGCTATTGATCCCAGCCAAGAATGCGAATCGATTCTCTAGGGCTCTAGTAAAACTCAGTCAAAATGAGCGACTGACCTGGAAAAGACATCGAATTGCAACTGGAGAAAGTCTTGGATACCTAGCAAACAAATTTAACACAACGGTGTCCACACTGCGCTCGGTTAACAACATCTCAGGCAGTCTAATCCGTGCGGGTGACTCAATTCTGATCCCCATCGCATCGCAAACTAGTGATTACCCGATGACCGCACAAGCTCGTTTGGCCAAAAATCAAGACTACTGGCAGAAACAGTATGGCTCCAAGCCGATTCGGCATGTCATTCAACCTGGAGATAGCCTCTGGAAGATTGCACGACAACATCGCGTGGGTTTACGTCAACTCGCCAAGTGGAATGGTATTGGCACCACAACAACGTTGTATCCGGGAAAAGAATTAGTCGTCTTCCGACCCTCTTCCGAGGTCGTCCGTAAAGTCAGCTATCGGGTTCGAAGAGGTGAATCTTTTGCCAAGATCGCCAATAAATTCAACCTAACTGTCGCGAGCATAATGTCATGGAATCAAAAGGCCGCTAAGGCACAATATCTGCATCCTGGGGACAATCTAACGCTGTTTGTCGATGTTACCGCCCAGGACTAACTACCGAAATCTTTCCACATCCGCGGCAGAAAGAAGAGACTGTTCAAACTCCTGATAATCTATAGCGCCTCGCTGGCCTACCAAAGATCGAGATAAGTCGGCGAATTCTGCGCTAGTAATCTGCGAATCCATTAAGTTTTTGACATTGGTAACGCTGATGACCACAGCATCGCCATCCGTAAGTACTGTGTAGCCTACTGATTTTCCCTCTTCCAATGGACGAGGAAGTGAAAATGCCTTATTTGTGATTTCGCCATTCAAAGCTGAGCCAGAGCGCTTTAGCTCAGCAACAACCTCCCATTTAAGACCGAACTGATCTGCTACAAATCGGGTTAAAGAACCTGAATCCAACATAGAAACCATCTCTTTCGCCTGTTGCTCTGCTAGCTGGACCGCTCTATCTCGCGTTACAGTTTCACGAACCTCATCGACAACTTCTTCATAGGGTCTAATTGCAGATGGCAGATGACTATTCACTCGAATCACCACATGATGATTTGGATTAATTTCAATAACTTCACTGTTATTACCGTCAATTAATATGTCAGGACTAAATGCAACATCCATAACTTCAGCATTGCTCGCTATACCGTCTGTGGCTGATTGCCCTATGAGCCCTGTAGATTTGACGATTAGATTCAGGGCAGTTGCTGGCACCTGAAGATCAGCGGACTCGAATGCAAGCTCGCTAAGCTTTGATGAGCGCGTAACAAAAATATCCTCAGCTAGGTAGCCACGATAAGCTTTCTCAACGCTATCTCTTACCTCGTCTAAGGATGGTACAATCTCCGGCTCCAAATCCAACAGCTTGATGACATGGTAACCAAACTCTGTCTCTACCGGTTGAGATACTTCGTTAAGGTTAAGATTAAAGGCAACTTCCTCGAATTTAGCACTGAATGCACCACGCTCGGAAAAGCCCAAATCTCCATCGTTTGATGCCGATACAGAATCTTCAGAGCGCTCTCTAGCTAGCTGACCAAAATCTCCTCCTGCGAGGATGATTTCGTAGATGTCTTCAATTCTTGTCTTCGCTGAGTTAGCTTCCGTAGATTCAATCAGGATATGAGCAAGACGACGACGTTCAGGTTTCGAATAAACGTCTTTGGTATCTTCATAGTACCTTGCCAGTTCAGCTTCAGAAAAAACAACTTCGTCCATCAGGTCTGCTCGCTTTAACTCCACATAACCGATATCTACTGTTTCTTCAGTTTGATAATCCTTTAGTGCACCATTATATGTGACCCTAAGTTCCTCGTCAGAAACCTCTATCTGGTCTAATAAAGATTCAACATCAACACGCAGATAAGCCACGTCACGTGACTGTCCTAATATCGCACCCGTCTGGGACACCATCCAGTCAGTGAGAAATGCACTTCCCAGAATCGCATTCGACAGTTGCCCGAAAATCTTGTCTCTGCGCATTTCTTCTCTATAACTCGGCGGAGAGAAACCTGCACTACCAATCACCAACTGGAATTGCTGAGCACTAAATTGACCATCAACCTGAAACATTTCTGTAGCGATGATTTCCTCATCTAACAGTCCATCACTGAATCCAAGATTAAACTCATCTGCAACCTGACCAAGTAATTTTCTTGCGATCAAGGTTTGGAGAATATTTTCTCGAAGAAGATCTTCGTCGATTGCAAAGGGATCAATATTCTGGGCAGCCAGTAAGCGACGGTTTCGCTCGACAGTGGTTTCCATTTCGACCTGTGTTATTTCGTCACCATTGACCAGTGCCACTTTAGCTACTGGCGCCAAAAATGTGGTGATCGAGCCAAAGCCGAATAGTGCAAAAACAATAATGATAAGGCCGATTAATATCTTGGCTGGGATACCCCCTGAACCATCTCGAAGACGTTGGATAAACATCCGATCTCTTTACCCCGCTTGAATAAAAATCACAAAAATGGCGCATACTAGATGCGCCATTTTTAAAGTATTGTAGCCTCCAGTGGAGACGACCCTACAACGTTTTAGTTGTTTACAGCGTCCTTGAGTGCTTTACCCGCCTTAAACGCTGGTACTTTGGCTGCAGCAATTTGTATCTCCTGGCCAGTTTGTGGATTGCGTCCAGTTCTGGCAGCTCGACTACGTACCGAGAACGTACCGAATCCGACCAGAACTACCGAATCACCTTGCTTCAACGAACCAGTAATTGAATCAATTACTGAATCTAGGGCCCGACCTGCTGCCGCCTTGGTAATGTCTGCAGAAGACGCTATATTCTCAATTAGTTCTTGTTTATTCACAATCAACCCCTTTTTTTAGTTAAATTATTGCTTGCATGTTCAATTTGCCAATTACACCTTCGCTTTAGCAACCTTATACCAACTGGTGAAAATAACTGTCAAGGAAAAACGCTAATGAGCGCTGATTCGATGCTCTCCATCACTTTCTTCAGCTAATTCTGCCTCCGAAGAAGCCTCCTCTTCTAGGGGCTTTGGTATTCTTTGCAGAGCAATCTCAAGTACTTCATCAATCCATTTCACTGGCCTTATGTCCAAATCGCTCTTTATGTTGTCCCGAATCTCTTTCAGATCTCGTTGATTCTCGTCGGGTATCAAAACCACCTTTATACCACCACGGTGTGCTGCCAGCAGTTTTTCTTTTAGCCCACCAACCGCCAGCACCTGGCCACGTAAGGTTATTTCTCCCGTCATCGCCACTTCCGAGCGAGCCGGAATGCCAGTAAGCACGGATACAATTGCGGTGCAAAGCGCTATACCAGCACTGGGTCCATCTTTCGGAGTCGCTCCCTCTGGCATATGGATGTGTAAATCAAAATTCTCATGATAATCAGGTGCGATGCCAAGGACAGCAGCACGGCTGCGCACGACAGTCATCGCGGCCTGAATAGACTCCTGCATAACATCTCCCAATGAACCGGTTTTAGTCGTCTTGCCCTTACCCTGGACAGCAACCGCCTCAATACTCAGCAGCTCGCCGCCAACGCTAGTTACTGCCAATCCGGTCACCTGACCGATCTGGTCCTCTTCTTCTGCCCGACCAAACGAGTACTTACGAACCCCTGAATAATGGTCCAGTAGATCGGACGAAACCATCACATTTTTCTCACCTGAATCCTCCAGCAGTGCATTCTCTTTGACTACCTTTCGGCATAATTTAGCAATCTCGCGCTCCAGCCCTCTCACTCCCGCTTCACGGGTATAGAATCTGATCAGGTCGATTATTGCATCGTCCGAAATCTCCAGCTCACCATCGTTTACCCCATTATCCTCAATCTGCTTTGAGATTAAATATCGGGCAGCAATATTCAACTTTTCCTCCTCCGTATATCCAGGAATACGGATTATCTCCATCCTATCCAAGAGGGGTGTTGGTATATTCATTGAGTTAGATGTACAAATGAACATCACCTCAGACAGATCGTAGTCGACCTCCATATAGTGATCATTAAAGGTGTTGTTTTGTTCCGGATCCAAAACTTCGAGAAGCGCAGAAGCCAGATCGCCCCGATGGTCCTGCCCCAGTTTGTCAATCTCATCGAGCAGGAACAGCGGATTCTTGACCCCCGCCTTGGAGAGTTTCTGAATAATCTTTCCAGGCATCGAACCAATGTAGGTTCGTCTGTGACCTCTAATCTCCGCCTCATCACGCACACCACCAAGGGCCATTCGCACGAATTTTCTATTCGTTGCCCTGGCGATTGATTCACCGAGAGAAGTCTTACCGACCCCTGGAGGACCAACCAAGCACAACACAGGACCCTTTATTTTTCTGACCCGCTTCTGTACCGCAAGATACTCAAGAATACGATCCTTAACCTCTTCTAAACCATAGTGATCCGCTTCGAGCACCTCTTCAGCAGCAACTATGTCCCGGCGCACTTTAGAGCGCTTCTTCCACGGTGTATTCAGCATCCAGTCTACATAGCTGCGCACGACTGTCGCTTCCGCCGACATCGGCGACATCATCTTTAGTTTATTAATTTCAGCGTTGGTCTTCTCTTTCGCCTCTTTGGGCATCCCAGACGCTTTGAGCTTCTTCTGCATCTCTTCAAGTTCATTGGGAACATCTTCTATATCACCCAACTCTTTCTGAATAGCTTTCATTTGCTCGTTGAGATAATACTCGCGCTGACTTTTCTCCATTTGCTTCTTGACACGACCACGGACCCGTTTTTCTACATTGATGAGATCCGTTTCCGTCGCGAGCAGGTTCAACATGTGATCCACACGCTCCTGTAGATCTACCATCTCTAGGATTTTCTGCTTTTGTTCCAATTTCAAACTAAGTTGCGCAGCAATCGTATCTACTAGACGACTCGGATCATCCACCGTAGAGAGCGATGTCATGACTTCAGGCTGAATTTTCTTGCTAAGCTGGACATACTGATCGAACGCTCCCATCAACGTACCAACCATCTCCTCTGCAATACTGTCATCAGGTAATTCGTGGGATACCAGATCGACGTCTGCCGTAAAAAACCGATCTTCATCTCTGATATCTTCGATTACTGCCCGGCTCAGACCTTCCACTAAAATCTTTACGGTCTTATCGGGCAACTTTATGGGCTGCAGAATTCGTGCGAGGGTGCCGAAACGATATAGATCATTGCTGCCAGGTGTCATGTTATCCGGATCGATTTTCGCCACCAGTAGAATCGTTTTGTCCTTGTCATTCTGCTGAGCAAATTCTAATGCTCTTATAGATTTCTCAGTACCTATAAACAGTGGTTGCACACCACGTGGATACACCACCATATCCCTCAGGGTTACTACTGGTATATTCTTAAGACTCTCCATATTTACTCCAGCGCATGGACCTCCCCTATAAAGCCTTTTATATGGACTCAATATTACAGAAAAGGGGCCCCATGGCCCCCTTTTAAACTCAGTTTACCGGAAACATACCTGATTTAAACCTCTATTCTTGTAGCACTTTTTGTTGATCCTGGTTTTCGTAAATGAGCATCGGTTCGGACGCTCCAAGAATGACGTTCTCGTCGATAATAACCTTTGCCACTTGATCTTCCGATGGAATCCTATACATAACTTCAAGTAATACTTCCTCTAAGATCGATCGCAGTCCTCTTGCACCAGTCTTTCGCTCCATTGCTTTCTTGGCAATGGCCTCCAATGCATCTTCACGAAAGTCGAGTTCCACATCTTCCATTGCAAACAATTTTGCGTATTGCTTGGTATAGGCGTTCTTTGGCTCCTTAAGAATTCGTACTAACGCATCGACATCCAGTTCTTCCAGTGTCGCTGTAACTGGAAGACGACCGACGAACTCGGGAATCAATCCATACCGCACGAGGTCTTCTGGTTCTACGGTACGCAAAGTCTCACCCAGGTTCTTCTTCGTCGCTTCCGTCTGAACGTCCGCATCGAAACCGATACCACTCTTATCCGATCTATCCAGTATCACCTTATCTAGCCCAGAAAACGCACCACCACAAATAAACAAGATATCCGTTGTATCCACCTGCAGGAACTCCTGCTGTGGATGTTTCCGTCCACCCTGTGGTGGAACTGATGCCACGGTCCCTTCAATCAGTTTTAGCAGTGCCTGTTGCACTCCCTCACCGGAAACATCCCGAGTAATCGAGGGGTTATCCGATTTCCTAGATATCTTGTCAATTTCGTCAATGTAAACAATACCAACCTGAGCTTTATCGACATCGTAGTCACATTTCTGGAGTAATTTCTGAATAATATTCTCGACGTCCTCACCAACATAACCTGCTTCGGTTAAAGTTGTCGCATCAGCAATAGTAAATGGAACATCCAGCAATCGGGCGAGCGTCTCCGCCAGCAGCGTTTTGCCAACACCCGTTGGGCCAATCAGCAGAATATTACTTTTCTGTAACTCAACCTCGTCTTTTTTGCTGGAGAAGTTGAGTCGCTTGTAGTGATTATAAACGGCAACAGAAAGAACCTTTTTCGCCCAGTGCTGACCGATCACATATCCATCAAGAATATCCTTAATCTCGGCTGGCGTCGGCAATTTCTTAGCTTCTGCCTCTTCACTACTTTCCTGGAGCTCTTCCCGAATAATATCGTTGCAGAGCTCTACACACTCATCACAGACGTAAACAGACGGTCCTGCTATCAGCTTGCGCACTTCATGCTGGCTTTTGCCACAGAAGTTGCAATGCAACAGTTTTCCATCTCCGTTATTACCGTCATGTTCGTCTGACATACTTAAACCTTACCTGTATTGAACAAACCGCATTATGCAATAGCAGTTATTATACCTGTAATCCATCCACTGCCTAGCTCGACGGACCTCTTACTTCGTGCCGCGTACCGCTGCAAGCGCGGCTCGAGGTTCGTTAATTTCGTCTACAATACCGTATTCCATCGCATCCTGGGGGGTAAGAAAATGGTCTCGCTCCGTGTCTAGGGCGATCTCATCAATACTGCGACCTGTATGAAATGCCAAGATTTCGTTCATTCGGTTACGTAAATACAGTATTTCTTTCGCTTGAATTTCAATATCGGACGCTTGGCCCTGAGATCCACCACTAGGTTGATGAATCATCACGCGAGAATTAGGCAAACATGACCGTTTCCCTTTGGTGCCACCGGCAAGCAACAGAGCACCCATACTGGCGGCTTGGCCAAGACATACTGTTCTAACATCACAGTGAATGATCTGCATGGTGTCGTAAATCGATAGCCCTGCTGTTACGGATCCACCCGGTGTATTAATGTAAATCCGGACCTCCTTATCAGCATTCTCATACTCAGCAAAGAGCATTTGCGCAACAATCAAATTGGCAACATTATCGTCTATAGGTCCTACGATAAAAATGATGCGCTCACGAAGCAATCTTGAATAGATATCATAAGATCTTTCGCCACGTGCAGTTTGTTCCAAGACCATCGGAACAAGGCCAAGTCCCCTAGGATCATCGCCAATAGGCCCATCGCCAAAATTATTCATGTGTTTCCTCTATGAAAAACATTGTCCTACTATTACTGGTATCACCTATAACTTCAATATATTACGTTGCCGCCTCTGTATCAGATTGTAAAGATTGTATGACCTCCTCGTAAGTCATTTTGACATCTTCCACCTTTGCCTGATCAAGTAACAGCTCAACGACCTCATCTTCGAGCACCATGTTTCTGATCTGATTCAACTGTTGCTCGTTGCTGTTGTAGAAATTTATGATCTGCTCGGGATCATCGTAGGCGCTCGCCATTTCCTCAATGGTTTTTTTCACCTTTTCTTCATCGATTGTGACAGATGTAGACTCGACCACGGCCTTCACAATAAGACCCAGCGTCACCCTGCGCGAGGCCTCCTTCTCAAACATCTCAGCAGGCAATAACGAAGGGTCGATGCCATCATGGCCGCCATATTGCTGGATCGCACCTTGACGCATTCTATCAATTTCGTTTTCAACGAGAGTCTTAGGGACCTCAATTTCAGTAGTATCGATAAGACCGTCCATAACCTGATTCTTTTTACGCTGCTTAATAGCGCGTTCTAGCTCTTTTTCCATGTTACCGCGAAGATCAGCTCGGAAAGCTTCCAAGCCACCATCTTCAATACCAAATTGCTTGAAAAACTCGTCATCTAGCTCAGGCTTGATAGGCTCAGATACACTGTTTACTATAATTTTGAAAACAGCTGCCTTACCTGAAAGATCATCCACGTGGTAGTCATCCGGGAAGCAAACCTCGATATCCTTGCTACCACCGGCAATACATCCAACTATTCCATCCTCAAAACCTGGAATCATATCCCCCGATCCAATAACAATATCTGAGCCTTCCGCCTTATTGCCGTCAAACGGCTCATCATCAATGAACCCTTCAAAATCAATATTGACTCTATCTTCCTCGGCAGCTTCACGCTCAACTACAGTATATTCTAGGCGCTGAGATCTCAGTTTTTCCGTCATCAACTCTAAATCATCGTCGGTTACTTCAGATAAAGGCCGCTCTATCGTCACTTTAGAAAAATCACCTGGCTGTACCTCAGGAAAAACCTCGAAAACCGCCGTGTACTCCAGGTCCTCTCCCGCCTCCATTTTGACGTCTTCGATCTGTGGAGTTCCTGCCGGTTCAACAGATTCCTGTTGAACCGCCTCAGTTAATGAAGCCTGAATAAGCTCCGAAGAAACCTCCTGGCGAATACCAGCACCAAAACGGCGTTTAACCTCCCTCATCGGTACCTTTCCAGGACGAAATCCTTTTAGGCGAACCTGCTGTGCTGTTTGTTTCAGCTTCTCCTCTATTTGAGTCTCCAACCGATCTGCGGGGACACTAATTCGCATTTTGCGTTCCAGACCTTCAGTCGTCTCGAGTGATACTTGCATTGGATTCCTTTTTGATGACCAGGGTCACTTTTTACTTGTTAAAAATGATGGTAGAAGCCTCTCATGGCGCCCGGCGAAGCGGAGAATAGCACAACCATTTTGATTGTCTATGTGCATCCTCTATCTGTATCAAGGCAACAAAATACACAATAACTCTTGCCTGTAGGCTATATTAAAGTATGTGTTAAGGGAGCAAAACAAATGTGAGCAAAACTAACATCGCGTATTTCTGATGAGATTATCGCTTCCCTACTAGAGCGTGCCAAAGATCTTTTAGGATCAGATAGCAAAGAAGCCATAAACTGGGGTAAGACTTTCTTTACAGTCGATGAGCCCAACCCTGAAAACATCGACTTGTTAAAGCAGATCCATTGCAAATTATGGCCAGAAATCTCTGTAGATTTTAGTGACCCGGTCATCGATCACGCGTCCCTACTAATAAAAAGTCCCGGAGGCGCCCCCACAAGGTTACATCAGGATAGTGCATACTGGAATGAACGGGAGTCAAAGCCAAGCATCTTTTCTGTTTGGATTGCTCTCGAAGATATGTCGAAAGAAAAAGGAGGGTTGATGCTCCTGCAGCAGAACGAGGTCGACGCGTGTTGCATATCGTCATTCAATTCAGGATTAACCTATGAACACGAGCAAGTTCAAGATGTGGCAATGTCGGGCGGCTTTCCCATCCTGATTGTCGAACCTATTGCATCCCAGTTAGAAAAAACCATGGTACTTATCGAATTGCAAAAGGGAGAATCGGTTGCCTTCGACAGCTACGAACCACACATGGCAGCCCTAAACACAACTAATACACCACGACTCGCAATGAAGGTCGCATACGCTGATGGAGCCGCAAACAATCGAAAACATCGCTATCTGATGAAGACCAGTACACTGGAGAATTATTAAACAAAAATCTAATTTTTGTACGAGAGGAGAGACCAGAACCCTCAGTAGGGTCATCTACTAGGCGGTCACCGTAAATCATTTCAACTTTTGCTAATACCTCAAGGCTAGTAGACCCTAGTAGGGTCTGCCAGAAAACATAGCAAGTCGCAAAACTGTGACCAAATCGCTCCTTGTACCTTATCCGCAAACCAACCGCATTGCACATCCGTGCGGAGAAGCGGTAGAAAGATAACCACAATGGGATGAGCGAATGAGAGCAGATAATGGTTTTCATATTCACACTGTGCAACTCCCTCCCTCAACCAAGCTAATATTATCTAATTCTACATTTCCCAATACTTGAGCAAGATCAAAGACATAACGGCTACTGATATCTGTCTCTGATACATGCCAAGAATAACTAAAGGATTGCCAATCTGTAGTAATCTGCACTCGCTGCTTGTCACCCGAAAGCAACTGATAACGATCTGCACCACTGTCGAGATAGACTAGAATCTCTCGGTCTGACGATGCTCGCGCATCAAAGCAGGCTGTATATGACCTTGATCTATAAAGTGGTACACGATGAAAAAGTTGCACTCTCCATGGTTCAGTCGCGGATGCATCAGTTACTTCAGCAATGATAGTTGCTCTACGAGAACATCTGAGGGCTCCATTAAACTCTGTAAATTCCCAACTACTTGAAGGTTTGCCGCAATCTGAAAGTCCCCTCTCGCTCCCAAGGATATTCCCAAGCCGCAATGGTGGTGGTAATAATTCCGAAAAGAACAACATGTCATTACTGAATTTACCTAGTGGATTCTGTAGTTGTAGTTGAAAAAAACCACCCTTTTCGAGAGTTGTACCCAACGTAATTTCGATTTGCTCGTCTATACAATCTGGTAACTGACCAGCTTTACAAGCCACTTCAGCGTCTATTCTCTTCCCATCTACAAATACCTGACTATCGGGATAAATGTGACGTCCACGCATCATCAGCCGATGCTCCTCGGTCAACTCTGGGAACGGTATAACAGCTGATTGTTTTTCTATTGGGGCTTCTGGCCATATACCTGGTTGGGTATATTCTGTCCCAGCATTAGCTGGAGGGTGTGCAGTCAGAATAATCTGCATGTTACCCCTTTCTACTTCGCCAACTAAGACGGTTGGTGAGTACGACTGAATATATTGATTACCTACTAGAAAGAGACCACTTTCATAACGAACCCCCAGAACATCTTGCGATATTTGGTCAATCGCCGTCCCTAATATTGTAATGGAGCCTGCGTCGGCCGCTGCGGTCAGCTCATTCAGTTCGATAACCTTCTGACTATCTTGCGCATACCCGCCTTGTAAAAGAATTTGATCTCCCAGCATGGCTGAGAAACCTGTACTACCTTCTGTCACCATTTTCCAAATTTCATCACTGGCACCTGCTAATCCCCAGATTTCTTTTTCTGGGAAATGATTTGGCATGTTCACAATCTCCATTAGATCAGCGATATTCAGCCTACCCTGTGGCAATATCATCCATCGATCATAAGCACCTCGCCAAGTTGGTGCATCCATACCTGTACTAGGAGTATTTGTACTTACGAGAAAGGGCATCCTATGGCAGTTACCACAGTCTTTTTTCAAGTGGAATTCAAGCAGGCCGGAAAAACCTGCTGCAGATAGAGCATTACTTGCAGGACGCTCGGGTGCTGGTGGGAAAGGTACTGACAAGTTGAACGCTGCAAGCGCGCTTCGTTCTTCATCAGTTAATTTACCTAATTTTCCGGATGGACCAGTTTGACACTGCTCCACACCGCACATTGTCGACCCGAGCGTTGAATCGACCAGTACTCTTGCACATTCCAATGCCACACCACTTTTGCAGTCAGGCGCGATGGGGTTATTAATATTGGCTGTATTGATTCCACCATGCGGATCTCCAAGCACCCCGTCCCAATGATATGGAGCTGTATCACGTAAACCTCTCAAGGGCATCGTCAATCGTGGCTGAATTTGCGTGCAACCACTGACATCACAAAGTGGTGTGTCCAGCACCCAAAGGAGCTGATCCGTATGTCCGTCAACATGGCAACTAGCGCACGAGAACGTACCAGTGCTAGATGCTGAAGCAGACTCAAATAGATGACGACCCAACCTAAATTCATTCGGCGTAGGGTCATCTAATTGAATAGTATTAAGCAATGATAAAACGTTTTTGGCATCGAGCGTCGCGATGGATAAACTATTATCTACAGCGTTAAATACCCAAACCTCATGGTTTTCACCACTTTTACGAGCGGCAACTCCTCTAGGAGTCCCTCCCACTTTTAACCGATCCACAATTTGACCGGAAGCAGAATTCAGCGAAAATAGACGGTCTGATCCAGACGCTACACCAACAATTATTTCGGTTCCCAAGATTGGTGTTAGTGCGTAGGGTGTTGCCAGAGCGAGCTCTGGATTTATGCTCTGTGTCGGAGGAACTTCCAAATCTAATTTCTGAATACTTAAATCACATTGGTCTGATAAAGCACATTCGACTTTCGTGATTTGATTTAGAAATGGTCGATTCCCAAGCTCTGCCAACCCATGTTGTTCAGAGCCTGCTCGACCATTCACATCGTTTCGAGCATCGGTTTGAGCGATATAGATCTCACCAGTCTCGGTGGTAGTAATTCCGTAGAGAAGAGTACCCAGTCCACTCACGATCGTTACGAGCTCATCGCTGGTTGTATCGAAAACTAGCAAATCCCTGTCTGGGAGCTCAGGATTCTTCACTATGTCTGCCGTATAATTCAATGACAGAACGTTGTTATTGGTAAATACGTGCTCAACAGCATCAAATGTGCAGACGTCGCCATCTATTTTGTGAGCCAAACAACCCGATAATTGCGTCTGATTATTGGACTCAAAAGGAAGTACTAGTAATTTATCGCCTATCACTGCCAAAGACCGAGGATCTTGAGCAGCCACGTCGATAGTCCGAAGAATCTGTCGACTTAAAACATTGATGACTGCAATTTTGTTCTCTTGTGATAAAGCAACGTAAACTTTTTCATTAGAAGCAAACGCAATACCCGCTGGTTCGTCGAACCAGCCAGTATTACCAGGTAGATGATGCGCGTCTATAATCCCTACAACCTGGTGGTACAAATTAGAAGACGGTTCTATATCTATAATATTTATCGAGTCTGAGACATGATTACTCACCCACAATTCTGAGCCATCTGGGCGGACTGCTAGAGCAATCGGTTCGATACCAACGTTAATTGAGGCAACTAACGACCTACTATTGGCGCTAATAACGTCTATCGTTCCATTGGCTGTATTTGTCACATATATATTATCGTCTTGCAACACGATTGGATTTACATGGGGGCTTAGGAAAGCTTGAAACCCTGGTTGCGTAGGGTTAGCTGTCGCTGCCATGATTAATCGCTGATCCAACTCTAAATCAGTTTCTAACTCGTTTTGATTCAAGTTGTCATCATCTGAGATGCTAGTTTCGCCAGCATCGGTAGGACTGCTTTCACTGTTTAACACCCGCGGTGGTGGTGTTCCCCCACTGCTGGCGCCACCACCACCCCCACAGGAATACAATAAATTCAAAACTAAAATGGCGAAGAAACTCTTCAAAATTAAAGTCATTTTCTGAACTCTAGCCCCTCACTACCTGGCAATACTCGATCTAAATAATTGTCCAGTCACCCTGATGCCCTTGCGACAGTGCTTAGCCTAACTACGATAATACATACAAAAATTTTTCATAGAAAACCCTGGGGGACTCAAGGCATTCGTAGGTAGCATCATTAGATCTTTCATATGGATAACTTTTGGGACGCAGCATTACCTTCTGCAACCTGAAATTTTTGAGATTAAAGTCGGAGTTTCTTCTCAACCTAGGGGATAATAGGCTAGAAAAGCTATCTTTTAGGGAATAGCAACGTAAGAATCACTCTGAGCGTCGTACTGCCAATCACTCATACCTTTAGCTTTTGGCTTAGATTTTGGCTTGGCAGCGTCTATCGCTTCCTTCCAGAACTCTTTGGCTACTTGCGAATCAGGATTGTCTCGAACAAACTCGACCGCTTGCTTGAAGTCTAAAAGTGTTGCTAAAAGTGCAGTTGAGGGGATTTTAGCTTCAAGAACCTCAACACCCTCTTGATTCGTAAAGATACCTTGTTTTTTAACACCAATCTTCAGCCAGACCTTTACTTCTTCTTCTTCAAGCGAATCGGCTTTTTTGACTACCTTCCAGTTTTGACTCCGCTTCGCACTAGCATAAGCTTTGTCTTCTTCGTAGCGATCGCGCGCATCCAAGATTGATATCTGAATCTTCTCTAAAGTTGTTCTGACATACTTATCAAAGATTTTTTCAACCTTCGTCACATTAGATTGAGTCTCAATTGCATTTTTTTTGGCAGTTTTGATATTAAACAATGACATTGCAGGCCTTTTTATTTGTTTAATTTGAGTTTCAAGGTTTCAAATTGCAGTATATTTTACTCTTAGATATTCCATATTTTTTCTATAAATATATTAATTTTTAAAAATATATTATTTTATTATAATACTTATCGTTTATCTTTTATTAATTTTTTTATTTAAAAAACCTTTATTTATTATATATTTTATAAATATACTAGTCTTAATTATGTTCTATGTAGTCCTACAACACGAGACATACCTGCGCAACCATAACGCTTGAATCGGGCATCAATATTCAATGGAAGAGGCAATACCCGGGTACTTATCTCCGTGCTGTTCTATCTCTCGTTCCTGAGGACTTGGTTATAAGTTGGAGCTCCATTTGACGATTTCGACATGCTTATCCAAGTGAGCATCTATCTGCAGCAACGGGGCTTCTTTCCAATCAAGCTCTTCAATTTGAGAGGCTGAGATAGTGGTTGTGCTGTGGTCTTGACATACAATCCCTCCCTCGCCATATTCTTTTGGGTTCTAGGAATAGCGATCAGGAAGGTAAATAGGATGGTGAAGGTTATTCCACTCTCGGTGCACATCGGTGCGCAGATTGACGACGTTGATATTTCCCGGCCGCTTCAGCCACAAGAAGTACAAGATATCCGGGCAGCACTACTGAAATGGAAAGTTATTTTTTTTCGGGATCAGGACCTTGATCATCAAAAACAAATTGATTTTGCGCATAATTTTGGTGAGTTAACTCCCGGTCATGTCGTATTTGGCGGCGATGATGAGTATCCTGAAATTTACTCAGTCGCGAAATTTCGCGCCGCCAACAGCAACCAAACCACACCCGCTCTGAGACCTTGGTCTGGCTGGCACACCGACATTACAGCCGCCATCAATCCTCCCGCCGCCTCGATTTTACGTGGTGACATTGTGCCACCATACGGTGGGGATACGCAGTGGACCAACCTCGCCGCCGCCTATAATGCGCTCTCTTCGGCCTTACAGCGTTTTCTCGAAGGACTAAAAGGCCGCCATAGTTTTCCAAAAAAATATGGTGAGTTTGTCAATAACAATATGATTATTTCAAATCATCCGCTGATTCGAGTCCACCCTGAAACGGGTGAGCGTGTATTGTATGTCAGCCCGGGATTCCTCAAATCAATTGTGGGCTTAGCACCACAGGAAAGCGTCAAAATTCAAGAGATGTTGTGGGAACACGCTGTGCGACCAGAATTTACCGTACGATTTAAATGGGAGCCTGGAAGTGTAGCGTTTTGGGACAACCGTTCTACCGCACATCTTGCCCCAAGAGATATATATGATGTCGATTTCGAGCGTCAATTCTACCGCGTGACCTTGGTTGGTGATGTACCGGTTGGTGTTGATGGTCAGCCATCGGAAAGCATCGAAGGCGACATGATTGTTTCAGTTTAATGCTAAACGCCTTCAACTTTGTTCCGGTGAATAAAGGAGACAACGACAGTTTTATAAGTTTGTGGATTGAGTCGAAGAAGTCAAAACTAAGGAAAGGTTTAGTAGAACAATCTTAGGAGACTAAGCCACGATTTACAGCAGAAGCGACATAAGCGTCAAGGAACTTGCCGTTTCAAGTAGCCTGGGTGATTTAAAAATAGCAGCAAAAAGGGCTGTTGGAGCGCGTATTTACCCGTGTTCTTAAATTAAAAAGGGGGTTAAACCTCGAGGCTCAGAGGAGCCTGCATAGACTTCCACATCTGCCAAGCCCACGTTTTCAGTTCGCTTAGCTGTCGTATCTCTGGTTCCTGAGGACTCAGTTATAAGTTGAAGCTCCCTAGACAGTTTTCCCACTTCTATACTCTAAACTGGACCTGGAATTTTTCACCCGCGCGGGATCGATTTCGGAACTGGCACCCCAGTAGACGTAAACCATTGCATTGCGTGGTCTGTAGTCGACCTGCTCCCGACTCCAGTGAACAGTCTTTGCGCTGTGCATGACAGCGTCCCCGGGGGATACTTCAACGAGTACTGCATTTTCATTACTCTCGTCGTAGCCTGGCAGTGGATAAGACATTGGGTAGTCTTTTATGTGGGAACCTTTTTCGTAGCAGAGGCACCCGTTATTCTTGTCAATATTGTCTATAGCGATCCAGAGTGAAATCCCCGATGGCGGCATTCGGTAGGCCCCTAGAGCATCGAAATGCGGCAGGGTTCGGTCCATTCCCCTAGGTTTATCATTCCAGGTGACATTATCAGGGGCTAGGTCGTCCTCTATTAAATGCTTCATCAACGAAATGTGAGGCCCCTTCTCCAGGTAGTCGCGAAACCAGGTATCATGTCGATCCAGGCTCTTGTAGCTACCTATAGATTGGTCCTTGTGGTGTATACGTCCCTTGTGCTCCAGATAGTAATCAAGATGATTGCGCATTTCAGCTGTTTCATCTTTGGAAAGATAGCTTTTTAGAATGACAAAACCGTCACGATCAAAGTCCTGTTTTGCCTGATCAAAATCTATATGAAACATGGGTACCCTCTGTGAGAATTGAAGTGTGTTAGATGCATCTTTGATTGTCAAAAGTGAATATCAAGACAGAGGCCTAGTATTAGTTAGCACAGTTGCTAGAACCAACGGGCGATCGACTAAGGGACGACTTGGGGAAGAAAAGATGCGAATTGGCTGCTTTGAGACGGCCAACGCTTGGTTTAAGCGAAGACTGCGTTCAACCGAATAAGATAATACGGAGAAAAATAGTTAATTTGGAGCTAGTGTTTGCGAGGTTTCGGGAATTTAATAAAAGTAAAAACTCGATTCATTATAAGGCTTAAAGGAGCCTGTGTAGGCTTCCACATCTGCCACTTTTACTTTTGTAGTTCGCTTAGCTTTTGTATCTCTGGTTCCTAAAGACTTCGGGCCCACAATGTGGGGAGATGAAAAAGCCTCAGTATATTGAGATAAGGTTTATTGATACGCCGGATTGATCGAGCAATCTTCTTTCTTCGCGCTACCCTTTACAGCAATTCTTCTGGGCGGAGTTTCTGAGGAAAGAGTAAGATGATAGCGCTAGGACTTCTTTTATTAATACTGGCGACCACAACTACTATGGCAACGGAAACAAATTCCTCAGTACTACTATGGCCAGAGGGTGCTCCTCAGACTAAAGGGACAGAGATCAAGGACCAACCGGGGCTAAATATCCATCTACCACCGGATGATAGGACAACAGGAGCAGCCATTGTTGTATGTCCCGGCGGGGGGTTTTCCAAACTGGCTTCAGACAACGAGGGACTCCATGTAGCATTATGGTTAAACTCATTCGGTGTTGCAGCGTTTGTGCTGCGGTACCGACTTCGACCAAACTATGAACCCCCTGTCGCGCTACTAGACGCACAGAGAGCCATGCGTTATGTGCGACACAATGCGAAAACCTACAACCTTGACCCGAGCCGAATAGGTGTTCTCGGCTTCTCAGCTGGCGGGCACCTGGCAACCGAGACCGCAATAAGGTCCCAGGCAGGCAATCCAAAGGCGAGCGACCCTATAGACCGCGAAAGTAGTCGACCCAACTTCACCGTACCTATCTACCCCGTCATCGACAAAGAACTTCCAAATTTTGTCACGCCGGCGTCACCGCCAGCATTTTTGGTGATCACACATGAAGATCTATCATCTCGCATCAAGAGTAACCTCCCCTTCTATGAGGCACTGCTCGATAACAAGGTACCGGCGGAGATGCATGTATTTGCCAGCGGCAAACACGGTTCTGGACTCGCACCAGGGGACCCTTCTATGGGTCAATGGTCAATGTTGCTCGAGAATTGGCTTCGCACTTCGGGGTTCCTAACTGATAAGCAACGTATTGCTATAAGCGGTACCGTAACAATAGATGGTAAACCGCTATCCTGGGGTGGTGTCTCTTTCATACCCGAGGACTCAAATGCTCCAAGCAGCTGGGTATTTTCGTCAGGCAAACTCAATATCGATGCTACTAACGGTCCCGTTCCTGGTCCACATCGCGCAGAAGTACATGTACTTTCCAAAAATGTATCGGACATGACCAAGGGGAAATACTCAATGGATGGTCCCGAGTGTTACACAACAATGGTCGATCTTCAGGCAGACGAAGAAATAGATATCTCAATATCCAGAAAGTCTGGATGTTAGCGTTATCTTCGCAAAATAGCTCCTGCACCCTTGTTGATTTCTTGGTTTTATATTAGTGCTTTAACAAGTTTTTATCGCGTGGGTCATGGACTATATCCGACTGAGGCAAAGCTTTGTTCGAGAAAAATGAGATACAATTCCCAATCGCCCGCTCTGCAACTAAATCAAAATTATCTAATGTTGCTCCAGCACAGTGCGGCGTCAAGATTACATTTTCAAGAGAAACTAGAGGATTATTTCCTGGCGGTTCAGTGGAAAAAGTGTCAAGCCCTGCACCAAATAGACTCCCATTTTTTAAAGCTCTGGCTAATGCCACCTCATCCACCAAGCCACCCCGCGCACAGTTTACGAAAACTGCACTTTTTTTCATTAAAGAGATTTTACTCTCATCTATAATTAATCTAGTTTCTTCATTTTGTGGTAGATGGAGAGTAATAATGTCTGATTGGCTCAGCAATTGATCAAGGCTAACTCGCTGTAGCTCTAAATTTTTTTCTAAAGTGTCCGGTGCTGGTATTGAATCACAATAAATTACATTAGCGTCGAAACCCTTCAGAATTTTTGCAACCCGCCGTCCAATCGCACCTAATCCAATTATGCCTACAGTTTTTTCATAAACTTGCTTGTTGATACCACGGGCCAACTCTTTATCCCATGCTCCTTCGCGCGTTCTCTTATCCAACCGAATTAAGCCACGTGTCGCTGCGAGTATCATCATCACTGTATGCTCAGCAACGGGAATGTTATTCCCAGAATTCAGTCGTGCGACGCCAATCCCGCTAGTCACGCAATAGTCTGTATCTATATTATCAATGCCCGCACCCATTTTTTGGACGAATTTTAATTCGGGTGCTGATTTAAAGAGTTCGTCATCCATCTGAGCTCCCATTAGCAAAGCTATGTTAGCGTTTCTGAGAGCTTTTTTGCGAGCGTGTATAGAATCCTCGCTGATAGCTGAACTAGCCCAATTTTCAGGTATTGCGCTTTGTATTTTCTCAATAATAGAAGATTCAAAACGATCAATTATCGCTACTAAGAGGGGTGGCATAAAATTCCTCCTGGAATAGTTTTAATCTGAGCAGGAACAATCCCCATCCTTAAACTGGATCGAGGAATTTTTGCGTACTTATGCTCGATGGATTGATACAGATAGGAGCGCAACACAGGCAAAAACTGGGACACGATAAAATAAAACCGCGCCCAAACCGTGCCAAAAAAATTTACATAACAAATAACCTATATATTTCAATAGGTTAGATGGTGAGAAAGGAGGGACTCGAACTCTCAATGGGGTCACTTGTGCGATGATCAGCACAAAGCATTTCAACCTTTATGCACGTCTTACGGTAATGTTATAAATCTTTTCTAGTTTTAGGGAGATCACGACTTTTTATGGTGCGTTTTTCAAAACGATCCTTTTTCCCGTCAGTACCAGGGAGATCACGACCTTTTATGATGCGTTTTTCAAAACGATCCTTTTTCCCGTCAGTACTCGGTACCGCTGGCGAACCGTCTGCTTGCATACCCATGCACAACATAGTATCGGTAACTTGTGACCTTTTTTGGGCGTCGTCTACCCAACCACTTTGCCCTGGGATGCTAGCGCCGAACAGATTATTCTTTGCCCTAAATATGTTGCCGCAGTAGTCTTTAGGTACTGTTATATTGTACCGCCCCTGATCTCTCACCACCCACTTATCATGCCACCCTCCATTATTCGGGCTTTGAATGGCTCTGCTTTGCATGGTTCTACCAGAGGACCATTTCAACTGACTAATTCCATGAAGATTTTGACAGTGAGCATCAACGTTCAATGTGCAGTCTTGTTCATATTGACGGGAATCACCGTTTACAATCAAAAATTTTCTTTTCCAATTATCCACGTTTGAAGAGCAACTCTCAGTTTTGTTCTGCCCCGAGAGAATTTGGGCAGTTCCACAAGAACTAAAGCCAGCTTGGCCTACGGCTTTGGCCTGTAAGTCAATTTGTACATAGAACGGGCTATTGTTTGTGACTCTTACATCATAATCAGCAACCGCAAGATTCGAGTGTATCGATATTACAGTGATCAGTACTCCCGGAATCAACTTTAATATTTTTCCAGTCAATCTCATATGGTTCCACTCTTCTTCTGCGTTTAGTTCGACAATTAAATGCTATCAGAAGCACCTGATTTGTCCAGGTCCGCTTAATCCGATTTTACTGCGGCCTGAGACCAGGCGAGGCAATCGCTCTAACCTGGAAAGATTACGTCAAGGGCAACTTCTTCATCACCAAAACAAAGTCAAAGACTGAACTAAAGAATACGACCAAGACATTACGTGATCGTGTTGTCCCTGTTCATCCTATTGTCCAAGAGGCTCTTAAGATGCAGCCGCGACAACTGCACGATGATCATATTGTTATTAGTCGCCACAAGCGCGGTTACGCCTCGTATGAGCCGCTTACCAAGTCTTTTAATCTTGCCATGACTAAACTACAAATACGCTACAGATCGCCTTACAACGCTAGACATACGTGCGCAACAATGATGCTGGAATCAGGTATGGAACCTGCCTACTGCGCTCACGTATTGGGGCATTCATTAGAGGAATTTTTGCGTACTTATGCACGCTGGATTGATGCAGATAGGAGCGCAGCACAGGCAAAAATCTGGGCAAAGATAAAATAAAACTGTGCCCAAACGGTGCCCAAAAAAATTTACATAACAAATAACCTATATATTTCAATAGGTTAGATGGTGCGAAAGGAGAGACTCGAACTCTCCATGGGGTCTTTTATGCAACGCCTAGCAACGAATGATTTAGTGTTTATGTACGTCTTACGGTTAGGAGTTACTAACATGGGTTGCCAGAGGTTGCTGAAAGTTGCAGATTTATGCGCAAATTATGCGCAAACCCTTATTTTTTTACAAACCGACCACGTTTGTCACGCTTGCGAGGCGGTGGCGGGAAGAAGAAAGTTGTAATTCCGACGCCAGGTGACTTCAAGT
>MDTE01098838.1_pt1 | contig 22606 bp, 20 predicted proteins | sample 811231 | NCBI WGS metagenome assembly MDTE01 (sample SAMN05326651, study PRJNA326480) | marine metagenome | isolation source: seawater | place: Indian Ocean: Red Sea | collected 2010 | reverse complement strand
TAGAGTTTTTTGAAAATAACACATCTCTTCATCGTCAAGGCTCAACTTATGGAGGTATTAATATTGAAGAAAAAAATTCTGTAGATTTATGCATACAAATTCATCATTTGAAACAAGAGCCAGTAAAGTTTATTCATAAATATCTAGATTATATTAATTTATTACTTAATGATTACATTAAAAATTATGATATTTTATCCGATTTTAATCTCTCTATGGGTACTTTTAATATCCAAAAATATAGTAAAGGAGGGCATTTTAGAAATATCCACAGTGAAAGAACAGATTTGCGTAATATGGATAGAGTTTTTGCATGGATGACCTATCTTAATGATGTAGACGATGGCGGTGCTACATATTTTTCTCACTATGATTTAAGAGTTAAACCTAAAAAAGGTAGGACATTGATTTGGCCTGCTGAATGGACGCATGCGCATTGTGGTGAAATAGTAAATTCTAGTGAAAAATATATAATAACCGGGTGGATTGATTTCACTTTTCCTAAAAAATAAAAAATAATCATATTTTCATACTATTGTATTATTCAAACGAATACCTATATAAGTAAAGAACTATTAAGGGAGATAAATATGTTAATTGATGGTGTAGCGGGAATGACAATATCAAACGGTGTTCTTAGAGTTGCCGTTGGTAGAATTGATGCTAATGGACAAACTTCAACTGAAGATATCTTTATTCCAGCGAATTGCATTAATAATGTTGTACAGGCACTTGTACAAGGTGTTGAGGATTTAAATACAAAAATGGCAGAAGAAAACAAGGGTGAAGAAGAAGGGAATTCTGGTGACTCAAAGAAAAAAAGCAAAAAATCTTCGCTAACTGATGTTGATGAAAAATCTGACTAAATATTCTTTTCTTTTTTTTAAATTTTCACTTGTTTTAATCTTTTTTAGCTCAGTAGAAGCTAATACAAGTGAAGATATTACTTTGGATGATATATTAGGTTTAGCTTATAATGCGTCCATAGAAGAGCCTTTTGTTATTTCTTCTAAAGCATATGTGAAATCAGCTGAAGCTGACTTAAGCGCTTCAAAAAGACAAAGGCTTCCTGTTTTCACAGCCTCAATAAAAAATGCTCTAACAATTGATAGGCAAATAAGTGATAGAAATGCATTAAGAAAATTTGAAGATGAAGGTCTGGATCTCCAGGTGCAGATGGTACAACCAATTTTTACAGGTTTAAGTATTAGAGCGGATATTGACAGATCTGAGTCAAATTTAAGAGGTTCAATAGTAGAGAGTAATAAAAGACTAGGACAAACTATAATTGAGTCTACCTCTGCATACATGATGTATGTTCGTGATGTAAAATTAAGGGAAGATGTTAATGTTGCGCTAAAAAGAAGTTCAGAGTTATTAGAGTTAGTTAAAAAACGATATAATGCTGGATTAACTGATTTAAGTTTATTTGCTCAAATGAGAATTAAATACAGTGAGATGCAGTTATTAACCAATACTATTGAGAGTAAATTTACTAATTCGAGAGCTGTTTTTCTCAGGTTTTTCTCTGAAGATCTATTACCAACCCATTATCCTACAAAAGTTATTGGTTATGACTTTCTTGATTTTTTAGGGAGTAACCAAAGCTATGACCTAGCGCTAGCTAGAGCTAATCTTGATACTGCTGAGGCCGAATTATTACTTTCTAGGGGAAACCGTCTTCCAAGCATAGCATTAACAGTCAGTGGAACGCTTTATGATGTAGATGGAAGTGATGAGGAAGAGGACGAGTACGATATAAAAGGTGGTTTACAAGCTAGTTGGAAATTTTTAGATTTTGGGGCCTCACGAAAGAAAGTTCAAGCATCGCAATCTAAAGTTCGAGCAGCAAAATATAATATAAATTACCAAACAAGAATTGATGAAGTTGAACGTCTAAGGCTCTTATCTCTCATTTCAAGTTTAAATAAGCAACTAAAAGAGCAATATGATGTTCTTGAAGATATAAATAGGCAAATTATGCTTATGGAAACTCAACTGACCGCTTCAAAATTCCTTGGGATATCATTAGCTGATTTATTTTATCAGAAAATAAATGTTCAATCTTCTATTAACACTATGGAAATTGATTATGTCACAGCCAATCTTCAACTTAAATTATTATCGGCTAATTTAATAAGCTTTATTGCTCAAAAAGATATTATAAATTAAAAATTACTATTATTTAGTTATCAATACTTGTATTTTAGAAATTAATATCCATTTATCTGATATAAATAGGGTTGAATATGGAAGATAAAATTAAACATTGGTTTTGGGGACCAATATTAAGAAGTAAAAGATTATATATTCAAGTGGCTTTAGGTAGTGTTTTTATAAACCTATTCGCTCTTGTAACAGCTTTTTACATAATGACTGTATATGATAAAGTTTTACCAAACTTTGCTACTGACTCTCTTAAAGCTCTTGCTATCGGTGTAATAATCGTATTTATTTTTGATTATGCAATGAAAATGCTAAGAACTTATTATATTGATGTTGCTGGTTCTTCTATAGATAGATCTGTGGGAGATAAAATATTCACTAAAATGACATCTCAAGATATTGGTGAAGATTCTCATCAAGAAAGAAGAAAAGCAGCTGGCGCATTATCACAAATTGTTAGAGAATTTGATACACTAAAGAACTTATTCACATCAGCTTCATTAAATACATTTATTGATCTACCATTTATGCTTTTCTTTATTGCAGTAATTTACTCAATTGCAGGTCCCGTAGCTTTTGTTCCACTAGCTATTGTAGTATCTGTTTTTCTATTTGCATTCATTGTACAACCAATTCTTAAAAAGTTTTCAGCATCAAGTTATGACTCAAATATGGGAAAATATTCTGTTTTAATTGAGTTATTAACAAATATTGACACTGTTAAGGCGATTGCTGGCGGTAAAACTCTTAAGGAAAGATGGAATCACAGTGTTAATGCAAATTCGCGTTATGGTCTAAAAGCTAGGATGGTTACAGCCGCGGCATCAAATTTTACATCTACAGGTATGCAGTTCAGTAGTTTAGGTATTGTTTTTATAGGTGTTTATTTAGTTCAGGATGCAAAGATTACAACAGGTGCTCTAATCGCTTCAGTTATCTTATCTGGAAGAACTCTTGCACCACTTGCGCAGTTTAGTCAAACTCTAGGAAATTTGAATAATGCACTTAAAGCTTATAAACAAATTGATGATTTAATGAATGTAATATCGCTTGAAGAAAGTAAATCAGATCAGGTATCAAAGGATACAATTGAGGGTAGTATTGTCTTTCAAAATGTTAGTTTTACTTACCCAGGTAAAAATGAACCTGTTTTTGAGAATCTTAATCTTAATATAAATGTTGGTGAAAGAATTGCAATTATGGGTCCTGTAGGCTCAGGTAAATCAACACTTATAAGTCTGATATTAGGGCTTAATAAACCGAACAGCGGTTATGTTTTACTTGATAAGGTTGATGTTAATAGCATAAGACAAGAAGACTTAAGAAATAATATTGGTGTAGTTCTTCAAAATGTTGAGCTTTTTTCTGGAACACTAGAAGACAACATAAAAATTAATGCAGAAGATGTTAGCAATGATAATTTTTTTGCCGCAGCTAGGTTATCAGGTGTAGATGAATTTGCTGGTAAACTACAAAATGCATATAAATTCCCTCTTCAAGAAGGTGGTTTAGGTTTATCAGGAGGACAAAAACAAGCAATTGCTTGGGCGAGAGCAATAATTAATCAACCTAATTTGATGATTTTAGACGAGCCAACTTCTGCAATGGATCATGAGACTGAAGCTAGAATCCTTAAAAACTTAGAAGACTATTTTAGCGGAAGAACAATTCTATTTTGTACACATAGACGTTCATTTATTGAAAAAGCTACTAGAGTAATTGTTTTAGATAATAAAGGTATTAGTTTAGATATTTCTGCAGAAGAGTACTTGAGTAAAATTGCATCATTAGAAGAAAGACAAAAAATTGGGCAGGTTTAATGTTTAAAAGAATTAAAAATATGAAAATAAAAGATAAATTTTTTCAAATATTTAATAAAATTAAAGACTCAAATTTTATAGGTTTACTAAAAATTCAATTTGATAAATTCATTATTTTTTCTAGAGATTATTTCATGGAGCGTTTTGACTCTTTAGATAATGGAGAGGCTATTGCTGATCATAACAATGTCAGCGAGTCTGAGTTAACTCCAAAAATTAATAAGCCTAACTTAATGTTTTTTATGATTATATCTATTACAATTATATTTATTATATGGGGCTCAATAGCTAAAATTGATAGAAGTATTATTGCTATGGGGGAAATTAAACCATCATCAAAAATACAAGATATACAGTCATTATTTACAGGGAAGTTAGAGAAAATATATGTTGAAGAGGGTGATTATGTTTTAAAAGATGAACCACTTTTTGCAATTGACTCTCTTGAAATTATTGCAGAAAAAAATCAAACAGAAAATACATATTATACACATCTAGCTAAAATTAGTCGGTTAAGGCTAGAGCTTGGTATAACAGATGCATTTAACTTTCCTGATGAACTTATTGAAAATAGACCAGAACTAATCGCTTTAGAAGAGCAAATTTATTTAAGTAATATGAGTTATCTAGAAATTCTTGAACGCCAAGTTGAGATGACACAAGAGTTATATGATCAGGGCGCTGAGTCCGAAATGTCACTATTGGCAAGAAAATCAGCTCTTTTAGAAAGAAGAAATATAACCTTAAACGAATTAACAAAGGCTGAAGAAATATTAGCTAATACTCTGTCAAAACTTCCTGCGCAAAGAATTAGAGCTGAGCAGGCTATAGTAAAGTCGACATCTGACGGAACGATAACTAATATAAATTTTTATACGATTGGTGCAGTTGTTGAAGCTGGAATGAAATTAGCAGAAATTGTTCCCGATGATGATGATCTTGTTGTTGAAGCAAGAGTTTTGCCTCAAGATGTTTCTTTTATTCAAGATGGTATGAAGGCTTATATATCTCTTACTTCATATGATGAAAGTATTTACGGTCGGGCTAAAGGGGAGGTATTAAAAGTTTCTGCAAATACACGGTCAGATCAAGATGGTGTTACTTTTTATATTGCGACATTAAGTGCTGATTTTGAAGAATTTTCTAATAAGGTAAATGGTATTATTCAACCAGGTATGCAGACACAAATAAGTATAATCGGTGATAAACGAACTGTATTAGGGTATCTTTTCTCTCCGGTAACGAAACTTACATCAAAAGCATTTAGAGAAAAATAATAAATGCAACAAGCTGTAAAACATCTACCCGTTATTACTGAAAATAATCCAAACTTTATAGGTGTGTGGTCTTTAAGTGACATTACTTTTACCGACCTCTTAATTGATTTTTTTAACTCAAACCAGATGCTACATATGGATATGAAAATTCAATCCTCAAAAGGTGATAAAATAGATGAAAATATAGTTAAAGGTAAAAGTATACTTAATTTGAAAGCTGAAGATATTACTAACACCAGATTACTATTGTATTTTAAATATCTGAATGAATGCTACAAACAATATATTTTAAGATGGCCTACAATTGTTAAGCAAGAAGAATTAGGTCTTTTGAACAACTTTGAATTACATAGATATGATAAGGGCAGTCCGAATAATTTTGATCCCTTCTATAAAAGAAACCAACCTTTAGCTGGTATATATTCTCTTTCATTTGTTACATTTTTAAATTCAGTTGAAAAAGGTGGTGAGTTAGAATTTTATTATCACGGCACCTCAATTAAAGCATATAGAGGGATTACTGTAATTTATCCCTCAGATTGGACACATGCCTCAAAAATTACATCCAATACTACAGATGATCTATATATCATTAGAGGAGATATTGGCTACTATTCTCATAATGATCAGACATATGGAGTTAGTCTAGACAGCTTTGATAAAGAAGTTAAAGTAAAAACTGATATAAAAGAAAAAAAGAAATAATCAATATGATTAAAGATGTAAATCAAATTGAAAATGATATAAATTTTCTAAATTCTCTATTAAAAAATAGACAACTAGATGAACTTAAAGAGAAAGCTGATTTATTTATAAATAAATATCCAGAGCACTATGTAGGATTTTTTTTTGTTGCTGTTTATTGCTTCTATAATAACAACTTCATACAAGCTGAAAAATATTTAAATAATTCAATAAGTAAAAATAAAAATATACCATCAGCTCTCAACTTAATGGGTTTGATAAAAAAGAATCTAGGAAAACTGAATGAGGCGGTTCATTTTTATAAAAATGCACTTCAACATGATCCGAGAGATATATCTATATATGTAAATTTATCTTCTGTTTTTATTGCTTTGCAGGAGTATGAAGAAAGTTTAAATGTTATAGCTGAAGCAAAAAAAATTAATGAGAGTGATCAACTTCTAAAAATTAATGAAGTATCTGCCTTAGTAGGTCTTAAAAAATATAATGAAGCAAAAATATTAGCTAACAAGATATATGCACAAATCAAAGATAATCCAGTCTTATTAAATGCTATAGGAACTATTTATTCACAAGAAAAAGATTATGAATTAGCTCTAGAGTTTTTTAGAAAATCTTATGAAATTAACAGTAATGATTTTAATGTTTTCTTAAATATAATATCAACATTATCAAAATTAGAAAAAAACGATGAAGCAATAAATATTTGTAAAACTAATATTTCACAGGGAGGTATGAACCCAGAAACTTACAACAAACTAACTTCATTAATGCTAAAAATAAACAACTTGAATGAATGTTATGATTTCTTTTCAGATATTATAAAAAAAAATAACACTAATTCCATGGCGTATAATCAGTTGGGAAATGTTCTAAGGCTACAAAATAAGAATGAAGAATCTCTTATTTCATATAAAAAGGCAATTGAAATATCAAAAAATGCAATATATTTCAATAACTTAGGTGCAGCATATCAAGAATTAAATGATTTTGAGAAGTCTGAGTTTTACTTCAATAAAGCCCTTGATTTAAGTAAGGCTGAAGATAAAAAATCAATACCTGCGTCTTACCATAATCTAGGTAACCTATATACCTATACAAAAAATTTTGAGCTTGCTAACAAAAATTATAGAAAAGCTATTGAGGTAGAGCCATATTTTGTAGACTCCTTTCGGAGCCTTGTTAGAAATAAAGATTTAAATTTAAGTGATATAATAACAAAAAATTTTATAAGAATATATGATGAAGATCTTATAGGCGATGGCGAGTCAAGGTCTACACTTGCATTTGCACTCGCTGAGTTATATGAACACTCAAATAACTATAAATTAGCCTCCAAATTTTATTCAGAGGCTAATAAATTAATTCGTAAAACATTTTCATATTCTACGAAAGAACAAGAAAAATACTTTCAGCAGCTTAAAAGTATTTATTCACATAGTAATTTTATAAAATATTCTTTTAGAGGCAATGAAACAAAAAAACCTATATTTATAATAGGGCTACCAAGATCAGGATCAACTTTAGTTGAGCAGATTATATCAAACCACTCAAAAGTCTTTGGAGCAGGGGAAGTTGATTATTTCCAGAGAACAACATTTGAGGCTGAAAAAATACTTACTAAAAAATATCCTTTTAAATTATCAGATTTTAGTGATGAGATTATTAATACCTTATCACAATTTTATTTAGATAAAATTAACATTGATAAAAATATTGAAAAAGTTACAGATAAAAATCTCGCTAATTTTTTTTCAGTAGGTCTTATAAAAATTATGTTTCCAAATGCCAAAATAATCAATGTTTGTAGAGATAAAGATGATAATTGCTTATCTATTTTTTCTATCAAATTTACTGGCCTTTATCCTTATGCTTATGATTTAAAGGAAATTAGTGAATATTATACCTTATACCAGGATTTAATGGACCATTGGAATAATATTTTTCCTAATGAAATATATAATTTAAATTATGAGGATGTAATCAATAATATTGAAGAGGAAACAAAAAATATCTTAAATTATTGTGAGTTACCATATGAAGAAAATTGTCTAAAGTTTTACAATAATGAGAGACCAGTAATGACTGCGAGTACCCATCAAGTAAGAAAAAAATTGTATAATTCGTCAGTAGGGAGGTGGAAAAAATTTGAAGATTATCTTAAGTATTAGTTCATTATTTATACTTTAAATTTTAGGATTATAAATGAGTAGTATTGAAAATAATAAAAACTTATTAATTTCTAAAATTAGTAATTTTTTAGCTAATAATGATTTAGATAATGTTAGAAAATTATCTTCAGAATTTGTTACCAAATTTCCTGAGGACTTTAATGGTTATTATTTTTTAGCTAATTATTATCTTAAAAAAAATGACTTTTTCAATGCCGAAAAAAACTATCTTAAGTCATTGAAAAAAAATAATAAAGTCGATTATTTATTTATAGAAATTGGCAATTTTTATTATATTAGAAATGATTTAAGTAAAGCCATTGATTATTACAATAACGCTTTAAAATTAAATTCGGACTCCTTCGAATTATTAAATAATATTGGATTAGTTTATTTAAAAATAAATCATGTCGAAACTGCTATTTCATTTTTTAGTAAATCATTACAAATTAATAAAAATTATACAAATGCACTTATTAATAGATCTGTATGCTTTAATATGTTGAATAACTATAATGACGCGATTAAGGATTGTGAAAAGATTATTAAATTAGATCCTAAACATGCTTCTGCTTATAATAATTTGGGTTGGGCTTACCTTATTAAAGGTAACAATGAAAAAGCAATTGTTAAGTATAGAAAAGCTATAGAATTACAACCCAATTTTATAGATGCCATAAATAATTTAGGCGGTGCTTATTTTAATTTAGGCGATAAGAAGATGGCAGCTAAGTATTTTAAAAAATCTTTAGAAATTGATCCTAAAAACACAGAAACATTTCGAAGCCTTGTTTTAAATAAAGGCATTGATATTAATGACAGCAGAATAAAGCAATTTTATGAGCTGTATGATAAGAATGAAAAAGAATTAGGAAATTGTAATCAAAAATCTATTCCAAAAAATATACTCGAAAGTCACTCGAGCTTATGTTTTGCTCTTGGTTTTTTAAATGATAATGAAAAAAAATACAAAGAAGCTTATAAGTATTTCGAAAGGGCAAATAAATATTTTAGATTAACATATGATTATAACATTGATATTGAAGAAAGTTTATTTCTTCAAATACAGGAAGTTTTTGATAAAAAATTTTATGATAAAAATATAGAAAATGGTAATTCATCATCTGCACCAATCTTTATTATTGGTATGCCTAGGTCAGGCACTACTTTAGTTGAACAGATTTTATCTAGTCATTCTTTAGTTATTGGCTTAGGTGAGATTGAATTTATTAAGAAACTTACCTCTTTGGCTATAGAAAAAATACCTTCCAAGAATTTATCAAATATTAAATATTTATCTTCAAAAGATAGAGTAGATTTAGGAAATGAGTACCTTAAAAATATAAGTGATCTTATAGATAATCCAAGTAAAGCACATCGATTTACTGATAAGCAAATGCTTAACTTTATTAACTTAGGTTTTATAAAGATGATATTCCCAAATGCTAAGATTATACATGTAAAAAGAAACCCTATGGATAATTGTTTTTCTATCTATTCATTACGATTTAATGGACATCAACCATTCGCATATAATCAGGTAGAGCTGGGCAAGTATTATAAAATGTATGAGAAAATGATGAGTCATTGGCGAAATACCTTTCCAGATTACATTTATGAGGTAAGTTATGAAAATTTAGTAGAAAATTTACAAAATGAGGTAAAAGGAATTCTAGAATTCTGTAACCTTAATTTTGAGGATAGCTGTATTAATTTCTATAAAAATAAAAGGTCAGTTATTACATCTAGTAGTCTTCAAGTTAGAGAAAAAATATATTCATCAGCTATAAATAGATGGAAAAATTACGAAAAGGAGTTAAAACCCTTATATGGTATTCTTAAAAGTTAAAAATATCGAGCAAAACAATGTCTAATCAAGAAACTATAAAATTATTAGAAAAGGGTAAAACATTTTTTTTAGACAATAAAATTATCGATTCTCAGAAGATGTTTGAAAAGGTTATCAACTTAGATCCAGATAACCAAGAAGCTAATAAATATTTAGGTTTAATCTGTTTAAAATCTGAAAAGAAAAAGGATGCTTGGAAATTCATGAAAGTAGCTCTTGACGCTAATATGGAGGATCCTGAGTCATGGATTTTATTTATTCACTCATTATTTGTTGCTGAAAAATATGATGACGCCAAAAAAATAATTTTAATTGCTGAAAAGAATAATTTAAAAAGTGATCTTGTACAAAATATTAAAGCTGAAATTGAGCGTAAAGATATACAAATACTCTCGGAGATTATTTCAAAAAAGAAAACAGATTTTGAAGATAGTAATAAAAAGCCCAAAAATTTCAATAAATTTTTTTCAAAGAAAAATGATGAAAAACCACACAATTATGTCATTGGCAGTCTTCATGATTTAATGAATTATAGAAAATATAATGAGCTATATGATTTGTCCAAGGTTTTAATAAAAGATTATCCTAATAGTCCGAAAATATGGGAAATGAAAGGCTTATCTGAAATGCACCTCGAAAAGTATAAAGAATGCTTAAAAAGTTATCTCATAGTAGAGGATTTACTACCTCCTGATAATAAGGTAATTAAGATTAATATTGCCTCAGCATATTTAAAATTGGGTAGAAAAAAAGATGCAATTAAAGTGCTTGAAGATGTGCTAACTATTGATCCAAGTTTTGAGTTAGCCGAAGACTTATTAAACTCAATTGATAATAAAAACTAATACCATATAGTTTATTACCGATTAATTTTGCTTATATGGTGGGCGCGGCTGGGTTTGAACCAGCGACCCCTACGATGTCACCGTAGTGCTCTCCCGCTGAGCTACGCGCCCAAAAAAAAGTACAAATAATTTATTATAAGACTACAATCTGTTACTGTATATATAATGACTAATTTAATAAATGATAAAGATAATTTTTTTACATATTTGAAATGCAATAAAGAATTAGATAAACCGTTAATTATATCTTCTCCACATTCAGGAATTCTATTAGATAGCGATTTATTAGATAAAAGAAATAAGGATATACATAGTTTTGACTCAATGCAGGATATGTATGTTAATGAGCTTTCAAATGGTTTAGAGAAATTTGGCTTTACAGTCTTGCAAAGTAATATTTCAAGAATTGTAATTGATTTAAATCGAAACATTAATGAAATCAATCCAAAGGTAATAAAAAACTTACCTTCAAATATAGAAGTTAATTTATCTGATAAGGTCAGAGCTGGAATAGGTCTTATCGCAATGAAAGATGCTTCTGGAAAAAACATATATGACAAAAAATTAGATTGGCTAGAGGTAAAGTCTAGAATAGATAATTATTATATACCGTGGCATAAAGCTTTGAAAAATGAAATTAGTATGTTTTTGAATAAATTTAAAAGAGTTTTAATTATAGATATGCATTCTATGCCATCTGAGAAAATTTATAACAATAAGTTAGCCGATTTTGTTATTGGAAATAACTTTGGTAATTCATCATCGGAAGTATCAATAAAAATTTTAAGCAGTTTAATTAAATCTTATGGATACAGTGTATCCATTAATAATCCGTATCCAGGTGGCTATATAACAAAAAATTATTCTTCAATAGATAAAAATATTCAATGTATTCAATTAGAAATCAAGAAAAACCTTTATATGAATGAAAAAGATTTCAATAAAAATGAAAATTTTGAACAGTTTTCTAAGAATTTAAAGCAAATAATATATAAATTTTTTAACGAATTTGATAAAAAAATTGATATCAATCTTGCAGCTGAGTAAAGGCGTCAACAAAAATTTTACTGACTAATTTCTAAAATTTATATTTCTATAAAATTATCAAATATCTTCCAAAAATCTGATCTTAAAGAATCTTTTTCCATTAGTATTTCGTGTTCACAATTCTCTATATTATGAATTCTGCAGTTTTGAAGATTATTTGCCATTTCTTTAGTTTTTTCCGGATTTACCACTCTATCACTTAATGGATTAATAATACAGATAGGTGTATTTATAAGTTTATACCAATTCTTTTTTCTCATTTTATTGAGACTATTTTTTGTTGCATTAACCCATGCATTTGTTACCCCCCAGAGTCTAATTGAGGGTTTTATCCTCACAAGTTTTTGAGTTCTTTTATATCTAATAAGATCACTAGTTAAATCATTTTGTTCAAATGGAGTCTCTTTTCCCATATTAGGTTTTGAGAATAAAAAATATTTATTTTTTTTAGAAAATATTTTCATACAATTACTAAGAAGAAAAAGAATTTTTTCATACTTAAAACCTAACATAGGTGCGGATAAAATAATTGCTTTAAAATTTTTCTGATTATTTTTTTGTGACAATAATAATAAATGACCACCCATTGAATGCCCTATACCAAATAACGGTCTATTAAAATTTTTATTTATCACTTCATTTATAATATAAGATAAATCTTTGATATGGATTGAGAAGTCTTCTATATATTGTTTATTGGAGTCTTCAATCATTCGATCAGACATACCTTGTCCTCTCCAATCAAAACAAACAACATTAAAATTCCTATCTAATAATTCCTGTATACATTCATAATATTTTTCTATGAACTCATTGTGACCTTGTTGTAATAAAACAGTACCAACAATTTCCTCATTTAACTTATCATTTTTCCAATATGCCAGTCTTATCTTCTTGTTATCCCGCATTGGAATAAAAATAAAATTTGCACCTTTAGGCGCTTTATAATTTTCTAATTCAAGATAGGGTGCTTCATTAAATTTTTGCATTTTATTAATATTGAATATTTATTATTCTCATTTATCATACCAAATAAACGGGAACCTTCCAATGACTTGGAAAAAAGAAGTAGAAGATATCAAAAAAAGAGAAGAATTAAGCCTTAAACATGGAGGGGAAGAATCTGTCAAGATACATCATCAAAAAGGAAGAAAAACATTAAGAGAGCGTTTATCAATAATTCTTGATGATAGTTCTTTTCAAGAAATAGGAAAGATTGCTGGTGATGCTGAATATGATGAAAATGGAGAGTTAAAAGATTTTACGCCAGCGAATTTTCTTCTTGGGTTTGGAAAAATTAATAAGAGATCAGTAATTATTGGTGGAGAGGATTTTACTATGAAGGGGGGCTCACCTAATCCATCTGGTTTAAGAAAAAGTATTTATACTGAAGAACTTGCATTAAAATATAAAATCCCTCTTGTAAGATTACACGAAGGAGGAGGAGGATCAGTAGCTGGATCAGGGGGAACAGCAAAAAAACCTACAATTCCAAGTGGAGATGCTGTTTTTTCAAAAAATAGATTTCAAGCATTGGCACAATGTCTTGGTACGGTACCTGTAGCTACAGCAGCTTTAGGACCAGTTGCTGGGCTACCTGCAGCAAGGTTAGTATCCTCTCATTTTTCAGTTATGACTAAAAATTCACAAGTTTTAATCGCAGGTCCAGCAGTTGTAAAGCGTGCATTAGGCATTGATATAACGAAAGAAGACCTTGGTGGACCAAATGTTCACTTAAAGTCAGGTGCTGTCGATAATTTAGCTGAAGATGAAGATGATGCTCTTAATCAAATAAAAATATTTCTATCATATTTGCCAAATAATTATCTTGAATTACCTCCAAAAAAAGAAACTAAAGATAAGAGAAATAGAATTGAAAATGAGCTTTTAACTATAATTCCAAAGGAAAGAAGAAAAACATATGATGTAAGAAAACTATTATCACTTATTCTTGATCTCAACTCCTTCTTTGAATACGGAAAGCATTATGGTTCAAGTCTAATTACAGGACTAGCTACATTAGACGGACAACCAGTTGCAATTCTAGCAAATGATTGTCGAATATATGCAGGAGCAATGACTGCAACTGCATCTATTAAGCTTAGAAGGTTTATAGACTTTGTTAATACTTTTAATTTACCAGTTTTAAGTTTTGTCGATGAACCAGGCTTTATGATTGGGCCTGATTCAGAAAAAGCTGGAACAATTAGGCATGGAACTTCAGCTATATCAGCTTTAATGCAATCAGAAGTGCCTTGGGCCTCTATAATTATAAGAAAAGTGTTTGGTGTTGCTGGTGCTGCTCATTTTGCACCAGATGGATATATTTTATCTTGGCCAAGTGCTGAAACAGGAACTCTTCCTGTTGAGGGTGGTGTAGCAATTGCATTTAAAAAAGAAATAGAGAATGCTGAGGATCCTGAGAAAAAAAGAAAAGAGCTTGAAGAAGCTCTAGCTAAGAGATCATCACCTTTCCCACGTTCGGAAAACTTTTCTGTACACGAATTAATAGATCCTAGGGATACAAGAAAAAAGCTAATTGAGTGGTTAGATTTAATAATTGAAACAAGAAAACCACAGATTGATAAATTTAAAACAACTATGCTACCTTAATTAGGCACGTCCATAATCATCTTCTATTCTTACAATATCATCTTCAGAAATTAATTCACCAATTTGAATTTCAATAATTTTTAGATTTTGAGAACCAGTATTTTCTAATCTATGTAGACTTTTTATTGGTATGTAAACATTATCACCAGCTTTTAAATTTATTTCACTATCTTCTAAACTGACTCGACCATGACCCTCGATAACCTGCCAGTATTCTGAACGATGATTATGCTTTTGTAATGATTGTTTATTTTTTGGATTAATATTCATTTCTTTTATTTGATAACCATTTCCCCTGGCAATAATATGAAAATTGCCCCATGGTCTTTTTTCTACATCCGATAAATAATTTTTAGTTAAATTTGAACTACTTTCTAGTTTATGAATTCCTCCAATTCCAAAAACCAGATCAATATTTAAATCTTTACAAACATCTGTTTCTCTTATTTTGTTTTCGTGACTTCTATCTCCACCATTACAGTAACAAATAGATTTATTAGCATGCGATTTATGAAAATCTATGATTGCATTATTGCTGCTATCATCATCATCATTTTTTTGTATGATTACTTCTGATATACTTTGAAATTCTTCTAATATTTGAGCCCTTTGTGTTTCAATCATAAAAGGCTTCCCTTTTTTTCGAACCAACCAATTATCACTATTTAGAAGAACTATAACCTTGTCTGCGATTTTATTTGCATCTTTAATCATTGCTAAGTGACCAATATGGACTGGATCAAAACCTCCGCTAATTAATGCATAATTATATTTTTTTTGCATAAAAACACTCTCTTGTTTTGTCGTTTAAAAAGGTATAATAAACTATAATAATAATCCATTGTATTATTGACATAATTAACACTAAGTTTTAGCTTCCCAACAAAAGGTGATACATGAAAGTTAGAAATTCATTAAAATCTCTTAAAGGTAGACACAGAGATAATCGACTCATAAGAAGAAAAGGTCGTTTTTATGTCATTAACAAAAAAAACAGGAGGTTTAAAGCTAGGCAAGGGTAGTTAATCTACTTTTATTACTCTAATCAAATTTGTTGTGCCAAGTTTTTTTAAAGGTAAACCTGCTGTAATAACCATTTTTTCACCTATTTTTATAATTTTTTCTTTTTTTGAATAAGTTTTAGTGAGCTTGATCATTTCTTCTAGATTATTTGCATCTTTTTGAACAATACATTTTACACCCCATACCAAAGTAAGTTTTCTCGCAGTTTTTATTATAGGTGTAACAGTTAAAATCATTTGTTTCGGTCTGACTCTTGAAACTTTAATACCTGTTGAACCAGATTCTGTATAACAAACAATTATAGGTGAGTTTAATTCTGTAGCTAATGATCGTGCAGCTGTTGCTATTGCATCAGGTGTGCTATCAGGTGTTTCCTCAAGCTGTGCTGATAAAATTGATGAATAATTTGGATTTTTTTCTACACTGTGTGCAATTTTATCCATCATTTTTACTGCTAATTCAGGATTATCTCCGGTAGCAGACTCAGCTGACAACATCACTGCATCAGATCCTTCAAAAACTGCAGTTGCTACATCAGAAACTTCAGCGCGAGTAGGAGTTTTTGATGTTATCATAGATTCAAGCATTTGAGTTGATACAATTACAGGTTTTCCCTGAATTCTAGCTTCTCTAATTATCCTTTTTTGCCAACCAGGGACATTTTGAATAGGTAATTCAACGCCAAGATCTCCTCTTGCTATCATAAGGCCATCAGCTAATTCGGCAATTTCTTTTATATAATTAAGAGCTCTAGGCTTTTCAATTTTTGCCATTATAGAGATATTTTTTTTACATATTTTTCTTAAGTCTTTAATATCTTCAGGCGATTGAATAAATGAGAGGGCAATCCAATCGACATCGAGCTCTATTCCCTTTTTCACATTTTTTTTATCAGATTCAGTTAATGCAGAACTTTTTAAAATTGTCTCAGGTAGATTTAGGCCTTTGTTACTTCTCAATATGCCTTCCAAAATAACTTTTGTCTCAATGATATCTTTAGAAACTTTTAAGACTTTTAATTTTATTTTACCATCATCTATAAATATCGGATGATTGACTTTAATACTTTTAAAAAGTTTTTTCTCAGGCAATGGGACTTCATTTGATCTTATACTCTTTTTGCTATTTGTTAAAAAAAGTTTCTGACCTTTTTTAAGAGTCATAATATTGTTTTCAATTTCGCCAATTCTTAATTTAGGTCCTTGAAGATCTATAAGTATCCCAATTGGCTTTTTTAATTTTTTTTCTACTTTCCTTATATTTTCTACATAATTTTTAATTTGAGAATGTGTAGCGTGAGAACAATTAATTCTAAAAGCATCAACTCCACTTAAAACAAGTTTTTCAATTTTATTTATTTTTTCTGAAGAAGGCCCAATAGTTGCAAGAATTTTAGTTTTTCTATAATTTTTAATCATTATTAATGCATATAGAGCGCTTTTATTAAAATTAAAACTTATTTAATTAAGATTTATTAAGAATGATTAAAGAGAAAGAAAATATAATTACAAAATATGGTGTTAATGAAGGTTATTTAGTGATTTGTGATCATTCATCTAACAATATACCTTCAGAGTATAATAATTTGGGAGTTTCAAAAAAGGATCTTGAAAGTCATAGAGCTTATGATCTTGGGGCCTCTGATGTTGCATATGAATTATCGAAACTATTAGACTGTAGTCTTGTTATGGCAAATTTTTCAAGACTATTAATAGACCCAAATAGAGGTAAAGACGATCCCACACTAATACCTAAGCTTTCAGAGGGAAAGATTATTAAAGGAAATATGAACATTTCTATTCATAAAAATGATAAAGAGAAAAATAAGCGTATTCTTCAATTTTATACTCCATATCACAAACAAATTAATAGTTTTATAATTAATTCATTGGATAAGAGAAAAATACCTAAAATATTATCTATTCATAGCTTCACTCCTGTTTGGAAGGGAAAGGAAAGAGAAATTGATGTTGGTATTTTATGGGACAGAGATGATCGATTATCTAAAATTTTTCTAAATTCTTTAAAAAATATAAAATTGGGTAACAATGAGCCTTACAGCGGAAGATTAAAAAACGATACATTATACAAGCATGCCACCAGTAAGGGTATTCCAAATGTTCTTATAGAATTTCGTCAGGATTTGTTGAAAAAAAGGAATGATAGGTTGCAGTGGGCAAAAAAAATTCATAATGTTTTGAAGGAAAATGAAAATTTTATAAATTCATTTTCTATTAAAAAGTATGGTTCTTGTGCTTTATAAGGAGAAAAATATGTCAGATGATTTAAATAAGATTGAAGCAGCAGTTTTTAGAAGGTTAGTAAATCATTTTAGAGAAAACACAGAAGTTCAAAATATTGATATTATGAATACTGCTGGATTTTGTCGGAATTGCTTATCTAGATGGTATCAGGAAGAAGCTAAAGATTTAGGTATTGATATAGATAAAGATACTTCAAAAGAAATTATCTATGGAATGCCCTATAATGAATGGAAAGATAAATTTCAAAAATAATTTAGTATTTAAAACATATTAAAATAAAAAAAATACTAGAAATCATAGACCTAATAGATTAACACTGTGTTTTAAAATTTAGAAACTAATTATGATTGTATCTGCATTAAAAGAAAGAAAAGATAACGAAAAAAGAGTAGCTATTGTTCCTGATGTAGTTAAAAAACTTATTAATGATGGGCATCAAGTCCTCATTGAATCCGGGGCTGGAGAACAAAGTTTTTTTTCTAATGAAGCTTATATAGAATCTGGTGCCGAAATATCAAGTTTAGATGATATCGTTTTAAAGACAGATATATTGTTGGTAGTTGATCTTCCATCCGATGAAATTTTATCTAAAATGAAAGACAATTCAAATATAGTTGGTCTTTTAAATCCCTATGATAACAATGACAGCTTTGAATGGTTTAAAAACAAATCCATTTCTGCTTTTTCAATGGAATTGATTCCTAGAATTACAAGAGCGCAGTCTATGGATGTTTTGTCCTCACAAGCTAACTTATCAGGATATAGGGCTGTAATTAATGCCACATCATTATACTCAAAATCGATGGCAATGATGATGACTGCAGCCGGAACAGTAGCTCCTGCAAAAGTTTTTATTATGGGAGTCGGTGTTGCTGGTCTTCAAGCTATTGCCACTGCCAAAAGACTTGGGGCAGTCGTTTCTGCAACTGATGTAAGGCGTGCAGCTGCTGAGCAATGTGAAAGTCTTGGAGCATCATTTATTATGGTTGAGGACGAGGATGATGCTGAAGATGAGTCTGGATATGCTAAAGAAATGTCAGAGGAGTACAAAGAGAAACAAAGACAATTAATTGCTGATCATGTTAAACAACAAGATATTATTATTTGTTCAGCATTAATACCGGGAAAAGAAGCACCGACTCTACTTGATGATGATGCTGTGAAAAGTATGAAACCGGGATCAATTATAATCGATATGGCAATTGAACGAGGAGGGAATTGTACTTTGTCACAGGCTGGAGAAATTATTGATATTGAAGGTGTTTCTATTGTTGGAGATATTTCTTTAATTAATGGTATATCACCTGACGCTTCAAATTTATTTTCCAAAAATTTATATGCTTTTCTTGATATTTTAATAGATAAAGATACTAAAAATCTTGTGTTTGATGATGAAATAGCAAAAGATGCCTCTATTACCATTAATGGTGAATTGTCAGAGAAATTTAAAAATTTAGGATAAATTATGGATATTAGCCCAATAGTTTTTTATGGAAGTATATTTGTGTTAGCAATTTTTGTTGGTTATTATGTGGTTTGGTCTGTAACACCAGCTTTACATACTCCTCTAATGTCAGTTACGAATGCAATTTCAGCTGTAATTATTGTTGGTGCAATAATTGCTATAGGAACAGAATCTTCAGGTTCATTTAGTATGGTTTCGAAAATTGTTTCTTTCTTTGCATTAATATTTGCTTCAATAAATATTTTTGGTGGTTTCCTGGTAACGCAGAGAATGCTGTCTATGTATAAGAAAAAAGGTAAAAAAGATGACTAATGATATAACAACAATCTTATACCTTTTATCTGGAGTTTTATTTATTTTAGCTATAAGAGGGCTTTCCTCTCCAGATACTGCTAGAACAGGTAATTATCTTGGCATAACAGGTATGGCAGTTGCATTTATTGTAACAATCGTAAACCTAGAGCAAAACTCTCTTATAAATTGGCTATTGATTATATTTGGAATTTCTATTGGCGGCATAATAGGTACATATTTGTCAAAGAGAGTTGCCATGACAGATATGCCTCAAATGGTTGCTGCTCTTAACTCAATGGGAGGTATGTCAGCAGTTCTTGTCGCATGGGCTGCTTTTTTATCACCTGGAGCATTTGGTTTACTAATAAATGGCTTTATTAATACATCTAGCATTATTCAGATGCTTTTAGGTATTTTGGTGGGTGCTATAACTTTTTCTGGATCTGTAATTGCTTTTTTGAAGCTTCAAGGTTTAATGACCGGTGCGCCTATAATTTTGCCTTTTAGGCATATTATAAATATTTTAATTTTTGTAACTATCTTAGTATTATCGAGTTATATGGTAATAAATTCTAATGATTCTCATTCTTTTCTATTTTTATTAGTAACAACTCTATCTTTATTTTTAGGTTTATTACTTATAATTCCTATTGGTGGAGCGGATATGCCAGTTGTTATTTCTATGCTTAATTCATACTCTGGATTTGCCGCAGCAATTATTGGTTTTACACTTGGCAATATGGCTTTAGTTATAACTGGAGCTTTAGTTGGATCATCTGGAGCTATTCTTTCATATATCATGTGTGCTGCAATGAACCGGTCTTTTTTCTCAGTAATAATGGGTGGTTTTGGTGATGAGGCATCATCGGCTCAATCAAATGAAAATAGACCCGTAAAAATAGGTTCTTCTGATGATGCAGCTTTTATTCTAAAAAATGCTAGTTCAGTAATTATAATTCCTGGATATGGTATGGCTGTTGCAAGAGCTCAAAATGCACTTAAAGAAATGTCTGATAAACTTAAAGCTATGGGTATAAAGGTATCGTATGCAATCCATCCTGTAGCTGGAAGGATGCCTGGGCATATGAATGTATTACTTGCAGAAGCAGATGTGCCATATGAGGAAATATTCGAACTTAGCGAAATAAATTCTAGCTTCTCTCAAGCTGATGTAGCTTTTGTAATTGGTGCAAATGATGTAACTAATCCTGCAGCAAAGAATGATACTCAAAGCCCAATTTATGGTATGCCAATTTTAGAGGTAGAAAACGCTAAAACAGTTCTTTTTGTAAAGAGAAGTTTGGGAATTGGTTATGCAGGTATTGATAATGAACTATTTTATCGTGATAACACCATGATGCTTTTAGCCGACGCTAAAAAAATGGTCGAAGATATATCTATCAATTTGTAATTAATTAAAAATCTTTGAATGAAGTTTGTTTTTTCATTGGAATAAGACCTTCTCTCATAGCTCTTTTTCTTGATAGTTTTCGAGCTCGTCTTATTGCTTCTGATTTTTCTCTAGCTTTTTTTTCTGAGGGTTTTTCATAGCTGTTTCTAAGTTTTACTTCACGGAACACACCTTCGCGTTGCATCTTCTTTTTTAATACGCGGATTGCCTGCTCTACATTGTTGTCTCTAACAGAAACTTCCATAATATTTAACCTTCTAAAAGTTTGGCTTTGTGATATCAAATGTTTTTAAAAATGTCCAGTTTTGTCTAATATTTTATAAATCTGTTATTTACTACTCAGTAATATCTTTTATGTAGGTCACATGCCCCATTTTCCTGCCATTTTTAACTTCTTTTTTGTTATAAAGGTGAATATTAACTTCATCATCTGATTTTTTATTTATCCACTCATTTATTTCATTACCAATTAGATTCTCCATATGGCATTCATACAATAATTCAGGTTTTTTAATTTTAATACCTGACACAGCCTGCATATGAATTTGGAATTGACTATCTGAACAACCTTCAATAGACCAGTGTCCAGAATTATGAACTCTCGGCGCTATTTCATTAACAATAATATTCTCTTTTGTTTTAAAAAATTCCACAGTTAGAACTCCTATATGCTCAAGATCGGATAATATTTTTTTTGTAATTTCTTTGGCATATATTCCAAGGTCATTATTAAGCTTTAAAGGAGCATATGAATGTTTAAGAATATGATTTTCATGAATATTTCTAGTTAGAGGGAAATTAGATATATTACCATGAATATCTCTACAACTAACCTGTGAGAACTCAAATTCAAAAGGTATTCTTTTTTCTATTATTGCTTCATTAAATAATGCTGAAATGTCTTTATTAAGTTTAGTTTTTTCATTGATACTAATCTGTCCTTTTCCATCATATCCAAATCTTCTAGTTTTAATAATTGACTCTCCAAAATTTGAAATTGAATATTTGAAATCTTCTTCATTTCTTAATTCAATATATGGAGCAAAGGGAATATCAAGTTTTTGAAGAAGTTTTCTCTCTGTCAATCTATCTTGAGTTTGTTCTAAGCTTTTTATACCTGGTCTAAGTTTTTTGGAGTCAATTAATTCTAGTGTTTCTTTTGGTATATTTTCAAATTCATAAGTAATTATATCGACAGAGTTACTAAACTTAATAATTTCCTTTTCATTTAAATAATCCATACAAGTAAAATCATCAGAGTAAAGTTGCGCAGGTGAGTCGCTGTCTGGGCAATAAATATGTGTCTTAATGTTTATATTACTAGAAGCTTGACAAAGCATCATTCCGAGCTGTCCACCTCCTAGAATTCCAACAGAGATATTTTTATTCATTTGGATTTAATGGAACATTATCTGTTAGACTTTTTTTCCATTTTTCTAATTTATTGAGATAAGATTTATTATTTAACGAAATAATTGAAAGCGCAAGAATTGCAGCATTTTTTGCTCCTGGCTCTCCAATTGCTAATGTTCCTACCGGAACACCTGCAGGCATTTGGGCTATGGATAACAAACTATCAATACCTTTTAGTGTCTTGCTTTCAACAGGAACACCTAACACAGGTAAAGAGGTTAAAGAGGCTATCATACCAGGCAG
>MDTE01084479.1_pt1 | contig 22611 bp, 19 predicted proteins | sample 811231 | NCBI WGS metagenome assembly MDTE01 (sample SAMN05326651, study PRJNA326480) | marine metagenome | isolation source: seawater | place: Indian Ocean: Red Sea | collected 2010 | reverse complement strand
TATTTTATTTTATTTTATATTATATAATATAAATGAAAAGAAGAATAAAAAGAACAAATCGTAAAAAGAATTCAAGAAAATCTTATAAGAAAAGATCAAGAGGATCTTATAAGAAAAGATCAAGGAGATCTTATAAGAAAAGATCAAGGAGATCTTATAGGAAAAGAACAAGAAAATCTTATAAGAAAAGAACAAGAAAATCTTATAAGAAAAGAAGACAACGGGGGGGTAAATTTATAAGGAAACTAAATGAAAATGAGAATCCTGGACACGAAGAAACTTATGAAGATGACGTCGCACAACAAAACTTAGAATTTCTGAAGGAAAGGCAGGATAACCAGGTGGAATATGGTGAGTGGCATGGTGATGGGTGGTATTCCAAAATCAGAGATGAAGTAGTCTCCAGCAAGAGCGACGCAAGGTTCGCTCTAGCCGCCAGACGCAGAGCTGAATTGACTGGTGAGGATGAACTGCAAAGTATCCTCCGCCAACGAGAGCCCATTGGAGATGAGGCCGAGGGGGAGAAAGAGCTTGCTCTGATGACGGTTGGGATGCCTCAGCGGCTGGAGAGTTATGAGGAGATGACGCCGGCGCAGCTGCGACGCCATTGCGAGGATGCCCGGCTGAGCGCCGAGGGCACGAAGGCTGACATGATTAATCGGTTAATGGAGTACGAGAGGCGGTCAGGGGCAGAGGTGGTGGGCGAAGGAGTGGAATTTGCTGTGCAGGGGAGTAGAATAACAGTAGCAGAAACCCCTGAAGAACGTGTCAACAGCGTGCGGTTTCACGTACCTTGGAGATACTCCGGGGGGGTTGTGAAGCGGAGAGAAGGGCGGGACGCGAAGGACCACTCGCCGGAGTGGAATGAGGCGATGATGGCAGAGGTTAAGGAGGCGGAGGATCTGTGGACTAAGAACTTGGATGAGGGTGAGGACCCAGATGGAACAGGGAAGCGCCTCGTCTACCAGGAAGAGGTAGAGATAGATACCGATGTGGCAAACGAAGCACGACACAAAATGGCAGTAGCGGAACTCCATGAGACCATAACAGGGAAGAAAGCGGAGCTGCAGGACGCGCGCGTCGCGACGTCGAAGGCTCTCCGGGGCGAAACAGACGACCAGCCCGATCAAGCCAAAATACAATTATTAAGAAAGGAAATAGAATTATTAAGCGACGAAATGAAGAGAATAGAAGGAATAATTAAAAGAGTGGAAAATCATAAAAAAGAGGCCCTTTCCGTCGGTTTGAAACCGGACGCATTAAGAAAAGAAATAGATGACAGAATCGCATCAATCAATAGTGAAATAGATCCGTGGTTAAAAAAGTTTGCGGAAAAGACAGTTACCGAAGAAGATATAGTGAAGATAGAAAGAATACTAGATACATACGAAACAATAAAACACGACATAGTAACAAAATTAAGGGTTGAGTATAGGAATGAAAAAGAACGGATCAGTAATGAAATTAAGGATAGGGAACAGGCGGCCAAGGCAGCCAAAGCAGAGGCGGAGGCCAAGGCGAAGGCGGAGGAGGAGGCGAAGGCGAGAGAGGGGGCGGCGGCGGCAGCGGCTGCAGAAAAGAAGATGGCGGAAAAAGAAGAACATCAGCGGATAGCAAAGGGGAAGGCGGTGATGAAGATGGAGGAGGGGCAGAATTTTATGAAGGATAAGAGATACGAAAATGCCACTTCTTCGTTTAATTCTGGGTTGGAGGAGGAGTTCAGTGATAAAGATCTGAGGTCTAAACTAAAAAATGAAATACGTCTTGTACAAGTTCTTGAGAATGCGGGGGAAAAATTACAATCTGGAAAGGATAAGTTCTTGGCGGACGACTTCGCCTCAGCGAAAACGATTTTCAGGGAAGGGAATATAGGGGCGCTGGAGGGGTTTGATATCGCCCACCCAGCAAAGCCGCTTGCAGAACAACTGGCGACTGAACTTAAAGATGAGATTAGAAAGGTCACGGATGCGGAAGACGACGCTCGCACAATTACTAGACTCGAACAAAAATACAGTGGAAAAATACTAAATTATAAGGATATGTCTCCGTCAAAGAAAGCAGAAGAGCTCGCAAAAGCGGAGGCCTCGGCCAATAAGCCGGAATTCAATCTAGACTTCTTTGATGATTGATTCTGATTAAAAACAAGGTTTGAAGCTTTTACGATGCCATTGTGTAGGACCAAAATCTTTAATTGATTCTATATGAGATTTTGTTCCATATCCTTTATTATTACGAATATCATAGTTATCTAAGATAGGATTATCATTGCATAATTGAAGAATATATTCATCATGATATTCTTTGGCTAAGATTGATGCTGCGGCGATATTTAAATATTTATCATCACCACTTGGGATACAAACATGAGGAATAACATCAAATGTATTTTTATCAGTATAATATGGAAAATAAGATCCATCAACTAATATTTTATCAATCATCATAGTTTTAGTGATTTCATCCAGACATGAATGCATACCTTTCATAGTTGCTTTTAAAATATTTAACTCATCAATATCTTTTTCTAAAACTAATTGAACATTGTATGCGATCGCATTCTCTTCAATATATTCTCTTAATATTTTACGAATTTTTGGCGAACACTTTTTAGAATCTCTTATTTTATAGGGTGGAGGATTTTCATGAATATTATTCATAATAACCGCAGCAGTGAAAACAGGACCTAATAAACATCCTCTTCCAGCTTCATCGATGCCAACTTGTAATTCTTCAATATTATCATAAAATTCATTCATTTTAATAATATTATAGTATAATAAAAGTATGATTACAAAATTATTTGCAAAGATAGTTTATATAGTTTTGATACTATTATCTTTAACTATATTGAATTTTTTATGGTATCAGCCGAATGTAGGTGATTTATACAATCAACAAGATGTATATTTATATGATATTTCCTATATTTTAAGTCAGCCTAGAGATTCTCAAATAATATTTTTCGTATCATGGTTTATTTTAATAGTAACAGTTCTTTTATTTTATCTGTATGATAATTTTAGATATTATGATGTAATAATAGGATATGTGATATGGAAAATGATACCATTTATTTCTTCTCCGATAAATATTCCATAAATAAAATAACAGAATATAATAATATGAAAACAAAGAAACGAAAACTTGGGAATGTGGGATTAAGATTAAAACCAAAAGAACCTAATTTATTAGAGAATTATTCAAGATATCGTAAAAAAAGAACGCGTAAGAAAAAGAAAAAGAAGAAAAAGAAACCTACAAAGTCAAAAGTTAGACAAATAATTGTGGAACGAAAAGTAGATCCAATGAAAAAAATAATTGAGGATTCAGAAAAACATGATAAATCATCAATAAAAGAAATTGATATTCAAGAATCTGAAGAATCTGAAGAATCTATAGAATCTAAAGAATCTAAAGAATCTAAAGGATCTGAGGAAAAGAAAACAATAGAAATTAAGAAAAAGGATTTAAGTGATACTGATCCAAATATAAAGAAAATTCTGGTGGATAGTATTGAAGAAGAGGGTCCCAAAAAAGGATCAGGAATTAAAATGGAATAATTTTTTTCGTTGAATCTTATTTTTTAAAATAATTTGTATGAATACAATGGATATTATAAATTCATATGAAGATAAATCTCAAACTAAAAATTTATTATATTTAGCAAAACCTATTTATGGGGGCTGGGTTACTTTTACAGCTCATCTTTCTCATAAATATAAGGCTCCTATTTATAAGATAGCGAGTCGTACTGAAAAGAAAAAAAGAGATTATGGTTATGATTGTAAATATCAAAACTTAAGTATCGGAGATGTTATTAAATTAAATAATATTGTGATTACGGCGATTGATAAACATTATTGGGATTATTTACATTTATTCCCATCAGAAACTCAAATAGTAATTCATGATCCAACGGAATGTAAACCATCAAAGCAGGGTAATCCTTTAGTTCAATCAACTGATAAAAATGATATTATATTATTGAATCATTTCAAAGTTATTACAATTCGTGAATCGGTTCAAGAATATTTAATGAATAAATTGAATGTTCAATCTCAATTTATGCCTCATCCATTTTTTTCGTATGAGATACCAAAGACTAATGGATTAGGATATAAATGTGTTTCGATTGCTCGTATTGATTTTGATAAAAATACAGATATAATCTTAAAAGCAAATCAATTAATAAATGATGAATCAAATCATATTCATTTATTCGGAGCTGAAAATAGAATTTATGTTCATCATAAATTAAAGAAATTTAATATTGAAAAATATTGGAAAGGTAAATTTCCTAAAAATTTATCTCCCTTATATGAAGAAAAAAGTATTTTAAAAGATGCAAAATATATGATTGATATGTCTACAATTAAAGAAGATGGTGGTGGAACTCAATATACCTTTCTTGAAGCTATTTATCATGATTGTATATTAATTCTTCACAATGAATGGATTACAAAGGGATCTTTATTTCAATCAGGGATAAATTGTTTGGGAGTTTCAGATGAAAAAGAATTAGCGGAAATTTTAACCAATGAAATATCAAATGATAAATATTCCATGATCTTAGAAAATAGTAAAAAAATATTAGAAAATCATCTTTAACGTTTCAGATTTTCTCGCCTTAGATTTTCGGTTCGATTTTTAACAATAATTCAAAGCGAACATTAATTTCTTGGATGGGATAGTGTGAATGTATTGTTTAATATCATCCCATTTTGTTGGTGATTTATTTTCAAGATAATTACGATGAATATCATAGATTAAAGGTTTCAAGTGATATTCAATTTCATTTTTATCTACATTTTTATAGATAAATACATTTTTGTAGGTTCTATAAAGATCATTACTTAATTCATGAATTTTTTCGCGATAAGTATCAAATAAATGTTGATGTTCAGGAAAATATCGGAGATATTTTTTAAGATTTCCATTTCTCCTTAATTCGATATAATTAAGACAATCATTATTCATATTTATTTTTAAATTTTTAATTTCATTAAAATATGGATTAATCCATTTGTAACGCATAGATCCATCTTTTATAGTAAATCCTTTGCATTGATAAGGGATAATAGGTTCCGAATACATTTTCATAAATTCATCTCTATTCTTGTAAGATTCATTAATTGTATAATTATTTACAGGATATTCAGATTTAGGAAGTCTTTGAATTTCATTGTCACAATATCGGTATACTTCTACGAGGAAGAGATTATTTTTTTGTATCGGTGAAATATTTCTATTTTCAACATGACACATTACAAATGAATAAGAACAATTTTTATCAAGAGTCTCATAATCGAATTGACAACATTCAGCACATTCATTAAACATTTGCCGAAATGATTTCTTATGATTCCATTTATTATAACCACCAATTTCACTACGAGTTGAGATTAACCATTCATTGTTATAATAAAATAAATTAATCATTGTTCCATCAAGTAATGTTTCATATTCCATATTTTCCGATAGTTCAGATAGTTCATTTCTATTTTTTAATTCAATTGATTTTACAGGAGGTAAACATATAATTTTATGATCAGAATTAATTACAGCTCCACGACAAAACATTTTCCATAAATCATTTTTATCATTCAATACTATTTCTTGATCGTAAGAAGAAGATACAATTTTAAGATCCTTAAATGAACGAATTTTTAACGAAGACTTTTTGAATTCAGAAATGTAATTAGGATGAGAGTTTATATAATTTTGAAGTTCCATTTATTGGATACTATTATTAAATAAATTGTTTTTAAATATTATTTTACGATTTAATACTTATAAAAAAATATTATCATTAGTAAATGGACGAAGACGAAATACCTATTGGAAATCCCTTACCCGACGATCCATTAATCGATGAAGCATCGGAAGAACAAGTTACAGGAGAATTATCTGGAGAATTATCTGAAGAATTATCTGAAGATATAGGTGGTTATAATGAATTACCCAACTTAGATGATTTAGTTACTGTATCATATGATATGGGGGATATATTTATTATGATATTAGAGAAAAGAGATGTTCCATTTATGTGTAAGATAGTTGAAATATTGCCAAAAGATGGGTTATTAAAGATGGAGGATGATTCAAATAAGATCATAACATTTTTATTTGAATCAGGTGATATTATTCTGAAAACTGATGATTATGAAATTGTAGATATGATACGTGTTATTCCTTATGAACCCGATTCAGAAGATGATAAGGATGATTCTAAGGAATACATGTTTGATGTTGATGAATTAGTGAAGAAGAAATATTCTGAGTATGCTAAAAAGGATGATTTATTATCTTCATTAATTCGGTCAATGGATATTTATGATAATCAATTATTAATTGAGAAAGTTGAGATAATGATTCATAATTTTACGAAATTATTATTTGATGTCGAAAATCCTAAGGTTATTACTCAATTACCTTATTGGTTAATACCGATTATAGAGGATAATTTAAAATTATATGATGAAGAAAATGAATTATTAAGTCAAGAATTAAATGAGCAATTTTTAGCTGAAAATGATAAAATAAATAATTATCGTGAGTTTCTAAATAATTCATTTAAATATTCTAAACCGATACATACGACGACAGGTCATGGTTGTGAAACAGATGAATATTCGGGGATATATTTAAGAAATTGTTTACAAGAAAATAATTGTTCTGGTATTTTGGGAAGTTATATGTATGATGAAAGAATAAATAGTAAACCTATATTATTGAATGATTCAACAATATTACCATCCAATAATTTAAGATTAATAGGATTATTAGAGGAACCAATAAATAAGTTAATGTATTCGGTTAATTTGGATTCATTATCTGTCTTTACTGTTTTTGAGAAATATATTTACAATTTTTACAATAAAGATTTACAATTTAGAAAAAAAGATAAAATGAAAGAAGCATATCTTGTATCATCTACAGAAGATGATTTTCCAGAAAGAGATGTAAATAAATATATAATTCATAATTTACCTGAATATACAAGTTTATCTGATTGTTATAATTACAGAGAAGGTGGTATTATAGAGATAATGAATGTTTTAGTCAAAAATGAAATAAGTAATTATATTTATAATTTAACAGATATTGAAAAATTATTATTTAAGTATAAGATAAATTATTCTGATTTGAAGATAAGTGACCGTAATAAAATAACCGAGTTACTCAAAAATAATATTCGTAGATATCATGATGAATATGTAAAATCAGTTAAATCGTTACCCAAAGAAACTTTCAAAATTAGAAAAATTCCATTAACTGATGAAAATCGTTTAGTATTATCGTATGATTATATATTTAGTTTAACTAAACGCGAAAAAAAGAATCATTATCTAAGAAAATTTATTGATATATTTACTCGTGAATCAGATAAAGTTACAGAATCTCCTAATTATTTGTATAATAAATATACAGGTGAAAAGATATTGTGCAAACATTATTTGTATGATGTTAATATTACAAATCAGAATGATGTATTTGATAAAATGAAAAGTAAATTTGGTTTACCTCCACAAGATGGATATATATCATGTAAAATTTGCGGTGGTTATTTATGTGATGAAGAAGCATCATTATTTGATGGCTATCAAGATGATAAACCAATGGTTACACGTGAAGTAATTCGCGAAGATAAAAATTTAGAAATAGATGATTATTTATCTGAAAAAGAAGAAATATCGACAATTATTAAATTAATAGGTGGTTCTTTAGGTGTTCCATTAGAGAAAGATGATATATATGAAATATTATTATCTTATGAATTAATTGATCATGATGAATTATCTGATATAAGATATGGAATGCAAAAAGTAAGTGAAACAGAAATCCATCCAAGAGTTAGTAAAGAGATAGAAAGATTAAAAAAATTAGAGAAAAAGGAAAAAGATAAATTAAAAAAGAAGGAATACAAAGAGAAGCGATTTAATGTTATGAAATCATTTCAGAAATGGTTAAAAAATACAAATAAAGTGTTAATGATAACTTCTTTAACAGCTTTATATATACAGACAGCAATACCTTCATTTTTCACTGGTTTAAAGAAAAATAAATCATTTGAGTTAATTAATATAATTGATCATGATATTGATAGGAATGTATTAAAATATTTGTCTGCTAAAATACGAAGATTATCTGAAAAATATAATTCAGAACAAATTTGGGAAAATTGTTTAGGATTAATGAATGAAAAAGAATTTGGGACAAATGAGATAGATATTCAATTAGGATTAGTTACAAAATATTGTTTAGAGCCTAATTTCCCTAAAATTATCAAGAGAATAACTCAATATGAAGATTTTATTGAATCTGAAAAACATAAATATTTAAAAGAAGAATGGGTAACTTTCAAGCCATTACAGAAAAATGTATTAGTGAAAGGTGTAAAAGATTTTTTAGAATCAATTTCAGAACAGAATCATAATTATTTAAGAAAAATATATGGTGGAAATACAATTGAAAATAGTTCAATAGTTAGACCTTTAACGGAGTCATTAAATATTCCATTATCTGACGTATTAGGGATACCTGAAGTAAGTATTTTAAAGAATAATTCATTTAAGAAATTATTTAGATATGCTGTATCTTTGTATGGTATTCATCCTAGTAATTTATTTATAACATTAACCTTTCAAAGATTATTAGAGACATGTGATAAAAGAGATGAAATTTTAAGAATAATGAAAAAGAGTGGATACAACGAAGAATCAAATGGATTTACAAAATTAGATTTTAGTAAATTAAGACAAAATGTAATTCCGGAAATATTAGCTTTATATGGTGATAAAAATACAAATATACAATCTTGTTATACAAATGAAAAAACATGCAATGCGTACATTCACAATATGATAAATACATATGATTTATCTTTATTAAATACATATCCAAAGCGAATTTATAATTATATTACCCCAATAGTATATCCTGAATTACCTTTCGGTCGTTTAGTAGAGGAAAGAAAAGATTTTATAAATAAATTATTTAGTCTTTATGCGTATGATGAATTGGGTGATATTGTTCGTAAAACTGAAGATAAATATCATTATGAATTTTTATCAAATACAATCCAAGTAGATGAAAATATTCCAGAAATAAATAAATATAAAACGATAGATCTATCTCCTGATAATTTTAATACGATATTAAATACTTTAGGTCGTAATAATTCATTATCTTATCGGGGTATAACTAAGAAAAAGTATAGATATACAGTTGAAGATTATCTTTCTATTACAAATTATGCATCATTAGAGGATAGATTTACAAATTATTTAGTTGAATTAAATACTGATAATTTAACAGAGGAACATAAAATAATCAATGAAAAATTAGTTGAAGTTTTTAGTGAAATAATGGAATCTGATAAATCGTCTGCTTTAGAAGAGAAACATAATCGTTTATTAAGAGATATCTTTTCACAATTAATAATTGAGAGAAATGAATCAGTAAATCAGATTTCAATCTTTTTATCAAGATCGGATGAAATTGAGCCACATCAAAAGAGTCGTTTTGTAAATATATATAAAAATTATAATCCAGGTGAAAGGATTGTGTTTCAATCACAGCAGTTATCAACGATATTAAAATTATTTATTGATGATGTAAATGTAAATTATTCTCATTTAGTTAAATATTTAACCGATATTCGTAATATATTTGCGCATTTAATGAATAAGGAAATACAAATAAATAAGCTTCCTAAGGAATGGAAAACTACAGATCAAATATCGTTAGATTTTCAGGATTTTATTGATAGAGAAGGAAATAGTGTTTATTTGACATTACATAATAATGTATTTATGAAGACTAAGGATTTATATACAGGATTTAATCGTTATTTAAATGATGAAACAAATAATCGTCATTATTTCAGATTATTATTTAATTATCTTGATGGTTTATTTGTAGATTTAGATAAAATGAAAGGATCAATTAATTCTAAATACAATGAAAAATATGCTGATATTTATATGAAATATCATTTTATGAATTTATTTTCACAATGCATAAGATTTATAAATGAATTAAGAGATTCACGATCGGATGTAACATCAGATGCGAATGATTTATTTCAATCATTAGAGCAAAGAGATGAAGATTTAATTGAAGATATGATTGAGATATTATCTCAATTTGTGATGGATTTAATTACGCATGTATTGTATCAGCATTATGACCCATCGTGGTTATTTTTGAATGAACAAAAATTAGATTTAGCAAATCGTTTATCGAAGCAGAAAGAGAAAGAAAAACAGATCTTAATTGATAAATTTGATACAGCGGATAAAGAAAAACGATTTTCAATGATTCAACAACAAAAAATGGGTATTTCAAGTTGGCATCATGAGGGAGCAGCTCAAGGTGCTGAATATGTGAAAAGTGAAGAATATTTACATCATACTGAAGATGAACGTAGAGAAAGATTTAATGAAATAAAATCATTATCAAATGTAGAGAATGATGTATTAAGTTCTCAAAATGGTGGAGATGAAGTAATTGAAATATCTGAATCTGTGATAGATCCTATGGCTGAAGAAGAAGGATATGTTATTCATGAAGAATATGATCCAGAGGATGAAGATTATGAAGATGAATTATTAGATGATGAATTACAACAAGAATACAATGAATAAATAGACTGAATAAATTTATATTTTAATATTATTTTTTATGATTAATATATGAATCAAGAATATATTATAATTGATCCTAGACCTTTAGAGGCTTTTAAAGATAAAACATTTTCAGGATTTAAGAAACGAGATGTATTCAATACGTTAATGAAATGTATTGAAAAGGGTTTAATTGAGCCCGCATGTTATTGGGTTACAGAATGTATTGTATCAGGATATTCTCAAGAATTATTTGATAAATTAGTGATATATAGTTCAAAAATAATTCATATAAATAATCCGCGTTTACCTGAATTTTTATGGAGACGTTATCATTGTTTTTTAAATTCATTCAATCATATTAGTAAAAAAGATAAATCTCAATTAATTCATTTAAGAAATACTCAATCGATTCGTAATTGTTTATTTGATATTATTACGACGATGACTTTATCATCAAAAGCAAAGCGATTTGATAAATATCCTAAAATTAATGAATCGATTGATTTTCAAATGAATATAATTCATAGTAAATTAAATGCGACAATGCAATTGTTACCTTCTCATATAATAAGATTTACAGATCCTGAAGAATTAAAAATAATAATGAATGAATTTTTATTTCATTTAAAAAATATAAATGGTGGTTATGATCAAGCTTGTTATTGGGTTGCTTGGTTAGTTCAATGGGAAAAGAAGAATAAAAAACAAAAAATAAAATTTGAAATAGAAGAAAGAAACATTGATGAAGTTCAATCTAAATATTGTAAGGATTGTATTTGGTTATTATGGGAAGTTATATTTAATGAAACTAATTTAAGAGATGATATTATTCAAAAACAGATTCAAAGTTTATATCGTTTTTTTAGACATGATTATACATCAGGGAAAAGAAATACAAGATTACCTTTAATTTATCATGCGATAGGATATTTAACATTACCTATGAAATTAAATCTACCGATAAGAAAAGATCATAATATATTTTTACAGACTCAATGTAATATTAATTTAATGTTTAAAGGTAAAAAAGGTAACGAGGTTAAAAATTATATACCTCCACCAAAACCAGTTAAAAAAATAATAGGACATGAAAAAGAGATTAATTTATCAAAGATGAATACATTAATGGATATTGATTCAATGAATCGTTAATAATTTTGTATATTATATTATATTATATTATGAGTCTAGAGAAGCATGGTGAGTTCGCTTCGCCTATATTAAAAATAATAACTAAGAGAGGTAAAGAGGAGGTTGGACGGGTGGAGTATAAAATTAAAGTTGATCTGCGGATGGATCACAGGAAACCCGATCGCGGCACAGGCGGGACGAGATCTGAAGTTTATACTGCAGAAGTAATAAAAGGAAAAAATAAGGGGGATATCGTATCTATAAAAAGAATAATTCCGGTGGAAATCCTCGCAAGAAAGTTGCAGGTTGCTATAAATAAAGAGATAGAAATCCATATGAAATTATTAAGCAAGCATCCGGGATCACAAAGGATTGTGAATTTTTACGATCATACGACTTGTCAAGTTGGATCATTAATAGAGCATTTTTTTGTTCTTGAGCATTGTAGTAAAGGGGATCTTTCTAAATATTTTAAAGGGAAAACACTGTCACAAGAGGAAATTAAAAGATTATACAGAGAGTGTGTGGAAGCGATAAATGTATGTCATAATATGGGAATCTATCATCGAGATATAAAACCTGAAAATTTTCTTTTAGATGATAGAGAAAGTATTAAATTGACCGATTTTGAGAATTCAGTAAGAATAGACGAGCCGCCTACATGGGGGGGGGGTACTCCGAAATATATATCTCCCGAATTAGTGGTGAGGTTTAAATCAGAACATTTCGAGAAACTAAAAAGATCACCTGAATTAGAACATCTCAAATTAGAATATCTTGAAGATGATTTTTATGGAGATAAAGTTGATATATGGGCTCTAGGAGTGTTACTTTACGAAATTTATAATGGTATAGGATCTACGGACGTTCTTTTAAAAGAATATATAGGGGGTAAGGTAAAACCTCACCCGATAACCATTAAAAAACTAATTATTGCTTCCTTAGACAACCCATCCATAAAAGATAGTGAATATAAGGATCTCTTAAAAAAATTATTAAATCTTCACCCAAAAAAAAGACCTACAACCTCTGAAATCTTAAAACATGGATTTCTGGCGAAAGATATAAAGGTACGAGTGATGCCTGAGCAATCGGTGCGATCCAAAAGTCACAATGAAGAAATAATGCCTTCGGCTCCGGATCCGACTCTAGCACTACTTCCCAAAAGCCTCCAAGAGTCACCATCACAGCCCAAAGGCCGCCCATCACAGCCCAAAGACCGCCCAACATCGACCCAAGGTCGACCAACGTCAACCAAAGGCCGCCAGACAGACACCCAAGCCCGCGAGATGTCGTCGTCACAAGTGGCCTCAAAAGAGATGAAGGCCGCTTTAGAGGATATCCATAAAATCTACAAGGGACACAATCCAAAAATATCCGACGAAGAGGTGAAGATGAAGATAGATGAAAATTTGAAGAGATTTGGGGGGAATTGGCAGAAACTTCTGATAAATCTTCAGGAGAGTGAGAGGCGCAAGATGAAAAAGACTCAAAATAAACCTCTGAGGAAAAAAAAATCCACCTTCTGTTGTGTGAAACCCGGAAGTTCAGAGGGGGGGGGAGGCCTAAACAAAAAATCAAAAAGAAGAAAATCTAAGAAAAGAAAATCTAAGAGAAGAAAATCTAGGAAAAGAAAAACTAGAAAAAGAAAATCAAGGGGGTCTAGGAAAAGATAAATAATATTTTTTTTATTGATATACTATATAAATGAAACTTCCGAAAGAGATTAGAAAATTATGTAATCCAGCTAAGGTTTATTTATTATTATCAATGATTAGTGTAATTATTTATCTAATTTCGATGTTTAATATGCATAGTACAATTATTGAAGCTGAACCAGAAGGTGAAGGTGTCCATCGTTATACACTTATGGGATTATTTATGAAAATTATATTTATGATATTGTGGGTATATATTCTAAATTACATTTGCCAATTTAAATATGGTAAAAAAATAGCGTGGTTTATTGTGTTATTACCCTTTTTCTTTATGGGATTATTATTAATCGGAATGTTATGCGCTATATCATTTATCGCATTACAAACAAAAAAAGTAAATGGTTTACAAAAAGAATTAGAAGTAGAAAAGAAGAAACATTTAAAAGAAGAATAAATATATGAAATTAAGCTGAACAATTTTCACATTCAACAGGTTGAACTGTAAATTGGATTGCCTTTGAAGAAGGGCGACTCCTTAAATAATATACACCCGTTTTTAATCCCTTTTTCCATGAATATGAATGCATACTTGACATTGTAGATACATCGGGACTTTCAAGGAATAAATTCATACTCTGACTTTGACAGATAAATTTACCTCTATCAATAGCCATATCAATAATATGTTTCTGTTTCATTTCCCAAACAGTTTTATAAATATTTTTCAATACATTAGGAATCTCATCAATTGCCTGAATTGATCCATCATTCGCTATAATTTTATCTTTCAATTCAGTTGTCCATAAATTAAGTGAAATTAAATCCTCAACTAAATATTCATTAATTACCATATATTCACCCGATAAAACTCTCCTTGTATAAATATTTGACATAATAGGTTCAAAACATTCATAATTACCAAGAATTTGAGCTGTGGATGCTGTGGGCATAGGAGCAACTAATAAACTATTACGAACACCATATTTTTGTATATTTTCCATTAATCCAGACCAATTGTATCTTGTATTATTCATTTGATGATCCCATAAATCAAATTGAAATTTACCCTGATGTAAGGGCGATCCAATAAATGAACTATAAGAACCTAAATATCCATCTCTGTTTATTTCTTCTGGTAGATAAGATACTTTCTTTTGAAGAGATCTTAAGATTTCTATAGGTACAAAGGGACCTGTATAATCTTTATCATATTGATGTTTACCATTTTTAAGAACAATCATATCATTTTCTCTTTCTTTGGCTAATTCCATAGATGCTTCCATGGCACCGAAATAGATAGATTCAAAGATATCATAATTAAGATCTTTCGCTTCATCGGAATCAAAAGGATATCCGAATTCAAAGAATACATTGGCGAGTCCTTGAACACCTATACCGATAGGTCTATGTCTAAGATTCGATGTTTTAGTTTCAGGTGTAGGATAATAATTATAATCAATAATATTATTGAGATTGAGAGTTAATTGTTTTGCTATATCTTTAAGAGATTCAAAATCATATTCAGGTTGTAGATATTCTTTTAATTCAGTATATCCACCAATAGTTACCTTATTGATTCCTTTCTTAAGAAAGATTTGAGGAAATTTAACACCTAATGGATATTGCCCTGATAAACTTGTTAGATCAGTATAAGTTTTTGTTTCGTATGAAATATTCATTTTAGTAAGTAATCCCTTCGCAAGATCACAATAAACACAATCAGGTTTTGAATAAACTAGAAATGACATAGTCGAAGTATCCTTTTTCTTTATAAATTTCTTAAGTGAAATAGAAGCTAGATTACATACAGCTGTTTCATCTTTACTTGTAAATTCAACAATCTCAGTACATAAATTTGATGATTTAATCGTTCCTAGATTTTGTTGATTTGATTTACGATTACAAGCATCTTTGTAAAGAAGATAAGGTGTTCCTACTTCTATTTGAGAAGTTAGTATCGCTCCCCATAATTCTCTTGCTTTGATTTGTTTTCTATATTTCTTTTGATTTTCATAATTAAAATACAATTGATTGAATTCTTTACCCCAGGTAGTACTTAGTCCTGGACATTCATCAGGACAGAACAAAGACCAAAATCCATCAGAATGAACTCTTTCCATAAATAAATCCGGGATCCATAGAGCATAAAATAAATCTCGGGCTCGTTCAAGTTCATTGCCATGATTATTTTTTAATTCAATAAATTCAAAAATATCAGCATGCCATGGTTCAAGATACATCGCAAAGGAACCATTTCTTTTCCCACCTCCCTGATCAACATACCTAGCTGTATCATTGAATACACGAAGCATTGGAACTAATCCATTGGATACACCATTTGTCCCTGCGATATATGATTCTTTTGCTCTTATATCATGAATTGATAATCCAATCCCACCCGCATGTTTTGAAATCAAAGCGCAATCTTTGAGAGTATCATAAATTCCCGATATAGAATCATCTTTCATTGTTAGAAGAAAACAACTTGCGAATTGTTCCCTCTGAGAACCAGCATTATACAAAGTTGGCGTCGCATGAGTAAAATAATGATCTGACATAAGATTATAATTTTTAAGAGCTTCTGTTATATTGTTACGATGAATCGATAAAGATACTCTCATAAGCATATCCTGTGGTCTCTCAATAATTTTACCATCTAACTTATAAAGATAACTTTTTTCAAGAGTTTTAAAACCAAAGAAATCATAATCATAATCTTTGGAATAATTAATTGTAGAATCAATTAATTCTTTATTTTCCATTGTTAATTCATAAAGATAATCAGCGATTAAAGGTTTCTTTTTCCCATTGTATTCATAATTATGCATGAATTCTATTTTTTCTGAAAATGTATTCATTGTATTTTTATGATGATTTGAAATAATAATACGTCCCGCAAGAATCTTAAATTCAGGATTTTTTGAATACATCGCAATCGCAATCTGAGAAGATAATTCATCTAATTCACTTGTTAGAACACCATCATAAATTTCTTGAACAACTTTTTGAGCAATAATAGTTTCATCAATTGAGAGTTTCTTAAGGAATTCATCACTTGAAGATAATGCTTTAATACGATTTAAAATCTTATCAAAGGATACTTCTTCATATTCACCAGATCGTTTGATTACACGCATCTTAGTTTGAGTTATTTTGTTCATTATAATTAATATCAAATTTTTAAGTAAAGTTAAATTAAAAATCTGGATTATTAAATTTGATTTAAAAATTGAATGAATTAATTTAATTATAAATATTCATGTCTAAAATAGCTGTCACAGGGAAAATGTGTTCTGGTAAGACTACTCTTTGTAATTATCTTTGTCAAATAGAGCCAAGATTTCAAATCTTTTCTTTCGGGAAGAAGGTAAAAGAAGTCGCAACAGATTTATTTCAGATGGATCCTTTAGTTAAAGATCGTAGTTTATTGACTAATTTAGCAACAAAAATGAGGGAAATCGATCCTGACGTATGGGTAAATTATGTAATTCGTCAATGTAAAGATGTTGACTATTGTTTAGTTGATGATTTACGATATCAGAATGAATATGAAGCTTTGATTAAGAATGGTTTTCAAATTATTCAATTACAAGTTTCAGATGAATTACAAGAACAAAGAATTAGAGATATTTATCCTGATAATTATGAAGATCATCTTAAAAATAGAAATCATCTCTCTGAAAGAAATGAATTTCAATGGATTACTAATGGTCCAGATTTAGTGATTGATTCATGCCAAGATAGAGAGACAATTAAACAGATCATTAATCAATTGATTGGGTTCTAGATACGTTTATAAAAATTATTTCATTTATCTTTTATTTATTATGGAGCCAATTACTATGATACCGATTACAAAGATTAAGATATCAAAAGAAGACTGGTTAAATAAACCGATAAAATATGAAGAAGATCTAACAAATAGAGATATAATAGAGATTATGTGTAAAAAATCCTATACATGGATTAAATCTAAACCAGATCTAATTGAAGTTACTGATTATGATACGTTTAAAGAAAAATTTATTAATTGTATGTATGATAAATACTTAAGATGAGTAAGATGAATGAATATGAAGAAGATTTATTTGAATTAAAATATCTTGAAGAAATTTCAGTATTATTCAATGAATTAAAGGAGATTGATAATTTTAATGGTTTAAATTTATTGAATGATAATTATTGTGAATTTTATGAATTTATAAAAGAAAATGTATATATTTATGAATTAACAAATGATAGTGATGATTCGGAATTAGAAGAAGAAAATAATATATAAGATATTATCAATGGTTCAAACATTTAAAAAGTTAGCAAAACAATGTAAAGATGAAGGTATTGGATTCTCTAAATGTAAAGAAGAACTAAATAAATCAAAACATAAGAAAAAATCAAGAAGGAAAGGTTCAAGATCACCATCAAGAAAAAGAAGAAAAGCGAGATTAACAAAAAAAAGATCATTAAGAAAGAAGATTCCACCTAAAGGAGTAGTTATTCGTGATGAAAATGGATTACAAAGAAGTGATGGTAAGAAAATGATAAAATTATAATCGTTTATACACAAATAAATAAGGTGAATAATTAATAACTTTATCTTTTGATAATTTAGATACATGAGAATCATTGTATTGATACCATGTATCATCAAGATAATTTTTACAGATAGCATAATAATGGCCTCCACCTAAACCACCTGAGTGGACAGCGAAGCTTTGAAGAGCGTATTCATTTTTTTTCTTTGAGCAATAATTAATATTATAATCTTTAAGATTTAGGACGAGTGGATAATTAAGAAATTTATTTATTTTACGATTTGGTTTGTATCTTTTTAAGAGGATAAATAAGACATCAGATGTTTTCCATAATCTTGTTTGTTTAAAAGGACAAACTTGATGTTTGCATTCATCACATGTCCACATATTCTCTTCATCTAATTGTAATTTTTTCATGTATTCTTGAAAACAATCTTCTAATGAATCAGCATCATTAGGAATTTCAAGTGATACAACTTGAATAGGATCATGATTTGTTGTATAATATTCGCAATCTGTACAACTTGTAATACTTAAGAGTTGAGAATAGAAATTTTCAACGATATATGAATAATCTTTTTCATAAAATCGTTTCCAAGTTTCATTACTTTTAAGATTCACTTTATCTGCTTCATCATCAGTTTTCGTAGAAAAACTCATAGTAACTTCTCTTTTAATCCCTTGATGTAATAAATCTAAGAATAAAGTTAAGAATTCATCAACATCATTTTGTGAGAAATTACTAAAGAAAAGATCTTTTTCAAGACATAATCTTTGAAATCTTTGTAATAATTTTATAGGATTAATCATTTTATTATCATTATTATTCCACATTCCTCTTTGAAATTGAAACCATTCATACATCAATGAATCTTTTTCTGCTCTTTTACAAGCATTAAAGAATTTTTCATTGTTTGGATGAAAAGTAATTAAATGACTTAAGCATTGTAAAGCTGAATTCATATAACATGTATTTCCTAAATTAGCTAAACCCTTATTCCCAGCATGGATCGGTTTTTTATGATCGGACATAACTTTACTTTAAATATCTATGATTTTTTTAAATAAATAAATATACTTAAAATTATTTTATTTACACTAATTATAAAAAAATGAGTGATACGGTTGATAACGTTTTGAATACTGTTGAAGCAGCGGCAAGCGGAGCAGATGAACCAGCTGATGTTGTTGTTAATGAAGAAACCTTTTCGGTTAATGAAGTAGAAACAACAGGAGAGTCTTTGGTTGTGGACACTACTGAAGAAGTAGTAGAGGCAGCAGAAGATGTTGAAGAAGAAACAACTGAAGAAGTAGTAGAGGCAACAGAAGATGTTGAAGAAGAAACAACTGAAGAAGTAGTAGAAACAACTGCGACGGAACCTGTATCAGTTGAAGAAGTGGTACAAAATGTTCAGGAAATTTTAACAACTCCTGTAAATGAAGATTTATCTGATAAAGAAAGAATAATCCAGTTAGAAGCAAGAGTTGGTGGATTAATTAACCTTTTAAGATCAGTATATAAACAAAGAGAAGTAGATGAAAATGAGTTTGTGTGGGTTTCAGATTTTAATAGTATTCGTGAAAAATTAAACAATGTTTAATTCCCCCCAAAAAAAATATATTATACATTATATAAATAATGTCTGATTCTGTTTCCGCGCCTTCTGCTTCTTCGGACCCTGTGCCCACAACCACATCTGATTCTGAAAGAATCACTGCTCTAGAAACTAAATTAAATGCTTTAATAACTATTTTAAAAAATTCTTTTACTCAAATAGATGATGATAGTGGATTACGATGGGTAAATACTATTGAAAATAATAAATCTGAAATAGAAAACCTTTAATTTCTAAATTAAATTTCTAAATTAAATTTTTATATATATATCAATATTTTTTATTGATAATTTTAAAAGATTTATAAACATATTTAAATTAATAGAAGAAGAGATATAATATTATTAATGTGGATATTCAATTTAGTTAGAGTATGCTAAACCACCCATACCAGACATGATACGGAGGACATTGTAGTTCATAGCATAAACATGTAATCCCTTTGCGACCGCGCTCCCACCGGAGAATACTAACTGTGCATTATCAATTCTAGAGAAATTGCAAGTACCAGAAGGCTGGTGCTCTTCCGGTTTAAGGGCGAATGAGTAAACATGTACGGAGTCTGATTTAACGACACCGCCGTGACCAGAATGGTGTTGGGCTACTTGGTGTTGCGAGAAATAAGTAGGGTGGCGAGGTGTAAATCTTTCATGACCATTCAGTTTAAGTGTAATACGATTGGGCTCGTGGTATGGATCCAAGCCACCCGAAGAATTGTCCCTCTGAAAGATAGCTGGACTGGACGATGGGCGACCAGCAGTTGTGAATGGAGAGCATCCCCAAATTAATTCTTTTACGGGGTGGTTAAAGTTAAGAGTGCAAGTAGACTGCCCTGAAGCAAAGGTCTGCTGCTGTACCTGTTCAATTAAATATTCATGGCTTACTTGAGCAAATCTGCGCCTTTCATCCGTATCAAGGTAAACATAATCTGCGAATAGTTTAAAAGTGGAAGATGTGGGTGCTACTGCTCCCGTCCCTGCTGCCGGAGTCGCTGCGTTGCTGTTGGTCATTTCACCCTGAGAAGCAGTTTCAATAATAATTTTTACTTCATGATATTGTAAAGCGATTAGAGGTAAGGCGAGACCCGGATTACGGCAGAACCAGAATTTAAGAGGATTGTATGCTTTAAATACATTGCTCGGTGCGTCCGCCTTGGCCCCACCATGAATATTAAAACTCGATTTCTGGTAAGGCGTAGCAGGGGAATAACCCGCCGAATCGGTAACCACATTGTGTTTACCGTTGGAACCGACTTTGCCAGTTGTTTTGCTGGGATTTACCTGAGTTAAATCATCCCAAGCGCTCATCCAATCTCTATGATGCTTATCAATTTGCTGACCACCAATTTCACATGTTACTGTTTTAAGTAAACAATTACCGGCCATACACGCGTATTCAACGTCAGAACCCATACTTCCAAATATAACCGAAGGGTTCCATTCTACATGTAATCCGGATACTAAATCACCGTTCCTTGAGATAGTAGCCGTAATTCTGGAATCGAAACCTACATTCCCACTGAGTGTCTGTTCAATAGACTCCATAGAGAAGTTAGTGTGTCTGCGGTAGACAACCTTGAAGAAAGTAATCTGCGGGTTACCCGTAAGATAAATATCCTGAGCGCCATAAGCTACAAGCTGCATTAATCCACCTCCCATATTATTTTATACCTTAATATAGAAAAAAATTTTGGGGAAATTAAACTAATTAATTTTTCCGCTTAAATTTAAATTTTGATGAATCTTAAATAATATTTATTTTTATATTATTTATTATTTAAAAAAATTATCTTAGATAATAGAGATAAAATATATTAATTTATTTAGAATACTTAGTTTATACTTTAGTTATGAATACTTTAGTTAGAATACTTTAGTTTATACTTTAGTTAGAGTAAGCAAGACCACCCATACCACTCATGATACGGAGGACGTTGTAGTTGACGGCGTAAACCATAATATTAGCACCGGTTGCAGAACCACTGCATTTTAATTGAGCATTATCAATGCGAGAGAAGTTGCAAGTTCCAGATGGTTGATGTTCTTCTGGTTTGAGAGCGAAAGAATAGACTGCAATTGAATCTTTTTCCGAAACCCCTCCCCATCCGGTGTGGTGCTGCCATACTTGGGTTCTTGTAAAGTATCTGTAATCTCTTTCAGCAAAACGATCGTGACCATTTAATACTATTTTCCAATTTCTGGAGGATAATTCACCACTTGAGAAGGTACCCGTATCGTATGTACCCGTCCATACGATTTCTTTTACTGGGTGATTAAAATTTAAGTCAAAACTGTCCCCAGTACTATGTTCTTCAAATTGTACTTGTTCGATTAAATATTCATGAGAAACCTGGGCAAAGCGTCTACGTTCATCCGTATCAAGGTAGATGTAGTCACACCATAGCTTATTAGTTGTGCCAGCACCATCATCGTAAATACTGGATAATGTGAGTTTAACTTTAACTTCATGGTATTGAAGGGCAATAAGTGGTAATGCAAGACCTGGGTTACGACAGAACCAAAATTGAAGTGGAACAAATATAAGATTATCATATTCCACCGCGGCCCCTAAGACACCTCCAGCGGCAGCCATATTTTGTATTCTTGTGTGTTTATTAGCAGCGCCGGCCGCGCCATCATCGGCCCCCACAGCGTTAGCAGCAACCATCGTGTAAACATTACCAGTTTCATTGGGTTCAGTTAATTCAAGGAATGCTTCCATCCAGTGACCATAGTGTTTATCAATACGCTGTCCACCAATTTCAAGTTCAACATTGTCAATCATTTGAGTTCCATAATTACCGTCGCTGGTTGCGGCTGTAGTGGCTATTTGATGCTCTATATACATTTTGTGAACTAAATCACCATTACGTGAAATAGTGGCGGTAACAGTTCCGCCAGCCGAGACAGTCCCGTTCCACGTCTGCTCAATAGCTTCCATCGAGAAGTTCGTGTGTCTGCGGTAGACAACCTTAAAGAAAGTAATCTGCGGGTTACCCGTAAGGTAAATATCCTGAGCGCCATAAGCAACAAGCTGCATTAAT
>MDTE01165518.1_pt1 | contig 22616 bp, 21 predicted proteins | sample 811231 | NCBI WGS metagenome assembly MDTE01 (sample SAMN05326651, study PRJNA326480) | marine metagenome | isolation source: seawater | place: Indian Ocean: Red Sea | collected 2010 | reverse complement strand
TATCATTATGAATAATTTTACTAGCCAATTTGATCCTCATTCAGCCTATTTATCTCCGAAATCTGCAGAAGATTTTGATATGCAAATGAGCTTAAGTCTTGAAGGCATTGGTGCTTTGCTAGGAATTGAAGATGATTATGCAAAAGTTGTAAGTTTAGTTCCTGGTGGACCTGCTGCTAAATCAAATCAGCTATCCCCTGATGACAGAATAGTTTCTATACGACAGGCATATGAAGAAAAAAGTACAGATGTGGTTGGTTGGAGAATAGATGAGATTGTAAGGCTGATTCGTGGAGATGCGGGTACTGAAGTAGAACTTGAGATTATGCCATCAAAAACTCTTGAGTCCTCAGAAAGAAAGTTTGTAACGCTTGTAAGAGAAGAAGTTGAGTTAGAAGAACAAGCTGCAAAAAGTAAAATTATTAATATAGATTCAGAACCAAGAAACTATAGAGTTGGAATAATCGAGTTGCCAGCGTTTTATATAGACTTTAATGCCTGGAGAGAAAGAGACCCAAATTTTAGAAGTAGCTCAAGAGATGTCGAAGATATCCTCAAATCATTTAATGAAGATAATGTAGATGCAGTTTTAGTTGATCTTAGAGGGAATTCTGGAGGTTCATTATATGAAGCAAATAAATTAACTGGCTTATTTGTTGCATCTGGAGCAACTGTTCAAGTGAAAGAAAGTTCAGGAAATATTAGGCCTTGGGGCGATGGAAGAGCCAAGCAAATTTGGAAAAAACCTCTAGGAGTACTAGTTGATAGATACTCAGCATCCGCTTCGGAAATTTTTGCTGGGGCGATTCAGGATTATAAGAGAGGCATAGTAATTGGTCACAGAACATTTGGCAAAGGTACAGTTCAACGACTTGATGATCTTAGTGCAGGTCAAATTAAAATTACTGAATCAAAATTTTATAGGGTCAGCGGTTCAAGCACTCAGGCAAAGGGTATTGAACCAGACATAGTGCTGCCCTCAACATGGGACATTGAAGAAACTGGTGAAAGCTCTTTAGATGAGTCACTTCCATGGGATACCATAAGACCAGTTAGGCATAGAATATATAACCTTAATGACTTAGCAATTCAACGAGCATCAGAAAATCATGTTAATAGGTTGTCTTACGATCCCAACATGCAATATATTCTTAAAATTCGTCAAAAATATGATCAACGCAAAAATAAGAAAGAGCTTTCTTTGAATATTAATGAAAGAAAGAATGACAAGTTAGATAGAAGATCTTGGATTCTAAATGCAGAAAATTCACGTCGAAGTCTTTTAAATATTGATACATTTGATACCTACGATGATTTGGAGGCATATAGGGAAGATATTGATTCTGATGAAATATCTTTAGAAAATGATTTTCTCTTGAATGAATCTAAGAATATTATTGTTGATTATCTAAAATTTGACTCTCAATTAATTGCCGCAAATCAAAATTAATGAAAATTATATCTTTCAATATTAATAGTGTTAGGGCTAGACCTCATCAGCTTGAATACATTCGAGACCATCTTGATCCTGATGTTATTGGACTTCAGGAAACAAAAGTACATGATGATGAATTTCCTGTTGAGTTAATAAATGAAATAGGTTATCACTGTGAATACTGGGGGCAAAAGAGCCATTATGGGGTGGCCTTACTAAGTAAAAAAAAACCACTTGAAGTTACAAAAGGATTTTTGAAAGATACTGCTGAGGATCAAAAGAGGTTTATTCAAGGAAGGTATAAGTTTAAAAAAAATGAAATCTTTATATTAAATGGTTATTTCCCTCAAGGTGAGAATAGAAATCATGAAACAAAGTTTCCAAAAAAAGTTAAGTTTTATAAGGATTTAATAGCTCATATTAAAAATCTACAAAAATCCACTTCTGATATCATCGTAATGGGTGACTTTAATGTGGCTCCAACTGAAAAGGATATAGGGATTGGTGAAAACAACGTAAAGAGGTGGCTACGTGATGGTAAGTGTGCCTTTTTACCTGAAGAAATAAAAATGTGGAATTCAGTTAAAGACCTAGGATTTATTGATAGCTGGAGACAGGAAAATCCCCACGAAAATTCAATTTACTCTTGGTTTGATTATAGATCTAGGATGTTTGATGACAATCCTAAGCGAGGGTTAAGAATTGATCATATTATGATTTCTAATAGCTTGGCTAAAAATATTAAAAAAACAGGCATAGATTATCATGCACGGTCTATGGAAAAACCTTCAGATCATTGTCCTGTATGGATAGAAATAAACTAATGAAATCATTTTTTTTTACTTCGAAGGTTTTGAAAAAAATTTTTTAAAATTAGGGATGTTTCTTTCTGAAGTATACCTTGAGAAAACTCAACCTTGTGGTTTAAAAATTTTGAAACAAAAAAATTACCATTTGAGATAATTGCTCCGGACTTAGGCTCTATACTAGAAAAATATAATTTTCTTATTCTTGCATGCACAATTGCAGATGCACACATATAACATGGTTCAAGAGTAGAAAACATATCACAACCGATCAATCTATGGTTACCTATTTTTTTTGAGGCCATATTTATCGCATTAATTTCAGCATGAGAGGATACAGAGTTATCTGAGATAACGGAATTGAAGCCTTCACCTATAATTTCTCCGTTGAGAACAATAACAGCACCAACAGGCACTTCAGCAAATTGCATAGCTTTAATAGCTAGTTCTAATGCTCTAGCCATAAATAATTTTTTTTGCTCTTCTTCCAATTTAGAATAAATAATATAGAAAAATAAATTACATTAATTTTAAATCTATAATATTAATATGTTACATGCATGCTTTGTTATTAATGATTACAATTTTTTAATAACCCATCGCTTAGATCTTTTAAAAAATCTCGCAAAACAAATTAATGTAACAGTAATATGCGATGTTAAAAAAAATGATGAAAATAAAATTAAAGATCTAGATGAGTTCAATATAAAAATAATTAAAATTCGACGAAGAAATGGTATTTTTGATTTTCTTAGGTATAGAAAAGATTTAATTTCTAAGTTAAATAATAACTTTACTCATGTTTTTTTTGTAACACTCGAACAATCATTTTTTGGAGCCTTAATAGCAAGAAAATTTTATGAGCCTAAACTCTTTTTTATAATTTCAGGCCTAGGGCATAATTTTTTTAAAAAAGATTATAGGTCTGTGGTAATAAAAAATCTTCAGAAATCGATATTTAGCTCAGTCTTTAGGAATAACTTGATAGAGGGTATTATTTATCAAAATAGAGAAGACATGTCTCTATTTGGTAGTCTTTACAAAAACTATCCACAAAAGGAATATGTAATCAAAGGCAATGGAATCAACCTTATTGATTTTCCATTTTTTAACAGGGATTTTAAGAATCTAAATTTCTGTTATACCGGCAGGCTCGTTCACTCAAAAGGAATAGATAAGCTCTTGCAAGCTCATGCTTTAATTAAAGATAAATATCCTCAAAAAAAAATAGGATTAATAATATGTGGTATGTATGATTCCAATGATAAGGATAGGATTTCAAATGCTACCTTACAAAGGCTTAGAGATTCTAAAGAGATTTTTTTTTATGAAGACTTAGAGCACTCTAAAGTTGTAAATGCTTTAGAAAATAGTTCTGTATTTGTACTCCCATCAACTAGGGAAGGAATTTCTAAAGCAGCTCTTGAAGCTGCATCTACTGGTATGCCCATTATTGCAGCTAATACAGACGGAACAAAAGATGTTGTAAAGCATAACATCAATGGATTAATTTATGAGCATACTAATGAAAATGGACTTTTATCTTCACTAGAGCGTATGGTAAATTTAAATGAAAAAGAATTAGGGGACTTCAGCAAAGCTTCAAGGGAGCTTGTTGAATCTCAATTTAGCATTGAAATAATAACTAAAAAGTATCTTGAAATAATCCTCTAATAGCTCTAATAGAATGTCTACAAAAAAAGTCTTATTTATTCTACCTGAGCTGGGTGTTGGTGGTGTTGAAAAAAATACTTTAAATTTTGCAAATCGTTTAATAAATCATAATTACAAAATTGGAGTTGTATTTCAAAGGGTCAGTAATAATGATTTCAAAGCAAAATTTAAAAGCAGGATTCAATTGATTCAGATAAGAAATTTAAGATTAAGAAATCAAATTTTTGAATATATAAAAGTAATCAGGTCACATAATCCAAATATAATAATTAATTCAATGATATTTGTTCATTTCATCCTTATGATTGCAAAATATCTAGCTAGGTCTGACGTTAAAATTTTTTTAAAGATCGAAACTAACGTTGAAGAAGCAATACACAAAAGAAATAAGCCGTTTGAGAAAGTTTTTTTTAAAATGTTTGGAAGAAGATTTATTAGATATTCAGATGCTGTAATTTGTTCATCAAAAGGAATTTTTAATGACTTCAGGGATAAGTATTTTTTTGATTTTCCTGAAAAGCTTTTCTTAAATTACAATCCCATTATAGAAAAATCTGATATTCCTAAATTTCATTCAAAGCCAGATCACCCTTTCTATAAAGAAAATAATAATATTCTAATATCAATTGGTCGTCTCACATCAGAGAAGGGATTTTTAGAACTACTAGCTATATTTAGCAAATTAGTCCAAAAATTTAATTTTAGAAATTGTAAATTAATAATTATTGGTGAAGGGGAAGATTACAATAAAATTACAAATTTTATTTCACTAAATTCTCTTGAGAATTTTGTAGATATTATTAGCTTTAATGATGATTTTGAGAGGTTTTTATTTTTCAGTGATACCTTTGTATGCAACTCAATATATGAGGGTTTTAACAACAATATTGTGCATGCCCTTAACATGGGTATATATGTAGTTTCTAAAGATTGCGATTTTGGGCCCAGAGAGATTTTAATTGATAAAACTTATGGTCATCTAGTTAAATCTGATGACGAGTTGGAGACTATCCTGTTAAAAAGATTAGGTCAAAAAAATGTATTTAATGAGTATGGTTTTAGAAGATCATTAGATTTTTTGTGCAATAAATCTTCAGATAATCTAGAAAAAATAATTAATGGTGTTTAAAAACCTCGTCAAGAATACTAGCATTAACCCTTTTTACATCAAATTTACTCCTTGCCATCTCTCTTGATTTTTTACCCATCTCAATCTGTGTCTTTCTGTCCATAAGACTCATCATTGCTTGTGCAGCTTTATTGATTGATCTACAAGGAACTAAATAACCATTATGACCGTCAACCACAGTTTCTCTGCAACCAGGAACATCTGTAGTAATTATGGGTCTGCCCATAGACATCGCCTCTAAAACAGTTCTTGGAATACCCTCTCTGTAAGATAACAAAACATAAACACTAGTTAGTTTATAAACAATAGTTGGATCATCGGCATAACCATAATATTCAATTCCATATTCTGGCTCCCATAAATCTTTAATTTCTTCTTCAGATATCGAGTCAGAATGTAAGTCTGGATACCCACAAATAATAAATCTTGATCTAGGAAAGTCTTTTTTTACAATTTTAGCTGCCTTTGCAAACTCCCTTAAACCTTTTGATTCAAGCAGTCTAGCCATTGTCATAAAAACTGTTTGTTGAGGTATTTGAGAATAATTAAAATCTTCAGTATTCACCCCGGAACCATTTACTAACTTAGCTTTATTTGGAGAGATAATATTTGAATTCTGAAAAAAATCTTTATCATCCTGATTTTGAAAAAAAACCTTTTGGTTATATCTGAAACTAAGTTTAAATAAAATCTTGGAAGCTAAGCTAAAAATTCTATATTTCAATTGATTTCTTTCAAATAAATGTCCCAAACCTGACACAATTGAAAATAACCTAATGTCATGATCCGATAAGCCAACAGCAAGACTGCTAGCTATTATAGATTTATGCATGTATGTAAAAACAATATCAGGTTTCAGATCCTTGATGTGAGCCTTAATCTCAAAAATGCCTTGAATAAGATTAATAAAGTTAAAAGATTTTCTTTGCAGTGAAATTCTAATAATCTCAATACCCTTTTCTTCTAAGATTTTTCTTGTCTCAATATCAAATTCAGGCACCAAAGCAAATACTTTATATCCACGATCTATAAATTCTTGTAACATTTCTAGACGAAACCAAGCAATAGTTTTTGCATTGCCTGAAATGATAAATAAGTTCTTCACAATAGGGTCTAAATTTTTGTATTCCTAGCAAATAAATAGAAAATTGATCCAAGTATAAATCCTGGTGCTTTTACGATATCGCCCAGCAAACCGACTATTCCAGCTTTCAAACAAGTCCATGGTGATAACATATCTTTTGAAATCCCATTATTTAGTGGAAAAATTAAGCCACGATAAATAATTACTAAAAATATTGAAAGAGCTAAAAACATTTTTGTAAGGTGTGGAATGTAATATCTTGATGACTCTATCCACTCAGCTACAATTGCATTCCATCTATAAGTTAATAAAAATAAGCTAAAAAAAATAAGGGCATGAAATATTGAATTTACTAACGGAAACTTGGACTTAGATAGGTAATCAAAACCAATGCGTCTCAAAAGCAAGAGCTGTAAGAAAAATAAATTAACTATTATTAAAAATATTTTTGTTACATGAGGGATATAAAAAAGACTGTCCCAACCAACAAGGTAATTCCATCTACTCAAAGTAAGTGATAAAAATATCAGAAAAAGTGCAAAAACAATATCTTTTGTATTTTTTTGAATTTTAAGCGGCACTGAATGCAATTGGTATTCAAACATTTTTCTGAGGAACGAGCTAATTGATAGAGATAGTGAGTTGTAGACAAGATATTTTTTATTGGGGGTAAAGGTTTTTAAGCATTTTTTAATTCTATTTCTCCACTCTAAATCAACTCCAGACCTATATCCTTCTAAGACCTTATTAGGTAAATATTTTGATTTCCATATTAATGAGCCAGGATTAGATTCTCTTGGAGTAAAGCCAAAAGTTGAAAAATGAATAAGTTTTTGGATATTTGATTTATATTGATATTCGGTCACACCAAACACAACATCACTACCATTTTTTAAAAAACTCTTATAATCTTTAAGCCAGTTGGGCACGGGCAATGTAGACATATCAATAAAGGCAAGAATTTCACCGCTTGCTTTACTGACTCCATAATTGATTGCCTCTGATGGATAGGCTCTGGTACTTCTGAAATCATATTTTTTTTTGAGGAAACTGAATAATTTAGATAGATATAGCAGATATCTATCTAGTTTGAATCCTCTACCAATTCTAAAATAGTTAATTTGAACAGTTGATGAAATTAAATTCACCATATCCTTAATTTTGTTATCTGAACTTGAGTCAACAATAATTATTTCATTTGGACGAAGGGTTTGATTGTTTAAGCAGTTAATTTGCTTCTCAAGATTATGTGAATCATCAAACGCTGGAAGGATGACACTTATACTTTCCATAAAAATTATCTCATTTTAATAGTGCCCAGCTCATTTATGTGGTGCCCAGAGCCGGACTTGAACCGGCACGAAGTTGCCTTCGAGGGATTTTAAATCCCTTGTGTCTACCAATTCCACCACCTGGGCATTGGATCATTATAAATCTGCAACAGCCTCCCTCATTACTTCAAGAATTTTTTGAGATTCATTTTGTAAATCTAATGCATGTCCAAATGCGATTACAGCTTGCATAATGTTCATATTAGAGCCATCTTCACACTTTATTCCATATTCATTACAGTCCCTTAATAGTTGATTTGGTCCATTGATATAATTTACATCATAAACAAACAGATTTTCTCTTGCTTTATCTCTGATAAGATCTTTAGGTAAAAGGCTATCCGAGCTACTGCCATCTTTGCCTACACTTGTAGAATTGATAATAAGATCATAGTCGCTAAGGTTGTTAAACAAGTGCTCATAATCATGAATGTTATATCCCTTAATATCTATTTTATTAGGATTTCGTGTGTATAAAGTCTTTTTTAAAGAGAAATTTTGTAAATGCTTTGCAAGAGATAAACCTACAGAACCATCGCCTAGGATTGCAAGAGATTCAATATTATTGATGTCGATATTTCTTTCAATTGAATGCATAGCAGCAAGAATGTCGGTATTGAGGCAAACAAAGTTATTGTTTGATCCTCTATAGAAACAATTTGTTGGAAGTTCAAAATTATTATTTTGATTTTTGTAAAAATAATCTGTAACGGCTTGCTTAATTGGTGCAGCAACAGCTCCTCCAATAAAATTACTATCTCTCAGATGCTCTTCAAAAAAGTTATCTAAGTCATTTTTTGAATTGACATCAACTGCAAACATTTCACCATTAATATCAAAATACTTAAAACATGCATTCCATAATATTGGTGAACGAGCTCCTTTTGTTACTCCATCACCGATAATTACTGCTTTTTTCATTTATATTTCCTTACCAACAGCTTTAGCAACCTTATTCATATCATTCATTAATCGCTTGAATGATTGGAAACTGATTGGCTGAAGAGGATCAACAGCAGCATTCTCAGGATCTGGATGAACTTCAAGCATAACGGAATCTGCTCCAGCAGCTATAGATGCTAGACTCATTGATGGCACCCAATCGCGCCAAAATGTAGCATGTGAAGGGTCTGAAGCAACAGGAATTTGTGTTATTTCTTTGATTGCTGGTATAACCTGAAGATCAAGCAAATACCTTGATGAAGATCTGTGAGTATGCGGAACTGACATACCTCTTTCACAAAGAATTATATTCTTACAACCCCCTAAAATTGCATACTCAGCAGCACCCAACCAATCCCTTAAGGATGCTCCATAGTGTCGTTTAAGCATAATTGGTTTTTTAGTTGATGCAACATCCTGGATTAACGGATAGTTCTGCATATTTCTTGAACCTATTTGCATAATATCAGCTACATCAACCATCTTATCAATGTACTTTGATTCCATAATTTCAGTAATAATGGGAATGCCTGCTTCATTCTTTGCAGTCTGTAGCCAATTTAGTCCATCAATACCAGATTCATTATATTTCTTACTTCTATAAGGAAAACTTAAAGGCTTAAAGGCTCCACCCCTAAGAAATGATGCTCCACATCTTTTAACTGCTTTTGCAGTTTTTACAATTAACTCCTCAGATTCGACCATATTTGGTCCGGCCATTACTGGAATTTTTTTACCACCAAACTTTACTCCACAAATTGTAGATATTTTAGGCTTATAGTTGTGAACTAGTGGGATTTTTGTTTTTAAGTCTTCAGGGGTAACATCTTTCCCTGGAAATTTATTATCTACTGCCATATTTAACCTCAAGATTAATGATTGATTATATATAACAAGGTTATTGATTAATAGAAAATTAAAGCATGTTTGTTTGTAAACTACTATAAAACTCTTTGGACCAATCTTTGATAGCTTTTGATGTCTCTAAGTAATTTTTTTCATTCTTTAAAAAGCTTATTGCATATTCTAGATCTCTTGAATTATTAATTATTAGATTAGGAAAAGGAAAGTTATATTCATTTACAAAAAATGTAGGATCTCTTCTTGATAAGCCACCCAATAAAATAGTAGGGATCCCACATAAGCCATACTCAAAAACAGAGGATGAATTAAAAGTTACATGTAAGAATATCTCAGAATATTTTTTAATTGAGTCAGTTCTCTCCAAAATCAAATTACTTAAAATATTCACTTTGTTTTTTGGTGATCTTGGATGACTTTTTGTTATTAGTTTTAAATTAAGATTGTTTAAATTAGAAAAAATTAGGTCCAAGTGATCAATATAATCTTTTATTTCATTATCTTTATTATCAATAGTAATTTGCTCAGTTAAAACAATAATGTTTGACGTAAATGAAGGTCTAACAGATAAAGTATTTTCGAAACCTAGTACTCTAGCCTTATTGTCTTCTTTTGGATCATAAATGCTTGATTGTGTTGTGATCATATTTTTGTAGCCGTTACCAAATAGTAATACTCCACAATTTGGATAATTGTTCCATAAATCGCTCATCCACCACTCACGACCATTAAATAACATTCCATGCTGTACCTCATACATTTCACATCCTTGGTACTGAGATAGAAATAATTTATTTGTATAACCAGCCATATTAATTATCGTTTTAAAGCGAAGATTTCTTAAAAATATTTTTTTGATAATTAAAAAAATAGTCTGCTCACTTAGGCCCAACTTTGAAAGACTAATATACACAAGTGTAATAAAATCAAAGGGTATTGCTGATCTAGACCTTGGTTGTTTTTTATATGCGCCTGCTAAATCTGAATCTTCAAATACTAGATAGGATTTATTGGTCTCCTTAGCCTCTTGAATTAAGTGATGCAGGTAAGTGTTTCTCCCCTTTGCCCTATTAAAATGCGATAGATAAACAAAAACTATGTCTACTCGAATTTTCTTAAAGGATAACCAGCAAAAAAACTTTAAGGATTTAAATAAAGATTTGAAATCCAAGATTTTAATTACCAAGCCTTGATGAAATATTCATTTCAGAGAATTTAACAATCTTAGATTTTTCTACAGAAGAATATAAGGAATGGACAATTTGCAAAGATCTAAGCGCATCTTCAGCACTAAGAGGAAGGGATAACTTAGATTGATCTTTCCAACTGAAAAGAATTTCTTTCATTAATTTCTTGTGGCCATTCCCAAAACCACTGCTCACTTCCTCAGAATGCTCATTTAAAATTTCTGCAGGTAAATCCTTTCCGTCTTTTCGAAAAAAAGTAAGCTGGTTTAATGCAGTTCCACCTATGCCAATCTGTCCTTTTGTACCAATAATCTCGATAGACGCTTTCAAATCAACAGGTCTTATTGCAGTAGTTGCCTCAAGGGTAAAAAACCCTCCTTTTTTTAGAGTTCCTGCAGCAACAAAGGTATCCTCAGCTTCTAAATTATTAGAAATATTTCCCTCAAAGCCTACCATTTCATTTGGATCTCCCAATAAATAAAAAAGAGCATCAATGTGATGAATTCCTTGCTGATTAATTACTCCCCCGTCACTTCTCCAAGTACCATGCCAATCATCTTCATAGTAGTCTTGTTGACGACACCATTGAAGTTGAACCGAACTAGAAACAATATCACCAAGAGAGTTATTTTTAATAATATTCTTAGTAAATTGAATGGGTGCATTATATCTATTTTGAAATACAGATCCGTACTCAACATTGCAATTAGAAGCAATGGAAATATTTTCAATAACATCCTCTGTTTTTAATGAGATTGGTTTTTCGCATAAAACACTAACACCATTTTCAAGTAAAACCTTAGCATCAGATGAATGTGAACCAGAAGGTGATGTAAGAATTGCAAGATCAGTATTATCTTTATTAACATCATTAATGTTTACTGATGTATGAATTCCTGTTTCGGACTTCCATTTTTGTGTTACATCTTTATTAGTATCTATTGCCAATGAAAAGGATGCCACAGAAAGATGCTCTGGATTATTTAAAATATTAAAGTAAAATTTTCCAGCGTTACCTAGGCCAATAAATGCTATACGAAGCTTAGTCATAATTTTGAAATGCTTTCATAGTATCTATTTGCGATTGAGATTCAATCTCTAAGAATTCAAGCTGGCTTTCTCTTTGAATTAGATGCACTTGACCAGACAGGTAGCTCATCGTTCTAAAATTTTCGGGTAAATCAGTATAGCCCATTCCTATTGGACAAATGAATGTTCCAGTATCAATTGATTTTCTTGGAGATAAATCTTCATTCATAATTCTTTGCTTTTTACCAACTGATATCATTGGTCTTTTTTCAAGATAGCCAAATACAGTAGGAAGCATGGCAGAATTATAAAAACCCTCCACAAGCTCATCAAAAGAACTGTTGTTTCTTAAGCCATAATCAACTGAAGCAATTGTTACTGAGTCTGGAACAAAATTTTCTCTTTCAAATTTTGAGAGAGCATCTTTAATGGCAAATTTAATTGAACTATTTCTGCTCGTCTTTCTTTGATGTAATATAAGTCCAGTATTCTTTGAGAAAGATAAAGCGGTTTTGTCCGAACCAGAAAAGATAATATTAGAAAACTTGTTACTATTTCTTGCACTATCGATACATTTTTTAAGCAATGAAAGTCTGAAGCTATCATATTTTTTTGAATCATAGATTATTGCAATGTCTTTAGTGTTTTCCTTTACTTGGCTAAGATTATCAGACCTAAAGATATCATTTTCCATAATTTTAATTATCTTCTGTGCCCTAACTTCATTTGCATCTTGATGAATCCCGTGATGATGATAAACGCAGGATTTTGGTTCATAAACAATATTTAATCCAGCACTTATAACTTCCTGACCCCAAATTCTATCTTCAATATTTGTTACCTTAGAGCTAAAAGGATAACGCCTCCAAGTCTCCTTTAAGAAAGCAGAGTTAGCATTATGAAAAAAAGTATCTTTTTTTTGGACTTTTTTATCATCGCCAAAAACAATATATAGATCCCTTTTATTCATTGCAGAAGAAGATGACAGAGGTACTTGTTTACCATAAACCCCAGCAATTTTTTTATTCGTAAGAGGCTTTATTAATGATGACAGCCAAAGCTCATTTTTAGGTATGCAATGTGCCGATAGGCAAACAATAATATCTCCAGAAGAAGCTTCTATCCCTTTATTAATTGCATCTCCTGGAAGAAATTTTTTAATTTTAATTAGTTTTATTGGCCACTGTTTTGCCTTTTGAACTGTTTTATCAGTTGAGTTATTATCAACTAGAATTACTTCAAAATTGTCATAATTTTGTTGATAAATCATTGATAAACATAATCCGATCCACTTTTCTTCATTTTTTGAACGGATAATAATTGATACTTTCATGCTTTTACTGGCATTGGTGGCAAATCATCAGGCCTTTCTTCTAAGATCATATCAAATACAATATTTGCTAATTTAAGGTCAAATTTTGAATGAATATCAATTGCTGTCTCAAACCTATCATCATCAATAATTAATACATTATCACCTATTCTTCTTTGATTTCTCCACAATTCTGCTTTTGATATACAGGTTAGGCCTGTGTCCTCTCTATAGACAGGTTTTCGAACTTGTCGATTGCTGTAAACTTTCATCCACTCAGCCAAGCGGTCAAAACCATTATTTTGATTTTGCCAAAAATTTTTATGAGTCTTGTTTCCGACAAATACGCTTTCTACATGAGAATTCAATTCAAGCATCTTTAGTGATTCACTTATCCATCCTGATCTCCTAAATAAGTCAGTGCAAGTAAGAAAGCAACAAAGGTCGTATGTTTTGTTAAGTACTTCTTCAGCTCTTTCAAGTGAAAATTTTAGAGTCTCTTCAGTGGTGGTTAAGTCAGCTGAAACTTCAGGAGTTCTTAAAAATGGAACCATTGCTCCGTAACTTTTTGCTTCTTCAGCTATCGCAGGTGAGTCTGTTGAAACAATAATATCCATCTCAATTCCAGATTGTTTTGCATACTCAATTGGCCATGCAATTAATGGGTGACCCTTAAACATAGATAAATTTTTATCTTTTAATCCTTTGGACCCACCGCGTGCTGGAATAATAGTAATTATGTTTTTTTTATTCATTTTGAGAGGATTATACTCCACCAAATTTGATCATTATAGCTTCAATAATGTATCAAATAGCCTCTTGATATAAATAATGATTTAAGAATTTCTCAATAGTCGAATCACAAACGAGTTATAATTCGGAGATGGAAATTAATAGCTATCTTGAAATATACAAAAAATTAGTATCGCCTGATCTATCTAAGAAAGTAAACGATATAACTGACTTATTCTTAAAGAAATCTAGTGCTGAAAAAAATGTCTATGTTTCCGGAAATGGGGCAAGTGCTGCTATATCCAGTCATATAGCCAATGACTTGACCAAGGCTTGTAAAATTAAAGCCCGAACTTTTCACGATCCTGCACTAATTACTTGTTTTGGCAATGATTATGGTTACGAAAATTGGATAGCCGAATCAGTCAATCATTTTGCAAATGAGGGAGATCTCATTGTTTTAATTTCGTCTAGTGGGCAATCAAAAAATATATTAAATGCCTCGGCTGCAGCAAAGAAAAAAAATATGGATATTATTTCTTTAACTGGTCCCAACCCTAGTAATTTACTTGAAGCTAACTCTGATATTCATATTAGAATTGATAGTAATATATATAACATAATCGAATGTATGCACATGATTGTTTTAACTGCGGCTATTGATCAGATTAATATTGTCACTCTTAATAGTGAACCACCAAAATAAATACGGATTTTTAGATACTGTCTATGAAAATCATATCTAAAGGGAATTTAAATATTCTTTATTTAAACGAAAATGCTGATTATTCATTAAATAAATGTGCATTCTTTGACAGGGATGGAGTCATAATAAAAGATGTAAATTATTTGAATGACTGCAAAAAGATTAAATTTGTAGATGGAATCTTTGACGTACTAAAATTTCTTAAAGAAGAAAATTTTTTGATTGGTATAGTAACTAATCAATCTGGCATAGCACGTGGTTATTTAACAATTGAAACTTTCATAAAAATACAGAAGAAAATACATACAATGCTTGCTAATCAAAATATTGAACTAGATTTCATGATGGCATGTCCATATTTAAAAGAAGGTATTCATCCTTTTAATGAATCAAGCATTTACAGAAAGCCAAACCCTGGCATGATAAATGAAATTATTAGACTATTTGAAATAGATAAGACTCGGTCTTTTCTTGTGGGTGACAGAGTTACAGACATTCAATGTGCAAGAAATGCTGGTATTCGTCGTGGGTATCTTTTCGCACCAAGAGATAGAAGTGAAATCAAAAAATCATCTAGCCTATCTCATGAGAAGTTTGATATTAAAAATATTGCTTCGCATCAAAGTTTTCTGAAAGAATTAAAAAGTCTTGCTATTTAGAATTTAAAAATGATTTATTTCATCAGTTTATGAACTTCTGCTAAGATTCTCTGAATTTTAGGATTCATATTATTTATGTATTCATATTCTGTATTGAGAGGATTATTTTCAGGAATTCTGGCCTCAGTATCCTCATATCCCCACATAATCGATTTACACCCAGCAGCCAACGCAATCAAAAGTGCTCCTGATATAGACCCAATAGATATATCTGATTTAGATAATGCATAAACATGATCAATCATTCTAAAATCTTCTTGAATATTAATTAAATCAATGCAATCCCTTGGCAAGTCATTTTTAAAAAAATAAGAGCCTTTTGGTTCACCAATTAAAATAATTTTGTGAGAAGGAAAACTATATTGAAGTTTCTTAATTAGTTTAAGGTAATTTTCCTTTCCAAAATTTTTATCTGGTCTTCTGTAATCCCTTCGCCTGGGGAATATGCTTATATATTTTGAGTCTTCTGAAAGCCTTATTGAAGCATTGGAAGATATTTCTTCTTTAAGAGAGTAAAGTCTTTCAAATTTTTGATCACTTAATTCTATTGGCTTAGTGTACACACCATTCTCAAAAATTATGCTATCAAGCATTTTTATAATTTCACTGTATCTGTTTCCTAAGATTGGCATGGTTAGTCTATTAAAAAAAAGCTTTTTTGTTAGAGAGGTAATAGTTTTATTGTGGTTACCTAAATCTTTAATACCAAACTCATAGTTTTTTTTATTAAAATCGTATCTATTCAGTCTCCATGGAATATGAAAAATAGTATTGATGGGAAGATCTTTTCTATAAAATTCAAGTAGGCCCTCAGCCTTTTGAACAAGATTATTCATTTCATACTCAACTTTTACTGAAGAAGAATTCGAAAAGAAGTCATTTTTGGGCCTATCTTCAAACCAACAGTCATTTATATAGTTTCTTTGACTATTAAAAATTGAGCTAAATTCCTTTGGATGAGAGTAAAATTTATCCAAATCTCTGTAGAATGGCTTTCTGCTTGGAAAGCTTGCTGCAATTGTAAGATGATCAGAGTATCTTTGTCTTGCCATTTGATTAACCCAAGCATGCCAGTGACTGAATTCCCATCCAAATTCACCAACCCAGGGTCCGAAGAATACAGTTTTCAAAGCTCTAGGGAGTCAATATAGGAGATGACATCTTTTTTTGGCGTCCAACCCAATAAATTTTTTGCTTTTGAGTTATCAGCAAGAGTTATTTCTGCCTCACCTTCTCTTTCAGGTATAAAACTATAATTGTTTGAAAACAATTTAGCGATTTCTAAAATTGAGATACACTTACCATTTCCAATATTGTAAACCTCAAGATTATTATCTGATAGTGCTGCGAAAAGATTTGCTTCAGCAACATCTTCTACATGAACAAAATCTCTCTTTTGACTTCCATCTCCAGTAATCTTGAGCTCATTATCGTTTTTTACAGCATCCTCAAATATGCCTATTACTGAACTATATGCATTAAAAGGGTTTTCAGGGTTAAATGATCTTGGTCCATAAACGTTAAAATATCTTAGAGCATTGGCTTTAAATTTAAATCTGTCTGCAAGTAGTAAGCAGTATTGTTCAGCAGCATATTTTTGAAGTGCATATGGATTTAGAGGTGCAATCATTTCGGATTCTGTTGTTGGATAATTTTTTGGTGAGCCATATACACTGGAGCTACTTGAAAATGTTATCCCAGGAATATTCTTTTTCATTACATAGTCTAGAACCATAAGAGGTTCGAGCACATTCCCGTCCTCATGTAAAATTGGATCATCAAAGGAAGGTTGTATTCTAGGTAATGCTGCGAAATTGAAAATATGATCTATTTGCGGTAACAATTTATCATATTCTAGCCAATTAGATGCATCAAAATTAAGGAATTCTGCTTTACTTGAAATATTACTTTCTTTTCCAGTAGCCAGGTTGTCGATAACGAATACATTCGCTTTTTCGCTAATAGCAAGATCTACAAAATTTGACCCTATAAAACCACCACCACCAAGTACTAGTATGTTTTTATTTCTAATACTATCCATTTAGATCAATAGAAACATCTAAAGCATCTCTGATAGCATCTGGGATACCCTTATATTTGAAGCTTCCATGCCTACCAATAGAGTAAAAATTTTCAGGGAATAAGTTCTGGTATTTACTAAATCTCTCTATTTCGTGGGATGTTTGAACTGGATAATATCTTGAGTTGGTATCTGGAATTTCTACAATAAGCAATGTGTTTGGTGATTTATGAAGAGTGATTTTTTTCATTTCTGTTACTCTGGTATGCATTTCTTTGCCAGAATAATGTATCCAAGTTGTGTCACTAGGAAGTGCTTGCTCGATAGGTAGCATAATTTTCAATAGCCTTCTACCAGCATACTGCAATAATCCATAAGTTTTATTAAATAATAAGTCCACCGGAAGTGTATTTATTATAATATCTCCAGTAAAGTCGCCTTTAGAAGTTTTGACTAGCCTTTCTTCTGGATGGAAAAGATTAACTTTACAATCAGTAATAACATTAACATCGGTGAGCGCTTTTTCAAAAAAGCTATTGTATCCATCAGATGCTTCTGGATAACCTTGAAATTGATCATTGTATAGTCTTCTATCTCCATCTCTGATGGGCGTTCCTCTATTCACCCATTCAAAATTTGCGGTTAAATTTTTATTTGACTCAATACCCCACATTTTTTTTGAATAATTATCTACAAATTTCTCATAAAGAGTTTCCCCAACTGCAGTTTTCCAATATGTCTCAAAATCAGTCATGTCAGGACTGCTCTTTTCACAAATTTCAATTTCTGATTTAATTTTTTTTGAATCAGGCATTTTGTCAATATCATGCCACTGCAGTGGATAATCATAAAAACTACTATCATTCTCGATAAATGAAAGTGAAACGGTTTCAAACTCTCTTATTTTAATCAACGAATTAAGGGTGCTAATTACCTCTTCATCTTTTGAGAAAAAAATACGAGGGCCAAAAGTGTATGGATGATCTGCATAATAGTGTGTCAAGCAGCCACCTCCAGTTTTTGAGGCGGCCTCAAGTAATGTGACGTTATATTTTTCTTTTAACAAGTGGGCTGAAGTTACTCCAGCAAAACCACCGCCTAAAATTAACACTTTTGGCTTATTACTATTTGTCATTATTGTTTTCCAGTAAACTTGTATAGGTAATTATTTTCTCTCTTCCTGATAAAAATTGCTGCATCTGATTAAGCACATCAGATTCCCAAGCGCTGGCAACGATTACTGAGCTTGGTTTAATTTTTTTTATAATTTCTGGGGAGAATATTTTATGGCCTGTAGTAGAGATTATCATACCATGATTAGACCTGTTAATATCTACATAATAAACATTCTCATTATCATTGCCCCAATCCGCATCAACTGAGAATTGAGTTCCTATTGAACCAGTTCCCCAAACAACAATTCCTTCTGATGAATCTATACTCTTCAGATTATTAATATAGTTAGCATAGTCTTGAGTAAACTTATTAATCGCATTTGGAATTATGAAGTCTTGCATATGATTTTGTGGGTAATTGATAGAGTTTTCTATATTTGTTTTTCTAATTAGTGCTCCAAGAAATGGAAATTTTATGTATCCCATAAATTGTTCAAGGTGGAGTATTTCAACATTTCTTAATGTCAATATTAATTTTTTTAGAGAAGCTTGTGTAAAATATGAAATATGGTCTATGTGAAATTCTGGAAAAAAACTATTTGTAAGACTCCATAAACTATTTGGGACCTCTATATAAATAAGGCCGTTTTTATTTAGTTTACCGTAGGCATTTTGCAGGAATTCAACCGGATCTTGAACATGCTCAATAACATGTCTTAAAATTATAAAATCAAATTTTTCACCATTTAAAGATTCTTTTGTAAAAAATTCATTTTGAACATTAATACCAAAATTATCTTTGGCAAAATTAGCCATTGGAGAAGGTTCTAGACCAGTAACAGCATGGCCTTCTTTTGCTATTTTACTTAGTAAATAACCATCGTGGCATCCAATCTCTAAAACAGAGCTATTTTTTTTCATTGATTTTAATAACCATTTAGCTACAAAATCTGTATAGGATTTCTGTAAAGGCGATAAGCCTATTTCAGCATATGTTTCATAAAGTTTTGTATAAATTTCTTCATGAATGCTTGCAATCTTTTCATCAGTTAAACCTAATCTTGAGGAAATATGAGATGTATTTTTGCAATAACCAAGCTCCATAGATGTTGTGGCAATTTCTGGAAGATCTCTAACTGGTTTATTTAGAATAGTTCTTTTTTCAAAAATATGAAATGGATCTATTTTTTCTTTACTAATTAAGCAATGCATCTTTTGGTAAATGTGTCTTTAAAAACTGGAATGATTTTATATTAAAAGGTACTAAATTTATATACATATATAATGACATTGATTTACTTTTAATCTGAATAACTAGAAATTTTATTTATTTTCGTAACTAAAGATAGTCATAGATGTAGTATGATTCGATTTTATATACATAAATCATATTCACAAAAATAATTTATTTGAAAATGAAACAAAAGATTTTTAGAAATGCCTTAAAGCTTAAGAATCATATCTCTAAATTACAAGATATAAATGATCATAAAATTGGTCTTTGTCATGGGTGTTTTGATTTGATTCACCCTGGACATCTTCTCCATTTCAAAGAAGCTAAAGAAAATTGTGATATTCTTATAGTCTCTGTTACTGCAGATAAATTTATATCTAAAGGAATTGGTCGTCCACTTTTCAAAGAAGATACAAGACTTCAATTTTTATCCGAACTTGAAGTAATTGATTTCGTATTGCTTTCTAATGAAAAAACAGCCAAAAAAGTAATTCAAGATCTTCAGCCTAACTTTTATATAAAAGGTAAAGACTATTCTGAATTAGAAGATGATAAGACTGGGCAATTGCAAATAGAATTAGATGCTCTTAAAGAGGTTAAAGGAGAGTTTTTATTTACAAATACAAAAAAGCTTAGTAGCACAAATTTTATTAATGACGCATTTAGTCAAGAGATTTGGGGTGAAAATGAAATTTATATAAATCAACTAAGAAATAATATTTCTAAAGATGATGTTTTATCTAATCTATCAAAAATTAAAGACTTTGAGGTTGTTGTCTTGGGAGATATTATTTTTGATGAATATATTTATACACAACCCTTGGGAACTACGACTAAATCTCCAGTAATATCTACTCTTTATAAAGAAAGTGAGATAATGCTAGGGGGTAGTCTTGCAGTTGCTAGGCACTTTGCTGATTTTTTTTCGAAAGTACATTTTATAGGCATTAAAGGTAAAAAAAATTGGTCTTTATTTGATAGGGCCCCGTCACTTCCATCAAATATTGAAATGCATCTTTATGAAAGTGACACATTTACGCCTCATAAGCAAAAGTTTATTTCAAATGACTACCCAAGTTCACTAAATTATGATCATCTAGATCGTAGTCATGAAAAATTGCAGAAACTTTTTGCAGTGAATTACCTTGACGGACTGACTTCTTCACCACTTGAAGGAAAGTTTAAGGAACTTAAAAAAATATTTTCAAACAAAGAGAATACCAAAGTTGTTGTTTGTGATTTTGGACATGGAACAATCAATCAAAATGTTTGGGAGGAACTTCAAAAACTTAAAAAAGATATAATACTAAATGTTCAAACTAACTCCTCAAATCACGGTTTTAATTTAGTTAGTAAATATTCAAGTGCTTTTATGGTCTGTGTTGACGAACTAGAAGCATCTTTGGCTGTTACTCCTGATAATAATCTGGTTTCTTCAAAAGAGTTATCTCAAAAATTATTAAAGATCTTGAGAACAAAGAATTTAATTATTACTAGAGGGAAGAATGGTCATTGCGGAATTGTAGATAATACTTTTTTTGAGGCGCCTGCCATATCAAATAAGGTAATTGATCCGGTAGGTGCTGGAGATTCTGTTTTGGCTGGTGCGACTATTGCCTCCTATTTAGATGATTCGCATTCAAAAAGTTTGTATGAATTATTTCCAGCAATATTTGGATCTATTGCATGTAGTATTGTCGGTAATAGAAATGCTGTAAATCTTGAAAAGTTTGAGTCTATTCTTAATTCCATTTTGATTAAATAAATTAAAAATGACATATCAAGATATTTAAATAAACATGATTTCAAGGGGATACTTTAAGAATTTTGTATTTGTTCATATTCCCAAAACAGCAGGTACATCAATAGCTACAACCATTTCAACAAGCTGGAAATATAAAACATCATTCAAACCCTATGTTCACGCAACTGCACTTGATATCGTAGATATTCTTGGTAATAAATTTTTTCAACAATATTCTTTTACATTTGTAAGAAATCCTTGGGAAAGACTTCATAGTTTGTATTATTTTTTATGTCAAAAAGAGCTAAACCCATTAAAAGGTGAATTATGGGACCAAGATATCTTAATAAAAAAAGGGTTTAAGTCTTGGCTCTTAGAAGATGATTTTTGGCCACCATATACAAAAAATATAGGACCATCATCACAAAAAAGAACCCAATCATATTTCATCCAAGATGCAAACAAAAAGATCATCGTTAAAGATATCTTTAAGTATGAGCATTTAGATACTGACCTAGAAAAGCTAAGCAACAATATTGGTATAAAGTTTGCTGATCTTGTGAGAACAAAGTCCACACAAAGGCCTGACTACAGGCGTGATTATTGTTCAGAAACAATTGATTTTGTTTTAAATTATCACTCAGAGGATATACAAAACTTCGAATATAAATTTGAGTGAAGTAATTTAATTATCTAATAATTTAAAATTGTGCGCTCAGACTTTGATTGAATAAATCTTTCTATTTCAGCTCTTCTTTTGGTATTGACATCTCTATTGAAGGCTAAAGCAATTGCTCCATTGGCAGCAAGAATATTTTCTTCAATATCATTTATAAAAAATTCCCATTCCTCTCTATCCCAAACCATATTTGATGAAGACTTATCAAAACAGATCATAAATGCTGTTACAAGATCAAAATTATAACTTCGTGCAATTCCCAAGTTAGTTTTGGGCAAGATCTTCACATGAAGTATCTCTAGATTTAGTAAATTAGTGAACTCTTTATAAAAATCATCCTTTAAATCTATGCCTACAACCTCATGCCCAAAATATTTGCATATAAATAAAAAATAACCTGTTCCACATCCTATATCAAGTATTCTTTTTGATTTTGATTTGTTCTGGAGATCTAGTATATAAACCTTTAATAAGTCTTCAAAAATCCATTTACTAGTATCTAAATATTTATATTTATCTAAGCCATATTTTTTTGTTTTTAAATATTTTCTTTTCACTGACTTTATTAAAGAATTAATCTTGAAAAGGAAATAAAAATAGTGATAAATAAAAAAAATTGTTTTGCTCAGACCAAATTTTTTATATAAAAAAAATCGTTTGCTTAATACATACATGTTTATTTTTAATAGAGACTTATAAATTTTATGGATAAATTGAGCGATAATATAATGTATACAATTTTATGATTATTTTTCTTGTAACAATCCCTCCAAAAACCGCATTAGTGCGTGAATTGGGTCACAAGTTTGTAACTACAAAAGTCAGTAAATGTGCGGGGTTCAACCAACCCACTCATTCCCACTCAATAGTTGCACAAAACACCACCTTTGAAACCCCTACTACGACTGTGTTTCCGAGTGCCTTTTTTGTGAAATAC
>MDTE01053186.1_pt1 | contig 22621 bp, 19 predicted proteins | sample 811231 | NCBI WGS metagenome assembly MDTE01 (sample SAMN05326651, study PRJNA326480) | marine metagenome | isolation source: seawater | place: Indian Ocean: Red Sea | collected 2010 | reverse complement strand
CTATTTATTTTTTTAAAAATCCATTATTTGAAATTTTAACAATTGTTTTATTTTGCGTTGCTTTTTTTCATGTCAAAATTAGTTTAAGTGAGATTTTTGAAGATTATATTCATAAAAAAAAAATCAAAGATGTCGCAAATATTTTGTCTTTAATATTATGTATAATAATTCCTTTAATAACTATAATTTTATTAATTTATAAAATTTGATGACCGCTTATAAAATAATTGATCACGAATATGACGTTTTGGTTGTGGGAGCAGGAGGATCGGGTCTTCGAGCAGCAGTTGGATTAAGTGAGATTGGTTTAAAAACAGCCTGCATTTCAAAAGTATTTCCTACTCGAAGTCATACAGCCGCTGCACAAGGTGGAATATCAGCAGCTTTGGGTAATGCCGGAGAAGATGATTGGCGTTGGCATATGTATGACACAGTTAAAGGGTCAGATTGGCTTGGAGATCAAGATTCCATAGAATATTTATGCAAAGAGGCACCTAAAGCAGTCATTGAACTCGAACATTACGGAGTTCCGTTTAGCAGAACCAAAGATGGAAAAATATATCAAAGAGCTTTTGGAGGCATGACAAAAAACTATGGTAATGCTCCGATCCAAAGAACTTGTGCAGCAGCAGATAGAACTGGTCATGCAATACTTCACACTCTTTATGGTCAAGCACTTAAGCGCAAGACTGAATTTTTCATTGAATATTTTGCTTTAGATTTGTTAATGAAAAACGGTGAATGTAAGGGTGTGCTTGCTTGGAATTTAAATGATGGAACCATTCATCGATTTAGATCCCATATGACAATTTTAGCTACTGGAGGTTATGGAAAAATTTATTTTTCAGCTACAGCAGCTCATACATGCACGGGAGATGGAAACGGAATGGTTCTAAGAGCTGGATTACCGCTTCAAGATATGGAATTTGTTCAATTTCATCCAACAGGTCTTTATGGTATCGGATGTTTAATTTCCGAAGCTGTTAGGGGAGAAGGTGGCTACCTAGTAAATTCTAATGGTGAACGATTTATGGAAAAATATGCGCCCAAAGCTAAAGATCTTGCTTCTAGAGACGTAGTTAGCAGATCAATGGCAATAGAAATTAATGAAGGAAGAGGAATAGGAAAAAATAAAGACCATATTCATTTACATATTGATCATATAGATCCAAAAATTATAGAAAATCGATTACCAGGTATATCCGAATCTGTAGAAACTTTTGTACATCGAGATGTAACTCGAGAGCCTATACCAGTTGTTCCCACAGTGCACTATAATATGGGCGGCATTCCAGCAAATTATAAAGCAGAAGTTATAACTTCAAATGGTGCTGATAAAACTGTACCAGGTTTAATGGCCATAGGAGAAGCCGCTTGTGTTTCAGTGCACGGAGCTAATAGGTTAGGTTCAAATTCACTAATAGATCTTGTAGTTTTTGGAAAAGCTGCGGCAAAAAGGGCTGGTGAATTAGTAAAACCAAACTCACCTCATGATGAAATTTCAAAAAGTGAAACTGACAAGTCTCTAAATAGATTTGATAAATTAAGAAATGGAAACGGATCAAACAAAACTTCAGAATTAAGATTGTCCATGCAAAAAACAATGCAAGCAAAATGTGCAGTATTTAGGACTGAAAAAACTCTTAAAGAAGGTGTTAACGAAATTAAAAAGCCTTTTGCAGGAATGGAATCAATATCAGTTAAAGATAAATCTTTGATTTTTAATACAGATCTAATGGAAACTCTTGAGTTTGACAATCTCATTCGTCAAGCAATTACGACTATGGAGTCAGCGTACTACAGAAAAGAAAGTCGTGGTGCGCATGCTAGAGAAGACTATCCTAAAAGAGATGATAAAAATTATATGAAGCATACATTAAGCTGGCATACTGGAAAAGAAGTTAAAATAAATTATCGTCCAGTCAATTTATCAACATTAACTAATGATGTTCAAACTTTTCCACCAAAAGAAAGAATTTATTGATGGTACAATTTAATCTTCCAAAAAATTCTAAAATTCTAAAAGGAAAATACTTTAAAGACAAAACAGGATCTTCAAATATAAAATTAGTTCATGTTTATAGATGGGATCCTGAGAAAAATGAAAATCCCAGAGAAGATACTTTTGAAGTGGATTTAAATACATGTGGAAAAAAGGTTTTAGATATTTTAATTAAAATAAAAAATGAATTGGATTCATCTTTAACTTTTAGAAAATCATGTGCTCATGGCATATGTGGATCTTGTGCTATGAATGTTGATGGTATGAACACATTGTCCTGCATGAAATCACACAAAGATATAAAAGGTGATATACGTATTTTCCCTTTACCTCACCTAAAGGTGGTGAAAGATTTGGTAGCAGATTTAAATACGCTGTATAAACAATATGAATCAATAGAACCCTGGTTAAAAGTTAAACAAACCAAGTCTCAAAAAAATGAAATTCATCAGACGAAAGAAAATAGAGAAAAACTTGACGGCTTATACGAATGCATCATGTGCGCTTGTTGTTCAACTTCTTGCCCAAGTTACTGGTGGAATGGGGAGAGCTATTTGGGACCAGCAGTTTTGCTACAAGCTTATCGCTGGATATCAGATAGTAGAGATGGTGAAAAAAAAGAAAGATTAAAAATGGTTGCTGATAAGCTTAAATTATATAGGTGTCATACCATAATGAATTGTACAAGTTCGTGCCCAAAGGGCTTAAATCCAGCAAAGGCTATAGGTTCAATCAAAAAAATGCTTGCAACAAGCTAGAAGCTTAATTAAATCATTTTAAACGCAATGAATTTAATTGAACATTTTATAAATGGTAAAATAACTAAAGGATCTTCTAAGAAAAAATCTAAGGTTTATAATCCTGCAACAGGAGAACAAACAGCAGAGGTAAACTTAGCTTCCAAGTCTGATGTAGACTTAGCAGTATCAAAAGCAAAATTTGCTTTTAATGAATGGTCAAAAAAACCGGCATTACAAAGAGCTAGAATATTATTTAAATTTAAAGAATTAGTAGAAAAAAATTCAGATGAAATAATAAAGCTCATAGTTTCTGAACATGGAAAAGTTTATGAAGATGCAAAAGGTTCACTAACAAGAGGTCTAGAAGTTGTTGAGTTTGCTTGTGGCATACCCCATCTTCTCAAAGGAGAATTTTCTGAAAATGTTGGAACTGACGTTGACAGTTGGTCTATTAGACAACCTTTAGGAGTTTGTGCTGGAATCACTCCTTTTAATTTTCCTGCAATGGTTCCAATGTGGATGTTTCCAATAGCTATAGCTTGTGGCAATACCTTTGTATTAAAGCCATCAGAAAAAGACCCGTCGTGTTCAATTAAATTAGCTCAATTATTTAAAGAGGCGGGCTTACCCGATGGAGTTTTTAATGTAGTTAACGGTGATAAAGAAGCAGTGGATGCATTATTAATTAATAAAGATGTAGTTGCTATAAGTTTTGTTGGATCTACACCAATTGCAAAATATATTTATGAAAACGCTGCAAAAAATGAAAAACGTGTCCAAGCATTAGGAGGAGCAAAGAATCATTGCGTTATCATGCCGGATTGTGATCTTGAACAAGCTGTTAATGGCTTAATGGGTGCAGCTTATGGATCTGCAGGAGAAAGATGTATGGCACAATCAGTAGCAGTAGCTGTTGGTAATGTAGGAGATAAACTTGTTGAAAAAATTTCGAAAAAAGTTGAGTCACTCAAAGTTGGGCCTGGATTAGATAAAAGTTCAGAAATGGGCCCACTTATTACAAGAGAACATCTTGAAAAAGTCAAAGGTTATGTAGATCTTGGAGTTAAAGAGGGAGCAAAGCTAGTTGTAGATGGTAGAAATATAAAGTTACAAGGTTATGAGAAAGGATTTTATATTGGCGGATGTCTTTTTGACAAAGTTGAAAAAGAAATGAGAATATATAAAGAAGAAATTTTTGGACCAGTTCTTTCAGTGGTTAGAGTAAAAGATTTTAATTCTGCCTTAAATTTGGTTAACGAACATGAGTTTGGGAATGGAACTAGCATATATACGCGAGATGGAGATATTGGCAGAACCTTTGCTAGTAAAATCAAAATAGGGATGGTTGGTATAAATATTCCAATACCTGTTCCTGTTGCTTTTCATTCTTTTGGTGGATGGAAAAGATCTTTATTTGGAGATTCTGCAATGCATGGTACCGAAGGAGTTAAATTTTATACTAAATTGAAGACCATAACTTCTAAATGGCCATCAGGATTAAGATCTGACCCAGATTTTGTAATGCCGACAATGAAGTAGAATAAAATATGAAAAAAAAAATATCATTAATAGGAGCGGGTCAAATTGGCGGTACTTTAGCCCATATCATAAGTATTAAAGAACTTGCAGATGTAGTTCTTTTTGATGTGGCCGAGGGTTTGGCAAAAGGAAAAGCGCTAGATATTTCACAGTCAACTTCAGTTGAGGGTTTTAATGTAAATCTCAAGGGTACAAATAATTACGAAGATATAAAAAATTCTGATATTATTATTATTACTGCTGGAGTAGCAAGAAAACCAGGAATGTCCAGAGACGACCTATTGGGAATTAATTTAAAAATAATCAAACAAGTTGGCGAAGGAATAAAAAAAAACTCACCTAATGCTTTTGTAATTTGTATTACAAATCCACTAGATGTTATAGTTATGGCGCTACAAAAATACTCTGGTTTGCCCGTAAATAAAGTTGTTGGAATGGCTGGAATTTTAGATTCTGCAAGATTTAAATATTTTATTTCACAAGAACTCAAAGTTCCTGTTAAAAGCATCAATACTTTTGTATTGGGCGGACATGGCGATACAATGGTGCCTATGCCTAACCATACCACTGTTGATGGCAAACCATTAATTAAATTAATTAACAAGGAAAAATTGGATCAAATAATTAATAGAACTCGTAAAGGTGGGGCTGAGATAATTAAGTTTTTAGAGAAAGGCTCCGCATTTTATGCTCCAGCTGCTTCAGGGATTGAAATGGCAGAATCATATATAAAAGATTTAAAAAAAACTTTACCTTGCGCAGCATATCTAAATGGGGAATATGGCGTTAAAGGCTTGTATGCCGGTGTTCCTGTTGTTATTGGAAAAAAGGGTGTTGAAAAAGTGGTTGAAATTTCTTTAACAGATAATGAAAAAAAACAATTTGAAATTTCAATAGAGGCTGTAAAAAAACTGTATGAATCTGCAAAAAAAATTGATTCATCTTTATAAGTGTTAAACATTCAAAACTATTTGACTTTTAAATGCTAAAAAAATTTTTTTTAAACAATAACTATTTTTTCATATTTGCTGTCATTATTTTTTCATTTGGAGTAAATTTTTATTATTCAAACATTGGTGTTATGCCAATGGATAATTTTGTTTTGTACAATGGCGGGTATAGAGTTTTAAATGGATATATTCCTTTTAAAGATTATTGGTTGGTTACAGGACCACTATTAGATTATTTAAATGGATTTTTTTTCTTGATCTTGGGCACTTCCTGGAAAAGTTTTATAATTCATTCGTCTATTTTTAATTCATTAATTGCAGTTTCAACATATTTTATTTTTTTAGAATTTAAACTTAATAAATTAATTAGTTTCTTGTATACATCTTCATTTTCTTTATTAATGTATCCTGTTGCTGGAGCACCATTCGTTGATCATCATTCTACAATATTTGTAATTTTAGCTTTTTATTTATTAATTCTTGGAATAAAAAATAATAATTTTTTTTCGTGGTTTTTAATACCATTTTTAATTTGTTTGTCTTTTTTATCTAAACAAACACCTAGTTCATATGCGTTGATCGTTATATTTATATTGATAGTTGCATATATTGTTTTAAATCCAAAAAAATTAAAAAGTGTTTTTTTCCCGTTGCTATATGGAGCTATTTTTGCATTAAGTTTATTAATTTGTTTTTTTTATTTTACAGAAATTCCCTTTAATAATTTTTGGATGCAGTATGTCTTGTATGCAAAAAGTATTGGAGATCAAAGATTTTATAATATGGTACTTTCTTTTAAGAGCGTGTTTTTACAATATAAATATATTTATGTTCCTTTAATATTTTTAGTTTTATATTTATTTATTTTATTAAAAAATTTTAAAAAAAATAAAGAAAACTTTTTAGTAATTATTTCAATTATCGGTTTAAGTTTATTATTAATTTTTCATCAAATGGTAACTTTAAATCAAATTTATATATTTTTTTTGATTCCATTACTTACAGCTTTTGTGCATGTATTTTTTGTACCTATTTTAAATAAAAATAAAATTCTATTATATTTGATTATAGCAATTTGTGTTTTTTCAGTTTCTAAATATCATTATAGATTTAATGAAGAAAGAAAGTTTAATGAACTTCAAAATGTTGATTTAAAAAAATCTATTGATGCAGAAGCAATACATTCTAGTTTAGCGGGTTTAAAGTGGATAACTATGAATTATCCGAACAATCCCAAAGCAGAAATAGAGGCACTTAAAGAATCTATGAACATTTTGCAAAATGACCAAAGAAAAAAAAGTTTAATTACAGCCTACCAATTTATTGCACCAGCTTTGCTAATTTATGATTTTTCACCTAACCAATGGCATCATCCAACAGTAAGTTTTCCAATAAGAGGTCAAAAATATTTTGAAATTTATAAAAGTTTTTTTATTAATAATATCAAGAGAAATAATATTGATGTAGTCTATTCAATTGGAAAAGTAGAAAAAGAAATTTTAGGTTTAATTTTAGCAAATAATTGTTTTAAAACTGAAAAAAAAGGAAAAATTATTTTTAGCCACACAATCTTTAAGAATTGCGAGGATTTTCAATGAAACTATTAAAAATTATTGCAGTTATTTTTTTTGATATTATTGATTTATATTATCATCAAAAAAGAATTATTAAATTTATAAGAAAAAATAATATAAATATAAAAGTTTTTTTTGATATAGGTTCTCATATGGGAACTTATTCAGATTTAATACTTAAAGATTTTAGAAAATGTAGAGTTTTAATGTTTGAACCCCAAAATTCTATATTTAAAAAAATTAAAAAAAAATACAAAGATAAAAAAAATATAAAAATTTATAATTGCGCAATTTCAGACAAATCTACTTTAAAAACTATTTACATAAATAGACACGATTTAACTTCTGGGCTGTCTATTTTTAATAAAAAAAGTAGTAATTATTTAAAACTAAAAGCTAGATTGTTTGGCACAACTTCATCTGGAATGATTTTAAATAAGTCAAAAGTCAAAACTAAAAAATTGAGTGAAATTATAAAGTTAAGGAATATCAAAAAAATCGATTTAGCTAAAATTGATACCGAAGGCCATGAATATGAAGTGCTAAAAGGAGTTCAAGCAAATATTAAAAAAATTCAATACATATTGATAGAATTTAGAAGAGATAAAATCTACCTTTCGTATAATCCTGAAAAAATACATAATTATCTGATTAAAAAAAACTTTGTACTTTGGGATACTTTTAAATTTCCATTCACAACGTGGGAAGATAGATTTTATTTGAATAAAAGATTTAAATGAACATTCACGAATATCAAGCTAAAGAAATTTTAAGAAAATTTAATATTAAAATTCCCAATGGAGTTGTTCTTTATTCTGAAGAAGAGATTGATAAAAAGTTTAAAATATTAAATACAAACAAAGTGGTTCTAAAAGCTCAAATTCACGCTGGAGGAAGAGGAAAAGCTGGAGGAATAAAAATATTAAGTGGAATTGATGAATTAAAAAAAGAAGCTAAAAATTTATTTGGTAAAAAATTAGTAACTCACCAAACAGGTCCAAATGGAAGAGAAATAAAAAGATTGTATGTTGAAGAAACCTGTAAAATTTCAAAAGAATTTTATTTATCCTGTCTTATTGATAGAACTAGCTCAAGTATTGCATTTATTTCTAGTGATCAAGGTGGAGTAAATATAGAAGATGTTGCAAAAAAAAATCCTGAAAAAATTGTCACTGTAAAAGTAGGATTTTCTGAGTCAGTGAGCGAAAATGATATTAAAAAAATATTAGAAGCTTTTTCTTTGCCTGAAAAAGCAAAAAAACAAGGTTTCCAATTAATTAAATCTATTTATAAAATTTTAATCGAAAAAGATGCTAATCTTATTGAAATTAATCCATTAGTATTAACTAGTGATAATGATTTATTGTGTCTTGATGCTAAAATTAATTTTGATGACAATGCTCTTTATAGAAATCCTGATATTATTAAATTAAAAGATTTTAATGAAGAAGATCCAATTGAAACGGAAGCTAAAAAACATCAATTATCCTATATTAAATTAGATGGAAAGATTGGGTGCATGGTAAATGGAGCTGGTTTAGCCATGGCAACGATGGATATCATTAAACTATATGGATCTGAGCCGGCTAATTTTCTTGATGTTGGTGGAGGGGCATCGAAAGAAAAAGTTTCAGCAGCTTTCAAAATTATATTATCAGACAAAAATGTAAAAGGAATTTTAATTAATATTTTTGGTGGAATTATGAGATGTGATGTTCTTGCCAAAGGGGTAGTTGAAGCTGCAAAAGAAACCAAATTATTATTACCATTAGTGGTTAGACTAGCCGGTACTAATGTTGAGTTAGGTAAAGAAATTTTAGAAAAATCTAACTTAAAAATTATTTCAGCAAATAATCTAGCAGATGCTGCTAAAAAAATTATAGAGGCAACAAAATAAAGATGTCGATTTTAGTTAATAGAAATACCAGAGTTATATGTCAAGGTTTTACAGGAGCTCATGGCACATTTCATTCCGAACAAGCCATTGCCTATGGCACAAACCTAGTAGGTGGAGTTACTCCAAAAAAAGGAGGACAAACTCATTTAGGTAAACCGGTTTTTAATACTGTAAGAGAAGCAGTTGAAAGTACACAAGCTAACGCAACAATGATTTATGTGCCTGCTAAATTTGCTAAATCTGCAATCATTGAGGCTATAGAAAGCCAGATACCATTAATTGTTTGTATTACTGAAGGCATTCCGATTTTAGATATGATTAAAGTAAAAGAAAAACTTGCTAATTCAAAATCTCGTTTAATAGGACCAAATTGTCCAGGTATTATTACTCCCGATGAATGTAAAATTGGTATTATGCCGGGAAATATTCATAAAAAAGGCTCTTGTGGTATTATTTCACGATCGGGTACTCTTACTTATGAAGCTGTTGCCCAAACAAGCGAAAATCAAATAGGTCAATCAACAGTGATTGGTATTGGAGGAGACCCAATTAATGGAACTAGTTTTATTGACTGTTTAGAGTTTTTTTTAAAAGATCCTGAAACTCAATCAATTGTAATGATTGGAGAAATTGGAGGTTCAGCAGAAGAAGAGGCTGCTGAGTTTATTAAATCTTCAAAAACTAAAAAACCAATAATAGGGTTTATAGCTGGTATAACAGCTCCACCCGGCAGAAGAATGGGTCATGCTGGTGCAATTATTTCTGGAGGAAAGGGAAACGCGAAGGATAAAATAGAAAAAATGAAATCGTGCGGCATTTTTATGGCAGAGTCACCAGCAGAAATTGGTAAAACTTTATACGAGAAACTTGCAAGATAGTTTTATCAATTTTATAATAACATAAAATTTATTTTATTCACTTATGGCTTCAAATAAAGATAATGTAATATTTGAAAAAACCTCGTTTTTACAAGGTACTAATAGCCCATTTATTAAAGATCTTTATTTACAATATTTAAATAACCCAACATCAATCCCTCAAAGTTGGATGGAGTTTTTTGACGGTCTTGGTGAAGATAAAGAAACTGTTCATAGAGAAATATTAGGACCAAGTTGGGCTCCAAAAAAAAATTATAATTTAACAATTAAAACTTTAGAAAAAGATTTGGTTAAAAATAAAGAAGTTTTTATTAACGAAACCTCAGTATTACCAGAAAGTTATGAAAAAGAAAAAGAACAATCAGTAAAAGCTATTGCACTTATAAGAGCTTATAGAATTCGTGGTCACTTAATTGCAAATCTTGATCCACTTGGAATGATGGAGAGAAAATATTTAAATGAATTGCACCCATCTGACCATGGATTTAAAAAAGAAGATTATAATAAAAAAATTTATGTTGGTGAGTATCTGGATTTGAAATATGCAACTATTAATGAACTGCTTTCATTTCTTAGAAGTACTTATTGTTCAACCATTGGAGTTGAATACATGCATATTTCAGATCCAACAGAAAAAAAATGGTTTAGAGATAGAATGGAAAAAAAAGAAAATCAGAAAAAATTTACTAATATTGGTAAAAAATTTATATTAAATAAATTAATACAAGCCGAAGGTTTTGAAAAATTTTTAGCTATTAAATTTGTTGGCACAAAGAGATTCGGAATAGATGGTGGAGAATCGTTAATTCCTGCTCTAGAACAAATTATAAAACGTGGAGGACAATTAGGAGTAAATGAAGTGAAGATTGGTATGCCTCACAGAGGAAGACTAAATGTATTAGCAAATTTACTCCAAAAATCTTACAAAAGAATTTTTAACGAATTTGCAGGTGCGACCAGTTCTTCTATGACTGAATCAGCGGGAGATGTAAAATATCATTTGGGGGCTTCTTCCAACAGAGAATTTGATGGTAATCTAGTTCATATAAGCTTGACAGATAATCCTTCACATCTTGAAGCTGTAGATCCTGTTGTATTAGGTCAAACTCGAGCTAAACAATTTTTTCATAAAGATATTAAAAGACAAAAAGTAGTTCCTATTTTGATTCATGGGGACGCTGCCTTTGCTGGACAGGGTGTTGTAGCCGAGTGTTTTGCTATGTCAGGAGTGAGAGGACATAGCACAGGAGGCACAATTCATATTATTGTAAATAACCAAATAGGTTTTACCACAAATCCAAGATTTGCAAGATCTTCACCCTATCCGTCAGATATAGCAAAAATGGTTGAGGCACCAATTTTACATGTGAATGCAGATGATCCAGAAGCCGTAGTTCATTGCGCAAGGATAGCGATAGAGTTTAGACAAAAGTTTAATAGAGATGTAGTGGTAGACATGATTTGCTATAGAAGATTTGGTCACAACGAAGGAGATGAACCATCTTTTACACAACCTAAAATGTATCAAAAAATTAGACAACACACTACTACGCTTAATGTTTATGCTAAAAAACTTATCAAAGAAGGTATTATTACTTTGGAACAATTTAACAATAATAAAAAAGAATTTAGAAATCTTCTCGATGATCAATTAAAAACTGCTAAAGAATATAAACCAAAAATTGAGTGGTTCGAAGGAGTTTGGTCAAGATACAAACCTGAAAGAGGTAAAGACAAAAAAGGAGTTACAGGTGTAGGTATAGAAAAAATTAAAAAAATTGGTGAAAGTATTACAAATATTCCTAAAGATTTTAATGTCCATCCAACAATAAAAAAAATTTTTGAAAATAAAAAGAAAATGTTAGAGAGCGGAAAAGGATTTGATTGGGCTACAGCTGAACAATTAGCTTTTGCTACTCTATTAGAAGAAGGGTACCCTGTAAGACTTTCAGGTCAAGATTCTGGAAGAGGAACATTTAGTCAAAGACATTCGGTGTTACGTGATCAAAAAGATAATAGTTATTACACTCCTCTAAATAATATTTCAAAAAGGCAAAAAAGATTTGAGGTAATTGATAGTTTACTTTCAGAGTTTGCTGTACTTGGTTTTGAACATGGTTATGCACTTGTTGAGCCAACAACTTTAGTAATATGGGAAGCACAATTTGGAGATTTTGCAAATGGCGCTCAAGTTATAATAGACCAATTTATTACATCAGGAGAAAGAAAATGGTCAAGAGCGAGTGGTTTAGTAATGTTATTACCCCATGGTTATGAAGGTCAAGGACCCGAACATTCTTCAGCAAGATTAGAAAGATTTTTACAGTTGTGCGCTAAAGAAAACATTCAAGTTATTAATTGCACTACACCAGCTAATTATTTTCATGCTTTAAGAAGACAAATACATAGAGATTTTAGAAAACCTTTAATAATTATGACTCCAAAATCTTTATTGAGAAACAAAAGATGTGTTTCAAATATAGAAGATTTTACAAAAAAAAATTCATTTCATAGAGTCCTAGAAGATCATGCGGAGCTAAGAGATTATGGTTTAATTAAACTTAAGAAAGATAAAGAAATTGAGAAAGTTGTTTTATGTTCAGGAAAAGTTTATTTTGATCTTTTAGAAGCAAGAGAAAAAATAAAAAATGATAAGGTGTTTTTTATTCGAATAGAGCAACTGTATCCTTTTCCAGTTAAAACTTTAGCAAAATTTTTAAAAAGATTTAAAAAAAATGCCAAGTTTTTTTGGTGTCAGGAAGAACCTCAAAATATGGGAGCCTGGAATACTGCAAGAAACTACATCGAATGGGTTTTGGATCATATTAAGGCTAAAAATAAGAAAGTTAGCTATATCGGAAGAACTCCGGGGGCTTCACCAGCGACAGGATATTTAAAAAAACACCTTGCGCAACAAAAAGAAATAATAGAAAAGGTACTTAGTTAAGTATGCCGAATCAAATTTTAGTTCCATCGCTAGGAGAATCGGTTACGGAAGCAACTGTATCCAAATGGCTCAAGCAAGTTGGTGAAAAAGTTGATTCTGATGAACCTTTGGTAGAATTAGAAACTGATAAAGTTAATATCGAAGTCCCCTCTCCATTAAGCGGCACTTTATCTTCAATCAAAGTTAAAGAAGGAGATACTGTTGAGGTAGGAGCGCTATTAGGTTTTGTACAAGAAGGAAAATCTCTCTCAGAGCAAACTGATACAGAAAATGAAAAGAAGCAATCATATATACCACCTAAAAAAAGCACCAAGAAAGAAAGTTTAAAAAAAAGGGAAAACATAACCCCAGATAACCAAGAAACCTTGAGTCAAATAAATCAACTTGAGGATAAAAGTTCTAATGGAACTTTAATTTTAGATAATTTAGTTGAAGATGAAGTTGATAAACCACAGGAAAAAAAATATACACCTCCCAAAAAGAAAAAACATTTATCACCTTCCGTACGTAAAATTGTTGAAGAAAAAAATATTGATGTATCTAGTATCGAAGGTACGGGAAAAGCGGGAAGAATTTCAAAAGGTGATTTAATTCAATTAATGGGCAGCATGCCCGAACCATCAAAAAGAAAAGTTAGTCATGGTTTAGAAGAAAGAGTTAAAATGACTAAGCTTAGAGTAACTATTGCTAAAAGATTAAAAGAAGCACAAGACAGCGCAGCAATGCTAACTACTTTTAATGAAGTAGATATGCAAAATATAATTGAAATGAGACAAGAGTATCAAAACGATTTTCAAAAAAAATATTCCGTTAAATTAGGTTTTATGTCATTTTTTGTTAAAGCATCTGTCATGGGGTTAAGAAATTTTCCTGCTGTAAATGCAGAAATAGAGGGTGATCACATTATTTATAAAAACTATTATAATATATCTATTGCTATAGGAACCGACCGAGGATTAGTAGTACCAGTTCTTAAAAAAGCTGATGAATTATCATTTGCTGATATAGAAAGAAACATTTTTTTACTTTCAGAAAAAGCAAAGAAAGGAAAAATTACCATTAACGATCTTCAAGGTGGTACTTTTACTATTAGTAATGGGGGAATTTATGGTAGTATGTTGAGTACTCCTATTTTAAATCCTCCTCAAACCGGTATTTTGGGAATGCATAATATTGTAGAAAGAGCAGTGGTTAAAGAGGGTAGTGTTGTCATAAGACCCGTCATGTATTTGGCTTTATCTTATGATCATAGAATAATTGATGGTAAGGAGGCCGTCTCATTTTTAAAAACCGTCAAAGAATGTCTTGAAGAACCACGTAGACTATTTCTAGATCTTTAATAATGGATAGTAATTTTGATGTAATTATAGTCGGATCAGGTCCCGGCGGTTATGTATGCGCCATAAGATCTGCTCAACTTGGATTAAAAACTGCATGTGTTGAAGAAAGAAAAACTTTAGGGGGCACATGTTTAAATATTGGGTGTATACCTTCTAAAAGCTTGCTCAATTCTTCAGAAATGTATCACAAAGCAAAACAAGAATTTAATAATTTAGGTATTGAGACAGGTAATATTAAATTAAATTTGGCCAAAATGATGAGTAATAAAAGCAAGTCAGTACTTACTCTTACTAAAGGAATAGAATTTTTATTTAAAAAAAATAAAATAACTTATTTAAAAGGAAAGGGTTCAATTCTAGGCAAGGATACAGTAGTTGTCAGCGATACTTCTGGAAGCAAAAAAAATTATAAAGCAAAAAATATAATTATAGCTACAGGTTCTGTTTATACATCTTTGCCAAAAGTACAAATAGATGAAAAAGTTATTGTTTCTTCAACTGGAGCCATATCTTTTGAAGAAGTTCCAAAAAATCTAGTTGTAATTGGAGGAGGTTATATAGGTCTTGAACTTTCAAGTGTTTGGAAAAGATTAGGTTCAAACGTTACAGTAATTGAATATTTAGATCACATTATTCCAGGAATGGATAGAGATATCTCAACCGAATTTCAAAAAATTCTTGGTAAACAAGGTATTAATTTTAAATTAGATACAAAAGTCACCAAGGTTAGAGCGGTAAATAATAAAGCTATAGTTGATTTTATTAATAACAAAAGCGCAAAAAAAGATAAAATAGAATGTGATAAAGTTCTAGTTGCAGTTGGAAGAAAAGCTAATATAGGTGATGATTTATATAAGCTGGGTATTAAAATAAATAATAAACAGAAAATTCAAGTTAATAAAAAATTTGAGACATCAATTAAAAATATTTATGCTATTGGAGATGTTATTGATAAAGGACCTATGCTAGCTCATAAAGCAGAGGAAGAAGGGATAGCGGTAGCAGAAATAATTGCTGGTCAAGCAGGACATGTTAATTATGAAGTAATACCTTCAGTTATTTATACTTCGCCAGAGGTGGCAATGGTTGGTAAAACTGAAGAACAATTAAAAAAGGAAAATATTAAATATAGTGTCGGCAAATTTCCTTTTTTGGCAAATTCAAGAGCAAAAGTTAACAATGAAACTGAAGGTTTTGTTAAAATAATTGCTGATAAAGAAACTGATAAAGTTTTGGGCGTTTCAATTATAAGTGTAGTTGCCGGAACCATGATTGCAGAAGCAGCTATTGCTATGGAATTTGGCGCCAGTGCAGAAGATATAGCTCGAACATGCCATGCTCATCCCACACATGGCGAGGCAGTTAAAGAAGCAGCACTAGCAGTTGATAAAAGACCAATACACTTTTAATATTTATTTTAAAGCATGATTAATAAAGCAATGATACTTGCAGCAGGTTTTGGTAAACGAATTCATCCTTTAACTCAAAAACTGCCCAAACCTTTATTAAAAATTGGCAATGAAACACTATTATCTAATACATTAAAATTTCTTGAACTTTTTGGAATAAAAGAAGTTGTAATCAATGTTCATTATTTAGGAGAGCAGATTATTAATTATATTAATAAAAATAAATTTAATTTATCTATTAAAATTATTGAAGAAAAAGAAAAAATTTTGGATACAGGAGGTGGCGTTTTAAATGCAATTCAGTTTTTTTCGAATGAAGCTTTTTTAATTATTAACCCAGATACCATATGGAATTCAGATTATTTAAAAGAATTGCAATCAATGCAAAAAATATTTTTTGAAGACAAAAAAAAATGTTTATTGCTTGTAGTTAATAAAAAAAAAAGTTTTGATAAATCTTTTAATGGAGATTTTAATTTTAAGAATGGTCTAATTGATAGAAAAAAAAATTATAATTTAGAATATATTTATACAGGTCTACAAATTATTAAACCCGAAGTTTTCTTTGATTCTCATGAAAAAGTTTTTTCAATAAATATAATTTGGGATAGATTAATTAATAATAAAGAATTAAATGCATTTAAAAGTAACATTGATTTTTTACATGTAAGTACTTTAGATACTTACGAAAAATTATTAAAAAGATTTTAAATATTAAACAATATTTTTTTAGCTCTTTTTGAATCTAAATATTTGAAATCTTTAACTTTTGAATCATTACCAAACCTTAACAAAAGTGGATTTCCAGTAGGAATTTCAAATTCAATAATTTTCTCTTTAGAAATATTAAGAATTTTCATTAATAACGCTCTACAACTGTTTCCATGAAACACTATCAAAATATTTTTTTTTGAAGAAATTAATGGCTTTATTTCCTTTTCATAGTATGGAATTACTCTCTCTATTGTATCCTTTAATGATTCACTTAAAATACTAGAATTAATTTTTCCCCTATAAGGATGTTGCTTATCCATAGGAGGAGGTCGCGTGTCAAAACTTCGCCTCCATATTTGTACCTGCTTTTTACCATATTTTTTTATTGTGTCGTCCTTGTTTAATCCAGTGAGCCCACCATAATGTCTTTCATTTAATTCCCAAGCCTTATTGATTGTTATGTTGGGCTTATTTAAAACTTTTAAAATTATATCCAAGGTTTCGGTTGCTCTTTTAAGTTGAGAAGTGAAGTGTGCATCGAGTTCAATATTTAGTTCTTTGATCAATTTTCCGGCATACTCAGCTTCAGATTTTCCATTTTCTGTTAATTCAATGTCAACAAAACCAGTAAATCTTCTTTCTTTATTCCAAAGACTTTGTCCATGTCTAACTAATATTAGATTATTCATTTATTATAAAATATAATATGACACTCCACTACTATTGTATATTATTAAAGTGAAAATTTTTATAAAATATATTTTTTATATTTCATTATTAATTTTAATAATTGTTTCACTTTATCCAGGAAGTCTGATTGGAAAAATATTATACGGAGACTTTGGTAAGCAACCTAACTTAATACAAAATTCTTTTGGCACTACAATAAATCACTTTATTTCTTATTTTTATATTTCTTTGTTAGGATTATTTACTTATTTAAGAAGTGAAAATTTTAAAAAACTTGTTAGTTTTTTATTTTTTTTATCAGTAGTTCTTGAAATAATTCATTTTATAGTACCAAATCGTTCATTTCAATTAAGTGATTTAATTGGAAATATTTTGGGCGTAATGGTTGCTTATTCTCTTGTAAAGATTTATCTTTTCTTTAGTAAATCATGAATAAATTCGATGAACGAGAGAAAAGTTTTGAAAAAAAATTTGTAAGAGACGAAGAGCTTCAATTTAAAATTAGTGCAAAAAGAAATAAATATCTTGGTCAATGGGTTGCAGAAAAACTTGGATATAACTCAGAACAAGAAAAAGAATATATACAATCTGTAATCAAAGCCGATTTTCAAGAAGCAGGCGATTCTGATGTTTTCAGAAAAATCAAAGCAGATTTAAAAAATCAAAATATTTCAGATGAAGACATTAGAAAAAAAATGGACGAGCTAAATGAAAAAGCTAAGTCTGATTTTATTTAGTTTACTTTTTTTTTCTATATCACAAACTCTGTCCATAAGTAGTGAAAAGAATATTTTCGGAGAAGCGGAAGTTATAGATGGAGATACAATAAAAATTAATAAAAAAAAAATTAGACTTTTTGGCATTGACGCACCGGAAAAAAAACAAACTTGTAAAAAAACATATATAAGCTTTTTTATATTTAATTTTCAAAAAAATTATAAATGTGGAGAAAAGTCAACTCTAGCATTATTAAAAAAATTAAAAAATAAAAAAGTCGAATGTATTCTTGAAAAAAAGAAAGATATATATAAAAGAAATATTGGAACTTGTTATATAAACAATCAAGATATTAATAAATGGCTTGTAAAAAATGGGCTCGCTATTGCTTATAAAAAATACTCAAAAAAATACGTATTAGATGAAAAATACGCAAAAGAAAATAAACTAGGAATATGGATAGGAAGTTTTATTGAACCAGAAAAATGGAGAAGAATTATGAATTAAATTCTTATATAAAATAAGTAGTGATTCATTTTTATAAAATAAATAGAATTTCTTTAGTTATTTTATTTTTTTTAACAGCTTGCTCTTCTGTTCCTAAATATCCTCAAAATGCTTGCAAGATCTTTAATGAAAATTACTTATGGTACAAATCATCTCAAAAAAGTTCAAAGACTTATGGTGCTCCAATTCATATTATTTTAGCTTTTGTAAATAAAGAGTCTGGGTTCAATCGCTGGGCTAAACCTAGGAGACAAAAATTATTCAAAATTGTTCCTTACAAAAGACCATCCAGTTCATTTGGTTACTCCCAAGCAGTCAATAAAACTTGGGAATTATATAAAACTGAAACTAATAATCCTTTAGCTTTACGCACACGTTTTAAAGATTCTGTTATGTTTATTGGTTGGTACATGAAAAAAACAAGTAAAATTAATAAAGTTCCACTTACTGATTCATATAGGCAATATTTAAACTATTATTTAGGTTGGGGTGCTTATGCTAAAAAAACTTATAAAACAGATAAAAAAGCTGTAATTTTTGCAAAACAAGTAGAACAGCAAGCTAGAATTTATAAAAGTCAGTTAAGAGAATGCCAAGAACGCTTAAACAAAAAATACATTATCTTTTAAGCTCTTTATTTAATTGAAGATCAACAGCATCAATTCTTTTGGTATTTTTTGTAAGAAGAACATACATAGTTGGAGTAACGTATAATGTAAAGAAAGTAGATATAAGCATACCTCCAAATATAGTGGCGCCAACAGCTAAACGACTACCTTCACCAGCTCCTGGTCCTATATTTCCAATCAGTAAAGGAAGCATTGCAATCATAGTTGAAATTGAAGTCATAATGATTGCTCGAAATCTCATTCTACATGCTTCTAAAGCTGCACTGTGAATATTTTTTCCAGATCTTCTTAACTGGTTTGCCCAATCAACAATTAAAATTGAATTTTTTGTGGAAATTCCAATTAAAATTACCAAAGCAATTTGCGAAAAAATATTAATACTTGAATTGAAAAGTAAAATAAAAATAATTCCTCCAAATACACTCAATGGAACTGTTAACATAATTACTGCTGGATGGACAAAACTATTAAAGTTTGCTGCCATTACCAAAAAGGCTGTTATAAGAGCTAGAGCAAATATAATAAATAATTCGTTGCTTGTTTCTTTAAGTTCTTCTGATTTACCTTTCCATTCAATTCTTGCATCTGGCACTTTTGTGCTTAATACATTTTCAAGATATTTTATAGCTTCAGAAAGTGTGTAATCCTCAACTAATCTTGCGCTAATGGTGACTGCTCGTTGTCTGTTATATCTTGCTAAAATTTTTGCTGATCCAACTTCTTCAAATTCAACAAGATTAGCTAGTGATATTAATTTTCCTGTAGTATCTGATCGTACGAAAATTTTACTTAAAGTTTCGCTCTTTTTTCGATTATTTATATCTGCTTGAAGAATTATTGGGTATTCTTTTCCTTGCCTATTAAATTTTGTAACGGTTTTACCAGAAAAAAGTGTATTAACTGTAGAACCAATAGCTTGAATGGAAACACCCAAATCTTGAGCTTTTTTTCTATTTATTTTTAATTTTATTTCTGGTTTAGTTCTAGAATAATCAGATTCAACAGCAGCTAAATTTTTATTTTTTCTTAATTCCATCATTATTGATTTTTGCCATCTTTCCAATTGATCGTAACTATTTCCTAAAATAACCATTTGAACTGGTTTATTATAACTACTTACACGAATGCTTTGAGGAGAAATAGGGAAAGCAAGAGCTTGAGGAACAGTAACAATTTTTCCTATAGCCTTTCTCATAATTTTTTTAGCACTTTCTTTCCTATCTTTCCAATCATCCAAAAGAGCTATGATAATGAAACTGTTATAAGATTTACTGGCTCTTCCAAATCCAGGAACTCTCATAATCACTCTTTTATAAGATTCTTCATCTTTTTTAATTAGAGGAATTAATCTTCTTTCAATTTCTTCAGCTTTATCAGCCGTATACTGGAATGAACTACCCTCGTCAGTTTTTCCAATTACTAGATAAACACCCCTATCTTCTTGAGGAAGTAATTCTTTAGGTGAAAAATTGAAAAGCAATATAGAAGCTATTACTACAAAAAACATAAAACCAACTATTAATTTTTGTTTATCTATCCAATAATTTAGTGTTTCTGAATAAAATTCTAAAAAAGATTTATAATATTTTTCAAATTTCAAGATAATTTTTGATTTTTTTGAATTTTTATTAAGAAATTTGCTTCCTAACATTGGAGATAGAGTAAGAGCTACAAAAGAAGATACAATTATTGCAAAAGTTAAAGAAATTGCCGTTTCTCTAAACAGCGTGCCTGATATTCCTTCTATAAATATTAGAGGCAAGAAAACTGCAATCAAAACTAGTGTTGTAGAAATAATTGCAAAAGTTACACTCTTTGCTCCATTAACCGAAGCAACTAGTGGAGTCTCACCTTTTTCTACTCTGTTATATATGGCATCTGTCATAATAATTGAATCATCGACAACAATTCCTATTGCTAAAATTGCAGCAAGAAGAACAAAAATATTTATGGATAAGTCAAAAAACCATAAACCTAATGCTGCTGAAATTAAACTGACAGGTAATGCTACAGCGGGAACAATAACAGCTTTTAAATTTCCTAAAAATAAATAAATAATTATTACGACTAATACAAAAGCTATAGCTAATGTTTTGTATACTTCATTGATGGCTGCATTTATGTAAGTTGCTCTATCAAAAGAAACACCCAATTTTAAACTATCTGGTAAAGTTTTTTGAACTATTTTAATTCTTTCTCTTATTTTTCTTGATAATTCTACTGTTGATGCACCGCTTTTTGCATAAATACCTATTCCAACAACTTTTTCATTAGGTTTGCCATCTTTGCTTTGTGCTTTAAAAAGTGTTTTTTCAGATACTGGACCATATTTTACTTCTGCAATATTTTCTAAGCGAATAACACTATTTTTAATTTTTTTTATTGGTAGTTTCTTTATGGAAGATAAATCTTTATAAGCTTTATCAAGATTGATTGTTAAATCAATATTTGTTGCTTCCAAGCTTCCTGCTGGTAAGCTTATATTTTCTTTTCTCAATGCTTGTTCAACTTCTTGAACAGTTAAATTATTAGCAGCTAATTTAGCCGGAGAAATATATATTCTTACACTTAATTCTCTAAGGCCACCAACTAAAATTCTTCCAACTCCTTTTACATTTGAAAAATTATCTACAAGATATCTTCGCGTATAATCTCCTAACTCCAAATCACTCCAAGTGGTTGAAGAGACAGAGAGCCACATTGAAGTAGTGAAACCTGCGCTTTGTTTGAGTATTTCTGGAGCATCAGCATCTTCTGGAAGATTATCTGATACTCGACTTACTCTATCCCTAATATCATTAGTAGCTGCATCAAGATCAATTGAAGTATCAAATTCTATTTTAATTGTTGCTCTTCCATTTTCTGAGGTCGAATCAATATTTTTTATTCCTTCAGCTCCTCCAATAACATCTTCTATTATTTCAACTATTTCACTTGAAATAATTTCAGCCGAAGCTCCTTGATAATCGACTTGCACTTGAACTACAGGAGGTTGGAGACCAGAAGGCAGTTCTCTTACTGGTAATTTCCAAAAAACAAATAACCCGAACACTACAAGTATCATTGAAAAAACTGCTGATACTACTGGTCTACGAATTGATAAATCTGTAATGAACATTGCTATTTTTTATTATTGTGATTTTGTAATAGGTTTTACTTTCATGCCTGGTCTAACTTTAGTCAAACCTTCAGCAATTATTTTATCCCCTTCATTTAAACCTCTTAAAATTTCAAGAATGCCTTTATTTCGAACTCCAGTTTCAACTTCGGTTTTTTTAATCACATCATTTTCAATTATTTTGTAAATAAATTTTTTACTTCCTTCGTACATAATGCTTGTATCAGGAACAGCTAAGGCACTCTTCTCATTATAAAATATTTCGATCTCAAGAAGAGAACCTGGAATTATTTCAGAATTTTCATTATCAATTTTAGCACGAGCCAATATTGATCTTGTTTGAGCATCTACACGAGAAGCTACAGATTCAACTTCTCCGACATAAGTTTTATCTTTGTAGGCTGAAAATTTTGCGTTAAGCTTAAGTCCTTTTTTTAAAATTCCCGCGTATACTTCTGGTATTTTTAAGTCACATAAAACTTTTCTAGAATCGTCTAAAGTAAGAATAATTGTGTTTTCGGATCCTAAGCTGCTTCCACTTATGCCTCTCTTTCCCACGATGCCAGAAAATGGAGCGATAATTGCTTTTGACGTTAATTTAGCAATAACATCTCCTTTATTAACTTTTGTATTAAAGTTGATTGGTTCTAACAATTCATTCTTTTTTATTTTGTAAGATATAGTTTTACTACTTAGTGAAGTACAATAACTTTCTAACGACTGATTAAAATTTTTATTTGAAACTACCTCAACGATTACCCCTGGAGGAGGACGTTTAGAAAATTTTTTTTTAAAATGTAGTCCTACTGCGTAACGGCCAATTATAATTAATGCAATTACTAGAAAAAAAATTACAATAAATATCGTTATTTTTTTTGATCTTTTCATCTATTTTTTTCCAAATTCAGTCCAACTTCCAATATATATTTTTGGGATATAATCATCATTTATTAATGAATATGCAAGAGCT